>Ga0187849_1004032_pt1 | contig 12471 bp, 9 predicted proteins | sample June2016WEW_4_10_2_FD_132412 | JGI IMG/M metagenome (GOLD analysis project Ga0187849, IMG submission 132412) | Peatland microbial communities from SPRUCE experiment site at the Marcell Experimental Forest, Minnesota, USA - June2016WEW_4_100 | ecosystem: Environmental > Terrestrial > Soil >... | reverse complement strand
TGGTGGAGATCGAGTACACCACCGGCGCGGCGAAGGGGGCCTGGAGCGGCCTGGCCCATGCCGACATGGCCGCGCACGTGGACGGCGTCTCGCGCGGCATCGTGCGCAGTCACGGCGGGGAGCTGCGCATGACTCGCTCCGCGCAGGGCGATTGCCGCCTCGAGATCGAGTTCCCGGCCGCCCCGGCCCGGGCAGCCGAAACGGGCGGCACGGTGCGCGCCTTCACCTGCCTGGTGGTCGAGCCGGATGCCAACGTCCGCGAGGACTTGGTCCGCACGCTGACGCAGCGCGGCTGCCGCGTCATTCCCGCCGCCGGCGCCGGCCAGAGCATGGAACTCGTCCAGCGGCTTCGTTTCGACATCGTCTTCTGTTCCATCGGCCTGCCCGGCCTCAACTGGATCGAATTCTCCGAGGATGTCCGCTCCCGCATCGGCGCTTTCGTTCTCCTCACCGAGGCTTTCGATTTCGACCTCTCGCGCGGCATGTTGAGCGGCGAGTCTAACGTCCTCACCCGCCCCTTCTCCGACGACGATCTCGACCGCTTGCTCGGCGTGATCGAAACCAAGCTCTCGACACCCGAAGCCGGCCGCCGCCTCCAAATCATCCGTCACGAAAAGCGCGCCATCAGCCTGTAGCGTGAGGCAGCCGGCCACTGGTTACAATGGATACGAAAGCTATGAAAACGCTTACTGTGCTCTTGCTCGCATTCGTGCTTTGCTCCGTCTCTCAGGCCGCGCGGGAATATACGGGGCCCCGGCCGCCCCAACCTGACATCCCCTACCTCATTCATGCCGACAATCTCATTCCCGCCGAGGTCGCCGAAGCCCAACAGGAAACCCGCAAGAACGATGTGATTTTCACAGTCTCCGGCGCGGCATCGTCCGTGCGCACCCCGCTCGCCGAGCCCGCCTTCCTGTTCCTCTCCGGCTCGATCGCGCCCGACAGCCTGGAACTATTCCGTTTTGAAATCAAGAACGGCAACCGCCAACTCGTCACATCCAAGAAGTCCAGCCACCCGCTCCATCTCACCGTGACCAAACTCGACGATAAGCTGTACCGGATCGAGGTGGATGAAACCCTCGGCCTCGCCCCCGGAGAATACGTACTTTCGCCCTCCGGCTCCAATCAGTCCTTCTGTTTCCAGGTCTACTAACGCCGCGCGCACACTCCGCCCGCTGGTTCTGTGACCAGCGAAGTCCGCACCCTTACGGTCGCGGTTCCGTAATGGGGCAGAACCGCGCGCGTTAGCAGGCGGTGGAGCCGAATCGTTCGGTAAAAGCACTATAGGATTGCGGAAAAAGGCTTGACAGGCTCGCGGCCTGTCCCACTTGGAGCGCAAGTTGTCGATTCTGCTTGGCGGAACGGGCGTAATCGCCTCTCATTCGGGAGTGAAACAGCCTTTTTCCGCAACCCGCTAGAATGGGTATTGCTCGCGCGCGTCTTTAAGGGTTTTCAATACCGCGATTTTCGCCTCCTCTGGGGCGGCGCATTCACCTCCAGCGTGGGAACCTGGATGCAGAAGCTGGCCCAGGCCTGGCTCGTACTCCAGATTTCCAACTCTCCGTTTCTGCTCGGCCTGGACGCTTTCCTCGGCGAATTACCCATCGTCCTGTTCTCGCTTTTCGGCGGCGTCGCGGCCGACCGCAAGGACCGCCGCCATATTCTCATGGCCTCGCAAGTCGTGCAGATGAGCTGTGCCTTCCTGCTCGCCGCGCTCATCGCTTTCCACACCGTGCAGGTCTGGCATATCCTCTGCCTGTCGTTCATCACCGGCACGGCGCAGGCCTTCGGCGGCCCGGCCTATCAGGCGCTCATTCCCAGCCTGGTCAGCATCGAAAACGTCTCCAACGCCATCGCGCTTAATTCCATTCAATTCAACCTTGCCCGCGTCATCGGCCCGGTCATCGGCGGTCTGGCTCTTACCAGCCTCGGCGCCGCGTGGTGTTTCGGACTCAACGGCGCGTCATTTCTGGCCGTCATCGTCTCGCTGCTTCTGATCCGGCTTCCTTTCACGCCCGGCCACACCACGGATAGCGTGCTCGCCAGCATCAAGCAGGGACTGCGATTCGTCCGCCGCCACCCCGCCATGCCATCGCTGGTCTCCCTGGCGTTCCTCACCACCATGCTCGGCGTGCCACTGGTCGTCTTCCTCCCGGTCTTCGCGCGCGATGTATTCCATCGCGGCCCGGATGCCTACACGCTGCTGCTATCCGCCTTCGGAGCCGGTTCGATTGCCGGCGCGCTCACCGTCGCCGCGCTCTCCCACCGTCCCGGCAAGGGCCGTGCCGCCCTTGGCTTCCTGCTCGCCTTCGGACTCGCGCTGCCCGCCTTCTCGATGACGCGCTCGCTCCCGGTAAGCTGCTTCTTCCTGTTTTTTGCCGGCGCTTCGCTCGTCGGCGTCCTCTCGCTCGTCAGCTCGCTCGTGCAAGAGGTCACCGATGACACCATGCGCGGCCGCGTCTTGAGCGTCTACAACGTCGCCTTTCGCGGAGGAATGCCCGTGGGCAGCCTGATCGCCGGAGCCCTCGTGCCGCACTTCACCGCCCCCATCGTGCTCGGAGTCAACGGCGCTCTGCTCTTCGCGCTGGGAGCGTATTTGCTCATCGTGCAGAAACGAGTCGCGGCGCTGTAGCGCTGGAGCGGCATTCGGCCGTAACCAAATTCGCCCTTTTCACGTCTTGTTAGAATGATAGTAACCCTTATGACTACCCGTTTATGCGCAGTATTCGTCCTCGCGGCGCTCTCCGCTGCCGCCGGCCAGGATCTCGAAACCGCTCGCGCCCGCCAGGATCGCGCCGCGCTCCAATCGGCCGTGCGCCAATTGCAATCCACCGCCGCCGGCCAACCCCAGGACGCGCAAGCGCAATACCGGCTCGCGCTAGCCGAGTCGTACCTCTCCGAAGTCACCTTTCAATTGCGCGATAAGGACGCCGCCGCCGACGCCGCCGAAACCGGAATCGACGCCGCCAATAAGGCCGTGGCCCTCGCGCCCCAGGTCGCCGAGTATCACCGCATGCTCGGCACGCTCTGCGGCCAGACCATCCCCACGCATTTGCTCCTGGCTATGAAGTACGGGCACTGCGCCCGCGATTCCGTCAGCCGCGCCATCGAACTCGATCCGCGTTCCGCCAAAGCTTACGTGAGCCGCGGCGTCGGCAATTACTATCTGCCTTCCGCTTTCGGCGGCGGCGTCGATATCGCCATTCGGGATTTTCGGAAAGCCATTCAACTCGACCCCGCTTCCTCCGACGCCCATCTCTGGCTCGGCATCGCGCTCCGCAAATCTAACCGCAACGCCGAGGCCCACACCGAAATCGCCAAGGCGCTAGCCCTCGATCCCAACCGTATCTGGGCAAAGCAGCAGTTGGATAAAACTCCCGCACAATAATTTTTACGGATTCTTTACCGGGTGCGGGAAACGCAACTCGCCCATGCCCTGTCTTCAGGGATATGAAGAAATTTCTTGTCGGATTACTCGTCTCCGCAACCATTGCGCTGCCTGCCGATTTCCTTTCCTTCGGCATTAAAGGCGGCATCCCCCTAAACGACGCGTTCAATACATCGCCAGACGGATATGCCAGCTATTCCATAAACACCGCGCGCTACACCGTAGGCCCCGAGGTCGAACTAAAACTCCCCTTCGGACTCGGCCTGGAAGTAGATACGCTCTACCGTAGGCTGGGATACGACTTTACCACCAACATTATCCCTTTGATGGGCATAAGCCAATTATTTACATCCTCCCAGATAACCGCCAACGCCTGGGATGTTCCGCTGCTGCTCAAGTACCGCTTTCTGCACGGGCCCTTCAGGCCCTATGTCTCTGCCGGCCCCTCGTTCCGGTTCCTTACGAACGTTGAGGGACTATACCAAAACGTTGGGCTCTCTTTAATGGGGGCAACATTCCCGAGCACACCGCCGGAATTGCAGAATCGTTTTGACGCGGGCTTCACCGCCAACGGCGGCGTGGAAATCGGTAAGGGCCGCTTGCGCCTCTCGCCGGAAATCCGTTACACCCGCTGGGGCTGGGACACCTTCCGCAACACCTACACCCCCAGCCTCCTCACCAGTAACCGGAATGAGTTCGGACTCCTGGTCGGGTTGACTTTCTAGTTCTCTGACCGCGCGATCAGTTCCTCCGCTTGCTGACGGTCGCTGCTCAGCCCCCTCACGAGCCGCGACCGTCAGGGAGCGGGCCCGGCCTTTGCGCTCTTAGCGCGCCGTGCCCACGCGATGTGGGCACTTCATCTGAACCCGGCCGCGCGGAAGCCGCTACAGTAACGGGCCAAACGGCGCTGCGCGCAGGGTGAAGCGGTGTTTTTTGGGGATTTAAAACACCCAGTGTGCGCGTCCGGCGGACCCACGGGGGGAAACCTGTGCGCGAAGAGGCGGAAAGTGCGAATATGTCGGAGAGGCGTTTATGGCATCCAAAAATATTCTTATGCTGGTCGGCGATTACGTGGAGGATTACGAGGCGATGGTGCCGTTGCAGGCACTACTGATGGTGGGGCACGTGGTGGACGCGGTATGTCCGGGGAAGCGGGCCGGGGAGTCGGTGCGCACGGCGATCCACGATTTCGAAGGGGACCAGACGTACAGCGAGAAGCGGGGCCACAACTTAGTGCTGAACGCGACGTTCGACGAACTGGAGCCGGACAACTACGATGCGCTGGTGATTCCCGGAGGGCGGGCACCGGAATACCTGCGGCGGAACACGCAGGTGCTGGCGACGGTGCGGCATTTTTCGGAGGCGGGCAAGCCAATTGCGGCGATCTGCCACGGGGCGCAGTTGCTGGCAGCGGCGGGCGCGTTACAAGGGAAGGTGTGCAGTTGCTACCCGACGGTGGCGCTGGATGTGGAGAACTCCGGCGGGCAGTACGTGGATTTGCCGCTGGACCAGGCTTACACCGATGGAAACCTGGTGACGGCTCCGGCCTGGCCGGCGCACCCGGCCTGGCTGGCGCAATTTCTGGAAGTGCTCGGGACGCGAATAGAGCCTTGACGGGGCGCCGGTAACCTATCCCCTCCATTGGAACTCGCGCTGAGCGAATGCGATAGTCCGGCCGGATGGGTTGGATTCCGCATGGCTACACGATGGGTCAGCTATGCTCGCGCGCCCGCAGAATACGGTCGAACCGCCTCACTATGATAAAGTGAGCGGGTGACTGTTCCCTCAAAAGCGGTTCCCGAACAGTTGCTCCGCTACACCTTCGCCGCGCTGGCGGCGCTATGTGGCATAGCGCTCATGCTGCTGGCGCCGCTGGGGACGATGGGATTCGTGAGCCAAGCCTTTGCGGGTGGCGCGGCGATTTACCTCTACCTGCGGCGCAATTGGCGGGAGTGGCTGGCGGTAGCGGCTCTGGCATGCGGCTATGGCGTAATTTACCGGTTCACTGGCGCTCCGGTGAAGACCGCTATTGGCGCCGAAGTTTGTCTGCCGGCGTCTTTTTTCGGACTGGCCAGTATGGTGGTCCTGGCTTGCCGGCTTAGCCGGGAGAACCCCGAAGGCCAGAAGGACTTGCTTCGCACGATTGGCGCGATCGGGCTGCTTCCGGCGCTTTGCTGGGGTTCGGCGATCGCGGTGCTCGCCAATATACAATGCACGCCTTATACGTTTGACCGCGTCCTCTACGCGTTTGACGAAAGCCTTGGTGTGGACGTCGTTTTTGCCGCGGGACGCATTTTTTCCGGCCACCCGGATTTTCGATACCTTTGCGGACTAGTCTACAACTGTCTGCCCATTACGCTTGCACTGCTGCTCGCACTCCAGACCAAAAGACGGCTACCGGGATCGCCGGACGTGCGGGCGGTTTTCGTGGCGCTCGGAGTATCGGGATTCCTGCTGTATCAGATCTGCCCCGCGGCCGGTCCGATTTATCTTATCGGACAGGCGTTCCCGTATCACCACGTGCCGGTTTCGTCATTTGCCCTCGGGCCGGCTCCGATGGGACCGTTCGCGCGGAATGCGATGCCCTCGCTGCATGTTGGGTGGAGCATTCTGGTGGTGTACAACAGTTGGTTCCGGGCTCGCTGGGTGCGGGCCTATGCGCTGATTGCGCTGGCACTGACGGCGGTGGCGACGCTAGGACTGGGCGAACACTACTTCATCGATCTGGTAGTGGTTTTCCCGCTTGTGGCAGCGGTACAACTGGGATGCTCGGGGTGGCGCAAAAACCTTCCACGAATTTTAGTATCAAGCGGGTTGACGTTGGCGTGGTTGATCGCCTGCCGCACGGGAATCGTCTTGTGGCACGCACGGCCGCTGTCATCCTGGATGCTGGTTGCGGCGACTTTGATCATGCCTGGGGCGTTCCTGCTTCAGGCGCTCGGCGCCGATCGCGGCGCGATTGCGGGCCGCGCGCATCCGCAAGAGGTTCCTAGACCTTTTCGGCATCCATAAGCAGGACAAAAAAAGAGGAGTGGACAGGCCAGGAGGCCTGTCCACTGCCGCGGTTGCGATGCTCGAAGCACGCGGCCAGCGGCGTTTTCAGCGTGGGGCGTTCATAACGTAGTACACTGGCGTAGAGCCGTTGCGGCTCGATCTCCACAGAATGCTACTGGCCAGGGAATTCGTCGCGTATTTGTCACGTCAACTTGTCAAGAAGCTGAGCCCGTCGATGTTGGACACGGCGGAGCCGCAGGCGGTTGGCGAAATTATATCGAGCGTGATCACGGAAGACCTCGCGGTCGAGGACCGTTTGAACGACGAAGTGCGCGAGATATTGAGCGAATACAGCGAGTACATGCGGCGCGAGGGCGTCAGCTACCAAGAGATGTTCCGGCGGGCGAAGAACACGCTGATTTCGCAGCGGAAGGTGATCCGGGCGGCGGGGCGCGACACCGGGGACAACATGAAGCTGTCCCGCGACAAGGTGATCGACATCTCGCACAAAGTGGTTTCTGCGCTGCGGAAAGCTCGGCAAGTACGGCTCAGGAAACCGCCGAACGAAGTGCGGCTGGCGCTGGTGCGCGACATGACGGAAATTCTCCAAATCGAGGAGAAGGTGGATCGCGGGGCGCGCGATAAGATCCGCTCGCAGAAACGCGATATTCCGGAAGGCAGCGAGGAGTGGGATCTGCTGTTGCGCCGCTACTATGCCGAGGAGTTGAAGAAGCTCGGCATCGACATGGCGCGATAGCGGTATTCGGGAGTTCGGGCGATTGTCTTTCCAGCGGGCCCGGATTTTTGCGTTGCCGGAATGCAACGCAAAAACGTATTCCGTGGGGCGGGCGCCGCTAGCGTTCTGTCTCTTAAATAACCTTACAATATACTGGGGCTGGCGCATAATGGTCTCACCATTTAGGAACAGCGCCGAACCACTCCTTCTCAATGCAACGGGCCGGGCCGCATGGAACAGGCTGGTCCGAAGTCCAGAGACTCCGCGGAAGGTTGTCTTCCGGGCGATGATCGTCCCCGGAGCGGCGGACACTCAGCGACTGCCGTCAAGATCGAAAAACACGTCCAGGCGGCGCACCGCGCCGGTGCGCTCGAAAACGGCGGCACTCGTACCGGAGTCGAGTGCGAGCCCTTCAACCCGCCGGCGGGAACCATCCGCGCCGGTTATCTCGATCCGCGCCGGTCCCGCGCGGTGAGCCACCACCGGCGCCTGGCAAATGGTAAACGCCAGCGTGCCCGGATCGAGTTCAATCCCGCCGTCCTGCCCTTCGAGATCGTAATAGCGGAACGTTTTCGCGGACGTCAGAAATTCGCCGCGCGGCGCCATCTGCGCTCGGAAACTCAGCCGGCCACACATCACGGCCACGCCCATCTCGCCGAGCCGCGAGATGAGGTCCTCTTTTACCTGGCCCGTCATGCCCGGCTGCTGCACTCCCGCAAACCCAGGCGTGTGCGAGTATGGATCGGTGGGCATCGCGCCATACGCTTGCGGCGGCTTGTGAACGCCGATGCCTTCGCGTATCTCGCGATACCGGACCTGAAGACGCTCGACGACGGAGGCGTCTTCGCCGGAGTCCGCCCGTTCCAATACATCCTGAACCGCGAGCAGCAACTTCGAAACCATGTGCCAGTAAATGCACCCCAGTCCTTCGTATTTGTAAAACGTTCCCGAGCGGCCGGTGAAAGAGCGGTGATGGAATACCCGCTCGTAGAGATCCAAAATTCGCGGGCTCTCCAGGGCAACCAAATCGCCGTATTCGCCGCTGGCGTCGAGCGACGCAAGCGCTTCCTTGAGCCGCGCGCCGTTACGGAAAGCCGCGTTGAAATGGGCCGCGCCGTTCGGGTCCCGTGCCGCGATGCGCCGGTCGCCGCGGGCGGTCATGGCGGAGAGCAGTTTCGAGTTTTCGAGCGCGTCCGCGGGAATATTGTTCTTCTCGAAAAACCCGGGCAGCTTGCGGTCGGGATAGAGAACATAGCTATCCTGGTCCGCGCGGTAGAGAGCGCTGTTTCGAAGCGCATCGAGCAGCGCCGCCGATTCCCGGGCGGAGAGCGCGCCCGACATCAGCACGGCCACCTGGCCTTCGAGCATCTCGTAGAGGCGGCCAACGGCGATCCCACCGCCATCCACCCGCATGAGGTTGTAGGTGTGATAGAGCCCATCGTCCCGCCGGTTCGCGCGAATCGAATGGTCGATGTGCCGCAGGGCGGCGCCACAAAACGCGCGGATGTCCGCCACCGTAACCGGCGCCTTGATTCCTGAAAACCCATCCGCGTAGATCTCGGCCCGGTAGCCGCTTCCCACGCTCCCCAGGCCATCGAGCACGGCCTTGCGGCCGCGGTCCGAAATCGCGCCCCCGAGCAGGCCTGCGTGCCGCTTCAGCACATCCGCGACCCCGCGAAAGGCTCCGGCGACCTCCGCCGAAACCTCGATAGCGGCCGCGCCGGCGCCGGCGAAGATCGCATCGCAGACGGACAGGAAACGCCGCAGATAGCAAAGCGTCACGACGGAGACGCCGTAGCCGACAAGCGCGTTGTTGGCGTCGTTCCACTCGGGCCGCTGGGTATTCATCCAGAGGCCGGTCTCGGGAATGTAGTCGAAGAGCCGGGCCAGTATCAGGACCAGGAGCTTTTCGGCCAGATTCACGCGATACGGTGCGCCATCCGGGCCGGGCACGAACTTGCCATCCTCACCCAGCTCAACGGCGCGGCGGCGGACTTCGCTATCCAGCGCGGCGTCGAATTCAATCGTGTTGTGCGGATCGGCCAGCAACTTGCTGTAAGCTTTGATGCGGTAGGGAACGTCGGCGTAGGTGAAAACGCGGCGTGTCAGGAGTTCCTGGATGGCGCCCGGATGGTAGCGCAGCGAAACTTCCAGCAGCTTCAAAAGGTAAACGGCCTGATGATCGCCCCAGTAACCGATGTACGACCAGGCGTCGTGCGGGTCGAGCACCTCCCAGTCGAACCCGTCGCGCATGATGCGGTACGGGTTGTGGCCGTCGGCGGTCGAGGCGCAGGCGAACTTGAAAATCATGCTCTCGACGTAACCGGGGAACGAGAGCGCTAGCGCCTCCCAGTTCTGGAAGATGTCCCGCCAGTTGCCCTGATAGTTTAGAATCCGCTCGCCGTGCTCGCCCTTCACTTCGATCGAGAAAATGTTCCAGGGGCGGCTCGGATCGCCGTGGCGCCGGCTGAAGGTCAGCGGCAGGTATTCGTGCGCCAGGCGCTCCAGATCCGGATCGGCCTGCTCGCGCACTAACGCCAGCAGGCGGCTGTGAAGGATCGTCTCCGGCAGCGCGTCGAGGAATGCGGACCGCCGTTCGGATACCGCGCGATTGGCCTTGCCAACGAACGACTGGAAGCCGGAGCGGGAGATCCGGTAGCCGCAGTCGGGAACGCCGCCGCGCATGGTGTTGAAGAGCGCGTTCGAAAAGTGCCGGTACGAGCTGAGTTCGTCTCCGGTGAGTTGCAATCCGTCCGCTCCGGCAATGATGCGAACCAGGTTCCGCGTGCCCCGCTCGACGTCTTCGTCGATCCGCGCGCGCAGGTTCTCCCCGGATTTGAGAAGCCCGGCGATGGCCACGGCGTCCGCCACGTCCCGATCCACGTCCGCCACCAAGCTCCACTCTTTGCGGCCTTCCGCGGGAAGCGCCAGCCGCGTGACCACGAAGTATGCGCCGCGCCGTCCGCGAACGAGCGTTTCCTCTTCCACCGTCTCCCCACGCCGGAAGCGGTCGAGCTGCGCCGCCGACAGGAGCCGCTTCGCGCCTTGGATGCCCTCCGGCCACACTGTGGTCGCGCGCAGCGCCTCGTTAGGCTCAGGCCGGTCGGCCGGAATCGAGCCGAGCTTGAATAGGCCCAGACCCGTTTCGGGCTCGAGTTCGTTCTCCTTGTATCCGTCCGCGAGCGTGCTGTACTCCATCTGAAACCGGCGTGTGAGGCCGTGGGGCAGCAGGTTTTGGATGCCATCCAGAAGATCGATCCCGACGGGCTCCGCTGCCAGGTTCGCCAAAGCGGAGCGCCGCACGAAGCCGAAGCGGTCGCTGGTCATCCAGGCGCAGGAAAAGGACAGATCGAGATCGTGGTTGATTTCCTCGAAGACGAGTTTGTTGCTGTACACGCTCTTCGACAGAATGCGAGTGATGCGGTACAAACCCTCGTAGCGCGGCGAAAAAGGCTCCCACAGCGCGGTCCTCCCGCCCCTGGCGACCAGGAAAATGGCCTTGCCGCCGGTCTGGTCCTGGCTATCGTGTATACGGTCGTCGGTATAGTAGGGGAACAGGGCGTGGTCGGGATCGCGGCGGCCCGCGGTGAGCGCGCCGGTGCTCGAGACGAACATCCAATGATCCGAATCGCTGACCAGGCTCATCAGGAACGGCGGCATGGCGTCATAGTTGACGATGCGGTAGAAGCGCTCGCCGCCAATATCGACGAGGCCGCCTTCCACTTTGCGCGTACTGAGATCGAGAGGAGCTTCGCCGGCGAAAAACGAACTCATTTCGATTCCTTGACGGCGGTCGCGGGCGGCGGCTCGTAGCCCGGCGAGGTTGGCCCATCCGGCATCAGGTCCGGATACAACGCCTGCATGGCCAGCTTGGCCTTGCGTCCCTCCGAGAACAGGCCCCAGTGTCCCTCGGTGCCGCTCCCCTTCCAGGACTCGTCAAAGGCCTCGAACCAGAAAACCGTCACGCCGTTGGCCTTCGCCCAGGCGGTGAGTTCCGAGTAGTAGCGTCTCTGCTTCGTCTCGTCGCCGGCCCGCGGGGCATGCTTCTCGCCAACCGTGTACGTGGCCCAACCCGCCTCGCCGATGACGATCGTCTTTCCTGGGTGAGCCTTGCGCACCGTCTCGTAACGCTCGATGGTCGTGGGCATGGCCGTATCGATGTCCTCGTGGGCCCACATGGGATAGGTGTGCATGGAGATGAAATCCACGAGATTGGCCAGCTTCGCCTCCGGCTGCTGCCAGTACAGGACATCGTCGTCGACCGTCACCGGGCAGCTCACCGCTTTCTTGACCTGCTCGACATACTCGATCGCTTTCTCTTCGGTCAGCCTGTGGTCGGACCACTGCACCAGAATCTCGTTGCCCACGCTCACCGCCACAACGATGTCCTTGTATGCGTTGGCCAGGCGGATTCCCTCTGCAACCTGCTTCGCGTTCTCGCGTTCGTGGCCGGGCCCGCCCTCGAGCCAGATGCCGAGCATCGCCTTCAGGCCCATCTTTTTCCGGCGGATGGTCTTCAGCACGTCCTGGGCGTTCCGGTCCGAGCCATAGAGACGGATCAGCTTCCAGTTGCGCTCCAGAATCTTGAGATCTTCGAGGACTTGCGGATGGGTGGGCGCCTTCTCAGTCCTCGGGCTTTGGCCCGCCCGGTAGCCGGAATAGCAAATGGCGTTGCCGTTCCACTTCTGCGCTTCGAGATCGATTTTCGCGGCTGGTTCGGCGCTCCAGCATGTTGTAAGGGTCAGAGTCGCGAGCGCAACCGCCCCTGGCAAACTCATTTTCATATTGGCAGGTTCCTCCCGGCGGGGCAGCCGCTCCGTCCTCCCCCGTTGCAAAGGTCAGTCGGCCGGCTCGATCTCTCCGCGGCGCGCCTTCAGATCCGCCTCGATCTCGACCATCAAGCGATCATTCAGCGGATATAAACACATGATACCGGCGGCGGCCACAAGCAGGGCGCACGGGATCCAACTCATCGAGAGGACGATCCCTTCGAGCGAGCGAGCCGTCTGCGTAACGTTGGCCACATAACCGTAGCCAGCCAGAATGAGCCCGAAAATCCACGCGCCGATTGCCACACCCACCTTGGTTCCGAATATGGCGGAGGCAAAGACCAGTCCCGTGGTGCGGCGGCCCGTACGCCATTCGGCGTGGTCGGCCGCGTCCGCGAACATGGCGAAAACCAGCGGCGAGTTGAACCCGATCACGAAGCTGGAAAGGATTTGCAGCGCGAAGATGAGCCAGATATCCGTCGGCCCTGGGAGCCAGAAGGCTGCGATGATCAGGCCCCCCAATCCGATCGCCGCCATGAAGAGGGGTTTCTTGCCGAACCGTTTAGCAAACCACTGCGTGATCG
>Ga0187849_1004029_pt1 | contig 12481 bp, 9 predicted proteins | sample June2016WEW_4_10_2_FD_132412 | JGI IMG/M metagenome (GOLD analysis project Ga0187849, IMG submission 132412) | Peatland microbial communities from SPRUCE experiment site at the Marcell Experimental Forest, Minnesota, USA - June2016WEW_4_100 | ecosystem: Environmental > Terrestrial > Soil >... | reverse complement strand
TAATTATTTCTTTTTAATTAGTGCTGGTTCAGCTTTCCTGTCCAATGCACCGTTCTTATAATTGACAAGTTCTTGCTGTAAATTCCTAATTGTCTCCGCTTGACTATTAACTTTCTTTAATAATTCTATTACTGTTTTGTTAACTTCTACTTGATAATCTCTCCTTGCAACATCGTAACCATTATTCCTAATTGATAATTCTTGGAATTGTTGTCTCAAATCTTCTGGAACTTGAATTGATGGTTGTTGAACTGGAATCTGTTGAAGCTGAACTTGAGGTTTAGGTTGTTCTCCCATATTATTTTTCACCACCTTTTAAGTTACATATTATAATAGTTAAGTTATATTTAAATATTTCGGTTTATAGATTTATGTATAAGTAATTTGTAAAGTACCATTTCCTGTTAATGTCAATGTTGTTGGATTATCGGTTGAACTGGCAACTGATGCGCCGCCGCCTGCTATCCAACTACTAAAAATACCAGAAACAGGAGTATATGATATAATATTATTGCCAAATAATGGAATTGATAATGGACCGCCTACCATAACATATGGTACATTATTAATTGTTATAGTTCCAATATCTGTTTCTACTTCCACATTAGCAAGTAATGAAATATCATCTAAATAACCATAACTACCATATAAAAATGCAAACTCAATTTTTGTAAGACTACTGTTTGGGTAGTATTTGGCAAACGGCGTAATATCAAATTTTGTCCAAGGATAAAGTGTGCTATGACCCCCAAGTCCATAATATATTGTATTACCATTACTAAAAGTTAAATAAACTCTTAGACCATCATAATTTGGATTAGGAGAATAAATCCAGCCTTTTAACCAAAATACACATGAAATTATGTCTGAGACGGGTATTGGAGTTGAAAAAGTTTGGGTAATTGAAGATGGATTACCACCACTAAGACTTGCACAATAATCTCCGCTATGTGGATAAGAGGAATCAACTACTCCAGCATGGTTTCCTATCCATCCAGTTAAGTCTCCTGTTTCAAATGTACCATTAGTAATTTGTTCACTAATTATATTAGTTGTTGATATAATTGTAATAATTGGAATAGGAGCACCACCATTACCATAAATACTATCTACAAGTATAGTTAATGTTATAATCCAAGGTCTCTCCCAATTATCGCTTGTATATCTTTCATTTATCTCTTTAATAACAACGACTGAATTAATATTATTAATGATGTCATATAATTGTAGTTTGCCGCCAAGTAAAAATAATCGGTCAAGATACCATTTATCAGCATCATTACATTTTGCTTCATATGTTAATATAGTTAACGAATTAGTATAAAATGAATAATCAATAGTTGGCACTTGATTCATCCATTGAGGCATCCAAACCGTACTTGTAACTAACCGTTCATAATCTGTTATGAAACCTAAGTATATACCATTTGAATCAAGTGTTCCCATACCTAAATTAACATAAGATGGACTTAAAACCGTATCACTTAAACTTCCAAAACTCCCGCCAGTTATTGTATCACATCTAACCGTCATAGCTACGTTCCACCATCTAACCTTAGTTTGTCCATCTTCCATCTTATATTCAAATTTTGCGTCTGGTTCTTCAAGCCATCCTGTATATGTCCAAGATGCAATTTCTAATGCATTATATAAGACTAAAGTAACTTTGGTCGAAGCCGCAAAAATGGCAAGAAGCGTAGTATATTCTGTATCTGTTAACCTAACTGTAAAATTTATTCCTCTAACTTCAATCATAAATTGACTTAAATCCATGTATGGATACGGAGTATTAGGAATAGGTCTAACTGATGGGTGAAATATTTGGTCTTCTTCCCATTGTATAGCCTTGAAAACTAACGTTCCGCCTGTATTTGAAATCTGGCATATGCTCATTATTGTGTTACCTCTATTTGTTTTACTATCCAATTCGTTGTCCAGTTATAGAAGTAAATACCGCTTGGTGAACCGCTACTTGGATTTGTCTGAGCCAAATTATAAAATTCACAATATAATGGTTTAACCACCATATTATAAATTTGGCTATTGACGCAAATACCTAAAGTTGGGTAAGTTAACTGTACATAAGTTAGCTCTACACCTGCATTGTCAGTAGTCAAAATTGATTTATATGTATATAAATTAAACTGTACATTTGGAGTATTGGTTGCAATGAAAGTTGGGTCTGATTGTGTAATTATTTCAATTTTATATTTTTGAAGTGCAATAATTGTTTGCATATAACTGCCATTTGGACTTACAAAGCCATCGCCTAACGTACTATTATTACAATTAAAATCTTCTGCATTAAAGTTTGTTGTTCCATCTGGCAACGCCCATTGACAATAAACATCAAATAACGCTGGTGTAGTTACACTACCATTTTTAACAATCATAAACCAGAAACCAACAGAACCATCTTGTGATGCTATTCCAATTCTACAATAATCACCAGCAGATGTTCCACTCCCAGCATTCCAATGATTATATACCCAATTTGCATTGGCAAGGTCAATATATGTTCCATCAAGAACTCTCAAATCTACAACTAAATGTGGATTCCAAAACATATTTATATTGGCGGCATCTGCACCACTAACTAAATGTGTAGTTGGGTCTGCATTTGGGTCAGAAGGATTATAATATTGAATTAAGTTACCTATCAACACGGCAATTAAATCATGAATACTACCATCTGCATTAGCCATCATACCAAACCATTGATTGGTTGTACTCCATAAAAAGTGACTATCTATGGTTGTAGTTATTGTTGGTGGACTTGATGGGTCTGCATCATAATCACTACTTGTAGTTCTCCATAAATTGCCGTCATAAGGTATGTTTTGAGCCATTTTATCATTTTGAGCAGAAGCATTATATTGAGATGATGAACTAATTAAATTTGCATCCAATAATGTTTTATCAGTTCCTTCGGCTGTCCAATCGCTATTAAATGCACCTATTATTCCATAACTCTTCATATTACGATACATTGTTTGCAATTCGTCTTCATATTTATAATTAGGATAACCTAAAGTTATTTTAACATCTTCACCAGTATCTTTGCTTACTGTTATATCAATGTTTGTAATTCTATATTTTCCAAGTGTTAAATCTATATAACCAATTCCAGTTACAGTATCATAAACTTGTACAATATCTCCAACATCATATTGCATTGATGTATATTGGTCTTTAGCAAGTTGTAATTTTAATTGTACTCTTGGCATTGCATTAATAGTTAAATTACCGCATCCAAGTATATTTCCTACTGCTGGATAATTTGAATCATTAATAATGACTGTTTTATCTTGTACCACATCTTCAAAAAATGTTCTAACTATATTTTCAGCAGTATTTAATGGTTGACCATTTGTTGCAAGTCCAGTTGCATTTATTGATTTAACCCAAATACTACAATCTTGAAGATGTTTCTGTTCGCCTTGACCAACCACATAGACATTTTGAACAGTATCATCTATAAATGTGTCATAATCAACCATTCCAAGATTAGTATTTGCTGGGTCGCTTGGGTCCATTTTAAATATTATTGAAGCAGTCTTATCGCTTCCTTTTTGATTCTTTATATTAAATGTATTATTTGAATCATAACTCATCCACCATTCGAAAGGTGAAAATCCAACAACATCTGATTCGCCAACAACTATAGATGAACATAAACCAACTACATAATTTATTGCTTCATTCAATCTTTGTCTGCTAACATTTAATGGTCCAATTGGATTGGCATTACCACCAGTTAATTGATTGCTAAAGGCTTTAATATATGGACCACCCTTATAAATATATGGTGATGCATCTCTTGGTTCGGAAGGGTCTATTTCACCAGTATCAAGATATGGTTTATATTTTATATATTCCGCTTTATACACATAGATTTGGCTTATAGCCCAAGGTATTCCTGAGACGCTTTCAGTTAACCTTATTCTAACTTTCTGTGCAGATATAGGTGGAAAAGAAATCAAAATGTCTTGTGTAGTATTACCTGTTACTGGCATAGCTGGATAAGTATTTGGTATTACAGCATATACACCATTAACTAAATATTCAACAGTATAGTTTCGTGCATAAGCCGCAGTATTAGCTCTGCATTCAAAATATAATGCTGTTATTGTTGGATAAATTGCCCTATTATATATACATACATCAGCTAAATAACCATACATAGGACCAAATTCAAAATATGTAGGTTGAGTACCATCTATATCAAGATAACCAGTTTTAGCTAAAGTTTTAACAAGATTATTATTAACATATAAATTCATACTGAAACCATCATAAACCGCTTGTAAATGTGCTCTTTCATTCTGTAATATTGCATTACCAACTTTACAATTAAGTTCCCATCCAGTACCACTAAAATAAAGCTTCCACCATAATATACCTGCTTCATCAATTTCAATGATGCATTGATTAGGTTTATTAATTATAAGACTTTTAACAAATGGACCTATTTCTATTATATCAAGCCAACAATCAATTGACATAGAATTATATCCAGTTAACCAAGTGAAACTTGAACCGCAATCAATATAACTATTAACATTACCACTAAATAAAACTAACGGTGCAAGTGGACCCATAACCCAAGTTATATTATGGGCTGTTGCATTAGAGTTAGTTCCACTATAGTCATGTATAACTGTTCCAGTTCCTTCATTTAATAAATATTCCCCAACAAGACCATTAGTATCAACCACATATGTTGAACCAATTGGAATTAATAATTCTGGTTTAAAAATTATTTCAAAAGCATCATTTTCAGTTTGTGTACCATTTGGGTCTCCTTGTATTATATCCATTCCAACATAAGCTATTTGACAAAAATAATCAACGCCGCCTACAATCCAACTCCAAGGATTAGTTGTCTCAATTTTAATTTGTAAATCTGCTGATTCAAGGTCACTTATAACTGTTAAATATTGTGAAATATCATAAATTTTTGTAACCCATCTATTTCCAGTACCAATATCATTGTCACCCCATACAAATTGAACCCATTGACCTAAATAAACAGACCAATAATATACATTAAAAGAACCTATTGTTGCAGGATGATTATAGAATGTTACTGTTACTGTAACAGCTTTAAGTGTTTGAGAACCAGAAAAACTAAAAGGTGTAATATTAAAAAGTAATGTTTGACCAATAGGTATAACACCTGAACTTTTAAGATAATTAACATAACTTGTTTGATTGGGAGTATTACCATCAATATATGGCGATGGTGCTGGACCAACAACTGTCCAATCAGGGTCTAATGTTGCTGTAGTAACTGTTGATGCTGGTGTATATTCTGTTAATGTTTCTCTACCAGTAATTGACCATCCATAACCTCTTTGCCGTGAAAAACACCATTCTGGACTTCCTAATTCAAACTTAGCTAATGATGGGTCAGCCCAAGTTGCATTACATCTTTCAACATCAATGCTTTTACTGAAATCTAAACCCCAACCCTCTTTATTATAAGGATAATCTATACCTATGTCACTTTTAGGTGTATGAAGAATAAAATGCAATAACGAAACGGGGTCAACTGTACCAAACATACCAGCAGTTTTTGACGCAAAATTACTGAAATCATCATCATATTTCTTCCATAATATCATCGTTACATCTCTGCCAGTTAACTGTATATATTTACCACCAAGACTTGTTCCATCCCAATATGGTTCTATGCCTTCAACATAGCCTTTCCATTCAGTTGTGCCATCACGTTTAATATCTACTTCATCCATAAAGTAAACTGGATTACTTAAATCTAATTCTACTTCTGCATAAAAAGTTGTTGGTGCATTAAGAACCAGCATCCTATGAAGTTCAAGTTTAATCCACTTACGTTCTATTCCACCAACAGATATAGTCCAAACGCCTGTAGTCATTTTAACATCCTCTTAATGGTTTATCTTCTTTCCGTTTTTCTCCCCTTAATCTTCTTTCTAATTCATCTATTTCTTCTGGGGTTGGTTCATTTCTACTCATATTTATCTTCTACTCCTTGCCGCTTTTCTATATGCCTGATTTAACTCTGGACCCAAATCATCAATATCAGCCTTTGTATGTACATTTTCAATTACTATTTGTGTAGTGCTTTGTGTAACACCACTACCTTGTGCGCCTAAATCATTACCTACTTGTAACGGTCTATTAGTTGAAGGGTTATATATGATTTCGCCTTCGTGGGCAAAAACTGGTCCTGTTCGTGGAACTGAACGTGTACCACCTTGATAGCTTTGAGTTGCAAGAGATGCACCACCAGCCGCCGCCGCACCTGCACCGATACCGCCAATTATAGTTGATAAACCACCAGTTACCAAACCTTCGGCAACAGCTAATACTACTAAAGCACCTACTATCAACATAATTGCTGAGACTATTGTTCTTGCCCAACCAGTAAGTGATGTAGCTATCATATAAAATACCATAAATGACGCTACACAAGCACCTATTGATATAAGTAACACATTAAATGATACTCCTAAAGCTACAGCAACTTGTGCTAAAGTGCTCATTACAGGTATTCCCATAGCATCTAAAATGAAAAACGCTTTAAATGCCGCCGCAGTAATAAATACTACAGCCGCTAAAGCCGCCAATATGCTAACCAAAGCTACTACGGCAATAATAAACATATCTAAACCTTTATTTTGTTGAAGCATTTTTAATATATTATTTAAAAGAGTCAATGCCCCTGTAGCTTTCAAAAATTGATAAGCCGCATTATCAAGTGCCTGTGTAGTCAAGAATATCTGTTGTTTCAACTGAGCCATTTGACCTGCACCTTCCCTTGACTGCATAGCCATATTAAGAATTGACATAGCCATTTGCGAAGATAAAGTAGCCATCATTGTACCAGCAACAACATAATCTAATGTACTTTTAATTAAGTCTTTATTTAAAGCACCTAATTTACCTTCTGAACCCATTAATCCACCAATATCTTTCTGCAAATCACCAAATGCTCTGCTGGCATAATTCATTGCTCTGATAGTTATCCATATAGTGCGAATACCGCCAATAGCAGACATTCTATTCAGCACCTACCTCTTTCATTGCGTCATCTATTGCGGCTTCTAATTCGGCTGAATGTTTATCTAATGCATCAGAAAGAAATGGTATCCCTTCGACCCATGTACCATCAACAGTAAAGTGTCCATCATGAACCATGATGGCATATGTACTTGTGGGAATACCATTCTTAGGATTTATAATAGCGTCATCACCTGCCGTTATTGTTCCATTATAAACGTTTTCTGACATTCCAGAAGAACTTATATCTATACCTGCACCGCCACCTTCTAAATTACTATCATCAACAACAAGTTTAATAGAAGTTACAAGACTACCAGTATCAACTGGACATTCTGCAACAGCATCATTATAAATATCATTCCAAATTTTCTCAAGACGTTCTCTAAGGTCATCGTTAAGTTTCTTGCCTAAACCGCCTAATTCCTCTGATACTTTCTTCTTTGAACCATTGTCCGTTTCTTCTAAACCAATCATTTTATTCACTCTTACTTTTTAGCTTTAGCCCTTTCAATTGCTTCGGCATCTAACTCGGACTGTCTGGACTTATACGCTAATATCAGGAAATAGTCCACATATCCATTTCCCTTTCGCATCCGTTTTTTTAGTTCGCTTGGCAGGCAATGCAGGAATTCACACACCATCAGTTGTTGATAACCATAGTCCGTTTTTAAAAATTTGTCGTAGAGATTCCAAGTTCTTTAAAGGTATTGTCTAAATGCATACTAAAGAGTTGAATAAACTGCAAATTCGCATGTGATTTCCAGTATGCGGCATCATGTTTTGGATTAACAATTATTTTTTCCATCATTGTAAATATCAAATCATTATTCTTTTTTGCAATCTCAGGCGGCATACTTTCTGGATGTCCCATATATGGAACTACATCTTGCGGAACCATAGCTTCCCATTCTGCTTGTGACGGTCTTCGAATCCAACACATAGCTTTTCCTGTGGCTGGATTAACTAATGGGTCTGATACTTTATTGAATGCTTCAAGTTCTTTTTCAAGTTCCATAGTATCTATGCTATACTGTTTCTTAGCTTCTTCCTGTGCTTTAATTGTAGCCTTTAAATCTTCTGAACTTAGGGGTTTGAATTTTCTAACTAACTCGACATTTTTTTCGCCCATATTCATTACCTATATCTATTAAGTAACTACTTAACTATTTAAACTTTATGGTTACACTTTTTGGCGTAATAACCGTAACTTTTATATAACCGATTGTATATTATATAGTTTGGTTAATATGTGTAAAAATGATGTTGAAATTAAAATGCGTGGTGGTAGAAGCAAAATCAAGGGAATAGATGATATTGAGGGAGATATAACCATTTTTAAGTCTGGAGAAAAAGTTGGAGAGGCTGGATTCATCATTACAAATTATCAAATATCAGTTGATACAATAACCGTAGAAGACAAATTCATAAGACTTGGATATGGCAAATTATTAGTTAATTTACTCAAAGGATTATCCAGACTATTAAGTAAACCCATAGTTCTTTATTCACTTAAAGAAAGTTATGGATTTTATGTAAGTATGGGATTTACTAAATTAAAGAAAATTCATGATGAAAAGAAAAAGTTAATGATAGTAATGTTCAAAAGCAAGAATGAACCTAAAATAGAAGATTTAGACTTAATTTGGTTGCCAGAAAGTTTAAGAAGAAAGAAAGAATTGAGAGTCGAATTATAATGGTAATACATATAATTTTGCGTAGATTAACGCATAAAACAGATGAGAAAAAAGTGGCTGAACGATATATCGTGAATACCACCTATAAACCTGACATTACTACTGAATTATTAATTTACCCTATACCAGAGTTTATTGACCCTAAATGTAGTTGTGGTAAAGATGGGTTTGTAATGGTTGATTATAAAGTCTATTGTAAAGACTGTTTAAATAATATGGTTGGAAACACAAAAACAGAACAGGAAAAAAGTTTGGTTTGTCCGAGTGTAACGCAAGGAGTTCTTGGTAACGCATTTGAATGGAACCCACAAGGAACTGAAAATTGGTATAAAATTAGGGGAAGTGGCATAAAATGGGATTCAATTCAAAGGCTTAATATAGCTGAAATAAAACAACGTTGGGATGAGTTAATGATGAAAGTTCTTGAGGATAATGCAGAGATTTGTGATGCGGAATACGAAAAAGAAACGAAACAGCTAACTATTTTTGTATAATGGTTTTGAGTTTTCATTATTTATAACTTTCTTTATCCAATTACAATTAGCACAAAGTAACTGATATTTCAATTTACGATTTGAGTCTTTTAATACTTTATAGAGAATTCCTCTACTACCTAATTCCTTGGCTTCTTTATTACCGCCACCATATATATGGTCAATCTGTAAACAACGAGTGTCATTCATAAATCCACCATGTTCAATATTATATGGATTAGCACATTTACCACCTAATAATTGGATAACTTCAATTCTTAATTTGTCTCTATTTTTTATTTCCCATTTTCGTTTTCTATTTATATTCATTCTATTATATTGTTGTATTCTATCTTTATTATTTAAAAAATATTTTTCTTTCTTTTCCAAAATTTTCCCCCTATTTTCTTTATAATATTTTTGTTGATATTTACATAATTTTTCTTTATTTTTTAAATAATATTTTTTATAAGATGTTTTAATTAATTTTTTAGCTTGGTCTGGATGACGTAGTTGCCACTTTCTTTTTGGTGATAAATCCATATTAGTATATTGGTCAATTATTATCTTACCCATAGTTTATCATTGATATAAATGAGAGGTTCAAGTATTTAAATCTTTTTATTATATATAACAATTAAGGAAATCCAATATCGTTCGGTCTTCCTTTTGAAGGTGGAATTTGGTCTTGCGGGACCACCCACCCAACATTAGATTTTACGAGTTCAGCATGGCAGTTTCGACATCGGTACACCTTTTCATGTGTAATGATGTCTTTCACCCCATATAAATGAAGTACCTCATCGCACACAGGACACACTTCGTAAAGGTCTATTCCAGTATTGCCTATAACATTAAAACCACTTGGTTTGCCATGTCCAGTAGGCAAAGTTCTTGTATCTATTGCTTCGGCTGGTCCAGAATCCTTAATTGTATATGCTGGTTGAGCAGAATGCAACTCTGGGTCATATTCATAGTCTTCTTTAAGTGTTGGTTTATCTTTATATTGTGTCATTGTTGGGTCATATTTAAGATACCATTGATTACCTATTACTTCGATTAATGGAAGTTGAAGCAACACAACATCTAACGAATACAAATTCATAGGTCTTAATGTAAATATTGTATCTATTGGATTTGTTTTAATTATATTAAATCTATTGAATATGACATCTAAATCATAAAAGCGTTCTATATTAAGTGCTTCTATAATAAGGTCTAAAATTTCTGGTCTGGTTATCGCTAATTTTTGGAACATCACATCTACATTATCGGTTTTTTTCACTCCTACTTTTTCAAATAATACGTCAACGCTATCATATCTTGTAATACTCAATTGTTTAAATAAAACGTCTATAGCTTCTTGTTTAGTTAAACCTAATGCTTCATAGAGAACATCAATCGGAGCAGTTTTAACTATATTTAATTTTTCAATCAAAACATCTATGTTATCCATTCTTAAAATTCCATATCTTGCTAAATCAACATCTACATAGTAAGTTACAGGTACATCTAATTTTTCAAATAATACATCAATATCCTCAGTTAAAGGTATATTCAATCTTTGCAGTAAAACATCAACATTATCCGTTCTGGTTAAACTTAATCTCTGTAACGAAACATCAATATTGTAAGGTTTTATTCCTAATAACTGTATCAATACATCAACATTATCCGCTCTGGTTAAACCATATCTTTTTAAAGTAACATCAACATTATATGAGTTAGGTATATTCAATCTCTGTAACAAAATATCTACATTATCTGTTCTGATTAACCCCAACCTCTCCAATAATACATCTATGTTATCAGTTCTTGTTACTCCGTATCTTAAAAATAAAACATCAAGACCATAAAGTTGTGTTCCTAATTTCTGGAATAAGACATCAACATTGTCAGTTACAGTTACTCCTAATCGTTTAAATAATACATCAATATTATCAGTTTTAAGTATGCCTAATCTTGCTAAAATAATATCAACATCATAAGTTAGAGGAATATTTAACTTTGCCAATAATGTATCTATATCATCAGTTTTAATTACCCCATATCTCAAAAATATTACATCAATATCCTCAGCCTTAACTATATCTAATCTTTGTAACAATACATCCATATTGTCAGTTAATAATATTCCTAATCGCTCAAGCAATACATCAATATTATCAGTTTTGGTTATTCCATATCTTAATAATGTAATGTCTAAATCATAAGTCTTAGGTATATTTAATTTCTGTAATAGTATATCCACATTATCGGTCTTAGTAACGCCGTACCTTAAAAATATTATATCAATATTTTCTGCCTTAGAAACATTTAATCTTTCAAATAATACATCAACGTTATCAGTCTTAGTTAATTTTAATCTTTGGAATAATACATCAATATTGTCTGTCTTAGTCAAGCCATATCTTAATAATGCAACATCAACATTATAAGTATCAATAATGCCCAATCTTTGTATTAAAGTATCTACATTGTCAGTTTTAGTAATGCCGTATCTTAAAAGCACTACATCCACATTTTCAGTTAAAGGTACATTCAATTTTTCAAGTAGTATATCTATTGAATAAGTTTTAGGTATGCCTAATCTTTTTAATAATGTGTCAACATTGTCAGTTTTTGTTACTCCTAACCTTTGTAACGCTACATCCACATTACAAGTTTTAACTATGCCTAATCGTTCAAGTATTGTATCAACATTATCGGTTTTAGTTACTCCTAATCTTTGTATCATAGTATCTATGTTGTATGTTTTTGACTCGTTAAATCTCTTTAATACAACATCCACATTATCAGTTAATAATATTCCTTTTCGTTCTAATAATGTATCTATAGATTCGGTTTTAATTATATCTAATCTTTTAAAAATTGCGTCTATTTGTTCTGGCAAATATACAACTTGTCCTTTAAATATAACATCTATACTTTCGGTTAATGAAATGCCACTTCTTTCTATTAATACATCAAAATTATCAGTCTTAGTTACTCCTAATCTTTCAAATAAAACATCTAAATTATCAGTTTTAGTTAGTCCTAATCGTTTAATTAATGTATCTATATTATTTGTCTTCGTTATTCCTAACCGTTTAAATATCGTGTCAACCTCATCAGTCTTTGTTATATTTAATCGTTCAATTATAATATCAATATCATCTGTTTTAGTTATGCCTAACCTTTGCAATAATATATCAATATTATCAGTTTTAGTAATATTTAATCGTTTAAATAATACATCTACATCGTCTGTCTTAATTATATTTA
>Ga0187849_1004026_pt1 | contig 12484 bp, 12 predicted proteins | sample June2016WEW_4_10_2_FD_132412 | JGI IMG/M metagenome (GOLD analysis project Ga0187849, IMG submission 132412) | Peatland microbial communities from SPRUCE experiment site at the Marcell Experimental Forest, Minnesota, USA - June2016WEW_4_100 | ecosystem: Environmental > Terrestrial > Soil >... | reverse complement strand
TTGACAACTTTAATTACGGGTACCTGGATTGTCCAGATGATTTCAGAAAAGAAGTTTATTTTCCGTCGCACAATATTGGATATCCCCCTCCTTGTTTTTATTGGCTCCCAACTAATATCAACCCTCCTTTCAATCGATCCTTTGACGTCATTCCTCGGTTATTATTCGCGGTTTAACGGAGGGCTTCTCTCCACAATTTGTTATGCTCTTCTCTACTGGGCGTTTGTAAGCAATATTGATGCAAAACGAATGATGAAGCTGGTTTATATAACTCTTGCTTCCGCAGCTTTGGTTTCAATTTACGGTGTCCTTGAACATTTCGGAATAGATAAAAGCATTTGGGTTCAGGATGTTCAATCCAGAGTCTTTTCAACTTTGGGGCAGCCGAACTGGCTGGCCGCCTGGTTGATTGCCCTCTCGCCCGTTACCTGGTACTTAATTTTGGAAACCGGGGTCGATACGAAGAATTACAAGTTTTGGATGTACCTTTCTCTTTCCGTTCTCCTTTTCTGGACGATGATATTCACAAAATCCCGCTCGGGGTACCTGGGTTTTGCCGCCGCTTTCATTATCTTCTGGGGCCTTACAGCCTGGCAAAAAAAGGTTGAGCTAAAAAAATTAACTCTGCCTTTTATCCTGATTGGCATCAGTATATTCACAGTTTGCATAATTAGCGGAACTGAACTAACCCCGAGTATCGGGCAACTTATCGGTCACAACAAAACCGTTCCGGCCCCGGCTGTCACCGGCCAAACGGCCCTAGAAACCGGAGGAACTGAATCAAGCACCATAAGAAGCATTGTTTGGAAAGGCGCAATCCAAATTTGGGAGCACTACCCTGTCTTCGGAACCGGTGTTGAAACTTTTGCCTTTTCCTACTTCAAATACCGCCCGGCCGAACATAATCTGACAAGCGAATGGGATTTTATCTACAACAAAGCACACAACGAATATCTCAATTTTTTGGCCAATTCCGGTGCCGTTGGACTTTTGTCTTACCTGACTGTTGTAGGATTTTCAATTTATATTTTTATTAAAAACCGCAACAACCTATTGGTAATTGGTCTTCTTGCGGGCTATGTCAGTTTGCTGGTTACAAATTTCTTCGGATTTTCGGTGGTGCCGACCCAGCTTGAGCTTTTTCTGTTTCCGGCAATCGTCCTTACCCTAGCGGTGAATGAAGAAGAAGAAAACAAGAAGAAAAAACAAGAAAAACTAAACGGCACTCAAAAAACATTTATCACCTTAACCTCTCTCCTCGTCTTCTATCTTATCTTTACCGCCTGCCGCTATTGGTACGCGGATTATCTTTATGCTATGGGCAAGGCATACGAGGGAGTCGGCAAACCGGATATCGCAGCCACCTTCCTGGAAAGGGCAATTAATCTCGAGCCTGGGCAACCTTGGTACTACAATGAACTTGCCAATTCCTATGCCAGCCTTGCCGTTGGCTTGAACCAGGCAAAGGACACGACAAACTCCCAAAAATATTCTGATCTTGCTCTGACTGATTCCGACAAAACCGTTGCACTCGCGCCCAACAATTTTATCTTCAAAATGTCCAGATTTGGAGTTTTTATAATGCTCTCAACGATTAATCCGAATTACCTGCTCCAAGCTCAAGCGACTTTAATTGATGCCATAAATGCCGCCCCGACTTATGCAAAACTCTACTATAACCTTGGACTTACTTACGACCGAGCGGGACAAGTTGATATGGCTATTAAGGCCTTTCAAACGGCCATCCAACTGAAAGCCGATTACTCCGATGCCAGACTTGCCTATGCAATTCTTCTTATTAGCGAAAAGCAAAATACGGAAGCCAAGGCTCAGCTTAACTATATCCTGACCAATATAGACCCGACCAACTCACTGGCCAAACAAACCCTCGCAACTATCAAATAAGCAGGGCTTTTCTTCCAAATAAGCCGAGTTTTTGGTATAATTCAGGCATGATACAAAAAATCCTGCAGTCAAAAGATCCTCTTTTGCGGAAGATTTCCAAGCCGGTTGCCAAAGTCGATAAAAAAATCCTTACAATAGTAAAGGATTTGAAAGAAACCCTTAGTGTTCAAAAAGAACCGGAAGGGGTAGGTCTTGCCGCTCCCCAAATTGGAAAACTTTTGAGAATTTTTGTGGCAAATTACAAAGGTTTTGAAAGAGTGGTTATAAACCCGGAGATAATCAAAATCGAAAAAGTTGCAGCTAAACCCTCCGGGAAGCTACCTAAAAAAGAAATCCTTGAAGGCTGTCTTTCGCTTCCCTACTATTATGGTCCCTTAAAAAGAGCTGCCAAAATTACAGTCAAATATTTAAACGAAAAAGGGGAAAGTGTAACCGAAACTTTTGAAGGATTTAATGCCCAAATTATTATGCACGAAATCGATCATCTTGAAGGAATTCTTTTTATAGACCGCCTAATCAAAGAGAAAAAGCCTTTATATAAAGTTGAGGGCGATGAATGGGAGGAAGTGGAACTTATATGAAAATAGTTTTCTTCGGCACCCCGGATTATGTAATGCCGATTCTGGCCGGACTTCATAAGAAGTTTGTAACAGGGCCGGGAAAATCCCCGATTGTTGCCGTTGTGACCCAATCCCCAAAACCGGTCGGCAGAAAACAAATTTTATCTTATTCCCCCGTTGATAAATGGGCTCACGAACACAAAATCCCAATTCATTATTCGGCAAGCGAATTGGCCGTGGATAAAGTTAAGGCCGATGTGGGAGTTTTGGCATCTTACGGGGAAATAATAAAAAAGAACGTTATCGACCTCTTCCCCCACGGAATTTTGGTAATCCATCCTTCGCTTTTACCAAAATACCGAGGCGCCTCTCCTGTTCCTGCAACAATTATTGCGGGAGACGCGGTAACCGGAGTAACTATTTTCAAAATGGATGAGAAGATTGATCACGGATCAATTATTTCCCAATTTAAAGAAGACGTTCAACCTACAGACACCGGTGAAACTTTGCGGGCCAGACTTTTTGAAAGATCCGCCGATGTATTGGTCGAACTTATAGAACCTTATTTACAGGATAAAATCGCACCAAAAGTTCAGGATGATTCCGCCGCAACCTACACAAAAATTATTACCAGAGAAAACGGTTTTATAAACTTGAACAAAAAAACTCCCGAGGAGGCGGAAAGGTTCATCCGTGCAATGCTGCCCTGGCCAGGAGCATGGACCCAAATACAATTAACAATTAACAATTTACAATTAACAAAGAGGCTCAAACTCTTAAAAACGCATCTTGAGGAAGGAAAATTGATTCTGGACGAAGTTCAGCTTGAAGGAAAACTCCCGACAACCTGGAAACAGTTTAAGGAAGGCTATAGTGATGCAACTTTCGTAACGGCAGGCTGAAACTTCTTGATTTTTCCGGTTTTCTTGAACCTGGAAATGCAATCTGCGCAAAGCCTCATTTGAACCTTTTTCCCGTTAACCATAACGGCAATTTTCTGGAGATTGGGCTTAAACATCCTGAATGTTTTCGGAGCTCTCTTCTTCCAGCGTTTTCCAGCAACACCCCTGCCGTGGGTGCTTTGCCGGCCGTAAACTATCGTCTTTCCGCAGTTGTCACACATGTATGCCATATTGTTTTTAGCTGTCGTAGATTATACTATTAATCACGCTCAACCGCAATGGAGATATTTATCCTAATTATCGCGTTTGCCTTAGCCATAACCATTCACGAGATGTCTCATGCATGGATGGCAGACCGTCTGGGCGATCCCACAGCCAGGCTCGCAGGCCGGCTGTCTCTCAATCCTCTCGTCCACTACGACCCCATCGGTTCTACTCTCCTTGTCATCACAGTAATTTTGACTTACATTGGTGCGCTTCCTTTCCCGTTTGGCTGGGCCAAGCCGGTTCAAATTGATCCTTATAATCTCAGGAATCCCCAAAAAGATTCCGCCATTATTTCTCTGGCCGGCCCGCTAGCCAACATTGCCCTGGCTGTAATCTTGGCCATTTCTTACCGAATATTTCAATCGGACACCATCTTTAACCTTTTTTACCCTGTGATACTACTTAATATTTCTCTGGCAATTTTCAATTTGATTCCCGTTCACCCGCTGGACGGAGGAAAGGTTCTGGTCGGACTTCTGTCGCCCGAGACCGGCAGGCAAGTCGACTTATTCCTAAATAGATACGGATTAATTCTTTTATTCCTGCTGATAATTCCGACTTTCGGAGGCAACTCGATACTCTCGTTAATAATCAATCCTATCATCGGTTTCGTAATGAATATTCTTCTTCCGGGCGCCGCGATGATTTAACATTTGCTTTTTCTGATATAATTATATTGACCCTGTCGAAGAGAGTATCGGTTTTAATTTCCTGATCAAGTAAATTTAACTTGGGAGGGCGGAGTCCGACCAAAGTCTTTGTACCGAGGAAGGCAGCCCACCCACCTGGATTTTCCAGGAATGCCACCGGACTTTTAGAGGCGGGGTCATTCTATTCTTGAAGGGTACTGGGGTCAGACTTCACCTAAAATTAAACGGCAGACTATCGATTCAATTATTTTAGCCTTTTGTTCTAAAGTAGCCCTGCCCGGAATTTCGGGGTTTATCACCTGCTTTGCTATACCGGTGTCCATTATTAGCCAATAATCGGTACTGTGATCGTTTATTTTTGTAGACATTGGCCAATAAGCATACCCATCCTTTACGTTATATCCAAGCGTGGGATCTTCTGGATCGTCGATTCCGTTAAATAGACTAACACCAAAAGACAGGACGTCCTTTCTGTGGAGTGCATAACCCTTTGTAATATCTAACCGCCTCTTTTCATGGTCTTCGTCTTTGTGGCCATCATAAAGATAGTAATCGGTTGCTGTCGGATCTGTGTGAAGGGTTAAGAAAATCCCAAACCTGTATTTTGACCATAAGTCCATCATCGCCCTTACTTCCTCTGTTGGAGGTGGAACGATAAAACTGCGGTTTATGTCTAAGTTGTCTTTATTATTTCTTGTATTTAGCTCGCAGGCTGAAGGGCTAATCTTTGGAATAAACAGAAAGGGTGGCAATTGTGCTCGGTGCTTATAAACAACCTTCTCTACCAAAGGTACTATCTCACGTTCATTTCCATGGGTAGCAACTGCAATAAGAAGCGTGGGGTTAGCATCTGAGAGGTAATATTTTTGTCCTGTTTCAGGGATCAACTCATACGGAAAAATTTCCCCAGGCACAAGTGACTCTTTAGACATGACGGCATTATAGAACCGGGATTTCAAAAAGGCAACTTATAGTTTTTGAGGGCACGAGCGAAGCGAGTGCTGAGGTCAGGATTCGAACCTGAGTAGCCCTTTCGGACGCGAGATTTACAGTCTCGTGCGTTTGACCGCTCCGCCACCTCAGCTCGTCGTAAGTATACAGGATTTTGTGAGCCGGAGAGAGGATTCGAACCTCCAACCTTGCGCTTACAAAGCGCTTGCTCAACCGTTGAGCTACCCCGGCCGATACGCTGTATTATAGCTTATTTCGAGCGTATAATTCCATCGTATGAAGACTTCAAACTTCGATTATAAACTGCCCAAAAATCTGATTGCCAACTCCCCCGCCATTCCAAGGGATCATTCACGCTTAATGGTAATTGACCGAGAGTCTAGCCAAATCACCCATCACAAATTTTACGAAATCGAGAAATTCCTGGGGTCGGATGATGTGCTCGTCTTAAATAAAACCAAAGTTTTCCCAGCCCGGTTATTTACGAAAAAAAATTCCGGAGGAAAGGTTGAACTTCTTTTTATCGAAGAAGTTAAGCCGGGAGTCTGGACCGCAATGACCCACCCGGGGCTTAAAAAAGGATCCCAAATTACGTTCAAAAAATATATTTTCGACGTAATAGGTCAGAAAGGAATCACCGCCCTCATTGATGCCCATCTTCCCAAAAATGTAGTATTAAATTTACTCCGAAAATACGGGCACACCCCGCTTCCTCCTTACATTCATACAAACGAAAAAGAATCCAGACTTCGAAAGGAATACCAAACAGTTTATGCAAAAAATTTAGGCTCAGTTGCGGCGCCAACCGCGGGCTTTCACTTTACCGAACGGCTTCTTAATAAACTAAAGAGAAAGGGAGTTCAAATTGAACATGTCACGCTCCATGTCGGCCTTGGCACTTTCGTACCCGTCAAAACTAAAACCCTCGAAGAGCATAAAATGCACTCGGAAGAATTTTTTGTTGACAAAGAAACTTTCAAAAGGCTCGTAAAGGCCAAGAAATCCGGAAAAAGAATTATTGCCGTCGGGACAACTTCCACCCGTGTTTTGGAGTCCTTGGCAATGGAAAATTGTAAATTGAAAATTGTAAATTCAGGTTTTACGAACCTGTTTATTTACCCGCCCTATAAATTCAAATTTGTAGATGTACTAATTACCAACTTTCATCTTCCGTCATCAACACTTTTGGCCTTGGTTTCAGCCTTCGTCAGCTATCCAAATACCAAAGAAAAATTCAAAGATTTCAAAACTTCACTAATGGGAAAGGCCTACCGGCAGGCGGTTGAACACAAATACCGCTTTTATTCCTTCGGCGACGCTTGTCTCATAGTCTAGCTTGACTATGCTCGCAGTCAAAACTTGACTATAGGATTATTTGTGCTATAATGCTCCCGGACTAGTAAAGCTAGCACACTAACAAATCCAAGAAATTTTTCATTCCTCTGAAGGAGGAAAAAATGAAACAGTTTGTTGCTTTATGCTTGATCGTGGCGTTTGTGGTCAGCTGTGCTCCACTTGCTCCCAAGACCGATAGGCCTACGGGTGAGATCATTTATTTGGACAACACGGCCAAGACTGGCAATCAAAGACCGTTCAATTCCTTAACACTCGGGACGGATCAAAACTCCACCCGACACATGGTTGCCTTGAACGGCGTTGAGTCGATCAGAGCCTTCCCCGGAAATCCGCGGTATGTGGCAGTTTTTACGATGATCGATCATTTTCTCGAGGAAAAACCGGATGAATATATTATCCAGGTTTTCGACCGGGAAGAAGGTTATACCACGCCCGTTTCCACAATTTCCCTACCGGCTGGAGTCAGCCATTCGGGTATGGAATTTGATTTCAATAAAAGTCAGTTTGTCTTCCCACTTTTCGACTATTCGCAACCAAATTATCCGATCGGCATCTACAAACTTTCATCCCCAACCGAGAAACCAAGTCTTTATTGGAACCTTGGTCCGATGAAATCCAGCAACAATGGTTGCACATGGGAAGATGAAGTAACACCCTCGCCGGACGCGAAGATGGTCATCTGGATGAGTCAGAAAACCATCGGTTACTGTGATCCTACCGGGATGGGCAGTCTCTCAAAACTCGTCTACGACGATACCCTTGAGGTCGTCAATCAGAGCGGAAACGTTATTTACCACTTCGAGGGTCAAACCGCGGGTAACTGGCAAGGCGGAATTAGCGAATATGCCGTTGGTTGGTCACCTGACTCAAGGTGGATTCTAATCAGTGAGGATGACTATGCAAATCAAAAGTCATGTCTCCTCAAGGTGGATCTTCCTTCGGACAAGCGAACAACACTTTATTGCCAGAATCAAATTTTGCCGCCCATCAACAACCCTTCAATTTCCCCCGATGGAAAACACATTGCCTTTGTTACCGGATACCAATACATTTTTATGGTTGATGTAGCCACAGGCAAAGTCAGTTTTATTCCAGCGACCAGCATTAACGTTCAGATCACTGTCAACGACACAATTTTGCTTTGGTCTCCGGACAGTCAGTGGATCGCATTCGGGTTTGGTGGTAGCGCCGGACCGGGAATTTACGCAATGAAGGCAGACGGAAGCGATTTGCAACCGCTTATTACCAACCCTGCATGGGCTGGGAACGAGGGATTCAATATCCCCTCCGTGTACGTCTGGCTCCCGCCGATTAAATAATTTCTTGGAAGTTTAGGCAATCGCCTAGGACATTTTTATCGTTCTAGGCGATTTTTTTTGGCTTTCAGCAATTTACCATCATTAGGCTTGACTATAGGACTAATTGTGCTATAATGCCACCGAAGCTAAAAAAGCTTGCACTCTAACATCTATCCAAGAAATTTTTCATTCCTTGAAGGAGGAAAAAATGAAAAAGATTTTTGCAATCCTTTTGGCTCTGGTTTTCGTTTTCGCGCTCGCAGGCTGTGCGCCCGCGGCTCCGGCGAAGCTACTCTTTGTAGACGGTTTCGCCAACAAAACCAATGTTCTTTCGATCACCCGGGGATCGTCTCAAATCACCGTTCTTCCCGACAAGCTCGGCGACGGGTACTTTATCAGCCCCGACGGAAATCAGGCGATCTTCGTTGATCAAACCAGACCAGCGGATAATATGACTGCCAATTTGCATGTCATCAATGCCAGTCAGCCCATGAAAGAAACGGTTATTCCCATCCCCCACGATATCCTGTACTCAATCGGCGATCCCGCAGATGTCAGGATTTCATTTTGGGGCGGAAAGACCTATCTCGAGATTCGGCATTTCGACTTCCAAACCACAATTACTAATTTTGTGGTTTACACGATCGCAAATGGCAACTTCGTAAAAGTCGGCCAAACACATCTGGATAAGCCGTACGCCATTTACGCCGACAACGCAGGTCTGCCGATCACGGAAAAGGTTGTCTTGGTCGACCAGGATAACCCCCCGCACGACTGGCTATACGATTTTGCAACCGGCGATATTACTCCGCTCTTTCAGTTGGGTAACTACCTCGGCTTTCCGCACTTTAGCCCCGACGGCAAGTCGTATGTTTACGATACCTATTTCGGTGAAGCGAGCGGCAAAGTTTGTTTCGAGCTCGGCCGAATCGAAAAGGAACCGACGGAACTCATCTGCAAGCCCTTTGATCTGAATACGGAGACCGGCATCACCGCAAACAATGCGATTGTCGCGTGGTCACCCAACGGTAAATACGTTGCGGTATCTTTCGATCAAGGTCACGCTGCGGCCGCCTGGCTGTACCTCATTGATGTGTCAAGCAATACGCCGAAAATTGTTAAACAGGCGCTTTTGCCCGGATCTGTCGATGACGGTAGATGGTCACCGGATTCAACGCTTCTGGGTTTTTCAACCTTTAGCCTTGATCCAAATGCCCATCCCGTCGGCGGCATTTACACCATCGGACCAAACGCTCCCTTAAGCCTGGAATACTCCGACCCGAAGTGGGAAAGCTACGTAAGCGATCCCTCAGGGGAAACTGGAGGAATATTCCTCGTCTGGTTCATGGGGTGGACAAAGTAATTTCTTGGAAGTTAGGTTAGATTAGGCAATCGCCTAGGACATTTTTATCGTTCTAGGCGATTTTTTTTGGCTTAATTTTGATATAATCTCATTACGAAATCATATTTCGACACGCCTAATTAGTTCAACGGCAGAATGGATTCTTGGTAAGAATCAGACGAAAGTTCGACTCTCTCATTAGGCTCATGAGAAAGCGGGTTCAATGATGCCCCTCGCGACTTGAGGTTCATCAGACCAATATCAAGCGAGGTAAGACATATTGAAATGAATTTAATATCCCCACCTCAGGCTCTAGCTTGACAATCTAAATCCCCCATGATATTTTTCGGCTATGCCGGAAAAATATAGAAACTTTATTGCCGAAGCAACAAAACTACAAGACACTATCGGCAATTATACGCACATGTTTGAGGATTTCGAATCACTGTTCCAGAATGATCCTATCATTCACGCTGTCGTAGGTAATATAGAAATGGATAGAGTGGATTCAAGGCCTGGAAGCATAAAAGTAACTGTGGATGTTTCAAGATTGGCTCCAGATTCAACCATTACAGTTAATGCATTGGTCGGCGCAAATAAAGACAATCTTGTTAAACTTTACGGAGTGGTTCTTCCACACCCGCGGGTCGTAACAATTCGGGAAATAAAAAACCTCAAAACAGATGAGGTTCTCGGTAAAATACTTGGAGAAATAAGAATGAGCGACAAAGTTAGACAGAGCTTCAAACCAAAGTACATAGAGGAATAAGACAAGCTTGCCACTGCATCAGACTCCGTGGTAAAACAAGCTTGTCACCGCTCAAAGCTTCGTGTTACAATAGCCCCTGTATATGGCAAAAAAGGGAGCCCGGGAAATTGTCGCTTTAATCTGTTCCGTTTGTAAAAACCAAAATTACATTACAACCAGGAACAAGGTTAATATGGATACAAAAGGCAAAGGTAAACTGGGGCTAATGAAATATTGTAAATTCTGCAAAAAAGTCCAGCTTCACAAAGAAAGTTCCAAACTGAAGTAAGTCTACGATCCTTTTTCGCTTTCGCCTCCTAAACCGAACCCAGGATTGTTCATCTGAGTAGGTTTCTTTTTACTCCAAGGCCAACGGCCCCCCGGTTTTTCAATATGATGTAATGCAGCTTCTTCCGCAGGTCGACCAACAGGTCCTTCATGTCTAATATTTAAGACGGTTCGTACGCCAACAGTGTCTCTGAGATTATTAGAAGTAACTACCATATAATTTATTATATCAACAATTGGGAATCCTACTAAAGAGGTATTACGGGAAAGGGTTTCATCATTAATTTTACAAGCATCTGCGCAGCAGAAAAAATTATGCTCGTAAACTAACGAATCCACCCTCTCCCAGGCCGCAGTTAATAAAAAACTACCTCACTTGTCTCGAGTGTCTTTTGCTCATCGGACGTGAGCCTTCACTTTGCCCGCGAATGGCATCTTCCTTTGGACAGCAAACTTTCTTCCACCTGCCATCTATTAGTTCATAGGTATTGGACTGTCCATCGTAGGCAAATTTCCTATCCGATGACTTATTGACGTCTATGACGCCGACCCCTTGCACAAAGATTTGTTCCTTAAGTATTACCTGTTGTTGGGGCATTGCTACCTCCACGGTGTATGTTAATCTGCGACCTATAGTGGACTATATCAAAAATTCTGCGCTTTTTCAAATTGAAGCCGTCTAGGGTATAATATGAGGGTAGCAATAGGCCGATAGGTAAATGGTATACCGGTGGTCTCCAAAACCATCATTGGGGGTTCGATTCCCTCTCGGCCTGCTTTTAGTCTTGGTATGTATTTAGAGTCTACTTAATTCTTTTCCCCAAAAAAAACGAGCCGTCTTCATTCAAATATCAAAGACGGCTCTGAGCCTATGTGTTTTTGTTGTTTATTCTGGGAATACTTTCTTCTGGAATCCGGTCACTACCAGAAAAACGCCCAGGAAAGGTGTCCCCAGACTCGCAACAATAATCACACTGACTACCACGTACCTAAGCCATTCCGGCCACATACTTCCTCCTTTCGCAAAATGAAAAGATTGAATTGTGTACGGGAAGTATAGTCCTAGTTACCCCTGAATTCAAAAACTCCTGGATTTTAGCTAGTTCAAATGTGCCTATTTGGTTCCAAACCGTTCGAAGGCCAGATACTAAGGCCTGCATTTTTTTCCCAAAAAATCCCCCGCACCTTTGGTCAAATATCGACGCAAAAATGCGGGGCATAAACTACTGTGATTTAATGTTCACGATGATGTCCGAAACAGATTGCCTGTAATCCAGGACAACAAGGATCAAACCTTTGGATGTCGCGATGCCGCTCATCTGGCCAATCGTACCGGAGTCGGCCGTGACGCTTTGCATCAGATTGACCACTTGGTTTGCCGTATCATCACCAAAACCCATTACCTTGAGTATGGCAAGGGCAACGTTGCTCTGGGCACCGAAGTCATAAGACGGGCTTTTATCGGCGTAGAAATCTACTTCTTGGCTGGGTACAATGATAACCCGCATTCCCAGAGAATTGTTGTCATAGGCGTCGCAGGCTTGATCCGAGCATGAAAAGCCTGGAACCTGGGTAAATCCCAAATCCTCAATCACCTCTACTACAGTCGCCGGAACAGGAGTCGGCGTAATCGTCGGCAGAGGCGTGGCTGTAGGAAGCGGCGTATAGGTCGGCAGGGGCGTGTTGGTCGGCAAAATGGTCGGCGTGGGCATCGCAGCCTGTGTCTGGGCAATCGCCGTCGCAATCTGCGAGGCAGACGGGGCGCACGCAGCCAGCAAAAGTGTGGCAACCATCACAACCACGAACAAAAGACGGTTATTCTTCATTGTTCCCTCCTTGGGAAACTGAAAAGAATGGATTGTGAACGAGCAAATTATCTAACTGTCCGATAGTGTAGTCTCTAAGACCCTTGAAGTCAATTTTGCCAAAAAATAGGGAGACATATACCTTTTTCAAGATACAGGTCTCCCTTACTTTATCTACTTCGTACACTTTTGCGGTGCGCTGAGGGTAGCCCCGGTTGCCGTAATATCGTAGTTCAGTAGCTGAGTCGCGGGTGCAATGGTAATCACACCCTCAATATGATAGGTGTGACCGCTGCTTTTATATAAAAGGTCGCGGTTAATATGTACCGTAAACAGAGATACTTGACCGGTGGAATCGTACGTAAAATCTTGTTCTTCATTGTTGTACGTGGTCACCAGCGGCGATGCCTCG
>Ga0187849_1004025_pt1 | contig 12484 bp, 10 predicted proteins | sample June2016WEW_4_10_2_FD_132412 | JGI IMG/M metagenome (GOLD analysis project Ga0187849, IMG submission 132412) | Peatland microbial communities from SPRUCE experiment site at the Marcell Experimental Forest, Minnesota, USA - June2016WEW_4_100 | ecosystem: Environmental > Terrestrial > Soil >... | reverse complement strand
CCTGGGAGAGGGCGGTGGTTTTAGTTTCTATCCCTCTCCCTTGGGGAGAGGGGGGACCGCAAGGCGGTGGGTGAGGGGTCTCTTCGCAAGTAATGCATTCATGGCCCCAGAAGTATGTGACACTCGCGACTTTGACGGAACCCTGCGCAGGGGGGTAATGGGGCAGTTTGATCCGTCGCACCAATCGTTGAGGAGAAAATGTAACAACAATTGGTTCATCGGCTCATCCATGGATCGGCCCATCGGACCATCTGAAACCAACCCCGTGATCAGTCGATGGATCGATGAGCCGATGAGCTGATTTTGCGTTGGCTCGCATCCAACGTCTTTCTCCTTTATTTTCATCAACATAATGGCAAGAAGACTATAACTAGCTTATTTTCAATAACATAATGGCAAGCCCGAAAACGGCCATTTTTTCTCCATTTATTTTCAATAACCTTCAGGCTTCGCTCGTATATTTTGGGGCCCCCTTTTTTTGTCGCCCCGGCCACCCCAGAATAGACTAACTCTTTTAATCTCAAGGATATAGATTTTTGCAAGGTTTTCGCTATCCATCGCTAACCCCTTTTGTTTCTGGTACATCATGGCAAGCCGCGGCCTTGTAGCGCCGACCTTCAGGTCGGCATGTGCTGACCCATTCGCAGCCGCTCAGGGCAGTCTCTAAAGGTCAGCGCTACAACAGGCTTTAGGTCGGCATTTTCCGCGGATGCCCCCTTCGTTCGCAACATCTATCTCCTTTCCTTTCAGTAGTTCATCCAGAAAACGCGATAACTTCTTTATTTTCATCAAGTCATAAGGAGCACTCTCCTTGCCCCTTTGTTTTCATTAAACTCTGAGGAGCACTCTTCATTTTTAACATCTTTATGGGTCAGCGCCCCTTGATGATTGTCGATTGTCGATTTACGATTTGCGATTGACGATTGAGGAGTCCTGAGCTTGATCCGCACCATAGTGACCCGCCTCAATTGACGCAAGCCGGAATCTTCCATTCTTTGCACGAGCAACAATTTGTTGTCCTTCGAAGCTTGGCGCCGGGGCTCGCAAAAGGCACTCGCTGCCTGCGGCCCTTCGTTTCCCGTCTCTCGCCTCCTGACTTCTGGCTCCTCAATCCTCAATCCCAAATCGTCAATCGTCAATCGTCAATCTCCCTTTAGTGTATCAACCTACGCTATGAAAGTCAAGGGAAATCTACCAGTGTTAGAGGCTATAAAATGTCGCTGTCGGAAACCAAGTGTAGCGCGGACCTGGGTACTGGTGTCATTTGCGAGATATGGCCACTCCCATGGGCAGTCATTCCCGCGAAGGCGGGAATCCATCCGCAAGCCATTGAAAATGCGGCGACGACGGACTGGATTCCCGCCTTCGCGGGAATGACCTGGGTTTCGAAAGGGATCGCATTCCAAATGACACCACTACCCGGACCTGATTCCGGGCCTTCGATAAGATCATGCGGAGCCGGCGTGGAAAACCGCCCCGCGAAGTGGATGAAATGCCGGGATAGACAATGGGCTGGCACGGCGCGGGGCACGCAGCACAGATTGCAGGGCCGGGATTTGCTAGGAGGTTGATGTAGCGCCGACCTTCAGGTCGGCACGTGCTGAGCTAAAGCTCAGCGCTACAACGCGCCATCAACCTGTCAGAACCTTCAGGAGCTAGTCAAAAAACAAAGGTCAAAACGCAAAAGGTAAAAGCAAGGACACGCCTATGTTTGCGGCTTCTCTTGTCGGGGTCGGGAAACCTGCATGGGTAAGCACGTAAGAAAATACGTAGCGCAAGGCTCGGGGTTCAGTCCGTCAGCCGACGGACGGCTTTTCCACCGCGCGCGGTTTTGGCGGTGTGGCCCATCAGAATTCGGATTATCTTGTGTGCGGCGCGGTAAGAAGCCGCACCGCTGGAAGAGCCGCCCCGATAAATCGGGGCGCTACGCCGCGGGTACAAATCTCGTTCCTCTGGACTCCGATGTCCGCATGGCCTTTCGCCGTAGGGGGACGGCTTGCCGTCCCCTCTGTGTACATTGCCGCCGAACCAAGAAGTGTAGGGGCACCCCTTGTGGGCATAGGCGCTAGAATAAGCCTGCCGTTGCTTCGCCGCCTTCCTTCCCGCGAAGCGGGACACCGTGAGTAGCCGTAGGTGAAACCTACGGAAGCTGAAAGCGAGAAAAGAATCCGGCCCCGAAGGGGCCGACCTTTCCCACGGTCAACCCCGTTGGGGTTGAATGGTCCATTGGATTCTGCGATCCGCAGGTTAAAACCTGCGGCTACCCACGGTTGGCCCCTTCGGGGCCAGACCGGAAACTGCCTATTCTAGCGCCTATGCCCCTTGTGGGTGCCTAGGCACGAGGCCTGCCCCTACGTCTAGCTGGTGATCGAGTTACGCAAGGTGGGATGCTACAAGCGCAGAGATTAAAGTTCGAACGCCGCTTGAGGCTCTGTAACCCGGAGGTAGCCACGGCCAATTCGTTTTGGGAATTGACCGTGGGTTCGTCATCGAAGCGAAAGCCCACGGTCACGAGGGGTCGTCCGCCATTAAGATTGGCGGACGATCAGCCGCGGCGACACCGCGGCGGGCTTTCAAATAAATAAGCTTGCCCCCTTGTACATTATAAGGTACACTATCCCATAGAAGGTGCATGATGGCAAACGACCCGCAGCCGCAAAAAATCCCGCTAATCTTTTTCCGCACAGGGGCGGGAAGCGAGCCGGTGCGGGAGTGGCTGAAGGGATTGCCGGAAGCCGAGCGTCAGGCCACGGGGAAAGACCTTTTGCGGGCGGAATGGCGGTGGCCGGCGGGAATGCCTTTGTGCCGCCCGCTGGGTAATGGATTGTGGGAAGTACGGACAGACTTGCCGACGAAACGCACAGCGCGCGTGCTGCTCTGTCTCTACCGCGGGCACCTCGTGGCATTGCACGGTTTTGTCAAGAAGACGCGCACGGCGCCGGATGAGGATAGGGCATTGGCCCGGAAGCGCCAGAAGGAGTTGGAGCCATGAGCAAGAAACATATGGGTTCGAGCATCGACGATTTCCTCAAGGAGGAAGGTATCTTTGAAGAGGCGCAAACACAGGCGATTAAGGAAGTCGTCGCGTGGCAACTCGCCCAGGCCATGAAGAAAAAGAAAATATCCAAGTCGCGCATGGCGACGCTGCTCAAGACGAGCCGGACACAGGTTGACCGTCTGCTCGATCCGAAAAACGACATCACGCTTTCAAGCTTGCAGCGGGCGGCGGCGATGGTTGGGCGCCGGGTAACGATCGAGCTGGTGTAGAGAAGGCCGATAGTCCGCAAGGCCTTCCGCAGTAGGGGGATCCGTCAACCGACGGACCGTCCCCTCCGTGTACATTGCCGCCGAACCAGGAAGCGTAGGGGCACCCTTCGTGGGCGCCTTCGGGTAGGGCAAGCCCAGCCCCTACAAACATGTTGGATTGCGGCTCCGCCGCGCTCGGAGTCACGCGCACTACCTTGTCGGAACTGGTGAACGGGAAGCGCGGAATTTCTCCCGAAATGGCCGTGAGGCTGTCGAAGGTTTTCGGAGGCAGTGCCGAAACCTGGCTTACGCAGCAGGCGCACTACGACCTTGCACAGGTTCGCGGCGACCGCATCAAGCTCAAGCGGCTGGAATTGACCGTGGGTTTGTCATCATAGGGAAAGCCCACGGGCACGAAAGGCAGTGATCGTGGCCCGCTCGGCCAAGGGCAGGAGTAAGAAGAAAGCAATCTGTACTGGGCAGCCGAGGTACAATAGGGTTGGAGGTTGTGGAACGATGCGGGGTTACGAATTCACGGTGGTGATTGAGAGGGACGAGGATGGCCGGTTTGTGGCCATTTGTCCTGCCCTCCAGGGTTGCTATACCGAGGGGGAGACCGAGGAAGAAGCACGCCAACTCATTGAAGACGCCATCCGGCTGCACGTCGAGAGCCGAATTGCCAGAGATGAGCCGATATACGAGGAAGTGGGCTCCCATAAGGTGCGGGTCGCGGTGTGAGCCCAAAGCTTCCTTCCTTCAATTCCCGGCAGATGATTTCCATCCTCAAGAGGTGCGGCTTTGCCCTGGACCGGCAGTCGGGGAGCCATGCGGTCCTCATTCATCCCGACGGGCGCAGGACCACTGTCCCGATCCATGGCAAACGCGATTTGGGGAAAGGAATCCTTCGCCAGATTATGAGGGATGCGGAGCTTACTTTTGACGACATGATGAAAGGCTAATTTTTACCCGCTGAACCATGCCGATGAAGCGAGTAGCGCGGACCTGTTTTGTAGGTCCGAAGAGCCGCAGACCTTGAAAAACAGGTCTGCGCCAGCCGGCGATAACGCAGAGAAAATGGCCCGCGCCCGAAAGCTATTGAGACCCGCAGGCGGCAGCGGGTCAGCTTGACGCAGCGGCGGGCACCATTTCCCTATTTCACGTGATTCAGGACGTTATTGTAATCCTCATGGCTTCCAATCCAGAACCACCAGAGGTGGTTTTCAGTCCTGAACGCAATGGCGCGGTAAGATCGACCAATATCAACGGTCCAGACTTTTCCTTTGGCCTGAAACCCCAGGGAAGGGTGATAGGGATCTCGCTTGAAAAGCTTGTACTTTTCGGTGGCTAGGTCTTGCACTTGTACGGGGAGTCCTGCGAAGAGTTTCCAAAAGCGTGATGTAGCGGAAGATCGTAAGGGGTTCACGGTTGGGGTTTGGGCTGGTTGCTTCGAGCCTTGGCCTCGACCAGAAACTCATCCATCGGCTTAACACGTCCCTCCCGGACGTCGGCCTCCGCCTCTTCCAGCAAAGCCATCCCGTTGCCGCCGGGGGAGAAGTCTTCCCGGATTTGCCGGTCCCATTCCTCCATGTCCTGCTGGAGGAGCCATGCAGCCAAACAAGCCTTTTCGTCTCGGGGAAGCTCCGTGATCGCTTCCTTGATGGCTTCCAGAGTCATACCTTCAATGTACGCGAAATGCTCTGCTGATGTAAATAGGAAAGTGCCGGCTCGAAAGTGTTTACTGCCGCGAGTTTGATTCGCATGGTTCCCGCTGTAGCGCCGGGCTTTAGCCCGGCATTTGCCGCCCTAAAGGGCGGCGCTACAAGTACCATTACCTGTGACGCACTACACTAGATATAATTCAACTGCCCGCGCCGGAGGCGATCTTCCACACCCAACTTATTGGTCTCCTTGCCGTCTTCGACGGTCTCGCTGAAATCTTTTCCTGCGGGGGGAGGCCAGGCGGTGACGATGCGGGTGGTGCGCGCCAACCATTCGAAGAGCCGGCGCCGGCACTGATGAACCGTATCCTGGTGGGCGGGATCGTGGTAGAGGTTTTGTGTCTCCAGGGGATCTTTTTCCAGATCGTAGAGTTCTCCCACATCGGCGCCAAACATCTCCATGGGGTAGTGGACGAACCTCCAGGGACCCCAGCGTAGCGCCTTGCTCCAGGGATTCTCGGTGACCGCGGCCTGGCGAACCGGCTGGTTGCCGCCGGCCAGGAGGTCGCTCAGGTCCTTGCCGTCGGTCGTCTCCATGGCGGGCAGCCCGCACAAAGAGGCGATGGTCGGAGCAATGTCGATGTTCTCCACAAACTCGCGGCAGACATGGCCGGCCGGAGTGATCCCGGGAACGCGCCAGATAAAGGGCACGCGGCACACCGCTTCCGAGCAGATACCCGGCGCTTTTTCCGGAACTCCGAAGGCGCCCTCGTACGCGCCGTGATCGGTTCCATAGATGAGGATGGTGTTATCCGCCTTGCCGGTTTTCTCCAGGTAGTCCATCACTTGACCGAGCGCGTAGTCAACTTGCGTGATACATCCCAGGTAGCCGTGCCACACGCGACGGCACCCCGCCTCAAGGGTTTTGGGCTCGATCAGCCATATCATCTTTCTGAGCGACTGCACCATGCGCTGAAAATGCGGAGGACGGTGCGAAGCATCGTTATAAAGCGTTGCAGGCAGACTCAAATCGTCAGGGTACATGTCCCAGAATCGCTGGTCGGGGGTGTAACATTCGTGGGGGCGCGGCAGCGAGATTTGGACGCAAAACGGTCCATTTCCGCTGGAGTCCATGAACTGAATGGCCTTCTGGACCGTCCAGCCCTCCACGCTGTGCTCGTAGGGGAGATGGGAGGGCCGGCCTTCGTGCTGCTGGGCGCCGGGAAACTCGGGCAGGGCGACACTGTCCTCCTTATCTAAGAGGCCGAGTTGTTTCAGGTAATGGGTGTACTCCTCTGACAAATACGGCGGCTTCGATTGATACCGGTAACAATCACCCAGGGTGTCGCAGTGCTCTGCCAGCCAATTTCGAGGTTGGTCCGGGGTATGGATTTTTCCAAACGCCGCCGTCCGGTAGCCGTGACGGCGGAAATGCGAGAAGAAACTGGGCAGGTTGTAGGCTGGAGCCGGCCCGTTAAGACCAAAGTATCCGTGGTTGTGACAGTACTGGCCGCTGAGAATGCTGGTGCGGCTCGGCGTGCAAATGGGGTTTTGCGTGTAAGCGCGCGTGAATCGAACCCCGCTTGCCGCCATCCGATTCAGGTTAGGAGTGATGGCTTGCGGGTGACCCTCGTAACCCGTGCAAGCGGCCTGGTGCTGATCCGCGATGACGTGCACCACGTTCAGCCGCCGGGAACCGGGCGCGGCTTCGTCAACCACCCCAAGCGGATCACCGACGGAGAAGGCCGCCACAGCCGTGCCGATTCCACTCCGCTGGAGGAACTCCCGCCTAGCCATTTTCCTTTTCATAATGGGCACCCTCCTTTGTACTTCTCATTCCGAATTTCCTCTCGCTCCACGAAGAAAACGCTCACCACAGAGCGCACAGAGACCACAGAGAAAGTACTTCTGTTTGTGCAGGTAGGGATTACGGTTCCTTAGTTTGTTGACCCACGTTTTTGTCTGCGTCTGTTCTCTGTAACCTCTGTGGCCTCCGTGGTGAAATCCTTCTTGGGTTGCGGCCGGCAGCAGAGCGCACAGAGACCACAGAGAAAGTACTTCTGTTTGTGCAGGTAGGGATTACGGTTCCTTAGTTTGTTGACCCACGTTTTTATCTGCGTCTGTTCTCTGTGACCTCTGTGGCCTCTGTGGTGAAATCCTTCTTGGGTTGCGGCCGGAAGCTGCGTTGTGTTCGTTGTAGGGGGAAAGAATTTCCTTCTTCATGGGCGTACTGCCATCCCCTCCCGCTTCCGGAGGGACACCATACCCTATTTGTGGTCTCCCTGCGAATGTTCCTGCGGGCGGTCCCTCATTGGCAAAAGGACTTTGCAAACGCGCAGGATTGTGCGATAAATCATGCGCCTCCCGGAGGAGGCTCTTCCCGGTAGTGGCCGCCGGGAGGGGGGCAATGCAAGGTGGCCGCGTTGCGGTTGCATTCCACCCCGTCGCCCCCGGTTAAGAAAGCCTGAAGGGTCCGGCGTTGGTGAACGGTTCTGGCCCTTGTCCCGGATCCTCACGCCGCCCGGTGGTTCTTGCACTGGCAGGTACTTTTTTGCATTTGCCCAATCATTCCATCAATCGCTTACTCCAGCGCCCGATCGGTTGCATAGCCCCCCGCATCACACTGGCATGTCTGGCCCTGGGAGTCAGCTTCCTTCCTGTTCCCTCCGGCGTTCTGGCGGCGAGCCCTCTCCTGAAGCGATTTGAATATTCTCTCCCCCGCATGGGGACGATGTTTCGCATCGAGGTGTATTCGGCGGACAGCGCCCAAGCGTCAAAAGCGGCGGAGGCGGCCTTCGCTCGCGCCGAGGAACTCGAACAGATCATGAGCGACTACCGCACCGACAGCGAACTGATGCGCCTGTCGCGCGAGGGCGCCACAGCGCCGTTCCCGGTAAGCAGCGACCTCTACGGCGTGCTGGCGAAATCCCTATGGACCTCCGAGCTTTCCCGCGGCGTCTTTGACGTCAGCATCGGCCCCTTGGTTGATTTATGGCGCAGCGCCCGCCAAACCGGACGCTTGCCTGATCCTGGGGAGATAACGAAGGCAAGAGGTCTGGTTGATTACCGCAACATCGAATTGGATCCGGCGCGCCACACCGTGTTCCTGAAGCGCGCCGGCATGAAGCTGGATCTGGGCGCCATCGGCAAGGGTTATGCTGCGGACCAAATGCTGGCCGTCTTGCAATCACAGGGAATCCACCAAGCCATGGTGGTGGCGGGGGGAGAGGTTGTGGTGGGCGAGCCTCCGCCGGGAAATTCCGGCTGGAAAGTCGGCATCGACACGGCCGACGCGGATGCAGAGAGTCCGCCTTGCACGCTGCTGCTAATCGCCGCGGCGGTTTCCACCTCCGGCGATGAGCATCAGTTTTGGGAAGTTAACAGCCATCGTTATTCGCACGTCATTAATCCTGCAACGGGCTGGGCACTGGAAGGAGAGAGCAGCACCACCGTAATCGCCGGGGATTCGACCACCGCTGACGCGCTCGCCACGGCGTTTTCCTTAATGCCCGTAGCGGATGGAATTCGGGTTGCTGAATCCCTTCCGGGCGTGTCGGCCTTATGGGTTCGCCGAGTGGGCGGAGAATGGAAGCACTACGCCTCACGCGGTTTTCCGGCATCGTGCCGCGGCCCAGCACCAAAATGAATACAGATTTAAGAACAAGTCAAAAGGCAAAACGCAAAAGGCAAAAGTCAAAGCCAAAGCGAAGAACAAGTGAACCAGCAATATGTCAAAGGCAAGCCCAAATGGCGGAATTCAAGAATGCAAGACCGCGGTTATTGGGGTTCGTACTTTTGCGTTTTGCCTTTTGCGCTTTGACTTTTGACTTGTCCTTCCCTTGAGGTCTCAAAAGGTGCGTCTTCTTAGGAATCTCAGCCCGATTGGGGCGGGGATCATCATCGGAGTCTTGATCGTTCTGTCGGGCAAAGTGGGCGTGGACGCCACCTCCTCTGACAAGTTCTGCGATCAGACTTGCCATGCCCACCCGGACGCCACGCAAACTTGGATTCGCTCGCCGCATTTCACCAACAAGAGCGGGGTGGTGACCCATTGCATCGATTGCCACCTCCCCGGCGCAGGGATTGACTATTACACGGAGAAAGCCCGCTTGGGTGGCCAGGACATTTACGGCAAGCTTTTCAAAGATCTCACCAAAATTAACTGGCAATCCAAGCAGACTTTGACCCAGGCCCGCACGTTCACGTATGACGATGCTTGCATTCGCTGCCACGCCAACCTTTTCAGTGTCGGGCTCTCCAAGAAGGGCGTGGATGGCCACTTGCACTACCAGCGCTCCCAGGACAAGATGCGGTGCATCAACTGCCACCTGCACACGGGACACTATCGCGGCAAGCAAGCTGAGGAAGTCGTGGATGAAGCCGCAGCTCAGGAACAGGAACTCGAAAAGGCGTTCCCCTCAAGCCCGCAGGGGTTTAAGAGCTACACCGAAGTGATTCCCGGCTCGGCAGTGAAAATCCGCATGGTGGCCGTGCCCGGCGGTTCGTTCCAGATGGGGAGCCCCGAGTCGGAACCCTACCGGCGCGCCGATGAAGGCCCGGTCCACCAGGTGAAGATCAGCCCGTTCTGGATGGAGAGGGCGGAAGTGACGTGGCGAGAGTACGAGGTTTACCTGCTCCAACGCGGGAACACAGGACGCAATCGGGACGCTCCGACATCCGGCAAAGCCGACGCCGTGAGCGGGCCCACTCCCCCTTACGGGTCTCCCGACCAGGGCTGGGGGAGAGGTTCGCGGCCGGCCATCACCATGACCTATTACGCCGCCACCCAGTATTGCGCGTGGCTCTCGCAGATTACCGGGAAGAAGTACCGGCTCCCCACCGAGGCGGAGTGGGAATACGCTGCCCGCGCGGGCGCCACTTCTCCTTATTTCTTCGCCGGCGACCCTTCTTCGTTTACCACCCAGCGATGGCTGAATCGCTTGCTGGGAGTGAGGACCGCGCCCCTCATCGATTACGCCTGGTATCAGGGTGACAGCTCGGATGAAACTCACCCCACCGGCATAACCAAACCCAATGCCTGGGGTATGGTGGATATGTTGGGCAACGTGCGGGAATTCTGCCTGGATTGGTACGACCCCGATGCCTACGCGCACCTGCCGGACTCCGGGGTTACTGATCCTCGCGGCCCAGAGTCGGGCAAGGAGCACGTGGTGCGTGGCGGTTCGTATCGTTCGGACGCTGCCGACCTGCGCTGCGCGGCGCGCGACCACACGCGGGAGGAAGATTGGCTGCTCACCGACCCCCAATCGCCCAAGAGCATTTGGTGGTATTCGGACTGCACCGACGTGAGCTTCCGAGTGGTTCGCGTATTTGACGAGGGCGCCAAGCCCGCCGGAAATCGGCAGACGGAGGACGCGAGGGAACGCTGAGCGGGTAATAAGCCCCAAAGGGGCGACCCAATCTAGCCCAGGGCAACGCCCTGGGGTAAGCATGGAATCAAATCGATGTCCGCGCCCTGAAGGGGCGCGCCAACCAAAACCCCTGCTATGTGAGTTTTCACGAGGAGTATCGGAAGTTTTTTGCAGACGTACGGGGTCGAATATGACGAGCGTTATGTTTGGGATTGAAGCAAAGGAGTGGCTCGCCCCTTCAGGGCTCCGGCGTGGAAAGGGATGGGGTGCCGTTGACCCAGGCCGTTGGCCTGGGCTAGATTAGGTCGCCCCTTTGGGGCTCAAGACTCGGAAATGCACTCTTATCTTAGAGGAGATCCAACGTGACTGATGAGAAGACTGACAAGGAAAAGCGGGATTTCAATCGGCGAGCCTTCATGGGCGCCGTTGCCGCCGTGGGCGCCGGCGCGGTGCTGGCCAGTTGCAAAAAGACTTACCCGCCCGTGAAGTTCGTGGACCTGGCCCCGCAGGGCCCGGTCCTGAAGGCGGGCCTAATTGGCTGCGGCCACCGGGGGACCGGCGCTGCCCTGAACTTCCTCAAAGCGGGACCCAACCTCAAAATCGTGGCGCTGGGCGACGTCCTTCCGGACCATCTGAATACCTGCCGGGACAATCTTGCCAAAAAGGCGCAGGTGCAAGTGGCCGACGACCATTGCTTCATTGGCTTCGACGCTTACCAGAAAGTGCTCGAAGCTGACGTGGACATAGTGCTTTTGGCCACCCCGCCGCACTTCCGGCCCGCGCATTTTGATGCCGCAGTGGACGCCAAGAAACACATCTTTATGGAGAAACCCTGCGCGGTTGACGCTCCCGGCGTGCGCTCCGTTCTGGCCGCCGGGCAGAAAGCCGCGGCTTACAACCTGTGCGTGGTGTCGGGAACGCTGTGGCGGCACGATCGCCCCCACCGCGAAACCTACAATCGCGTCTCCCACGGCGCCATCGGCCAGATCCTCGGGGCCCGCTCCCGCTACAACGTCGGCCAATTGTGGTATGCGCCGAAGAAGAAAGAGTGGTCGGATATGGAAGCCATGATTCGCGACTGGGTGAACTGGCGATGGCTTTCCGGCGACCACATCGTGGAACAGTGCGTCCATAATCTCAATACCGTCCTCTGGTTCACGGGAATGCATCCGACGAAAGCCATCGGCGCAGGCGGGCGCGTGCAGCGCGTGACGGGCGACCAGTATGACCATTTCAACGTACAGTTCGCTTATCCCAACGGCGGAATCAATGACACCATGTGCCGGCAGATTGACGGTTGCGCCAATGAGGTTTCCGACCTTGTGCTGGGGACGGAGGGCTTCACGAATTGCCGAGACACGATCTTTGACCTGACGGGCAAGGTCGTATGGAAATATCAGGAAGCAGGACAGGACCCGGGGAAGACCAAATTCAATCCCTACGATCAAGAGCACGTGGATTTTGTTAACGCCATCCGCACCAACCAGCCCCTGAACGAAGCGGAGCACCTGGCGCACTCAACCCTGATCGGCATCCTGGGCAGGACGGCGGCCTACACGGGTAAAGAGGTAACGTGGGAAGAGATGATGGATTCGGGCGAGCGCCTCGGTCCCACGGAATACGCCATGGGCCCCGTTCCCCTCAAGGCGGAAATACCCGTGCCCGGCAACGCGGAGAACATCGCCAAGCACGCGCGGACTTAGTTGGAAAGGCAGCAAGGATGATGAGCTCCAAAGGGGCGCGCCAAAGATGATGAGCCCCAAAGGGGCGACCCAATCTAGCCCAGGGCAACGCCCTGGGGTAAGCACGGAATGAAATCGATGTCCGCGCCCTGAAGGGGCGCGCCAACCAAAACCCATGCCACAATCGCTAACGAAATTACACATCCATCTCATCTTCGGCACCAAACTACGCGAACCGCTGCTCCTGCGGCCGCTTCGCGAGCGCGTGCATGCCTACCTGGCAACGGTCCTTAATAATCTCGACTCTCCGGCTCGAAAAATTGGGGGCATGAGCGATCATGTTTACATCCTGTTTCGCATGTCGAAGAACCACGCCTTGGCCCATGTCGTTGAAACCGTCAAAACGAGTTCCTCCAAGTGGATCAAGACCCAAAGCCCGGCCCTGCGGGCGTTCCACTGGCAAAGCGGGCACGGCGGTTTCTCGGTGAGCCCATCGGAGGCGGAGGCGGTGGCCGAATACATCGAT
>Ga0187849_1004020_pt1 | contig 12506 bp, 11 predicted proteins | sample June2016WEW_4_10_2_FD_132412 | JGI IMG/M metagenome (GOLD analysis project Ga0187849, IMG submission 132412) | Peatland microbial communities from SPRUCE experiment site at the Marcell Experimental Forest, Minnesota, USA - June2016WEW_4_100 | ecosystem: Environmental > Terrestrial > Soil >... | reverse complement strand
TGCTCCTCCAGAAACCGCCGCAGTTCCGCCGAGGTCAGCAGACGCCGCTCCTCCTCGCGAGAATCGAGCAATCGCGTGTGCGCCGCGCGCAAGTCGGCGTCGTTGTAGCCGGGATGGCAGACTAACTCCCACGTTCCATCCGGCAGGCCGGCGACCGTCTGGCGCAGCAGGGAATTATAGCCGGAACTGTCCCCAGGATTATCGACCGACCCGGTCTCGATCACGCCCACCATGCCGTCGGGCGTAAGCAGTCCAGCGCGCTCCGTCCGCTGAAGGAATTGCCCGGAGAAGGTGTGCAGCATACGCACCTGGCCATATCGCTTCCAGAGATTTCGCTTGTGTTTGAACAGCCGCGCTGGCATCGCTTTTACGGGAACGAACGGATTGCGGATCGCGCGCACGCCGCAAATCCGCGCGGCTCGCAGCAGAGCCACCAGAATCTCGGGAAAGATGTGGGCGTGTTTATGTGTGTCGAGGTGAGTGACCTGGAGACCGGTGGATTGAATTTTCCTTATTTGCGCAGTGATCTCCGCGACCAGTTGATCGCGATCGAAGCCTCCCAACATGGCGCGCGTGGCGAAGGCCGAAAGGCTGGAGTAGAACTTGCCCGGCTCTGCCGAGCGAATCGCCAGCAATGTATCCACCGCGTCCGGTGGCGACACCGGCGTTCCGTCCACCAATACCACGTGGCATCCCACGGAGAGATTCGGCGCCGAGCGCGCTGCAGTCACCGCGTCCTCGAACGCAGAGCCATTGGCCATCAATGTCGCCGACGATACGACTCCACCGGCGTGGGTTTCCACAATGGCTCGATTCACTCCTGCGGTCAGACCAAAATCATCGGCGTTGACGATTAACTTTCGCACAAAGAGAGTGTAGCAGCGAAAGTGTGCCAGCCGCGCCGGTGAGTTCAGCATCGTTTGGATCTGGTGTAGTGTCCCGCAAGTTCGTGGCATAAATCCACACTCTCATCCTGAGCGAAGCAAAGGACTATGGATTCGAATGCGCAATGCATCGGTCTTTCCCCTTCGGCTCCGCTCAGGGTCAGGATGACAACCCAAATTTATGCCGCGAATTTGCCGGACACTACACTGGTTTGACCGGGAAGGGAAGCGTCCAGTATCCTCAGCATAAGTTTTGCAGAAGTTTTTTCGCGAGCGGCGGAAACCCGCCGTGCTCGCATCCGCGCCCAGCGGGCGGTTAGCTCAGTTGGTTAGAGCGCCTGCCTTACAAGCAGGAGGTCGCAGGTTCGAGTCCTGCACTGCCCACCACTTATATCGCTACCAGCAGTTTCCGTGCTACCAATGTGCTACCGACGGTTTGACCTGCCTCAATCACCGTGACCTGCAGCAACCGTGCAATCATTGCACTGGACGCCTTCGGGCCAGAGGCTCCCATCACGTACAGCGGATGCACGCGGTTTCGCAGATACCAAGTTCTCAAACTTGGTTTTCCACGAATACCAGCCGCGAAAACCGCAGAGCTGTGGAGAGGCGGACAGTCGCTTCCGCACAGCAGCCAAACGGCGCGGTTTCCGGCGGATGCTCGGCCCGGAGAAACTAGTGGCAGACGTGATTGAAAGATTGAAAGACTCGTAGATAGAAGGGGACACCACACCTCGCCGCGATCTGCTTCGGGCTTTGCGAGACGGTGGTTCTATGCGGGGGCTTGCAATGCACCGAAGCCGCCCGACCTACCGTTTCGATACAGATTGCCAGTTACCCGCCGCATCCCTCGTATTCCACTACTCCCTGACCCCAGAGGCGGATTTGAGCCGCCAGCGTTGGGTATCTGACCGTTCTGCGGACCTTCGGCTGCTGGTAGGGCTCAGTCCGAACATTAGTCTCAATCTCTGTTGGAGCCCTTTGTGACCAGTCTGGCGGGCACATCCTCGTCGAGGTTCACCCGTTGAATGCCCCGCTTGTAAGGCCGAAATTGCTGGCCCTACGCGACATGGCGAACAAACGGCGAATATGCTATCCTTCGCGAATGGACGAAGGTCGAAAACGGGTGATTGGAATCATGGCAGCGATTCTTGCGAGCCTGCACATGCAGACGGCGGACGACCTGTTCGGGACTCCACAGGGGAGCCCACGGACGGACAAGCTGATTGAAGCGAGCATCCAGTGGGCCGAACGGATCATGAAGAAGATCGATGGCGTTTTCGGAAAGTACAATGGTGATGGATAGGTAGTATGCCCGCTCCTGAAGGCCATTGCTGGCTGTGCAACAGATACGGGAAGTTGACAAGAGAGCACATTCCTCCCGAAAGCGCGTTCAACGACTGCCCCTTGCTTTTGATGAAGGTCGACGAACGCAGCAGCAAGACTGGCCTACTGGAGTGGACATCATCTCAGGATTTTCAGCGGGGTCTGTACTTCCGCAGCTTGTGCCAAGGCTGCAACAACAGGTACGGAAGCAAGTACGGTGGAGCATACGTCGACTTGGTTCGGCGGATCGCAGAACGAATTGGAGATATACGGGAATGCCATCGAACTTCTATCCTCGGGATCAAACGTCCGCTGGCAATTCTGAAGCAAGTCATGCTTCAATTCGTGACTGCGAATGGCCCCAATTTCGTGCGAACCAACGAGTGGGTCGCGCCATTCATCAGGAACCGGTTGAACACCGCCATTCCACGCGACATAGCAATCTACGTGTTTGCATCCAACGCAAGAACCAGTCGCAACTCAGGCGTGTCCGCCCACATCGATACGAAAGGGACACACGTTGTTTCGGAATTCACGTTCTGGCCCCTCGGGACGGTGATTTCCTTTCAGGGGGAACTGACGGACGACCGACTCACTCCCATTCATCAGTGGGCGCAATACCCCTTCGACTTTTCTGGACTGGTAGATTTGCACCTATGCGTCAATCCGATTAACACAGCATATCCAGTAGACTTCCGCACAGAATCACAGGTTAAGTCAGGAGCGACAAGTCAAGAGGAGCCCAGCACTGGGCTTTTTAGGGAAGAAGACTTGCGGGACATGACAGAGAAAGCCGCGAAGATTTCTGGGGAAGAGGAAAAAGAAAGCTGGATATACTCAGGCCACCCAAGTACGTTTCGGCGGATTCCTGGAAAGAGATGACAGCCGTTTCAGCCCGAGGACCGAGTCCATGGTCGCCGCCGCCGTTCAGTGGGCCGAGCGGATCATGCGAAAGATTGATAATGTGTTCCGTACACGCTGAACAGAAGGTTGACGATGTGACGCCTGTCCGGCTCTGAGCAGCCTACTTCTGCTGCGCTTTCACCTTCGCCCATCTCGCTCTTTGTGCCGCCGCGATCTTCCTGCGGGCTGATGCTGACATGGTGCGCTTGGGTTTCGGCGCGTGACCTTTTGCCTTTGCCCATCGCGCTTTCTGCGCGAGGCTGATCCGCTTACGAGCCGAGGCTGACACAGTGTGCCTCGGTTTCGCGTGGGAACTCCCGCCGCCCAACTTGCCAAGAACGGAAAGAGCCGCGTCAACATGCCGAAGCTCATTCACCAGATTCGATCTCACTGCCTTCAATTCCGAACCAACGTGGTGACTGGAACAAAGCTGCCGATGTGCGATACGCCCTACCAACGGAAACGTGGCGGGAGGTCGTTGCCAGACGCGAACGCTACAAACTAATTCGCAACAAATTGGAATCTGGCGAGGTTCGCTCGATCGATCAGTTTGTTACATACAACCTCGACAGTCGTCGCTTTGCCGAGGAAGTCATCGCGAACTGCGAAGGCACCGAAACCCTCCGATCCTTCTACAAAGCCATTCGTAGCACATCGGTTCTTGACCCGGCATGTGGTTCCGGTGCATTCCTCTTTGCCGCCTTGAACATTCTCGAAGGGCTTTACGACGCGTGCCTTGTCAGGATGCAAGCGTTCGTAGATGATCTTGACCGCTCTGGCGAGAAGCACAGTCCTGACAAACTCAAGGACTTCCGGCAACTCCTAGACGAAATGAACGACAAGCAACGGCACCCCAGTCCGCGTTACTTCATCTTGAAGTCAATCATCCTCAATAACATTTATGGCGTGGACATCATGGAAGAGGCGACCGAAATCTGCAAACTACGTCTTTTCCTCAAGCTAGTTGCACAGGTCAGTCCCGGTGACAAGATCGAACCCCTGCCCGATATTGACTTCAACGTCCGTGCGGGGAATGCATTGGTAGGGTTTGCCTCTGAGAATCAACTGGACAAATCGCTCAATCGCCTCAGCGCGCGAGTGTATGCACTCCTGACGCGAGTTTTTCAGCAGCTGACTGGCAGCTTTCCGATTCTTTTCGGTCGCAAACTCATTTGGACAGTTCCTCGCCGATACCCACCTTGTAGCGCGGCCACTGCGAGCGGATTGCGTTGTGGTCGATCACAGGCTCGTCTTCGCACTCTACTTCGAAGACGGTAGTGGGATGGTCCGGCGCTTGCGATGGCAGCGCCGTCAGACGCAGGGAGAACTCGTCCTGCGTGAAGGGCACGTTCTGGCCGGTTTTCAGCAGTCGCACGGATTTCACCTTCGTCTTCAGGCCGCCGATGGCAAGCACGGTTGCGGGCTGGAAGAACGGCAACCACTCGGCCGCGGGAGAGCCTCCCGGCCAGTATTGCTGATGGATGTAGAGCGTGGCGCCGCGACGCGTGTAGTTGGCATTGGGGTTCCAGCTAAACGATCCGCGCTCAGTGCCGTAGATGGACTTGCCGTTGGTGTCGAGCCACTTGCCTACGGTTTCAAGAATCTCGACGGATTCGACGGGCACCGATCCGTCGGGCTTGGGACCAATATTCAGCAGATAATTTCCGCCGCCTTGGGCGCAACTCGCAAGATTGCTCACGATCGTCTTGGCTGTCTTCCATCCGTCATCGCCCCGGTTATAACCCCAGCTATCGTTCATGGTCATGCAGGTTTCCCAGGCGCGCCCTTTCTCTGCCGCCTCGATTTCCTGCTCAGGCGTGGAGAAATCCCCTTCCAGTCCATTGCGGTTATTCACGATGATCTCGGGCTGAAGTTCGAATACCATTTGATTCATACGCTCCGCTTCCCACTGTTCCGCAGTCATGGGCCAGTCGACGTCATACCAGAGCACATCGATCTTCCCGTAATTCGTCATCAACTCGCGGATCAAGCCATGGGAGTATTCGACAAAGCGCTTGCGCGCGCCCTCATCGGTTTTGCAGCGAACGCCATCGGGATGGTGCCAGTCCATCAGCGAGTAGTAGAAACCCACGCGCAGCCCCTCGGCCCGCGCCGCGTCGACGAATTCGCGAACCAGGTCGCGTCCGGGCCCCTGGCGAGTGGCGCAGTAATCGGTGAGCTTGGAGTCGAAATGGCAGAAGCCCTCGTGGTGCTTGGTGGTCATCACCATATACTTCTGCCCCGCGCGTCGCGCCAGTCTGGCCCACTCCCGCGCGGCATTGGGCTTTGGCTGAAAATGTTTGGCCAGCAACTCGTACTGCAAAATCGGAATTCCTTCCGCCTCCATGGCCCATTCATGCTGGCCCACCACGCTGTACAGTCCCCAGTGGATGAACATGCCGAACTTGGCCTCATGCCACCACGCCATTCTTTGCGCCCGCGTGGCTGCTTCCTTGTTTAGTACAGAGCTAGTCTGTGCAGTCGTGGCCTGTGGATCTGCCGCTTTCGCGATACTCAGTCCTTCCGCATTGCGGGCCGAGTACACGATCGCACCGGCCCCGGCCACGCTGAGTTGTTTCAAAAATAACCGTCGGGAAACCGAATCCATTTTCATAACCGTTCGTCTCTCCTGACCGCGATATAGACGGTCACAGATTATCTTTCTACCTGTCGGGGAGTGGGATTCCGAACTCCAGGTCCTGCCACTCCACCTGCTGCGGCGACGGCTTGATGCCAACGGAGTTCTGCGCGTGCGCAGACGCTGTCACCGTGCCCAAGAGAAATGCCGCCACCGCTAATCGGATGGCATATTGCAAGCCACTCGCGTTTGTCCGAGCTTTCAGTCAGGCGCCTCCAAGAAATGTGCCGCACTTTGATCCTGCGCCGCGAGAAGCATTCATCGCCGCCCCACAAGGACAATCATGGGACGAACTCAATCCGGCACTCCCTTGTGCTCCTGGGTATGCGAACAGGAACCGCGGAAGGTTTGCCGTTCAGCAATGCTTTTTCCCAACCAGAGTGTACGTGTACGGTGAAGGTAGCGAAAAACTCCTCCATGTCCATGCGTTCCAGCTCCGGCCAATTGACCAAATTGATCCAGCTGCTGTAGGCATCGACATCCATCGTGTTGAGGCCGTCATGCGGCGTCTCGATGGCATAGTAAGCGAGCTCGCTCGTCAGCATGGTCGATGCCATCACCGAAGCCAGCGAACTGAACCACAATCTTTTGAAATAAGTTGGCACTTGCAGGGAATCGTGCCAGGCATCGATTCGATCCGACCACGCATCCGCATCCTGCAATCCTCGCGCGACCACTGCGGTCGCATTTGCAAAAGCTTTTGTGTAGTACCGCGATTCCTGTCCCCGTATGTGCAGCGCCGGATAGTACCATCCAATCACAAAGCGCGCCGTGCGCGAGGCGTGCGCGGGCAAATCAAGATTGACGCCAACGCCGTGTTCGTCGGCCACTCCATCTTGCGCGCCGAAGGCAATCTGGCCATCATTGTCGCTGAATACGACTACGTGATCGGAGGCTTTTCCCGGCTTGCTGTTCTCAAGCCTGAGCTGTAGGTGTTGGGGCTGATCGGAGTCACTCAGTAACGTGACATCGTAGATCTGAACAGGAATGGTCGAGGTCGCGAGGTCATGCGGAAGCAATGGGCTGACGGTGGTCTATTCCACGCACTCTCATCGCCCGCAAGTTCCGACCGGTCCGCCTCTAGTCGCGAGGAGTTCAGTCGCGGTTCTGGGATTCAAGAACCTCACCGGGGATGCCGAACATGCCTGGCTCTCCACCGCGCTGTCCGACTGGTTGAGCGCGGAACTTGCCGCCGGAGAGCGGCTCCGGACCATACCCGAGGAGAATGTCGCGCGCATGAAGGTCGAACTGGCCCTGCCCGAAGTCGACAGCCTCGGCCGGGACAGTCTGGGACGAGTCAGGCAATACCTGGGGAGCGATTGGGTCGTCATTGGTTCCTATGCCAGCTTGGGGAGTGCTTCGGGCACCGATATTCGGGTTGATGTTCGTTTGCAAGACACGGCAACCGGAGAGACTATCGCTACCATATCGGAAACCGGAACCGACTCTCACCTGTTCGATTTGGTTTCGCGGGTCGGCGAGCATCTGCGTGCCAAGCTTGCGGTCCCTGCGGTTACGAGCCAGCAAGCGGAACAAGTGGCATCCGCCTTGCCCTCGAACCCCGAGGCGGCGCGGTTTTACGCGGAAGGACTTGACAAGCTACGTGCGTTTGACGCTCTAGCCGGTCGCGATTTGTTGCAAAAGGCAATCGCCATAGAACCGAATAATGCTCTGCCGCATTCCGCCTTGGCGACCGCATGGTCAAAATTGGGCTACGATGCAATGGCAATAGGGGAAGCGAAGAGAGCTTCAGAGCTTTCTTCCAGGCTGCCCCGCGCAGAACGATCACTGGTACAGGCGCGTTATTACGAGGTCTCTCGGGACTGGGAGAAGACAATCGAGACCTATCGCCTGCTCTTCGAGTTCTTCCCCGATAGGATCGACTATGGGCTGGCCTTGATCCATGCCCAGGTTAGCGGAGGAAAAGGAAAGGACGCGGAAGCGATTATCGCGGCTCTGCGCAAGCTTCCTCCGCCACTCGGAAACGATCCGAGCATTGATCTGGCTGAAGCGGACGCGGCGGAAGCCCAAGGAGATTTAAAGAAAGCTTTGGCAGGGGCCGACAAAGGGGCGGAAAAGGCGCGTTCGCTGGGGGCTTCTCTTCTTCTGGCGCACGCTTTGATCATACGAGCCCGCGAGCTCGGAAATCTGGGCAGGCTGGATGAGTCCGCGGCAGCGGTGAACGAGTCGAAGCAGGTCTTTGCCGTAGTCGGCAATAAGGACGAGTTTGCCCATGCGGAGGCAATGGACGGGCATTTATTCGATCTGCAGGGAGATTTTGCCGCAGCCAAGAAGACGTATGAGGATTCTCTATCTACGTTTCGAGCTATTGGAGATCGCGACGGTGTCGCGCGCGAGCTTAACAACATCGCAGCAGAGCTTCAGCAGTTCGGCGATCTAAACGGAGCGCACAGAAATCTTGAAGAATCGCTGGCAATCTGGTCTGAACTCCGGGACCAAGAGGGTATTGCTGTGTCAAAGGCCAATCTCGGCGAAATCTTATTGGATCTCGGCGATCTTCGAGGCGCCGAGCGCATGTACCAGCAGTCCCTCGAGATCTGTCGAGCAACCAGTAATAAGGATCTAGCCGCTTACGATCTTCACGAACTGGGCCTCGTTCTTCAAGCGCAGGGAAACCCGAATGAAGCTTGGCAGGATGAAAGCAAAGCCATCTCGACATTTCAAGAGAACGGGCAGGCACAGATTATCGATACCTATATGAGCTTAGCTGGTATCTTACTTGACTTGGGTAAGAGCGAAGATGCAGCGATTGCGGCTCGCAAAGCAATAGAGCAGATCGAAAGGCTTAAGGCACCGGATCGTTACCGATCGGATGCAGAAGCCGTTCTGGCGCGAGTTCTTCTCGCCCAGGGAAAAATTCAGGATTCCAGGAAGATATTGGACCAAGCTACTGCAACTCCCGGACAAAGAACCAGCCGGGAGAGTGAGTTCATCTTGGCTACTACGGCTGCTAGCGTGCGCGCCGCATCGGCCAGCCGCGTGGAGAGAATCGAAGCGGTCAAGAGCCTCCGGCTGATCGTCGCCGAAACCAAGAAAACCGGGTTTGTCCCGGAGGAATTCGAGGCTCGCCTAGCGCTCGCACAGGCTGAAATCGCTTCCGGCGACACGGCCCCCGGCTGCGCGCATCTTGCAGCCTTAGAGAAAGATGCCTCCAGGAAGGGATTCGGGCGGATCTCCCGGAAGGCTGCGGCCATTCTTAAAGCTCGATCCAGCGGTGCGCCGCTGAGTTCGGAAGGACACCGGAAGCATAAGCAGATTGCGTAACGTCGCCGGGTGGCGAAGCGAAGCATGTGCGCCCGCTTCATGCCACCTCTGCTTTGCTCCGGACTTCTGCAAGATCTGGTGCCCCCACTTCTCCCTGTCTGGGATTGAGAATCAATCGAGAATACGATCCCATTCGCTCCGCGCTTCATGGATCTTGTACGCGGCGTCGGCATCCCGTGATCCTAAAGTGACCATCGTCCTCAGCTATTTCGCATGATTATCGACCATCCGGGACTTGTCGAAAACAAGCCCATCGGAGCGCTCGCGCACCTTGGACTCGGCCGCGCCTGCGCCTTGTCGCATGACTCGACAAAAGCGAAGACTGAGTACCAAACTTTTCTGTCACTGTGGAAAAACGCCGATTCCGACATCCCCATCCTGAAGGAAGCCAAAGCGGAATACGCTGAGCTACAGTGAAGCAGGCATGCGCGCTTTTTTGTCGCATACCGTCAGTTGATAAAACATCGCGTTATTTGTTCACGATGCCAGAATCGGCTCATCACGGGACGTGTGATTGGCAAACAGGAACCTATGGGGTTGTCCTCGCAAAACCCCTTCCCGCTAATGCCCCAGTCACTTGAGTCTATGAATGCCGGCCAACCCACACAGCGGGAGTAAGGCCTGGGAGGCACCGGATCGGGAGTTCGGCAAGCCCGGGGAGAATCGCAGAAAAGTAGTCGCGCACCGGGACTTTCAGCCTGCGGCAGCTTTCCACTACCGAGAGAATCGCCGCAACCTTCGGTCCCGCTTGTGGGCTGCCGATGTGCAACCAATTCCTTCGACCAAGAACTACCGGACGCATGGAGTTCTCCGCCAGGTTATTGCTCAGCTCAAGTTCTGGATATTCCAGAAATCGTGTAAGTTTCCTCCAAAGCGTGAGCGCGTACTGGCAAGCCTTGCTGAGTGCGCTGGAGGGCAATGCGACGGACTGCGCCGCTTCGATCCTCACACGGATCTCATCGAGTAGAGGCTTCGCTCTTTCCTGGCGCCGGACGTGGCGCGCCGCAACACTCAGTGCTTTGCGGCGAGCTTCGGCGTCGACGGCAAACAGTTCGTCCATCTGAGCCACAATCGGGGTTGCGACCGGATCTCGGGGATTTAGCTGCACCGCCTCGAAAAACTGTCTTCTAGCATGAGCCCAACAAGCCGCATGTACCAGACTCGGCCCGCCGATCTGATCGTAAGCCGCGTCTCCATCAGTTTGCAGAATGCCTTCGAACTGTCCCAGGAACCGCTTCGGCCCATCGCGTCCACGGCCTAGACGAAAATCGAACACCACGCTTCCTCCAGGGCGACTGTATTGCCAGAGGTATGCTTGGTGGTTCTTACCTCGGCCCTCGCGTGTCTGCACATCGACTGGGGTTTCATCCGCCTGAATGTAACTTCCGCTGATCAACTCTCGCCTCATCGCGGCGACCATAGGGATCAGCAACTCGCCAACTTTGAGGACCCAACCGTCCAGCGTTGCGCAGCTGATTTCCAAGCCGATATCTCTTTCCAGAATCATGCTCTGCCGATGCAGGGGAGTGTGATTGCAATATTTGCTGACGACCGTCTCGATGACGATCCGGTCACTCGCCAGGCACTTCTCGATGATCCGTGGCGGCAGGGGCGCTGAGACGACGCCGAGATCCTCACACGACCGGCAAGCCCGCTTCTCTCGTTTCGTGACCAGTACGAAGTACCTCGCAGGCTCCACATCCAACTGGGAACTCTCTTCGTAGCCGATCACCACAGTTTCTTTTCCGCAGCGTTTGCATACGCGCTGATCCAATGCGCAGGGCAGAATCCGCTCTATGCGTGGAAGATTCGCCGACAACTCCTGGCGACCCGGATGCTTGACGGATTTCTTGGTCGAGCGATGCACTGGCGCGTGCTCCCTCTCCGCCTGCTCGATCATTTCACTGACGACAGGCTCAGGCTCGAACAATTGCATTTGCGCCTGCGAAAGTTTCTCTCCGCCCGCACCATACTTCTCGATCCGCATCAGCCGCAGACGCTCTTCCAGCACTCGAATCCTCAGTTCCGCGTACTGTAGCTTGCTCTTCAGTTGTGCGATGAGTTCCAGATCGGCTGGAGCTGAAGGAATGGAAGGCGCACTCACGATGGGTTATTGATTTACCAGAGCCGCTCGAATCGTTCAAGCAACCAACTCATGCGGTAGTATGTCCTTCTGGCAGAGCCTTCCGGTACCACCGCTTGTGCTTGGTTTTGGTCAGGTCGATCCCACCCAACAACAGCGAGAACTCTTCGTGACTCAGGATGACCTTGCCCTGCGCATCGCCGGATTGCGGCCAGGTGAAACGCCCTTTCTCCAACCTCTTGGCACAGACCCAGAGTCCGCTTCCGTCCCAGACGAGGACCTTCAGCCGATTGCGCTGGCCGTTGCAGAACAAGAACAGGTGCCCGCTCAGAGGCTCACACGACAATCGATCCCGAACCAGACCGTACAGCCCTTCGAACCCCTTGCGCATGTCGGTGACCCCGGCGGCCAGATAGATCCGTGTAGCTGGGCCCAGTCCAAACACGGCTTACGCTCGCTCCAGAATGCCCACCACGCGTTCGAACGTACTCGTATCAAAATCAGGATGTACCTCGATCCGGCGCCCGCCCGGCAGCACCACGGCCAGCCCACAACTCGGTTCGTGCTGCTTCGGCGATTTCCTGGCGGCCAACTCCACCGCCACCAACCGGCCGGCCGAAGAAACTAGTCTACGCCTTCTCTTCCACCGCCGCTTTTTCAGATGGCGATCCAGCGTGCTGAAGCTCAAACCTCGACTCTGGCAAAACTCGCTCCGGCGCATGCCGCTGCTCGCAAACTCGGCCACCAACTGCTGAACTTCCGCACGGGTACGTCGTTTGGGCGCTGACAACTCTGTTTTTGCGGTCACCCGGACACTTCAACACAGACCCCGCCCGCCGAACAGGTGTGTTTGTGTTGGTCAGACGCTTACAATCGGTCTCAGTAGATGTTCATAAGAGCGGTCGTCGTGGCTTGTGAAGCCTGCTGGTCAGTAGTCGCGACGTAGCGCATGGTGCTATTGATGCTCTTGTGGCCAAGTTGCTGTTTCACCAGGGCGAGATTGACATTTGCAGAAACCAAATGGCTGGCAATCGAGTGCTTCAGAACATGGGGATGTTGCTTTTCTGCTGGCACCCCGGCTGCACTAGCAATCGTCCTGAACAACCGGAAAAACTGAGAGCGATCAAGCCGTCCGCCCTTCTGACTCGTAAAGACATAATCAGAGCCGTCATCCGGACGCTGCCGCAACCATTCACGAAGGGCTTTGATTTCGTTCAGCAGCGGCTCTCCACGATGCTCGGTCACAGCCTGTGTGGTGCGCAGCGACCCGAGTAAACTTTGGTGGCTACCAACCAACCAAGAGCGCTCGGGAGAGAGGAGCCGAACAATGATCATTATAGGATGCGATTACCACCCGAGCTTCCAACAAATTGCTTTTGTGGATACC
>Ga0187849_1004017_pt1 | contig 12520 bp, 5 predicted proteins | sample June2016WEW_4_10_2_FD_132412 | JGI IMG/M metagenome (GOLD analysis project Ga0187849, IMG submission 132412) | Peatland microbial communities from SPRUCE experiment site at the Marcell Experimental Forest, Minnesota, USA - June2016WEW_4_100 | ecosystem: Environmental > Terrestrial > Soil >... | reverse complement strand
CCGGCTGCTGCAGCCGGCAAAGACCCCCCCAAGAATCACGGCGTAGGCGAACCGGCCGAACTATTCACGCGTGAGCGCGCGAACGCGAACCATTGGCCGTCCGGAGACCAGCCAAGCAGGGTGAACCGCCAGTCGGGATCAGCCGCCATGGCCTGCTGCGCTGTACCGCTTGCAAGCTGGAGCAACTGCAGACCGCTCTTGTCGAAGGCCAGATACCCGCCGTCCTGCGACAAGAGGTAGGACGGGTTGATGGAGATGACGGTCTCGTCTCCGTTGCGAACGGAGACCAAGACAAGCTCGGAGGACGGGCCTGGACAGTCCCACTGAGTTGGGCATTGATTACGATACACAAGGATCATGTTTCCGTCTGACGACCAGCCTTGTGGGTGGTCGAAGAACGTTGAGGAACTGCTCAATTTGCGACTGGCGCCCGAGGCCAGATCCAAGATGTAGGTGCCCCTAGTGTCGTCACTCGCCCCCACGCCATAGGCAATTTGGGAGCCATCGGGCGACCAGGAAGCGCTGTTGAGTTGACATGTGTCGGGCAAGACCTGGTGAAGACTACCGTCCAACACATCCATAGTCCAGAGACTATAGAGGTACCCGCGGAGCGAGCAGCCTTGCTGTTCACCGGTCGCCACAAAGATCACTCTGGAGGCGTCCCTGCTCACCTCCGCCCATGATGCCTGCGGCTGCGTTGCCACCTCGTGTTTGGTGCCACTTGCCAAATCAAATTCGTACAGAATGCTGTTCGGTTGTTCCCAAACGGTTGCGAGCAACGTGTCGTCGTCCTTCCAGCCGAACACAACGCCCTGTTCTGGCCATGAGTTCGAGTCGCTAGCCAACTCTTGCCGGTCCGACCCGTCGACTCGCATCGCCTCGAGAGTTGTGTCGTATTGGCTGGCGCTCTCCCAGGCTAGCCAGTCGCCATTAGGTGACCAGGCGAACTTCGTCGGATTTCCGGCAACGTCTATGGCAACAATGTCGGTTCCGTCCTTCACAGATATTACGTGAATCCTGCCTGACCGACTGGTGATGTCCGTGACCAGGGCAGCGTGATCGTCGTCGGGTGCCCAGGAAAACCTCGGCACGCTCGAAACGGTCGCGAGTAGCCGCGGCTGGCCGTCAACGTTCATGGCATAGACATCGACCGGGTCTTCTTGACTCACGGGCAGAGGTGTACCAGCGACGGCCGTCGCCGATTGCGCCTGGCTCACCGACCGCCCTCGACCGCACGACAATGTGATCAAAGCCAGGGCGAGCAGTTGTAGAGCTAGAAGCCAACTGAATCGCATCTTATGGCTGCGCATTGGTCCCTCCAATATGGTCGACACCCGACGCTCCTGATGGTGCCATCCCTCCTTCTAGGGAGGAGCACCCCATGACTTGTAATACAGCTGCCTGACGCCATCGGCATCCGGATAGCTGAACATATACGAATCAAGATCGTGCACCTCAGCGTATCCATAGAACTCGTCCGTTGCTACAATCTGCCCGTTGCCGATATACATGGCAACATGTGTGGGGCTGTAATAGGGATCGGTCTTCGAGTAGAAGATGAGGTCACCGGGTTCCAGGTCTGAGGTAATAACAGTAGCCCAGGGGCGTTGGTGGAGAGTATCTCGCCCAGGATTCACGCCAACCTGTGTGTAAGCCCAGTCGACAAGGCCGCTGCAGTCAGTTGCGCTTGGAGGCTCGAATAAGTGCAGTGCGCTCAAATCGACACCGGGAGAAGCGTAGGTGGTACCTTGCAGTGACAGCGCAAAACCTACTGCCAGCATTCCAGTCAATTTGTGGGCGCCTACCGCGCTGGCCCAGTCTGAATCAAGGGCCATGTGCAGCGCTGTGTTCGCGGCTTCCTGATATAGATCTGGTGCGTACTCCTGCAAATAATTCAGACCGATCAGGAAAGCCTGTCCCGCCATCTGGCTGTTCGCCGAAGCCGCACGCATCGTCGAATCCATCGCGGCTCCAAAGGCGCCACCAGATATGCCTGCGCGACCCAGATCGCTGGCTAGCCGCGTCATGCTTCGGGCACTCATGGCTCTCTCGAAGTCGCCGCCCGATACGCCGGCGGCGTTCAGAGCTTTTGCAAGCGCAACGAGATCGGACGCATCCAGCCCCGTCGGGTCTGTGTATCGTAGCGGGTTGTCGAGGGCATAGCCGTAGCGGTCCCAGCACAAGGGATCGTACGTGCTCTGAACCCTTGGATCGGCGGATATGAACTGCCCTGTTATTGTGCTGTAGAATCGGGCGCCGTAGTCGTACAGGCCGAAGGGTGTCCCCTCGTTCTGCTGGCCGGTGAACTGCTTGTCGGTCGTCGTGAGGCCACCCGAGCGCAGGCTGCCGTACGGGTAGTACTTCTCGCTTTCGACAACCGTTCCCGCTGAGCTCAGTATCGTCGACGTACTCCCCAGCGTGTCGGCGAGGAGGAAGTAGACCGTACCCGTGGTATCACTGGGGCCGCTGTGCTTGCGCATCGCGATCCGCCTGCCGAAGGCGTTGTAGTAGTCGATCCAGCTCCCGTCCTGGTGCTTCTCGTAGACGCCGCCTATATAAATAGTCGACGTGCCGTCGGTGGAGCTCTTCTTCACCAGGTTCCCCTGCCCGTCGTAGGTGTAGGTTATTGTAACACCGCCGGAAATGACGTGCTTAATGAGCTGGTTGTCACCGTTGTAGGTGAAGGTGTCGCTGTTCTCGACGGTCATGTTGCCGTTGGCGTCGTAGGTCATGTTAAACGTCGGGCCGCCATTGCTGGAGGTCGCGCTGGTGGCGGCGTGCGGGTGAGCCTGACCGGCGTTCGGGTAAGTGAGGGTGTAGGCGTACTGCTCCGACTTAGCATACATCGTACCATTCGGGTTGTAGCCGTACGAGGCGTTGTAACCGCCGGACGCGGTCTTTAGGCGGTTCATCTCGTCGTAGGTGAAGGTAGTGACCTCCGCCGGCTGGACGATGCTATCGGTAATCGTATGAACATTCCCCGTGTTGTCGTATGTGTACCCGAGGTTCTGGATACTGTTGTTGATGTCGTAAATGCCAGTCACGCGCCCCATGTTGTCGTAGCTGTAGTCGATCTGAATCTGGGGAGAGGCGCCGAGGACCATGTACGACAGCTGAAGGCGGTCGGAAGTGTACATATACCACTTCCCGGAGAAGTACGAATTACCGAAGGTGACGCTGCTCATTCCCGACAGCTTCCCGTGTGTCTGCCAGGCGTAATTGTCGTCGTAGCTGTTGCTTACGACTTCGCCATCGGGATAAGTGACGTTGCCCGGCCGGTTCGCCGAGTCGTAGGTAGTGGCAACGTCGTAGTTGACGCCGTCAACGGTCTTCCGCTCCTTCACGACGTTGCCGCGTGCGTCGTAGCACCAGCGGGTGGTGCCCGAGAGGTCGACCATCTTCGTCATCTGGCCCAGAGCCGTGCTGGTGGGTTGGGTGCAGAAGGTCTGGTCGTCGTAGCTGTCGTAAGTGTAGGTGACGGTCTGTGCCATGTGCTGAACCGTGAACATGTCGATTCTATTGGCGGTGCTGGATTCAATGTAGGTGGCATCGTCGTCCGGCACCGCCTCATTGATTAGAGACGCATGGGTCCGGCCAGCCGGGTACTGGTATTCCCACTGGTTAAGGACCGTAAGAGCGGGTCGGAGCGAGACAGTCTGTGTTTGTCCATTCTCAGTGTAATTCACGTCGACGTAGGCCTGCGTAATGGTAGGGCTTCCACCGGAGACCTTGAACCCTATCACCATCGTGTCCACATCTGACTCGGTCCAGCGAGCACCGGTGATGGGATTGGTGGTCAAGACGTATGAGCCGTTCACGTAGGAGGTCGAGGTCGTGGTGAACGGGTTCGCTTGGACATAGACGCTTTGGCCGTTCGCTCCGACGATGACGTACATCCCCGCCGTGCTTCCGGAGGTGTACTGCCGCCAGCGCCAGTTTATCGTGACGCTGTTGATGATCTTGGCGTTGGATTTCGCGGTCAGGCGGTTCAGGCTGTCGTACCACATCGTTGAGGTGGTGCCGTTGGCGTCGGTCTGCTGGAGGAGGTTGCCGGCGGCGTCGTACTGGTAGCTCCAGGGATGGCCCGACACACTCATGTCCATGTCGGCCATGGACGTCTTCCGGCCGAGCATGTCGTAGCCCATCGTGGTCTGGTTATTGGCCGGGTCGGTAACGCTCGTGAGGTTGCCGAGCGGGTCGTAGCCGTAGCTAGTGGCAGCGTAGAGCGGGTAAGGGTTCGTCGTACCCGTGTAGCTGCTGACGCTCACGGCCTCACCCAGCCCGTTCCGGGTAGATGTCGTCTTGTGACTGTTCTCGTCGATGGAGACGGCCGTCAGGCTGCTGTGGTCCTCGCTTCGCGAGGTACCGTCGGGATTAGTGACAGTCTGGACGTTTCCGAGGGGGTCGTAGGTGGTGGTAGTCCACGGCTCGGACGGGCCGGGGTCGGCGCAGCCTCCTCCTGAAGGGTACGCTTGACCGTATTCTCCCGTCGATGCTACCAGGCCGCGGGAGTTGTACACCGTTGCTTGAACCGTATCGCCGTAAGTGTATCTGTAGAAGGTTCGGGTCTGCACCTGACGGCCGAAGCCGTCGTAGCAGACGTTCTGGCCGAGCTTATTGGCGCTCCCGGCCGTAGTCTCCTGCCAGGTCGTCGTGTAGTTGTAGTTTAGCGACGCCCCCCAGTGATACTGGAAACTCTTGGTCGGATTGGCCTCCGTGTCAGAATTATCCCAGACCTCGGTCGGGCGCCCGAAGCTGTCGTAATCGATGTGAGCGATGTCTCCCGAGGGATAGGTCGTCGAGGTTACGACTCCCAGGACGTAGTTATAGCCGTAGAGCGTCGTCTGCGTAGGTGCGTCTCCGGCCGAAACGACGTCGGTTTCCGTGGGATAGGTATTGTAGGTCGGGTCGTACGTCGTGATGGTCTGCGACCCGCCGCCGGGAATGCAGTTGCCGTAGAGGTCGCAGCTCCCTGAAGGTAAGCCCGAACGGGCTGCAGACTCCGCCTTTTTGTTGCCATTGCTGTAGTAGGCGTAGTAGGTCGTCGAATACGTGGGACTCGCGCCGCCGGTTATCTGCTTTGAGACGGCGGTGAGGTTGCCGTACGTCGGCTTGGCGGTGACGCTCGTTGCCCCATCGTAGTAGTAGTTAGTCTGGGCGAGGATCGTGTTCGGGTTTGAAGGCGAGTACACCTCCTGGTACTCGGGCACCACGATATAGGGGTCAGTCGACGAGGGGTGTTGGTAGAAGGTCTGTGTGACCCTCTGCTGATTCGCGTCGGTGGTCCCCAGGCCCTTTTGTGTGACCATCGTCTGGTCGCCGAAATACGCCGTGTCGTACTGGTAGTCGGTCTCGGTCACCGTGCTGTTGTCGGCCTTGTTGGGGTAAGTCAGCACCTGGTCTAAATGGACGAAGTAGGCCAAGGAATTCAAATACCAGTTCACCGTCCAGGTGTTCACTGTCCTTGACCAGCGCACACCGTTGGCGTCGTATACGTCCTCTTCCTGCTCCTTGCCGGTCCGGGCGTCGTCGTCGCTGCTCCCGGTAGTGAAGAAGTAGTGCTTGATGTAGTTGCCGGCAGAATCGGTCTCCTTCACCTGGGAGAAGCCACGGTACAAATGCCCCCAGGATTGATTGAAATACACCGGTCCGCTGGGGACGCCGGAGTCGTTGTTGTAGTTATATGTCGTGGTCTGGTTCGGCTGGCCCCCGCCCGGGACCAGGGTCATCTGGCTGAGCGTCTCGCGTGTCCAATAGTCGGTGCTGCAACTAAACTTCGGGTCGGGTTGCTCGTGGTAAGCGAACTGCGTCGCGCCACCGAATCCGTTGTTGGCCTGTGTGAGGTACGGCCGGTCAAGGAGGGTTCCGGAAAGGTACCCGCAGCTACCCTGGTAGACATTTCCCCAATGGCCGAACTGCTCTTCAGTGTAGGTGAACGAGGAAGTGAACAGGGCATTGGCACCGGTCTCGTCAAGAAGAGAGACCGTCTGGAGTTCGTACTCACCGGAATTCCTCATTTGACCGCCACCGTACCATTGCGATTGCGTGAACTGGTAGGTGAAGGAGTAATGGCGCACGGGCTGCTGGTCGACCAGCACGTCGATGCTGTCCAGCTTGCGCGTCTCCGTTATTTCCGGAGTCAGCCCGGGGAAACAGGAGCTGCCGCTTGTTATCCAGGCGGGGGTGTCATATCTCACGGTCTCAGTGAGGTTGTTGCCGTCACAGGAGTAGTTGAAAGTCTGATCGCTCGAGGCGTTAAACTGAATGGTGACGTGCCCATTGGCACCATTGTCATAGGATATGGTCTGGGGATAGGACGACCGCACGATATCGTGACCGGTGTGATCGCTCCCGCCGTCGTAAGTGTGGCCTATCACCTGCTGGTAGGTGTAAGTGATGGAGTTCCCGTGGATGTCGTCTATCTCCCGGAGGTCGAACACATATATTTGATTTTCTGCGTACGCGTCTGAGTTGTTGGTGCCGCCGTAGATGTACTTCGTCCCCGTCTTGTCTGTAACGGTCCATTGCGGATAGTTCAGTGTGATCTTCAGGAACGGGTTGTCCCTTACCGTGAAATTCACTCCGTCGGAAGTGACGAGGCGGCCGTCTCCAGTGGGGCCGTTGATGGTGTACTGGCTCGGGTCGCCGGGGTATTGTGGCGGGTCTACCAGGATTCTTCCCGTGGTCAGATCCCAGCCCTCTCCGACCCAGGAACCGATGGAATAGAGGGGGTCCTGCATGGAATCGAGCAGGCCTGAGTCATAGGTTAGCGCAAGGTGTGGAGTGAGTCCCCCGGGGCCGGGTGGCACCGTGATCGGGATCGAGGTCTGAGCGGTGCCGGCCTGCAGCGCCGCTGTGAACTGCTGGATGTACGGTGCCATTATGGCGCCGGTTGTGCCCTCTCCGTAAGTACTGAAATGGGTGAGCTGGGCGGTCGCGACCCAGCTGGTGGAATCCAGGCTCGAAGCCAGTTCGACCCAAGTGTCGGTGTTGTCGGGCAGAGTCAACAGGCCGAGCGTTGACTTCTCTCGGCCAATCAAGTCGTCCGAACTGTTACGTACGCGAAGAGTAACGGTGGCAGGGAACTGGTCGACAGGGGCCATGGCGCGGTTGGTCGCGAACGCCTCGAAACGCCAGGCTGTGACCAAGCGCTGGCCGGGCACGGGGGGAAGGGTGAGTGGGTCCAGCCGCGTGATCTTGAGAGTCAGCGGTTCGGCCATCGCGGCAGGGGGAAAGGTGATCGAGATTCGGCCATCGGGAGTGTTGATCGTCCCGCCCGAAGTATCGATGGCCGTTTGCACGCTGCTTCCGACGTCCATGATCGAAGGAGCCAGTGGCGGGTGTGGAATATCCGCCGGAGGCGTGGGTTGAGGCGTCGCGGTTGGCACCGTGGTTGCCGTCGGCTGTATGGCCGTCGGGTCGTCCGTAGGCGTTGGCACCAGCGTCCCGGGGACAACCGGCGCCGGCGTGTTCGAACTGGTCGGTGAGGGTAATGGGCTTGAGGTAGGTGAAGCAGTCGGCTCCGGCGTAGCGCTGGGCACGGGCGTCACAACCGGCGTAACCACTATCGTTGGGACGGCCGCTGCGGGTGCGTCGGCAGGTACTGCCGCCGAAGCAGACGACGGCTGGGCCGCCGCGAAGGGGTTGAAGAACTTCAGTGGATCAGCTTGACCGATTGTTACCGTGAGGAGGATGGTAGTGAGGATTCCCCAGCGCACCAACTTGCGATTCATCGAATAGCCTCCTGCTTGGAGCTAGTCGACCTATCCGGGTCGATTCAGCCGATGTTCCGCTATGTCTGTTCGCAGGTGGCGGGGAGTCAAAAGGATTATATCAGGCTTGTCAAGGGGGGAATAGCGAGATGTGTTATGTCATCTATGGGCCGAATTGTCTACAGCCTAGCAGTTCTTGCGCTGTTCTCGTCTCCGAACGACATCAAACGCACGCGGTTGATGCCGGGATAGCGCAGTCTGGTCGTGGCCGTCCTAGAGTAGTCGCCATATTGAGGATAAGCAAACACGACGTACGCATCGTGTTTCGTTGTAGAGCAGCATCGTGGCCCGCTGCTGCTTGACGCCTGCTGTATAATAGAGAGCGACTAAGCGTCGACCGCCCATTCGATTGTTGCGCTTATTGGCTGAGTTTCAGGGGGAGAACCCAGGAAGGAGTTGTCAGGTGAGACGCCTAATGCTCTTGGCAGTCGTGATCCTTCTTGCAGTCGTCGCTCTCGGCTGCCCGATGAATGTCACCCACTACCGCGATTCCGATGGGTCTCTCGTATACGTAGGGAACTACTCCAACGACGGCAGCCTTGCGCTAGTCGATGCCCAAGTGAAGGCAACGGCTTACGATGTCTCAGGCAACGTAATGGCTCAGGCAAGCGATCCGATGTGCGAGATCCTGCCCGGCAGCGGGGTCCTTCCCTTCGAAGTGACATTCCCCTCCAACATTGCCGATCCCGCGCGTGTTGATATCAAGGTTGTTGGCACACCCACCGCTGAGCCTTTCCTCGCGACCGGTCTGGAGGCGAACGTGGTGGCCGAGACAAAGTCCACCGAACTGGGCGAAACCTGGGTTACCGGCGTGGTTACAAACAAGAGTGCGGAGAAGTACTACACTGGTCACATATGCGTTGCCTGGACTGACACGAACGGGAACGTAGTGCGCGTGGCTTTCGATGATACTGGGCTGATCGATTTCCCACCGGGCGCGTCGCTGCCGTTCGTGGTGGCTGCAGACCTTCCTCCTGAAGCCCTCAACATCAATTTCTACCTTGATGCCGGACGCGTTCCGCCAGGTGACGTCGCACGGCCGGTGGTATCGTTGCCGGACTCGGCATTCAAGAACATGTTTTCTGTTGGTTATTTGTTCACTTCCCCGTCCCTTAGCCATGAGGGAGCTCCTATCTTAGGATACGGCGAAATCACCAACACGACTTCGCATCCCATTTCAGCTCCGAGTATTTCAGCGACGTTCTCAGATGCGAGCGGGAATCTCCTGGCAGCAGGAGAGCCTATGACTCTGTGTCCCGCTGATATCGTGCCACCGGGGGAATTCACCTTCGGTGGGTTTCAGATAGTGACGCCAGCTGGCGCGTCGGGATTGCCAAAGCTACAGATTCAGGCCGAAGACTTCAGTGGCTTTGAATCCTACTACCTGAAAGCCACTAACGTTCAAGTGACGGGCAGCGCCAGCGGCGCAGAAATCACTGGGACCGTCAAGAACGCATCCACCAAGAACCTTTCGATCTTGACCGTCTGCGGAGGAGTCTTCGACGCACACGGAGAATTCCTAGGAGCGGATTGGGTTCGCATGACCCCCGCCGGTGGCTTGGCTCCCGGCGCTTCCGCTGATTTCACCATAGACTTGCCGTCGGCGCTGGGAGATCCGAGCACCGCCCAGGCCTTCGGCACAGGGCGCCCTTGATCCGCTCCGGGGCCTGGCCAAGCTCTCTGAGCTGCTTGGCCACCCATGGTGACCTGGTTACGCGCCCTTTCCTCGACTCGGATCGCTGGCATCCCGACGAGGAGTGTGTTCTGACACCTGCTCGCGATGACCTTGCCATCACCACGGGGACTTGGTGTCCGGTCCAGTGACCTTGCGGCGCGCCGCAGCATGCCTCCGTCTTTCCTTGCTACACGCCTCGTAGTACTATCCCCCCAGACCACTTGACATCGGAGCGCCGCTGGGAGGCGGAACATGATCGCCAACTGGAAATCGGCGGGCCGCATCGCTTTCATTTCCGCCCTCCTGCTACTGATCGCAGCTTGCGGCGGCAACGAGAAGGCCTCTCCCACGAGCGAGACGATGCAGCCGGAAGGTATCCACAAGATCCAGCACGTCGTCATGATCATGCAGGAGAATCGCAGCTTCGACCATTACTTCGGGACGTTCCCCGGCGCGGAGGGCATACCGATGCAGGACGGCGTCCCCACAGTATGCGCGCCCGATCCTCGCACCAACCAATGCGTGAAGCCTTACCACGACCCCGACGACCTGAACTACGGCGGGCCCCACGAGGCAAGTGCTGCCGTCGCGGACATCGACGGCGGGAAGATGGATGGCTTCATCGGCCAGCAGATAACAGGCGGGACCGGTGGCGCCTGTGCCATCTTTCCCAACAACCCGAACTGCGGCGTCACCCCCGCCACGCCGGACGTGATGGGCTACCACGACGCCCGCGAGATTCCCAACTACTGGACCTACGCCCAACAGTTCGTCCTCCAGGACCACATGTTTGAGCCCAATGCATCCTGGAGTCTGCCCGCTCATCTCTTCATGGTGTCGGAGTGGTCGGCTCAGTGCAGCCGGGCGGACGATCCTTCGAGCTGCGTCAACGCGATGAACGTGCCTGACTACCCGCCGGACCTCCGCGTCGGTCTCCGACCAGATGGCTCCGTGCCGCGGGCCGACTACGCCTGGACCGACCTGACATATCTGCTCCACAAGTCCAAAGTGTCCTGGGCCTACTACGTTGCGGAGGGGACGGAACCCGACTGTGAGGATGACACGATGGCCTGCATCCCAAAGGCTCAGAGCGCCGGCACGCCGGGCATCTGGAACCCGCTGCCCTGGTTCGACACTGTGCGTGAAGACGGGGAGCTGGGGGACATCCAGACGCTCGGCAACTTCTACAAGGCTGCTCAAGATGGCACCCTGCCGGCCGTCTCCTGGATCACCCCCAACGGCGACGTTAGCGAGCACCCGCCGGCGCTTGTCAGCGATGGCCAGGCCTACGTTACCGGTCTGATCAATGCCATCATGCAGGGCCCAGACTGGGATAGCACGGCGATCTTGCTGGCGTGGGACGATTGGGGCGGTTTCTACGACCATGTGGTCCCGCCCAGCGTGGATGAGAACGGCTACGGTCTACGCGTCCCCGGGCTGGTCATAAGTCCATACGCCAAGCAGGGGTACATCGATCACCAGACTCTTAGCTTCGACGCCTACGCCAAGTTTATCGAGGACCTGTTCCTGGGTGGACAGCGAATCGACCCCAGCTCAGACGGGCGCCCCGACCCGCGCCCGGACGTGCGCGAGAACGCGCCGCAGCTCGGCGACCTTCTGCAGGACTTCGACTTCTCGCAGTCGCCGCGCCCGCCTGTAGTCCTGTCGGAACATCCGCCGCCAGGTCCAGCCTCCGTGGGAGGCTGACGCCTGGGCACCGGCCCAGCTGCTGGCACCATCAAGACTTGGTGTCTGGTCCTAGAATGCACCGCTGGGGGAAGCTAGGGGATCAACAGTACGCGCCCAAAGGCCTTTCGGCTCTCGATGTAGGCGTGCGCTGCCGCCGCCTCCGACAATGGATACGTGCGGTCGATGACAACCCGGAGGGCACCGGCGGCCACGTCCTCCAGGTGCCGTGCGACAATCCCCCTCGCATGCTCCGTGTTCACCGCCAGCTCAAGGCCGAACGTCATGCCGGTCAACGAGCGGTTACCCTGGGACAGGAAGGCCAGGTCGGGAGGTCCGTTGCTCCGGGCTGTCCGCCCGATGCTGATCGCCCGCCCTCTGTAGGCCAGGCTCTTGATGCTTCCCTCCAGCGTTTTGCCTCCCACCGAATCGAGGACCAGGTTTACACCCTTGCCGCCTGTGAGGTTCAGGCAGACTTCCACGAAGTCATCGGTCACGTAGTTGATCCCGTGGTCCAAACCGAACTCCATTAGCCGCTCCAGCTTCTCGTCAGTCGAAGCTGTGGCCAGGACGGTCGCGCCCGCCTGCTTTGCGAGTTGGATCGCGGCCAGCCCGACGCCGCCCGCACCCGCCTGGATGAGCACTGTCTCGCCCGGCTGGAGATGGCCAAACTCGAAGAGGCAATCATCGGCGGTACCGAAAGGGACGGGGACGCAGGCGGCCCGTTCGAGATCGAGGCCTTCGGGGACCGGCCAGGTGGTTCGGACTGGCACGGAGAGGACCGCGGCGTGCGACCCGTAGGGCGCCGTCGCAACCACCCGTTGGCCGACAGACCGGTCGGTGACGTTCGCGCCGACCTCTCGGACGATGCCGGCGCACTGATAGCCGACGATGTGCGGCCGCGAGGCCATCACGCCGAGGGCGCGGTTCATGATATCCCCGCCTTCGATGCTTACGGCCTTGACGTCGATCAGGATGCCGTCCCGATGACACTGAGGGTCGGGCACTTCCTCATACTTGAGGACGCTAGGAGGCCCGGTCTCATAGTAAACTGCTGCCTTCATTGTCCCTCACCTCCGGGTCAGTTCGCGTTGCAGGCGCAGCCGGGCGGTTGGTGGCAAGTGTCGCTCTTCGAGATGCAGCCGTTGCCGCAAGCTTTGCCAGTCGTGCACACCTTGCAGCAGCCCTGAGTGGGCGTGTTCACCGCGGCCGGAGTGGGCGTAGCCTCCTCGTCGCTGCTCGAGGGCGTGGTGTCCGCCGGCACTCCGCTTTCGAGCGCCTCCCAGTTCGTGGCGATCAGGCTCTGCGCGTCCGCCAGGGTCATCTGACCGGAGCATACCCGCGAGTGCAGCAGATTCTCGACCCTGTCCTTGTCCCTCGCCCCATT
>Ga0187849_1004016_pt1 | contig 12520 bp, 9 predicted proteins | sample June2016WEW_4_10_2_FD_132412 | JGI IMG/M metagenome (GOLD analysis project Ga0187849, IMG submission 132412) | Peatland microbial communities from SPRUCE experiment site at the Marcell Experimental Forest, Minnesota, USA - June2016WEW_4_100 | ecosystem: Environmental > Terrestrial > Soil >... | reverse complement strand
GTAAACAAAAGCCCCCTGGGCGCTGCGCTGAATCGCCGGAGAAGGAATCAAAGTCATGTTGCGTTGTGTGTCGACGAGCAGCTTGATGTTGACGAACTGGTTGGCGAAGAGTGCGTTGTCGTTGTTGTCAAAAATGGCTTTGAGTTTCAATGTGCCGGTGGTGGTGTCAATGACATTATCGAGGGTGAGCAGCGAGCCGGACGCGAGTTTCGTGCTTCCTCCACGGTCAAACACATCGACCGGCAGTTTTTTCCCTTTGTGCAATTGCTGCTGAATCTGGGATAGCTGATCTTCGGCGATGCTGAAGATGACCGTAATGGGCTGAAGTTGGGTGATCACAACGAGGGCGGTGTTGCTGTTGGCCTGGACGATATTCCCGGGATCGACGAGGCGGAGTCCAACGCGCCCGGCAATCGGCGCGGTGATATGGGTGTAGACGAGATTGACCTTGGCATTGGCGAGCTGGCCCTCATCGTTTTTGACGGTGCCTTCATCCTGCAGCACGACCTGCTGTTGATCGTCCAATTGCTGCTTGGCGATAGCGTTGCGATTGAAGGCTTGCTGGTAGCGCTCCAAGTCGATCTTGGCTTCGTTCAAGACGGCCGTATCATGCGCCAGTTGTCCTTCGACTTGCGTGAGCGACGCTTGATAGGGGCGCGGATCGATTTCGATCAGCGGGTCGCCCTTCTCGACCATTTGGCCTTCGTGATAGTAAACCTGCGTGATCTCGCCTTGCACCCGGCTGGTCACCGTTACCGTGTAAACAGGAGTTACGGTGCCCAATGCATTCAGGTAAATTCCGATGTCGCCCTGGTGCGCTGACGCCGTCGAGACCAAAACTGGCCGTGCGGAGGGGTCACCGGCGGTCTTGGCTTCGGGGGAGGCCCCGCGGCGCATCCACCACACCACCACGACGATAAGTATCACTGCGAAGATCAGCCAGATCCACCAGCGGCTCTTGTGTGTGGATGAGTCTTCAGTTGGGTAATGCCCGGGCTTCCTGGAGTCCGTTGAGTTTGCTTGTTGTTCCGTCACTTGCACTCCTAAAATCGATGAGGGAAAGACCTCGGCTGGAAATTGAAGCTGCGCGCTCTCTGGAGCGGAGTTGGGACGCACATTTCGTGGAAAGAGTCAGTTGCAGGTACAGTTCTTTCCCGACACTTCCAGTACATCCTATCATCGTCTCCCCTATCTTTTCGACGTGCGGGAGGGGCGGCGAGTTTCATGCGATTGCCGGAGTAGGGGTATGGCGAAAAGGGTCTGGGGAATCGCTTACGCGGACCCGCGATGGCCGCGTGACTCAATGCAGCGCCGGGCGCGGCGGCTCAGCGCATCGTAGGCAAACCTAAAGTTGCCGGTGCGGATCGCCAGTGGGCCGCCCAATACGAACCCGGCAATGTAGTGCGGTACGCTAAAGGCAGCAAGACACACGGCATTGCCCCAGGAGAGTACGCGCGAGTCCAAAGCGTTGATGAGAAACAGAATCACGTAACAGTTGAACGGGAGAATGGCCAGCGTCTGAGCTACGACCCACGCCGTTTACAAGGCGTGACGCTGTACCGAGAGGCAGAGCGGGCGTTCAGTGAGGGCGACCGCATACAGTTCACCGCCCCGAATCGTGACCAACGTGCCGCCAACCGTGAGCTGGGCACCATCGAGAAGCTCGACGACAGTGGCAACCTCCGAATCCGTCTCGACTCGGGCCGCTCGATCGCGTTCAACATTCGAGAGAATCCGCATCTGGACTACGGCTATGCCGTGACGAGCCATAGCAGTCAGGGTCAGACTGCTGATCGAGTGCTTATCCATGTGGACACCGAACAGGGGGGAGAGAAACTCATCAATCGTCGCTTCGCATACGTCGCGGTGTCGCGCGCCCGTTACGACGCGCAAATCTACACCAACGACAAGACGGCACTTGCCGAGGGGCTTGGCCGCGACGTTTCACATCGATCCGCGTTGGAGTCGACACTCGTATCAGAACCACCAATTGAACAAAAGAGTGAGTCGCCATCTTCTCTGACACGGGAAAGACAGCGAACAATCGAACGAGACTTCAGCCCTGGCCGCTAGGCACGCAAGTCGCTCCTACAGTCTCATTCCTCGGTCTGTTCTGCCCCTTTAGGGGTGACGTGTCATACCCCCTCCCCATGCCGAAGGCATGGCTCTTCACGGCGCTCTGCGGCGCTGGCCGGTAACCGTGCGAGGGAAGGCCCCCACGAAGGCTTCTGGCCGTAAGCCTTCGCCTCTCGCAGTTCTTATTCCCAGATGAAATCGTAAACTTCAACGACTCTGTACGAGTTCATTCTGCCTTGTTCGTCAAAGTCGAATTCGATAAAGATACGTCCCTTCCAAACGCCGACGAATGAGGTTCGATAAATCTTTCCGTACGACTGGTGCAGTACTGGGGAATACCCTACATACACAATACGATGAGCATCCATAAAACGATGAACCGTGGGCTCGTCGGATCCTGGTGCCAGCCCCTGAGCGATAGCCGCCTGGACATCCTGCACTCTTACGCGACGCACGCCATGAACGAATAAACCAACACAAGCAAGTACTGCGAAGAGAGCAAGGAGGTACAGCCAGACCCTCCGCTTGGGTCGCGTTTTCATCACTGGCGTTTCTCCGGTCTCGGAGGTCATTTGTGGGGGATCGGGGAATCCCACCCAGGTGCAATCACTGGTGGACTCCAGTCGTTGATCCCGAGCGCGCTCAGTCCGCCGCTTGTTACTGAGTTGCTGTTGGGGCCTAGGAGATGGTAGGGAACGCTGGTATTGTTCACTGCATTTGCGAAGGCCTTCAGCGTTTTCAGGTCATCTGGGCAGGGCCGTCCGTCGTCGCGCACGAATATCTCTGGGTCAGTCCAAACAGGATTGCTGGGATCGAGCCCTGGTATCAGAGGGTAGGTCTCAGCATCTATCTTTGGACTGTACCACGGTCCATTGGGCTCAGCTTCGAGAACGTTCCGATCTTTCCCGCACCCAATAACAATAAACGTGTGCACGAGTTGAATTGGAGGTCCAACTGTGGGAAGCAGTGTTACCTCAGGCCGATAACCAACAGAGATTGGGCAGAGACCGCTGGGGTCTTTCCGTCGAACAGGATTGTTGCGAGCATACCTATAGAAATTGGAGCCACCAGAGAACCCGATTGGGTCTTCACTGATGAATCTGCCTGTTGCTGGATCGATGTAGCGCGCCCTGTAGTAGTAAAGATTGGTCTCGCTGTCGAACTCGCGCCCGGTGTGGCGGAACGAATTTACCAGCGAGCCGGAGGATGCTGTTTGGTTTCCGAACGAGTCGAACGTGTAGGTCTGCGCCAGCGCTCCTGACGCGTTGCTGAGCGAAGTGACGGAGCCGAGGCCGTCCACTTGATAGTAGCTGGTCGTTCCGCTTCGCAACATCGCCAGAGGCTCATCGACGTTTTGCGTTTGGGTATAGCGAGCAGCAGCAGTTCCGGTCGAATTCACCTCCTCGGTGAGGTTAAAACCGTCATAGGCGTAGATGCTTGTGCCTGAACCGGACGACTTGTAGATTCTTCGCCCGAATGGATCATATTTGAAGCTGACCGTGCCGCCGCTGCCGGGGAGGATCACACTGGTCAAGCGATTCTCGAAGTCCCAGGTATACGAGGTGCTTCCCGTGCCATCGGTCTTCACGATGGTGTTGCCGTTCGCGTCGTAGGCGTAGGAAGCGCCGGGGCACGAGTTCAGTTCGTTTGAGGTGTTGTAGCTCCACGCCGCGCTGCCCAGTGCCGTCAGCCGGTTGCCCACGGGATCGTAGGTGTAGCTCTCGGTTGTGCCCCCGCCCTGCGTGGCGTTCAGCAGTTCGTAAATGTTGTCGTAGCCGTAGTTGGTCGTCACACCGGCGTACAGATCGCTATTCGCCGTGCGATTGCCCGCGTTGTCCACCGTGTAGGTTGCGCCGTCCAGCGTCGCGCCGCCCTTGGCGTGGTTCACGCTCATCAGGCGCGAGAGAGTATCGTAGCCGTAGCTCGTGTTCACCGTGTTTGGCCGCGTCAGGCTGGTGCGGCGGCTCAGCGCATCGTAGGCAAACCCAAAGTTGCCGCTGCTGATCGCCGCGGGCGGCGTCAGCGTCTGCAAGCGGTTCAGCGTGTCGTAGACGTAGCTGCTGGAGCCATTCTCCGGGTCCGTGAAGCTGATGCGGTTCGACGCCGCGTCGTAGCCGTAGCTCGTCGTGAACGTGCGGCAAGTTTTATTTCGCAATGAGGTCATTCGAATTGATGTTGTAGCTGTACAAGGTCGCTTGGTTGTCTTTGATGTGCCAGACAAACTTCTCGGTGCCGGTGCCGCCCGAAAACTTTGTCTCATATACTATTGTGACCGTCGCCCCCTGGCCTGAGAACCAAGCTACGCCAGTGTTACGCAGATTGGATTCCCGAACCGTGCCTAACTTGTTGTGAATCGCCCCCAAGAGCTTGACGAAGTCAGTCTCGGTGGTTGCGTTCCGGAATTTTTCATCGGCTGACGCATAAATAGTACCGTACTGTTCCGTATCAAGCTGAGCGTGAAAGAGGCTCACGTTATCTTGCGCGAGTTGCACGCTTTTACCGGACGAGCCACAGGAAGCCAAGACGACGCATGCAAGCAACAGCACAACGAGGTGAAAGGATCGATAGACAAGAATTCTCTGACGGACTCTGAAGTTCATCGACATATCTCCAAATGACTAACATACAATCGGACTGAGGTTGCGTCGCCAAGCCACAGTCACTACCAGTTGTTTTTTTCGGAAAGGCGCACACAGCGGTCGGGGGTATCAACTTAGTTCCGAGCCACGCCTCCCGCAAATGGGCTTCGATCCTTGGGCCACCAACCCAGCCAGGCTCCCACAGAAAAGCACAGGAGAACAACTACTCCTGAAATGGGCTCCAGTCTGTATTTAACAAAATCGCTCCGATCAAGTTCTGCCCTACTCACGTATACCGTTCCCCCATACTGAGCAGGCATCGGATAAATTCGTCCTGTTTCGGGTTGAGGAGATCGGGGCATAACCTCGGCATAATGAAATCTGATGTAGAGCGCACTGAGACCTGTGAAAGAAATGGTTGCTAGACAGAGAGCGAGCACTGCTGTTCGGAGTGCTTTGCTCGATCTGAGCTTCTCAATTTCAATCACTTGTCCCTCCAACCCTTAATCAATTACATCCGCATACTGAGGCGGTTCCCCGAATGATCGGCGTGACCGTGGCCACCGTCAAATTAGAGTAGAGATCACCGCCTCCACCCACACCCACAGTCACGCTACCCCCGTAGACCGGGCGGTTGCCATTGGATGAGTCGTTGCCAGCATAGAAAGCTACACCTTCGCTCGCCCCGAGGCCGGCGGTTTGGCCTGTTTCAAGGAACGGACCGGCAAATCCACAGATCGAGGGAGCCGTTGAGATTCCACCCGTGAGTCCAAAGCTTATACCAGTACCGACGTTGCCCCCTGGGATCGGTGTCCACGAGAGATAAGTACCTAAGCTTCCATCCGATCCTACGACGATCCCTCCTCCCCATTGGCCATGGAAAGGGCCAAGCCCAATACCTAGGTTTCCGCCAAGGTTCAGCGTCAATAGCCCGTACGGATCTTTCGACTGAATCGGATTGTTAGAAGCATAACGGTAAAAATTCAGTCCGCCTTTTGATCGTAAAGGATCTTCTGATATGAACCTCCCGGTATTCTGATCGTAGTATCTGGTGCGGTAGTAGTATAGGGACGTTTCGGGGTCGAATTCGCGTCCCGTGTAACGGAATGGGTTCACCAGGGAGCCTGTGGATGCCACGGTGTTGCCGAAGGAGTCGTACGTGTAAGTCTGTGCGGCCGCCCCAGCCGTGTTCGTTATTGAGGAGACCGACCCCAGCCCATCGGCCTGGTAATAGCTAGTGGCGCCACTGCGGAACATCGCCAAGGGTTCATCGACATTTAACCCCTGCGAGTAGCGGGCGACGGCCGCACCGCTGGAGTTGGTTTCCTCAGCGAGATTGTCGTAATCGTAGGCATAGATGCTGGTGCCACTCGCTGAGGATTTATAGATTCTTCTGCCGAATGGGTCGTACTTGAAGCTGACGGTGCCGCCGCTTCCAGGCAAGGTCACGCCAGTCAGCCTGTTTTCAAAGTCCCAGGTGTAGTTTGTCGTGCCGGTGGAGTCGGTTTTGGAAGTGGCGTTGCCATTCGCGTCAGATGCGCAGAACATATTCGTGCTCGATCAGCTAGTTGGGGCGATGCGCTCACGATAAGTGCGATATACCAAAATCTGTCCTATCAACAGTCCGACGGTGAACGAACAATACACCCCTAGGGCCCAAAAACCAATGGACCCGAAGAGAGGACGCCGGAAAGCGCTTCCAATGTCCACCGCGACCATCGTGCATGTCAGAACAAAGAGCGATTGCAGCGGATCACCCCACCAATTGAAGGGGTTTCTATCCCAGGAGGGGCGGGCAAGTGGGTCCGGTTTCCAGTAATGAACAGAGAATGCAACACTCCCGAATACGAAAACGGGCGCGATCAGGAGAATGACTAGGCACAAGACCGGACTGAAGTTGGTGTGACTCAGCTTGTCAGGAGCAATAGAGGCGTAGCCACCCCAAAACGCGTACACTATGATGCCCCAATTCAGGATGCGCCACAAATGCCTCAAAACCGTGCGTCCATTGTCAGTGCCCATCTAGTTGCTCTCACAACCGCATTCACTTGATTGGTTTGGTGGGGAATAGAAATGAAAGCCAAGGCCCGCAAATCCGCCTTCCCCTCCACCCCACTGACCGTGAGGGGCTTCCTCTGGATTTGCGGGGTTCCAAGTCGAGCTAACGCCGGGTAGGTTGACATTGCCCCTTACCTGCCCCTCAAGACCACCTGGATACTCTGGGTTCTCTGTTATTTCTGTGCTTAGTGAGGCATACTTTAAGAAGCCAAGTCCACCCTCCGTCCTAGTTCCCCCGTGTGCTCCGAAATAGTGGCAGCCGGGGTCATCGACCGGGTCAAGGCTACCAAAAAAACCAAATCCATAACCCGTGTAGAGTCCGAAATTCCACTGCCCGTTGTTGCTACCGAACGTTAACTCAGCCCCGAGCCCAATTCCGCCCCCAATGTCGACTTGCCAAAGTCCCAATGGATCTTTTCGGTTGACGGGATTGTTCCTCACATACGAATAGAAGTTATGGCCGTCAGCAAAGCGAACAGGGTCTTCGCGAAGGAATCTACCAGTGCCTGGATCGTAGTATCTGGCGCGGCAGTAGTACAGGCTGGTTTCGGGGTCAAATTCGCGCCCGGTGTACTGGAACGAGTTCACTAGGGAGCCTGTGGTCGCTAGGATATTGCCGAACGAATCGTAAGTGTAGGTTTGTGCTGCGGCTCCAGCCGTGTTCGTCAGTGAGGTTACGGAGCCTAGCCCATCAGCCTGGTAGAAGCTGGTCGCTCCGGTCCGCAGCATCGCGAGTGGCTCGTCGATGTTGAGACCCTGCGAGTAGCGAGCAACGACTCCACCTGATGCGTTGGTTTCCTCAACCAGGTTGTCGCCGTCGTAAGCGTAAATGCTCGTGCCGCTCGATGAAGATTTGTAGATGCGCCTTCCGAAGGGGTCGTAGAGGAAGCTGACCGTGCCGCCGCTGCCGGGAAGGATCACGCTGGTCAAGCGGTTCTCGAAGTCCCAAGTGTATGACGTGCTGCCCGTGCCATCGGTCTTCACGATGGTGTTGCCGTTCGCGTCGAAGGCGTAGGCAGCGCCCGGGCGCGAATTCAGTTCGTTCGAGGTGTTGTAGGTCCACGTGGCGCTGCCCAGCGCTGTCAGACGGTTGCCCACAGGATCGTAGGTATAGCTCTCCGTGGTGCTGCCGCCCTGCGTCGCGCTCAGCAGCTCGTAAATGTTGTCGTAGCCGTAGCTGGTGGTCACCCCAGCGTACAGGTCGCTCTTCGCCGTGCGATTCCCGGCGTTGTCCACGGTGTACGTCGCGCCGTCCAGCGTGGCTCCGCCTTTCGCGTGGGTCACGCTCAGCAGCCGGGACAACGTGTCGTAGCCGTAGCTGGTGTTCACCGTGTTCGGACGCGTCAGGCTGGTGCGGCGGCTCAACGCATCGTAGCCGAACCCGAAGCTGCCGCTGCTGATCGCCGTTGGCGGCGTCAGCGTCTGCAAGCGGTTCAGCGTGTCGTAGACGTAGCTGCTGGAGCCATTCTCCGGGTCCGTGAAGCTGGTGCGATTCGACGCCGCATCGTACCCATAGCTAATTGATGTCAGTTGCCAGCTCCCCACTGTTTTTCCATCGAGAATACTCTGGGACGCTTACTGTCAAAAGCCAACCGCTTTTCACTCGCATAGGCGATCACGTCGTAGCTTGCCTCAGCGCCACCATCCGCGGGCAAAAAGGTCAGGCGGCAAAGTACCGTGCCGTCGGGCAGGTGCTCCAATACCGTATCGGCAGTGCAACCAGGCGCAAAGTGGATTGCGAATCGACCGTCCGGGTGCCTCATGAAGAAGTTCTGCGTCTGGTCAGCTCGATGTTCCAGCCCGGACCCGCTGTCGGTGAACCTGTATGTTGAATCAGGTCTCAAACTGACGTTCCCTAGCCAATATTTCATTTGCGGCGACGGGAGCGTATACATCTCGAAGCTGTCGGCAGTAAGACTTGGCAGTGCTTTGTTGACCGTCGTCGTCAACCAGACCAGCTTGCCCCCCTTATCACGAAAGTTAACCAAGCCACGGCTGTACGTCAGTACGCCTGATTCGACATCCCACTGTTGAATGGTTACGCCCGAGCCGACGTCCCGAGCGGCCGGACCGAACTGGTTGGTAATAGCAGATGCAACCTCGTCACCCTTCTTGCCCTGAATTGCCTTAGCCAGTTTTTGGATCGCTGCCGGAGAATCTCCCACCGCAGAAGTCGTGCCGAGTTGTGCAGAGTTGCCGCAATCGGCAAGACACACAGGAATCGCAAGCCCGGAGAAGAGCGCAACGATTCCGCAACGTAGAAACAGCATGAATTGCACCGCTCGCATGAGATTCCCTCCCAGGATCATCGATCGGGCACGGATCGCCCCCAAAGCACATGGGTGTAATCCGAATGTATATCGCTCACGTCGGTATTAATTCGGCGCGCACATCGAACCACATTGAATATCATATCCCCACGACTGTGCCTCCTGGTCACACTGGAAGATGTTTGACAGTTGGCCTTCGACCTTACTCTTGCCATGTTTGGAGGACCATCCGCCGCCCAGGTCTTGCCTGTACCAGTGATAATCAGGTACTCCGGAACCAGGTTGGTTGGGGGCGTGGACATACATACCGATGTATAGGACGACCCTGTGAGAATTGCATGGACAAAGACCGTTCGGCGAATCCGTGCCGCCATAGTCGGCAATTGCTGCAGCTTTTATCGAAGCGCAGTTTAGTGAGAACGGGTGGTGCGATGCTGCTCCGGGTTGCAGATAAGCATAACTAGTACCCGGCGGATGAAGCCGGTCCCAGGCATACGTGTAACAGTTGTTGCTGCTTACGAATCCGCCGGTGTTCCAAGTTGGTGGGTAGAATATGGGTGGAGGCTTCGGTGGCGGCGGCGTCGGGGGAGGGCCAGGATTCGACCATGGCCACAGACCGAAGGGATCGCTTCGTCTCGTGACTCCATTTTCAACGTACGCGTAGAAATTGAAACCACCTAGGAACCCAATTGGATCTTCACTTATAAATCTGCCGGTACTTGTGTCGTAATACCTGGCGCGCATGTAATACAGATTCGACTGCGAGTCGAATTCGCGGCCTGCGTACTGGAATGGACTCACAACCGAACCTGTAGATGCCGTGAGGTTCCCAAAGCTGTCGTAGGTGTAGGTGCTCGCTACTGTCCCAGCTGAGTTGCTGAGTGAGGTTACCGAGCCGAGGCCATCGAATTGGGAATAGCTGGATACTCCCGAGCGCAGCATAACCAGCGGTTCATCAAGATTAGTCCCTTGCGAGTATCGGGCGACCACTGCGCCCGATGTGTTGGTTTCCTCTATAAGGTCGTCCAGGTCGTAGGCGTAGATCGATGTTCCTGAGGAAGAAGACTTGTAGATTCTTCTGCCGAACTGGTCGTATTTGAAGGCGACCGTGCCGCCGCTGCCGGGGAGGATCACGCTGGTCAGGCGGTTCTCGAAGTCCCAAGTGTAGGACGTGCTTCCGGTGCCGTCGGTCTTGACGATGGTGTTGCCGTTCGCGTCGAAGGCGTAGGAAACACCGGGCCGCGAGTTGAGTTCATTCGAAGTGTTGTAACTCCAGGCGGCGCTGCCCAAGCTGGTCAGCCGGTTGCCCACGGGATCGTAGGTGTAGCTCTCCGTGGTGTTGCCGCCCTGCGTGGCGTTCAGCAGTTCGTATATCGCGTCGTAGCCGTAGTTGGTCGTCACCCCGGCGTACAGATCGCTCTTCGCCGTGCGGTTACCCGCGTTGTCCACCGTGTAGGTCGCGCCGTCCAGCGTCGCTCCGCCCTTCGCGTGGGTCACGCTCAGCAGCCGCGACAGCGTGTCGTAGCCGTAGGTTGTGTTCACCGTGTTTGGACGCGTCAGGCTGGTGCGCCGACTCAGCGCATCGTACCCCAGTCCGAACGAGCCCGTGCCATAGGCTGTTGGCGGCGTCAGCGTCTGCAACCGGTTCAGTGTGTCGTAGACATAGCTGCTGGAGCCATTCTCCGGGTCCGTAAAGTTGGTGCGATTCGACGCCGCGTCGTACCCGTAACTCGTCGTCAGCGTGCGGCTGGTGAGAAATCCATACTGCGTGGACGTGCCCGTCAGCCGCCCCATGTTGTCAAACGTGAATTGGTAGGTGCCCGTGGGATCGGTCACCTGGGTCAGCCGCGAGTCGTTATCGTAGGTGTAATTCACCGTCGTGGTATCAGGGTACGACTTCTGGGTCAGCCGGTTCAACTGGTCGTAAGTGTAGGTTATGAGCTGGTTCTTGCGGTCGGTTTTGCTGGTGAGGTTGCCGATGTTGTCGTAGCCATAGGTTTCCACGTAGCCTGACGGGAAGCTGGTCTGGGTGACCCGGCCGAACGCGTCGTAGGAGAAGTTCGTTGTGTTTCGATTCGCGTCCAGGATGCTGGTCAGATTGTTCTCAGTGTCGTAGCCGTAGGTGGTCACATTATTCGCGGCATCGGTTACCGTGATGAGCCGGTCGGCGTCGTCGTAGGCGTAGGTCGTGGTCTTGCCGTTTTGATCCTGCACCGATGTGCGACGGCCAAGGGAAACGATTGTTCCCGACGGGACCCCAATTTGTCACTCATCGTGTTGAAAGGAAATAAGGTTGGCAGGGGGCAAGTACCGCGGAATGCGTGTTTGCCGCGGCGGGCTTCATGGTAGACTACGGGCCACGAAATCGCTGCTGGAAACGCCATGAAAACCTGCCGCGTCTGTCAGCGGAGCTACTCCACTCATTTCGCCAACTGTCCCCAGGACGGGACGCCCCTGATCCAGTCGGAAGAATGGGCCGAGGGGACACTGGTCCGTGGAAAATACCAAATCATTCAGAAGATCGGCCAAGGGGCCATGGGCGCAGTGTACAAAGCGCTGCACATGCACTTTCAAGAGTTGCGCGCGCTGAAAGTGATTGCGGCGGCCCTGGCGAGCGATAAGAAATTCGTCAAGCGTTTCGAGCAAGAGGCCATCCTGGCAAGAAAGCTCCAGCACCCCAATGCAGTGCGCGTGGACGACATTGACGAAACGGAAGACGGGCAGCCGTTCATCGTCATGGAGTACATCGAGGGCAAGAACCTGAGGGATGTGATCTCCACCGAAGGCCCGATGACGCCTGCGCGCGTCGCCTCAATCACCAGGCAAGTGGCCTCTGCGCTGGACGCAGCGCACCGCTTGGGAATCGTGCACCGCGACATCAAACCGGAGAACATCGTTCTCATCCAGTCGCAAAAGGGAGTTGTGGCCAAGGTGCTGGACTTCGGCATCGCCAAGCTCAAGGAAGGTCTCAGTGGCTCCTCCGCGACATCCATGACTGGCACAGGGATGGTGGTTGGCACGCCGCTGTACATGTCCCCGGAACAGGCCATGGCGTCTCCCGGCAAGGAACTCGACGGCCGTTCGGACATTTATTCGCTGGGCATCGTGATGTATCAAATGCTGACAAATGAACTCCCGATTCAAGGCGACACTTCGCTGCAAATCGTGATGGCACAGATCCAGACACCTCCGATTCCCATTCAATGCGCGCAAGCCGGAGTGAAAATTCCCCAGCCCCTCGCCGATCTGGTAATGAAGTGCCTGGAAAAGAATCGCGAGGACCGGCCCGCCAACGGGCAGGCAATCATTGATGCGCTGGACCGGTGGGAATTGGAAAGGCGTGAGAAGGAGGAGGGAGAGACGCTGTTGGTGGCGTCCGGGGACGCCCCGCCGCGCCGCGCAACGGCGGCGCGTTCGACGGTGCAGGAGGCGACGGGTTCCGCAACCGCGAATCGGGCGGGTACGATACGGGTTGCGCCTGCGGGCGAGCAAGTTTCATCGCGTCCGACGCGTAGCTGGATTCCCTGGGCCGGGCTG
>Ga0187849_1004013_pt1 | contig 12529 bp, 10 predicted proteins | sample June2016WEW_4_10_2_FD_132412 | JGI IMG/M metagenome (GOLD analysis project Ga0187849, IMG submission 132412) | Peatland microbial communities from SPRUCE experiment site at the Marcell Experimental Forest, Minnesota, USA - June2016WEW_4_100 | ecosystem: Environmental > Terrestrial > Soil >... | reverse complement strand
GTGCAACCCGCAGGCGGCAAAACTGCGCAGCATGACGTTGGTCCAGACCTGCACGTCTGGCTGCGTGTAGGCCACGACGATCGGCTTGCCGGTCGTGCCGCTGGAGGCATGCAAACGCACAATCTCCTTCATCGGGCTGGCAAACAGCCCGAAAGGGTAGGTGTCCCGCAAATCGGTCTTCTGCGTGAACGGCAGCTTGGCAAGGTCCGCCAGCCCCTGCACGTCCTGCGGCGTCATTCCCCGATCCGCCATCCGTTTGCGAAACAGCCCCACATGATCGTCGGCGCGCTGCACGGTTGCCTTCAGACGCTGCAACTGCAGGTCGCGCAGTTGCGGCAGCGGCAGAAAATCCGGCGCGCTGACCGGGTGGAAACTTCGATTCTTGCGGGCGTCGTGTTTGGTCATGAGCATCGAGTCGCTTGCGATCGACCATCTTTACACCCTTCATTGGCACCCTTGCAATCCGGAAACGCGCCCGCGCCCAAAATCCGAAATCCGAAGGCCGAAATCCTCACCTGGCGTAGCCAGAACCTTGGATTCAATTATACGGGGACGAAGCGAAGGCCGAGATCGCAAAGGTTTCGGGCGTTGGCTCTGGACTCAATGCCGAGGCCACAGGCGCTTCCGTGTCACGCAGCCACCACACGAAATAAAGGGCCGGATTCGGGAGGCGGCTGCATAATTAACCGCAAAGAACGCAAAGAGCGCAAAGACCAAAGAAGAACAAGGCGTTTCTTTGCGGTCTCTGCGTTCCTTGCGGTTAATCCGTAATTCTGCAACGGGCTGTCAGGTTTCGGATTTCGGATTTCCTTCGGCCTTCGGCCTTCGGATTTCGGATTTCAGGGCTGCCCACCCGGCTCTCCCTCTGCGGCCAGACTTTAGGGCAGCCCTGCCGCCTTCTCCAGCAAATCGATGAACCAGCCCGGGGGGCGGACCGGCTTGCCCCGGCCATCGGTAAAGGCATGAACGGTGTGGCCCCGCACCACCGGCCGGCCGCTCTGGTGGTGCCGCACCTCCACCTCGAAGCGCAGCTTCGCCCGCCCGGACCACGCCACGCTCGAAGCGACCTCGAGCAGGTCGTCGTAGCGCGCCCCGCCTTGAAACTCCAGATGCGCCTCCACCAGGGGCAGGAACCAGCCCCGGGCCTCCAGCGCCGCGTAAGACATCCCCAGCTTGCGCCGCATCAACTCCGAGCGCCCGCACTCGAACCATTCCAGCGCGCGGGAGTTGTAAAACGTCCCCATCTGGTCGGTCTCGCTGTAGCGCACCCGCAATTCAAGCACATCGGTCAACGGACTCATCCCGCGCAGCCTGCCGAAAAGGCCCGCGCATTTCAATCAAATGATGGCAGTTACCGCACCTTATGTATCGTATGAGCGGAAACGAAAAGTAAGACTTTCTGTTATTAGTGCTGGACCTTTCCTGCCGTGACGCTAAGATGCTCCCCGTCCTCACTGGAAAGCGCGCCATGGTTGGCCTCGTCCAGGCGCGGTTCTCAGCCGGACAAACAGAAACCTGAACTGAATGACCCGAGCCATCTCATGACGACTAAAACCCTGGCATCTGCCCTCCCGGTTCTGGCTGCCACCCTCCTGGCCGCCCAGGCCCAAACCAACCAAACCATCGCGGCCGATTCGCAACCGGCCCTCAGCCCGACCGAGCAATTCATTCAAGACATCAAAAACCCGGCTCCCTGGCTGACTTGGGGCGGCGACCTCCGGGTCCGCAACGAGTATTTCAACAACGGATTGAGCCTGACCACCGACCACGCAGTCAGCCCGCTGTTTGGCCCGGTCCACGAACAGGACTATTTCCGCATGCGTGGCCGGGTTTGGACCAGTATCGTCCCCACCGAGGACCTGAGCTTGAATGCCCGTCTGGCCGCCGAGCCTCGGGACTTCATGAAACCCTCGTATTCTGACACCTTTTTCGGCTTTCAAGGCATGCAGTGGCGGTACGGCATCTTGGACAACCTCAATGTCCAGTGGAAGAAACCCCTCGACCTCCCCGCTGCGGTGACCGTCGGCCGACAGGACATCTTCCTGGGCGACGGCTGGTTGGTCGGTGACGGCACACCCAATGATGGCTCCTTCACTTTCTTTCTCGATGCCGCCCGGCTGACCGTGGACCTCAAAGACCAGCACACAACGATCGATGCCATCGGCCTCCTCCAGAACGCCCGGCCTGACGCCTGGCTGCCGACCATTGGCCAGTCCACCACCGCCGGCGCCTTTCCGGAACCCCTGAGCCTGACCGATCAAAATGAAAAGGGCGCCATCCTCTGGGTCGCCAACAAGAGCATCCCGGCCGCCAACCTCGACGGCTTCTTCATTTACAAACACGACACTCGCATCAACGATACCCCCTCCCTCCTCTTCGGGGATAATGCCGATATCTTCACCGTCGGCGGCAGTGTCTCTGGCGTGCTCAAGGACCACTGGAAATATTCTGCCGAAGGCGCTTACCAGTTCGGTCAAAAAGAGGATCCCTTCCTCAACGGCATCATCAATGGCAATAACCCGCTCCTGACCTCCCCTGGCGCTCAGGCCACCGGCTTCCGGGACATCAGCGCTTTTGGCGTCAACAGCAAACTCACCTATCTGCTCAAGGATGAGATGAACACCCAGGTCGGCCTGTCCTATGAATTCCTTTCCGGCGATGACCCCAACAGCAAGAATGACGAAATGTTCGACGTCCTCTGGGGCCGGTGGCCCCGCTGGAGCGAAGTCTATAACATTTACAGTCAGATTCAGGAAAGTCGTGTGGGCCAAACGGCCAACCTTCATCGCATCGGCCCGACTTTGACCCTCACTCCCATCAAGGACCTGGACTTGAGCGCCAGTTATTACGTCTTGCTGGCCGATCAGGCCGTGGCCACAAGGTCCGACTACCTGGCAGAGGTCGGCGAGGTCGTTACAAAAACGGGCGTCCCTACGCCCGGTGTGGCGGCGCCCAGCCCCTTCAGCAACGACGGCGGCATCTTTCGCGGCCATTATCTCCAGGCAATTCTGAAATACAAATTCAGCCGGCACCTGAGCGGCCACCTCTGGAGCGAGTTCGTCTTCCCCGGCGACTACTACACCAGCAAAGACATGATCACCTTCCTGCGCGCCGAGCTCATGTTCACGCTCTGACTCCGACGTCCCGTAGGGACGATAGGATAATAGCCAGGGCAAGCGGAGCGCCGCCCTGGAGAACGAACCCAACCTGAAACCCTCCCATTTTTCCGGGTTTTAAAACCCGGAAAAATGGGAGAGTGGTAGTGTGATGGCCCTTACCCCGGGCGGCGGCTCCGCCTGCGCTGCGCTCCGGCGGGCCTTGCCCTGGGCTATTATCTTGCTGCCCCTGCGGGGCGCCAGAGGTTAGTGGATTTTTTCCAGGTCGGTGCCGGAGTCTTTGTCAGATCTTTGCGTTCCTTGTGTTCTTTGCGGTTACTCCGCAACCGGTTCTACTTCAGATTCTCCGGGTTCAGCGGCCTGAGATCTTTGGGCGCGAAGAGGCCGTCCTTGCGGATCAACTCGTCGTCGAACCAGATTTCGCCACCGCCCCAATCCGGGCGCTGGATGAGCACCATGTCCCAGTGCACGGCCGAGCGGTTGCCGTTGTCGCACTCGTCATAAGCCTGGCCCGGCGTGAAATGCAGCGAGCCGGCGATCTTCTCGTCGAACAGGATGTCGCACATCGGGTTGAGGATGTAGGGGTTGAGCCCGAGAGAAAACTCGCCCACGTACCGGGCGCCGGGGTCGGTGTCCAGGATTTCGTTCAGACGCCGGGTGTTGTTGGCGGTGGCCTTGACCACCTTGCCGTTCTTGAACTCCAGCCAAACGCCCTCGAACTTGGTGCCCGAATAGATCGTCGGCGTGTTGAATTGAATTTGCCCGTTGACGGAATGCTTCGCCGGGCAGGAGAAGACCTCGCCATCGGGAATGTTCCGGTCCCCCTTGCACATCTTGGCGCCGATGCCTTTGATGCTGAAGGCCAGGTCCGTTCCGGGACCCTTGAGCCGCACGCGGTCCGCCTTCTTCATTCGCTTCTCCAAGGGGGCCATCGCGCGGGCCATCTTCGGATAATCCATGGTGCAAACCTCGAAGTAGAGATCCTCGAAGGCCTCCGTGCTCATGGCGGCGCCCTGGGCCATGCTGGGCGTCGGCCAGCGCAGCACGCACCAGCGCGTCTTGTTCACCCGGTAGTCCATCACCGGGCGGGTGACCCTCGAATAGAGCGCCATCCGCTCGCTGGGCACGTCGGCATTCTCGCTGGCATTGGCGCTGCCCCGCACCGCGATGTAGGCCTGCATCTTCTTCATCCGCGCCAGCTCGATGTCCCGAATCAGCGCCGCCTGTGCGTCGCTGACCTCCCGCAGCAACTCCCGCGTTACGCGCCCGTGGCGGACCTCGACCATCGGTGTCGCCCCGGCCCTGCGCGCCGCCCGAACCAGCTCGGCCGAAAACTCGTCCGGCACATCGGTCATATCCAGCAGGATGCGATCCCCCTTCTTCAGCTCCGTCGAATACTCCACCAGCAAACTCGCCAATTTTACGTATCGTGGATCGGTCATAATTTAAGAAAGGCAAACTACTCCAGTTTGGCCCTTTGTCGAGCAGTTTGCCTTTCAATCCCGCGCCACACCCGCTCCTGTTTCCGGATCTCGGCCCGCAGCAACTCCTCGGCCGACCACCCCCGGCTTTGCGCGTAAGCCGCCAGCTCGAACAGCTCCCGGCCCAGATCCGTCCGGCTCGCCTTGCGGGATTTCGGCGGCTGGACCGCCAACCTGGCGCGCCGCGCCTTCTTGAGCAGTTTCTCGGCGCGGAGCAGTCCCGGCAGGTGCTTGGGAATGCCGTCCAGCGCCGATGGCCGGGCGTGGGGCGTCCCCTGCTTCTCCGCTCGCTTGATTTTCTCCCAGTTCGCCCACACCTGGTCCACGTCCTTGACCTTTACCTGGCCGAAGACGTGTGGATGCCGGCGCACCAGCTTTTCGGCGATATGCCGGGCAGCATCCTGGAAATCGAACGCCCCGCGTTCCTTGGCCAGTTGGCAGTGGAAAACCACTTGCAGGAGCAGGTCCCCCAGTTCCTCTTCCATCTCGTGGTCGTCGCCCGCCTCGATGGCGTCGATCAGTTCATAGACCTCCTCCACCGCATGCCAGCGCAATGACCGATGGTCTTGCTCCCGGTCCCAGGGACAGCCCTCCGGGGAGCGCAGCCGCGCCATGATCCTCAGCAACTCGTCGATGGCAGAACACTTCTTCTTCATTAACCGAGCCTGCCGGACCGGCGGGCCTTTTGGCAGTCTTTTCCATAATTATTCGTTCATCGAGGATTTCCGGGCTGCCCAGCCGCTGCCACCCGCCAAGTCCATCGGTGTTGGATCGGAACCGTCAAGAAACCGACAAAACTTGCCGCTTGAAACCCTTGTCTCCCTCCGCCATCATCCGGTCATAATGAGCGAGAGCGCAAACCAATTCTCCCTCACCCGCCAAGCGTCAATAACCGGCCGCGCGGCAAAAAAGCAAACGCCCATCACCGCCAATCGATGACTAATCCTATGAGGTTATCTCCGGCTTTCGTCCTTCGTGCTTTCGATTTGATTCCTCTGCTGGCCGCGTGCGCGAGCGCGATCCCCGCCAGCCAGGCGGGCGCGGCTGGCCGGGAGCGGGCCTTGACCGCTTTCGATGGGCGAGTCAAAGCTCTGCTCTCGCAGATGACCCTCGAGGAGAAGGTCGGGCAAATGTGCCAACCCGACCAAGCGTTTCTGAAGGATCCCTCCGATATCGAAACCTACTTCCTCGGTTCACTCCTAAGCGGCGGGGGTTCGGGACCCAGGAACAAGGCCGATTACACCCTCGAGGGCTGGACCGATCTGGTGGACGGCTACCAAAGGCACGCCCTGAGGACCCGGCTGGCTATCCCGCTGCTCTACGGGGTCGACGCGGTGCATGGGCACAACAACATCCCTGGCGCCGTCGTCTTTCCCCACAACGTCGGTCTGGGTTGCGCCCGCGATCCCGCGCTCGTCGTGAAAATCGAGCGCGTGACTGCCCAGGAAGTTCGTGCCACCGGCATCAACTGGGTGTTTGCTCCCTGCGTTACCGTTCCCCAGGACGAACGCTGGGGCCGGACTTATGAGGGTTTTTCCGAGAGTCCCGAGGTGGTGAAGCTGTTGGCCCGGGCCGCCGTCCGCGGATTCCAGGGGGCCCGCTTGAGCGAGCCGCTCTCCGTTGTGGCTTGCGCCAAGCATTTCATCGGCGATGGCGGCACGGCTGCCGGCACCGGCAAGGGGCTTGGCGGCAAAGGGTGGGACCAGGGCGACACCCGTTGCGACGAAGCCACCCTCCGCCGCATCCACTTGCCGGGCTACATCGCCGCACTCCGGGAGGGCGTCGCCACCATCATGCCCTCCTATAGTAGCTGGAACGGCGCCAAATGCACCGGCCAAAAGCACCTCCTCACAGACATCCTCAAGCACGAACTCGGCTTCGAGGGATTCCTCATCTCCGATTACAACGCCATTGACCAGCTCACCCCGGATTACAAGGAGTGCATCGAACTTTCCATCAATGCCGGCATCGATATGGTCATGCTGACCGACCATTACCGCCAGTTCTGCCAGCAACTCAAGGAACTGGTCGGGGAAGGCAAAGTGCCCATCTCTCGCATTGATGACGCCGCGACCCGCATCCTCCGAGTCAAGTTCGCCGCCGGCCTCATGGACCAGGGCCGCTCCCCGCTGGCCGATCGGAGCCTCCATCAGTCCTTCGGCTCCGCCCCGCACCGCGCCCTGGCGCGCCAGGCCGTCCGGCAGTCCCTCGTGCTGCTCAAGAACGATCGGAAGACCCTGCCGCTGTCCAAGGCACTCGCACGAATCCACCTCGCCGGCCCGGGCGCCGACGACCTCGGCCGGCAGTGCGGCGGATGGACCATCGATTGGCAAGGGTCCCTCGGCAACCATATCCCGGGCGGCACGACCATCCTTTACGGAGTCAAACACGCCGTCTCCCCGATCACCAAGGTCACCTTCTCCCCTGACGGCACCGGCGCCGAGGGGGCCGACGTGGGAATCGTCGTCATCGGCGAGAAGCCCTACGCCGAGTCCAATGGCGACAATGCCCAGTTGACCCTGGCACCGGAGGATCTCCAGGCCGTGGCCAGCCTCAAAAAGGCCGGCATCCCGGTTGTGGTGATTCTGCTTAGCGGCCGTCCGATCATCCTGGGCGACATCTTGAACCAGGCCGACGCCCTGCTGGCCGCCTGGCTTCCCGGCTCGGAAGGGGAGGGCGTGGCCGATGTCCTCTTCGGCGACTGCAAACCCACGGCCAAGCTCTCCTTTGCGTGGCCGCGCTCGGCTGCCCAGATCCCGGCCCATGTTGGCGATCCCAACTATGATCCGTTGTTCAAATTCGGCTTCGGTTTGACGTACTGACCTTTGAGATGCCGGGCACACGGTCCTTGTCGTCGGGCACAATCCGGACCTGATCATCCTGGACCACGTGGCGACCCCGGCCCCCCACAGACGCTATGTTATAATGAGCATCCTAATGCGCTTTACAGCATATAATCGCTATTTATGAGCACTCATATGCGCTTTATAGTTTGACGGACTTCGCATCATCTCGCAGATTGCGGCCATGAACTTCGAGGCTATGAGCGAGAAAGCGGTCTTGGAAGAACTGGGGCGTCGGATACAGGCCCAGCGTCTCAACGTGAACCTTGCCCAAACTGAAGTGGCCGGCAAGGCCGGTGTCTCCAGACGGGCTTTGCAGAACCTTGAGAGTCGAGGGGCCTGTACGTTGCTGCTCCTGATCCGGGTACTGCGCGCGATGGGCAAACTCGGCCAGCTTGAAGCCTTTCTGCCAGAGCCCGGGTTAAGTCCGATTCAACTTGCAAAACTCAAGGGCCGTGAGCGCCGGCGAGCCTTCGTTCCTCGAGGCCGGCTCAAAGTTGGCGGAACCTGATGCATGGCAACGCGCATTGGCAAAGTGACCGCCGCCATGGTTCGCCTTTGGGGGAAGGACCTCGGGGCGGTGGCCTGGGATGAGCCGCGGGGTTTCGGCAATTTTGAGTATGACCGGGAGTTTTTGCGGCAGGGCCTAAACGTTGCGCCACTGATGATGCCGTTGCGCGCTGGCCTTTGATGTGATCTGGTCATACAACCCCGCCGGCAGTTGGACCAACCGCCACCAGATGAGCATCAACGGCAAACGTGACGACTTCGCGCGCGCCGACTTGCTCACCATCGCCCAACAACACGGCCTCAAAGACGCCGCCGATTTGATCGAGCAGGTCGCGGCGGCGGTGGCCGATTGGCCACGGTTTGCAAAAGAAGTTGGCGTCAAGAACGGCCAGCAACGAACCATTTCCCGAACCCACCGGTTGGCGCTTGCCGTAAAACCCCACGCCCAGGGTCGGCCTTGAGATGCTGGGCACACGGTCCCTGTCGTCAAACACAAGCCGGGCCTGATTTGCCGAAGCCGACCGGCTCGTCGACCTGTGGCCCGAAGGCGGCGAGGGCGGTGGACGGATTGCGGCCCAGGGCACGCCCGAGCAGATCGTCCGCCAGAGAGGCTCCCGTACCGGACGTTTCCTGCGGAAGGCCCTGAACGGCGACCGTTCAGTTCCACGCGAGTGCGGGCCTCTTTGAGACGCCAACGGCGTCACTCATACCAGCCCAGGGCAACGCCCTGGGTTTATCGGCCGAAGACCATTCTGAGCGCTGAAAGCGCGACTCATTGTGCTAAGGGATTGAGTCCTGGCGATCTCCGTTTGAGCTGGTCGGACCCTGCGAACCCCATGAGGCAGGCCGTTGGCCTGCAACCGAATAAAACCGCGCGGAAACCCGGGGCGTTGCCCTGGGCGGGTATGGATCAGGCCTTTGGCCTGAGAGTCTTCTAACCCGGCCCACGGATCAAAACCATTCCGCCGTCTCTATCCAAGCGATGACCGATGGGTCTGGCTGAGGTTTCCACAGCTCGGAAAGCACGTTGCTGTCCAAAATGTAACCTTTCATTTCCTGGGCGGCAGTTCAACCGGACCGATGGACCGCAACAAGGCCAGCGCCTTCTTCCTGTCTCCGCGGAATGGGACTATCTGCGCGCACGGCTCACCGCGATCTGTCAAAGTCAGTTTTTGACCGCCGTGAATCACGGGCCGCACGATCTTTGCCGTGTCCCGGTGCAATTCGCTTAAGGTCGCTTGCATACCTCAAAAATACACATTTTGCGCGCTTGGCCAACTCATAACTCCACGCTTGCCGTCTTAACCAGGGCTGCATCAAGCTCGGTGCCGGGGGAAGGGGCTGCCGCGTGAACGCGGCGTTCCCCTTCCCCATCGGAACGCCGCATTTATGCGGCAGGCCGGGATCAACCAAGTCCGAATGCTTTCGCGGGCTCGGTCCGGCCGTGCGTGTCCACCGAACCCGACCACGAGATCGCCCATAGGGACTGTGCCTCCGAACCCCGTGAGGACGTGGACTACACGCCCGACTACGAGAACGTGCCAACCGACTGGGAACCGCCTTTTTCCAATCCGCTTTGGAGGCGGGCTTCTGCGTCTGGTCCCGGAGGGACACTTGAAAATAGCCCAACGTTTCAACGTTGGGTTTGGCCAGGCTGAGGCATGAGTCCCGAAGGGACGGCTGAAATCGCTTGTCCCCGCCGCCTTGTCGGCCGTCCCTTCGGGACTTATCCGATGGCGCGGCCGGACCCAACGTTGAAACGTTGGGCTATTTTCGCATGTCCCTCTGGGACAGGACACGGATGCGCTGGTTCTGCCCCCTCGTGCCACCAGAAAAACGTCCAGGCCACCGCCCGGTTCACCGCGGAACCGCGTCCCCGGTCGCGCACTTTCTGGGCACCCAGCCGCTGCCACACCCCCCAGCTCCATTGGCTTTGGACCGGAATTGCCAGGAAACCGGCAAAACTTGGCGCTTGACGGAAAGCCCCACGCCCAGGGTCGCGACGCAGGAAGGATATGAGCGCACGAGAAACCCATTTCTAAGAAAGGCGGTCAGATCTCCACATTCCACACAACCCTATTGACGGCGCCCAAAGGCGGGACGGACTAAACGGCCGCGGGCCTATCGATCGAACGCCTCGAGCGACGCGTGGCCAAGGAAATGGCCCCGCGCGGAGTGATCGGGCACTGGTTGGAAGAGAACCAGGTGTGGGGAGTGTGGAGATGCGACCCCAATTAATTTGAATTTGTTTGCTTGTTGGCCAAACGCCACAGTTTGAAACCGCGTTAGGAATCAGACTAAGCGAAAATGCGCCACATGCCGCAGTTGCTCGCCCACCAAGCTGGCGCTCTTCAAATAGTGGCACTTAATGACCAATTCGTCCCATCGGTGCATGTCATCGGGCTCAGTGAGCAAGCGGAGGTCCAAGCCATCCATCACGGCTTGTTCGCTCGCATTGGGCAGTCGTAGTGGCTTTGGCATGAAAAAATCATAGCCCCAAGCCGAGCGTTTGTCCATCATCAGGGAATTGACTTCCGCCGTTAATTCAAGGTCCCTCTATGCGTTCTTGAATCCGCCTTGGAGAATGACGAATCGCTCTCATTCGCCAACCCAGTGCCGTGATCCCACGCGGTAGCTGTTTTTATTAGTTTTTATTTCGTTGCGAATAAGGCAGTTACATTCATTCCCCGGAGCGGGCTCTTGCGCCGGCCGCTTCTTGAGCTAGAATGCAACCTGACATCACCGTGAGTTGCCTAACGCGCCGAGTTCTCCGCTCGGTTAGCAAGGGGAACGGACGCTCCGGAGCAACTTTGTGGCGAGTGTACAAATAGCAAAACTACTAATCCATAGGGAAAAAATGAGAAAACACAACGGTCTGCCAAATCCACTGGCCCTTTCTGTCATGACGGGCGCGTGGTTCGTGATGGCCTTCCAGCCGTCAGGGGTTCAAGCTCAGTCAGCCCAAGGGGGCCAAGGCACCGGCCCAGCGGGGGTCGAAGTGGTGCCAGGCGCCGATAACGGCCCGCCGGCGGGGGGCATTATCCCCTGGCTCGCGCCGGCCGGCGAGGCGGCCTTGGATGCCGCCAAGGCCAGTGCCGCGGTGCCGCTCGCGGCGGCCCTCACGGCTCCTCCGGCAGCGCCAGCGGGCCTGGACACGCCGGGCTCGTCGCAGCTCTTCCTGCCCCCTAACGCCAACGACGAAGCCAATTCCGGCAACTTCATCCCGTCGGACGGCGCCCTGGCGGCGGACAAAAGCTACGTCGTTCAGGTCAACAACTCCCGCATTACGGTGCTCAACCCCGCTACGGGCGCTCCCATCGCTCCTTTCCCCGAGTACCTATACCACTTCTTTGGCGCGTCGTCTTCGGACTTGATCGGTGATATACGCGCCCTTTACGACGCGAAGAACAAGCGTTGGCTCGTTACCGCCGAGGATTTCACAGCCAACAAGCTGCTGCTGAATGCCAGCCAGTCCGCAGACCCAACCGCGGGGTGGTGGCACTACAGCATCGGCATGGACTTGTCTGGGCGTGGCTTGTCGGGGGATTTTCCAACGCTGGGGCAGACTACGAGGGAGACCGGCGACACGGAAGGCGGCATCTACCTGGGCTGGAACGAGTACAGCGCTAGTGGTTTCGTTGACTGCCTGGTTATGATCTTGCCCAAATCGAAGATCTACACAGGCGCGGGCTATGGTTATCAATACTGGTATGGCTTCAATTCTGGAGGCACTACCTTCGATACACTCCAACCCGCCAACGTCATGAACCTATCCGACCGTCCGGAAGTGGAGTACCTCATGAACACTTACAACATTAACTTTGGCGGAAGCCCGGGAGGCGGAGATCCCTCGGGCCTCGTCGTCTGGGCGATCAAGGACGGGGTGCCTGCCGCACGCCATTCCTCGTCGCTTACAGGTCTTGGCGTTGGCACGGCCAGTTATGCCGCCCCGCCCAATGCCCCCGAGCCGGGCCTTGCCGGCGGCCGTAGCGATTCAATTAACACCGGCGACTGCCGCATCAGCGGCGAGTTGACCTACTGCAGCGGCAACCTGTATGCCTCCGCCAACGACACCTACGGGGTCCGCATCTGGACGGTCCGCCCGTACCTGACCGATGCCCAGGCCATCACGAGCGCCACTTTACTGAATGACATCGCGTTTGGCACGGGCGGTTTCGCCGGCGGGGCCCAAGCCTTCTACGGCACTCCGCAGCCGGACTCCGAGGGCAACGTCACCCTGGTGTATAGTTTTTCCGGTCCGACAACATATCCTTCGGCCTGCTACCTCTCCTACCGCGTGTCGGAAGTGCCCGGCGCGTTACACGACAGCGGCTATTTCCTGGAAGGGGGGCAAGCGTACTATTACCAGCTTGATCAATATGGGCGCAACCGCTGGGGTGACTACAACGCCGCGGCTCCCGCTGAGCTCAGTGCGAACACGACTTGGTTTGAGGCCCAGTACTCTGAGAGTAGCGGCGCCTGGGGGACCGCCATTGGCAAGAACGCCTTCGGCGCCCCAGACCAGCGATAGCTGGATCCCGTACCGGTTGCGCGCAGGCATGGGCGCAACTCGATTGAC
>Ga0187849_1004010_pt1 | contig 12535 bp, 5 predicted proteins | sample June2016WEW_4_10_2_FD_132412 | JGI IMG/M metagenome (GOLD analysis project Ga0187849, IMG submission 132412) | Peatland microbial communities from SPRUCE experiment site at the Marcell Experimental Forest, Minnesota, USA - June2016WEW_4_100 | ecosystem: Environmental > Terrestrial > Soil >... | reverse complement strand
TGCATCGCTTCATAAGCAGGGATCCTCGTGGTTGCTGTGTGAATTCAAATCACTGTGCCTACTTTAGCCACATTGAGGAAAAAGGAAAAGCAGTTCCGAGTGGTGGGAGATGCAATCGAGCGCTGTTCCGAAAATAACTCTTTTGCCTGACATCCCGGTCGTGATCGTGATCGTGGTCGTAATCGTGGTCGGTAGTCTATGGGTATCAAGAAAACCGATCACGCTCACGACCACGAGCTATGACAGAAGAGGTGCGCCGACAGACAGCCATTTTCAGGCGTCACTGGGTGCGACCTCGGCGGATGTGAGACTGCTCTTGGAACCTGTTGCCGGTCGTGACATCGCCGGAGGGAGCGCACAAAGGCCTGATTGTTTTTTGTGGGAAGGTGGCCGCGGACTGTTCAACCGCGGCCACCGAATTCAACGGAAGTTAGTAATTTTTGGCCGGCAGTGGCAACACCATGAATGACTGCTGCTTGCCGATCGGAGTGACAGTGTCTCCGGTCATCTTGCCGAGTGTTGCGATGTAGTGCCCTGGCTCGACGAGAGGTGCACCGCCGCCGCGGCCTCCGAACCCACCGAAAGCGGCTCCAGCCGGAGGTGCGCCTGCAGCGCCGCCTCCACGGCCTGCCTGCGCACCGCCCGCAGCACCGGCGCCCGCCGCACCACCTGCGGCTCCACTGCCACCGCCTCCACGGCCTGCCGGGGCACCTGCGGCACCCGTTGCCGCTGCAGGAGTGACAGGATCACTGCGCAGATTCCAGAGCACGCGATGGATGCCGATCGTCTTCGGCAGTTCCTCCGGTGGGCGGTTTTCGCCCGGCTGGCGGATTTCCACAGGAAGTTGATCCATGCGGCGCACCTGCTTGCCGGTGTCATCGGTGATCGTGATTACCAGCTTGGTATCGGAGGGAAGTTCCTGTCCGATGGAGTAAGTGAAGACCGCGCCTATCCGCGGGTTTGGCGTCACCTCGTTTCCCCACGCCGCATGCTCATAATCTGACTCCGTGTATTCGTAAGCATGGCGCAGCGGATACAGTTCCGCCTCCTGGCTGAGCGACTGAGCGGTAATCTCGCGGAGCGGGCTGTAGTCATCCAGAACGTAGAATCCACGGCCGAAGGTGCCGAGTGCGAGATCGCTCTCACGCTTTTGCACGGCGAGATCGCGCACCTGGCAGACCGGCAGGCCGCCCTTGAGTTGCACCCAGTGATTGCCGCCGTCGACCGTGAAGTACAGGCCGAACTCAGTTCCGGCAAACAGCAGGTTGCCGTTGACATGATCCTGGACCACGGTCCAGATGTTATGTCGATCCGGTAAATCGCCTGCTACCGATGTGAACGTCCGCCCGCGGTCGTCGCTTCTCAACAGATAGGGTTTGAAATCCCCCTTCTGCCAGTTGTTGAGCGCAACGAACACGATGTTCCCGTCACGCGGAGACGCGAATATGTCGCTGACATAGGTGCCTGCGGGAATGCCCGGAAACGTATCCACCTTGCGCCAGTTCTTGCCGCCATCCTCGGACACCTGCAGCAACCCGTCGTCGGTGCCGACGTAGAGAAGGCCTTCCATGAGCGGCGATTCATCGATGCTGACGATCGTGCTCAGAGGCGTTGTCGCCTGGTTGTAGGAGACAGAATCAGTGGGCCAGACTTTGCCCATAATGGGGATGGTCGTAGGATCGAGGTTACGCGTCAGATCCGGGCTGACTACCGTCCAATGGTCGCCACGGTCGTCGGTGCGATACAGGCGCGTGCTGCCCCAATAGAGGCGCGTGGGCGAGTGCGGGCTGATGATGTATGGGCAATCCCAGTTCGTCCTCTCCCCAGCGCCGCCGCCGCGTCCACCCCGTCCTGCCTGGCCGCCTTGTGCACCAGGGGCGCCTTGCCCTGCCTGCCCGGCCGGGACTGTCTGCACGGGCGGGTTCTGCTGCTGTTCAGGTTCCAGACCCGGTTCTGCTTCTCCCGGACTCATCGGTATGCCGCGGGGCCGGATCGACTTCGACACCCCCGTGCGCAGATCGAGGCGGGTTATGCCTCCGCTCTGCGATGTGGCGTAAACGATATTCGGATCCTCCGGATCGACGCGCGACTGGAACCCGTCGCCGCCGCCGACAATAATCCAGTCACTGGTGCGGATACCGATGTTGTTGACCGTGCGCGAGGGGCCGCACATGGAGTTGTTGTCCTGTGCGCCTCCGCAGACCTTGTAGAATGGTTTCGCGTTGTCTACCGCGACGCGATAGAACTGCGTCACGGGCAGATTGTCGAAGTGCCGGAAGTGCAAGCCGTTATCATAGGTCTCATACGCGCCGCCGTCGTTGCCGACGATGTAGTGATTGCGGTCGGTCGGATCGGACCAGACGGCGTGGAAATCCACGTGCACGCTGCCGTAATGGCTTTCGTTGTAATCAATGGGGACCTGCGCCCAGGTCTTGCCGCCGTCCTCGCTGCGGTCCAGGTTGGTGTTGGTGGACCAGATCGTATCGGGCCGGACCGGATCCACGAAGAGCTCGTGGTAGTATCCTGGGTCGCCGCCGCGATAAAAGTCGTCCGCCTGGCCCCCGCGGCCGCCGCCCATGCCACCACCGCCGCCCATGCCGCCGCCGCGCCCGCCCGCCGCCATGTGGCCAATTCGAGTCCACGTGGCGCCGGCATCATCTGATCGGTAGAAGCCGGATTCCTCGCGCTTCGCGTTGCAGAGCGCATAAACGCGGGTCGGTTTAGCCTTCGGATCGACGCCAAGGGCAATGCGCCCCATGTCGCCCTTCGGCAAGCCATTGGTGAGCTTTGTCCAGGTGTTGCCGGCATTGGTCGATTTGTAAATCGCGCTCTCCGGCCCGCCCCCTATGAACTGGCCCACGCCGCGACGGCGCTGCCAGGTAGATGCGTACAGAACATCGGGATTGTTGGGGTCAATGACCACCTCGTTTGCGCCCGTGTCCGGACTCACCGTCAGCACGGCCTTCCACGTCTTTCCGCCGTCCGCGGTCTTGTAAACGCCGCGGTCGCCGCCCGCAGACCAGAGCGGGCCTTGTGCCGCTACATAGACGACATCCGAGTTGCGCGGATCGATCTTGATGTTTCCTATGTGTTCGGATGTCACTAGCCCGACGCGGGTCCAGGTCTTGCCGGCATCGGTGGATTTGTAAACTCCGTCGCCGTACATCGCGGCGCGCGGGTTCGAGTTCTCGCCCGTGCCGAGCCACAAGATATTGGAGTTCTTCGGGTCGATGATGATGCAGCAAAGGTTGAACGAGCCCGAGTCGTCGAAGACCGGCGTGAACGTGATGCCGCGATTCTCGCTTTTCCAGAGTCCGCCGGCCGCTGTTGCGATGTAATAGACATCAGGGTTCTTGGTATCAACCGCGACATCCGCCACGCGGCCCGTCGTCAGACTTGGGCCCAGGCTGCGGATTTCAATACTCTTGAAAAAGTCTGCCGTCATGCGATCCGCGCCGTTGGGCCCCTGGCTGGTGCCGACGGAAGCTATGGCCAGCATCCCCAGTATGGAAAAAACAACCAAAGATCGTTTCATGAGAATCTCTCCGTTGGAAGGATGCAAGTTTCTACCAGTTTTTCGCCGGGAGCAGCGAAACCAGGAACGTCTGTGCCGGTCCGATAGGAGTGACCGTGTCGCCGACCATCTTCCCCAGCACTGCGTGATATCGACCCGCGGGCACCGGCTGTCCTCCACCGCCCCCGCGGCCGCCTCCAAATCCCGCGCCGCCTCCTGCGGCGCCGCCGCGCCCGCCTTGGGTGTCGGCTCCTCCTGTGCCGCCACGTCCTGCTTGTGCTCCGCCAGCCGCACCACCTCCAGCAGTGCCGCCACGTCCGGCTTGTGCGCCGCCACCGGCCGCGCTCTGATCACCACCGCGGCCAGCCGCGGCTCCCGGACCGCCTTGTGCCCCCGTCGGGGTGACGGGATCTCCGCGCAAATTCCAGGTGATGCGGCGCAGACCCGCCGTACCGGACAGATCCAGCCGGCGCACCTGCTTGCCGCTCTCATCCGTGATCGTCAGTACCAGCTTGGTATCAGCCGGAAAATCCTGATGCACGTTGTAGGTGAACACGGCGCCCACGGGCGGGTTGTGCGCAGTCCACGTGGGCTCCGGCGCCTGCGACTCGCCCGTGGGGTTAAAGGAATACGTGTCGCGCAAGGGGAACAGGCGCGCCTCTTCCGATAACGTCTGCGCATTGATCTCGCGCAGCGGGCTGTAATCATCCAGCACGTAGAAGCCGCGGCCAAACGTGCCCAGAACCAGGTCGCTCTCCCGCTTCTGGACGGCCATGTCGCGCACCTGAATCGTGGGCATGCCCCCCTTGAGCTGCACCCAGCGCCCGCCGTCGTCGACACTGACATACAAGCCGAACTCTGTGCCCACAAACAGCAGGTCCCCATTCATGTGATCCTGAATGACGCACCAGACGTCGTGCCGGTCGGGCAGGTCGCTCGCGATCGAAGTGAAGGTGTGGCCCCGATCGGTGCTCTTCATCAGGTAGGGTTTGTAGTCGCCGCGCTGCCAGTTGTTCAGCGCAACGAATACCACGTTAGCATCGCGGGGCGACGCAAACACATCGCTTACATACGTCCATTTCGGCACGCCCGGAAAGTCCTCGACCCTGCGCCAGTTCTTGCCGCCGTCTTCGGTAATCTGCAGGAGCCCGTCGTCAGTGCCGACGTAGATCAGACCCTCGAGCAGCGGTGATTCATCAATCGAAACGATGTTGCTGAGGGCCGTCGTAGATACGTTGAGCGAAACCGAATCCGCAGGCCAGATTTTGCCCATGATGGGGATTTCGTTGCGGTCGAGCTGACGCGTGAGATCCGGGCTTACCCGAGTCCAGTTGTCGCCGCGATCGTCCGAGCGATAGAGGAAGTTGCTGCCCCAATAGAGGCGTTTCGCAGAATGCGGACTGATAATGTAGGGCGCATCCCAGTTGGGCCGATCGCCTCCTCGTCCGCCACCGCGCGCGCGGCCTCCCTGTCCGCCCGCTCCGCCCTGACGGCCCGGAGCGCCGGCTGCACCGGCCCCTCCCTGCTGGCCCGCGCCTCCCTGCCTGTCCGCTGCGCCGGCCGCACCGCCAATCTGCTCTTCCGATTGCGCCGCGCCCACGGACCGCGGGCGAATGCTCTTGCTTACACCCGTGCGCAAATCCATGCGGGTGATGTTGCCGTCCTGTGACGAGGCGTAGATTATGCTGGGGTCCTCAGGGTCGTTGCGGCTCTGGAAGCCGTCTCCACTGCCGATGTCGAACCAGTCGGTCACGCGAATGCCTGGACGATAGGTGGTGCGTGACGGACCGCAAACCGAGAAGTTGTCCTGGGCGCCGCCGCAGACGTGGTAAAACGGCAACGCGTTATCGACCGAGACCCGATAGAATTGAGTGATCGGCAGATTCGAGAAAAAGCGCCAGTTCAGGCCTTCGTCATAGCTCTCGTACAGCCCGCCGTCGCTGGCGACGATGATGTGATTTTTGTCGACTGGATCGAAGGCGACCGCGTGGAAATCGACGTGCACGCCCTCCAAGTGTGGCACATGAGTGAATGTCTTGCCTCCGTCGCGGCTCCACTCGAGGTTGACGTTCACGGACCAGATCGTGTCCGCACGGTACGGATCGACGAACAGTTCGCAGTAATATTCCGGGCCCCCGCCAATATAGTTGCTCAGCTTAGACCAGGATGCGCCGGAGTCATCCGACCGGTAGAAACCCAGTTCTTCGCGCTTGGCATTAATGATGGCATAGACTGTCTTGGGTTTGCGCGGATCGGTCGCCACCGCAGCGCGGCCCGTGTCGCCGGCCGGCAGCCCTTTCGAGAGCTTCGTCCAGGTGTTGCCCCCGTTTGTGGTTTTGAAGATGCCGCCCTCGGGACCGCCGCCGATCAACTGCCCGACGGCGCGCCGGCGCTGGTACGCCGTCGCATATATAATGTCCGGGTTTTTCGGGTCGAAGGCGATGTCGCTGATGCCGGTGTCCGGGCTGATGGTCAAGGCTGCCTTCCAGGTTTGGCCCCCATCGGTCGTCTTATAGAGACCGCGCTCGCCGCCCGCGGACCAGAGCGGGCCCTGCGACGCGACATAGACCACATTCGAGTTACGCGGATCGATCAGGATCTTGCCGATGTGCTCGGAGGTCGGCAGGCCCATCTGCTTCCATGTTTTGCCGGCATCGTTGGATTTGTAAACGCCATCTCCGAAGTGCGCGCTCCGCTGGCTGGCATTCTCGCCGGTGCCGAGCCATACAACATTCGGGTCTTTCGGATCGACGACCACGCAGCACATGGTAAACGAGCCGTAAGTGTCGAAAACGGGGGCAAAAGTGATGCCGCGATTCTCCGTTTTCCACACGCCGCCGAACGCGGACGCGATATACCAGACGCTCGCGTTATTGGGGTCGATCGCAACATCCGCGATGCGTCCGGTGTTCAAGGTCGGTCCGAGGTTTCTGAAAGCAAGACTCTTGAGTCCGTCCGCGGTCAAAGTATCGGATCCGGTTCCCGGACCCTGGCCGGCACTGAATGTTGCGGCCGCCAATAACGCTGCCAGGACCAATACGAATACTGCTCGTTTCATGTGAATCTCTCCGAAGGGTTGGTATTGATGGAAGGCACTTCGCTATAAACCCTTGTCAGGCAAGCCTGCGCCACAAAGAATTTTCCGCTATTTCTAACCCTAATAACATCGAAGAAGCAAGGGAAATAGAGCCTTACCCGCAGCTCGGCATACTCGCAGGACTAGTGGCGAAAGCAGGAAAATAAGGAGAATGGACGTCACCCATATTCCCCAGGAGTTGTTTTCGAAGCAGCCTCTCATGCTCGTGGCGCACCAGGGGACGGGTGAAAATGGAGGCCTGCCGCCCCGCGTTTACGAGTGCGGCTCGTCGTCGCGATCGGTTTTTTTGATATCCATACACTACCGATTACGATTACGACCACGATCACGACGTTTGTGGGAGCAGTTATTTTCGGAACAGATCAATCCATTTTATTCACGGATGCGCGGTCGCGAAGCAGCTCGCCGACGGTGACGAGGCGGAAGCCACGCTTGCGCAGTGCCAGGATGATGTCCGGCAGTGCCTCCGCAGTGTGCCAGCCGCGGCCGTTGATGTGCATGACGACGATTGATCCGCTGCGCGCGGCGGATGTCACATATTCGATGAGCTTCTGCTTCGTGAAGTGTACGTCGGGATCCCCGGATGCAAGATCGTACTCGATAGTAGTGAGTCCCAGCTCGGCCGCAATCTTCACCACGCGATCGTCGTATTCGCCGTACGGAGGTCGGAACAGGGTTGCGGTCCTCCCCGTGACCTTGAAAAGCTCCTGCTGCGTCTGCCGCAACTCTTCGCGGATTTGGCCGTCGGAAACCTTGGTCAAATGCGGGTGCAGATAGGTGTGGTTGCCCAGCTCGAGGAGCGGCAGAGAGGCGAGTTGTTTCGCGGCTGACTCATGGTCCTCGATCCATTTCCCGCCGAGAAAGACAGTCGCGGGCGTGCCGGTCTCTACCAGCACCCTGGTTATCCGCTCGTCATAGCCGGTGGGCTTGCTCGTAGAACAGGCGTCGAAGGTCAGCGCGACTTTCTTCACGGTCCGCAGCCCGTGAGAAATCACTTCGGCCGGGACGCGTGGCGGTCGCGGCGGCTTGATCTCAGCTGTGGTTTGTGCGTGAACGGGCGCGGGCGGCAAGGCAGGGCAGGACACCGATTCCCGGTTCCGCCTCAATCCCCAAACGGACAATAACAGGATGCCCGCTATGGCTGCCCATGCGATCCAGTGCTTCATTTATCGAGACCTTGTTCGATGAAGTTCGGGCAGATTAAACCACTAAACGCATGGAAAACACGAAGACTGTTTCGTGGTTCCGGCACGGCTTCAGAGGTGGTGGGCGCGGGCGACATAATGGCCTATGAGGTAACCGAAAACGCTCCCGACCAACACGTCGGAGGGAAAGTGCTGCCTCGCGGGCAGGCGAGAAACGCTGACCAGCGCGGCGAGGCCATACGCGCCATATTTTACCGCCGCCTTGTCGTGATATCGGGAAGCGATGACGGAAGCCAGCGCCCAGGCGCCCAGTGCGTGTCCGGATGGGAAGGAATGGCCTCCAGCCCAGAATCTCCCGCGCCCATCATCGATCAGCATTCGGCCATTGGCCTCGGTAGGGCGTTCTCTTTGAGTTATGGCCTTGAGGATTTCCTGCGCGATGCCCGCGTCTGCGAGCGCCTCGAACGAGAGCAGCGCGGTGGACCGCATCTGTTCGTTGTGTGTGAGCCGTGCGATGCCATACATAGTACCTGTAATCCCAACAACTCCTTCCGCGGAACCCAGGAGCGAGATGTCCGTGCCCGCACGATAGGAGGTGCCCGGCGGACTCTCACTGATCTCGCGACCCGCATATTTGTCCGTCGCGATCAGACCTGCGGTGGCGGCGGCCAAGGGAATCACCAGACCCAAGTGCGACCCGGAATGTACTGGCGCGGTCCAGATCGCTTTCTGATCGCACCACAGGTTTTTCAGGAAGGCTTTCTCGGAAGTCTTTGCATGGCAGGGCTTGGATTGTCCCCCATGACTTGCATCGGCCGGATTTTGGCCGGCTTCCTGTCGAGCCCATATCAATCCAGGCATCATGGATGAGAGAAGCACCCATTCAGCCAGAAAGCGCATTGCCTTCATCGTGATTCTCATCCGCCCCCACATTTTCAAAAGGGGACAGTCCCCGATTGAAACCCACGTTTCTTCATAATCCAAGTTCCTGCAGGCCATTTCAACTGGAGACTGCACAAGGTTGAAAGACATAAATCCAAATTCCTGCAGACTCATGGTGGTCGATTGTGTACACTGAGCTGCACTTCTGACACTTTCCGCGGAGGATAAACCATGAGACGCAGGCGCCTTCTCTTCGCAATTGTTCTGGCGGTGCCATTCCTGACCGCCGTTTTTTCGATCGCCCTAGCCCAGCAATTTGACACCAAGACCTTTGGTGAGATGCGCTGGCGTTCGATCGGCCCTTATCGCGGCGGGCGCACTAAATCAGTGTGCGGCGTTCCCAGCCAGCCGAATGTCTTCTACATCGGCGTGTGCAACGGCGGTGTGTGGAAGACAACCGATTACGGGCGGACGTGGAAGCCGATCTTTGACGATCAGCCAACCGGATCGATCGGCGCGGTTACAGTCGCGCCTTCCGATCCGAATATCATCTACGTCGGCAGCGGCGAAGGTCTGCCACGACCCGACCTGTCCACGGGCGACGGAATCTACAAGTCGACAGATGCCGGGAAGACTTGGACGCATCTGGGCTTGCGCGACGGCCAGCAGATTCCGCAGATTGTCGTCGATCCGCGCAACCCGAATCGGCTGTTCGTCGCGGTCCTTGGCCATCCATATGGTCCGAACCCGGAAAGAGGTGTCTTTCGTTCCACAGACGGCGGACAGAACTTCCAGAAGGTTCTTTACAGGGACGAGAACACGGGCGCCTACGATGTCGATCTGGACCCATCCGACCCGAACATCGTCTATGCGACGCTCTGGGAGACGCGGCAAGGTCCCTGGGAGGACGGCGAGTGGAATGGCACCAACGGAGGCATTTTCAAATCAACAGACGGCGGCACGACCTGGAAGCCGCTCACCAACGGTTTTCCGGGAGGCGTCCAGCAAGCAGAATTGGCTGTCTCGCCGAGCAACCCAAAGCGCCTTTATGCGTCAGTGACCGGCTCCGGCGGTGGTGGCCGTGGAGGTGGTGGAGGAGCAACGGGAATTTCATCCTCAACACCATCAACTCCGAGCGGCATCTATCGCTCGGACGATGGCGGCGAAACCTGGGTGCGCGCCTCGACCGATAATCGCCCGGCTGCGCGCATCGGCGGCGGTGACCAGTCGGTCCCGGCTGTGGATCCAAAGAATCCCGACATTGTCTATTCGGCCAGCGTGGTGACCTGGAAATCGACGGATGGCGGCAAGACCTGGATGGCTCTTCGCGGCGCACCCGGGGGCGATGATTATCAGCGCATCTGGATCAACCCGAATAACCCGGATACCATGATCATCGTCTCGGACCAGGGGGCCATCATCACCGTAAACGGCGGCGAGACCTGGAGCTCCTGGTATAACCAGCCGACTGCGCAGATGTACCACGTCGCGGCGGACAACGCCTTCCCGTACCGCCTCTGCAGCGGACAGCAGGAAAGCGGATCGGCCTGCGTGTCCAGCCGCGGCAATGATGGGCAGATCACATTTAGGGAATGGCACCCGATAGGTGCTCAGGAGTACGCTACTGCCGCCCCGGATCCGCTCAATCCCGACATTGTTTATGGTGGCAGCAGGAACGTGTCGCGCTACGACCGGCGCACCGGCCAAGTTCAGACCGTCGGTCCTCCCGGCGTGCGCACGAGGCGCACCGCCCCGCTGGTTTTCTCCACGGTGGATCCGCACATCCTCTACTATGCCGGCGACACAATGTGGAAGACTGCTGACGGCGGCCATACATGGCAGCAGATCAGCCCCAACCTCGCGCGGAAGACCTGGGAAGTCCCGGCAAGCGTCGGCAAATATCGGGATAATGTGCAGCCGTCGCAGACCGGCGTCATCTACACCGTCGCGCCGTCATACATCGACGTCAATCATATCTGGGCCGGTACCGACGACGGTCTGATTCAGTTTACAGTTGACGGCGGGACCAACTGGACGGATGTGACACCGCCGGATCTCAAGCCATGGGCCAAGGTCGCGACCATCGATGCAGGCCACTTTGATTTGCTGACCGCATATGCGGCCATCAACACGCTTCGCCTCGACGACATGAACCCGCACATCTACCGGACGCATGACGGCGGCAAAACATGGATGCCCATCACCACAGGCATACCCGACGGAGCGCCCGTAAACGTCGTGCGGGAAGATCCGAAGCGCAAGGGCCTTCTGTTTGCGGGCACCGAGCGAGAAGCCTATGTTTCATTCGATGACGGCGACCACTGGCAGTCGTTGCGGCTGAACATGCCGGCCACGTCAATCCGCGACCTCATCGTCAAGAATGACGATATTGCAGTTGCGACTCACGGGCGCGGCTTCTGGATCCTCGATGACATTACGCCGCTGCGCCAGATCGACGCCAAGGTAACGGTGGCAGATGCGTTCCTGTTCCAGCCGGAAACCGTCATCAGGGTGCGTTGGGACATGAACAGCGACACCCCGCTTCCGCCGGACGAGCCTGCTGGACAGAATCCGCCGGAAGGAGCGATCGTCAATTACTACCTGAAATCTCCGGCATCAGAGCCGATCACGCTGGAAATTCTTGATGCCGCCGGCAAATCCATACGGCATTACTCGAGTGCCGATCCGGTCACAATACCTGATTCGGCGAGTGCGGCGGTTCCTCTGTATTGGTATCGCCCGCCTCGCGTGCTCTCGACGGCTGCGGGCATGCACCGCTTCTTCTGGGACATGCGCTACCAGCAATTGCCGGGCGGTGGCGGTGGGCGCGGCGGTGGCCTTTCGATGCAGGCCATCGCACACGACACCGGGACTGGTTCCAGCGCTCCTTGGGTTGCCCCTGGCCAGTACAGCGTAAAGTTGACCGTCAACGGCAAGAGTTACACGCAGCCGATCACCGTGAAAATGGATCCGCGCGTGAGGTTGTCGGCTCTCGAGATTGCACAAATTGGCTCATGGTCGAAGCAGCTGTATGAGGGGGTGATCTACGCACAGACGGCACTGCAGCAGCTGCAGTCGATGCGCGATCAGGTGAAAGCGCTCCAGGAGAAGGCGGCCGGACAGGGCGCCCTAACGAAGGCGCTGGCTGCATTCGATCAGAAGGCGCTCGCGCTCCAAGGCACAGTGAGTGCCGGCGGCGGGCGCGGAGGCCGCGGTGGTGCGGCTGCTCCCGCTGCAGGGGCGGCAGCGGGGCAGAGGGGCGCAGCCGTTCCAGATGCTGCCAGAGGTGCCGCAGGCGCGCCTACGCAAGGCGCAGCCGCCAGAGGCGCAGCTGCAGCCGTTGGGGGAGCTCCGGCGGGGAGAGGCGGCGGCAGAGGGGGCGGCGCGCCAGCAGGTCCGCCGGATACGCTGTCCGCCATCGGTCCCGCGCTGAGCGCGGCCATCAGCCCGCTGCAAGCGGCCGAAGCAACTCCGACAGCTCAGACCGTCGACTCAATCAACACAGGCCTCAAGGCGCTTGCGGGCTTGAAAGCGCGCTGGTCAACGCTCAGGACCGTGGATCTGCCAGCGTTGAACGTCCAGCTCAAGCAAGCCAGCCTGCCCGCGATCGAGGTGAAATAGTTCAAGCTGGCCCGCAGCCGCGCTGGGGCGCGGCGGTCCCAGGACACCTGGGATCGCCGCGCCCCAGAAGCACGATTACGCCACGTTGATCGTGGACCATCGAAAAAACGCCAAAGCAACCATAGCGACTCCCGATGGCTGGTAGTGGAGCACCGGCGCCTGTTTTTGCCTTGTTTGCCGCATTGGAATGTCCTATAAACTGCTCCTTGCTTTGATAGTCTCGCCGCGTTTTGCTCGATCTGGAGGACGCTATGAATTCCATGGATCGTCGCGAGT
>Ga0187849_1004006_pt1 | contig 12544 bp, 13 predicted proteins | sample June2016WEW_4_10_2_FD_132412 | JGI IMG/M metagenome (GOLD analysis project Ga0187849, IMG submission 132412) | Peatland microbial communities from SPRUCE experiment site at the Marcell Experimental Forest, Minnesota, USA - June2016WEW_4_100 | ecosystem: Environmental > Terrestrial > Soil >... | reverse complement strand
GGAGCCCAAACCTCCGGAGGTCAGTAACTGTCCGGCGGTACCTGAGGTGGCTGAGAGTCCGTGAAAAGCACTGGCATTTACCGTTCCGGTTCCGCTGAATGTCAGAGAGGCTCCGGTTCCGACAGTCATTGTTGCGGTTGTATTTGTTCCTGACGTAAGGTCGGCAAAAGATCCTCCAAAGCTGGATGTCCCTATACCTATCCAGGAGGACCCGTTCCAAAAATAAACCTGATTGCTGCCGGTGTTATAAATCATTGAACCGAGACCTATTGCAGATGGGTTTGATGTAAAACGACCTAGTTGAATCTGCCCGTTAAATATGGCGTTACCCGTATTTACCTTTAACGCCGCGGCATCATTGGTTCCGTTATAGCGGTTAAGCACGAGGGTAGAGTAGTTTGAGTTGGTGCTTGCGGGGCTGCCCGGTTCATTTAGCGTTATGGTCATTACGTCGCTTAAGGCGCCTCCTGTGGCGGCGGTTAGCGTCTTGTTTATGGAAGCAAAATCTCCGGGATTTTGGGTAACCGTGAAGTTGCCGCTGGTCTCGGAGTAGCCGATTATGTTTTGCAAGGCTCCTGCACTGCTCAGCCGCTCCATGCCGGCGGTGGAAAGGTTTCCGGCTAGATTTGTATTTCCAACCGAATCAACACTGAATTTGGAGGTCAACTTGGGAGCGCCGCTTTGAAGATTGATAAGATAATATCCAGTTGCATTATTTGGTACCATTCCGTAGTAGAGTGATCCGGTTGTTAAGTTTGGGGCTTGGGCGTTTAGGAAGTTTCCTTTATTGCCTTCAAAGAGGAAATGCGCATATCCGTTGGCGTCGGGATTGATTTCGATGTTGCCTCCGCTACCGGCTGCTGATTTAATTGTGACGGCTTGCCCTTCGACGAGAAGATTTCCCTCCGTGGCTTTGATGGCGGGGGATTGTGACGCAATAGAAAGTGCTCCGGTTGAATCAATTACCGGAATTGTTTCTGGTTCGGCTCCTGTTTCCGGATTGGCCGGGTAATATCCTCCGAGATTTGCGGCCGTGTTGGCTGTTGAAACCGGAATTCTTGCAATATTTGCCGATGAGGAGGCGCTCGTGGCTATTTCAGGCTCGAGGTATAGGGTGTTATTTTGGAAGAAAAGATCACTCGGAACTTTGTCTAAAGATATCAAAGCCGATCCTTGACTGTCAGTTGTGACTGTTTGGTTGGTTGCTGTGTAGAGGGCGTCGCCTCCGCTGGGCTGGTTAAAGAGTTTGAAGTCAATGGTTTGAGAACCGACAACGGGGTTACCGGCTGCGTCGGTTATTTTCAGCTTGGCAAAAAGATTCCAGCCTGCAATTACCGCAGAATTTGCGGGGATAGAAGTTGGAACTTGGGAGATATTTTGAGCGTTTTGAGTAGAAGTATTATTGAGTTCCTGGGCAAAGTTTTTTATGAACGGAATCGGGATTTGCAGCTTCCAGGTGAGAAGAAAAACCAGGATTAGTAAGCTTGTTGTCAGCCCGACTACCGCCCATGTTCTTGCCGAGATATTTCTTTTTGATTTTCCCCGGACGGTTACGAAGGAGGGGTTTTGCGCTTGCTCAAAAGGATTTTCCTCAACATGGCCCTGACTCTTGGCCCAGTCAAAAAACCGGTTTAAAGAGACGGATTTTCTCTTGGCTGTTGCGGCGGAGGAATGCCTGGCGATCTCTTCCTGATAGGTCTTGATAAGGTCCGGTGAAATATTGGGTAGGGTGGGCATAAGCTAGTTATTGATTGATGATTGTTGTTTGTTGGCAGATTCGACCCAAGCTAAAAATTGCCGGATATCGCTGACATAATTTTTGACTGTATTCTTTGAAACTTTCTCAGCCTCAAGGTAGCTTCGGTAATCCTCAACTATCGGGCCGACGGAAGTCCTTTTGTTGCCGCCCATGGAGAGGTTTTCGACCCCTTCCATGAAGTCAAGATCGAGGGTTTGGGAGGCGACCAAACATCTTGCAAAATGTCTTAGGGTTGAAAGGCGTCTGTTAACAGTTTTAACCGGGATTTTATTTTGCTCCATATAGCTTCTGTATTCTTTGGCCAAGTTGGGACTTAGAAAGGGGACCGCCTCGGTTAAAGATTCGATGTATGAACCGATTGACCGAACCCTCAGGATTAACCAGGCGCTAAAATGCGACAGATCTGACCGGTAATTTTTATGGGATTTTGGGGAAATGCCCAGTGAGCTAAGGTAATCTGCGAACTTTTGTCTGATGAAGTCTTCCGAATTTTGTAACATTGTGTAACAAGGCTAAATTATACTGATTACACTGATTAGACTATTATTAAAAGCTTTTTGCAACCTGTCAATAGCCTCTTTTCGGATTCTTAATTTTGTTTAATTTCACTTATTTTCACAGAGGATATAGTATAATTAACGCACGCTATTTACGCACAGATAACTCAATAACTGCAAAATATTAACGACCGATAAGGGGAAATATCAGTTGTTTTGATTCAATAATTCAGCCTCAGAATTTATTTGCGGGAAACTGCGTTTATTGTTATGAAAATAAATATCGTGCGGAAAACAATCCTATATTCTATTTTCCTTTGTATATCCTACTATGTCAATCTTAAGTATGATTTTTTTAGAAAATTCAATCGTATAATTGGCAGACATTTTCGCTGAGTGCTAGGAATTTTCGTGGTTTTATAGTGCCGAAGAATTGGGAGTTTTTTATTATTTAGCCTCGCGTTTGCAATTTGTCTTAAGCCTCTCTACAATTTGGATATATTTATATGAACCCTGGCGTTAAATATAACCATACTACAATCGAATCAAAATGGCAAGAGCGGTGGCTAAAAGAAAAAACTTTCAGCCCGGATTTGATTAGTGCAGCCAATCCCTTTTACAATCTTATGATGTTTCCTTATCCTTCGGCGGAAGGACTCCATGTGGGTAATATGTATGCTTTTACGGGTGCCGATGTCTATGGACGCTTGCGCCGTATGCAGGGTAAGGATGTTTTTGAACCTATCGGGCTTGACGGATTTGGGATCCACTCGGAAAATTACGCAATAAAAACCGGAAAGCACCCGCGTGAGCAGGCCGAGATTTCACAGAAACATTATTACAACCAGCTCCATATGATCGGCAACTCATTTGATTGGGATCGCACGCTTGAGACTAACGACCCCGGCTACTATAAGTGGACACAGTGGCTTTTCACAGAGATGTTTAAGGCTGGACTTGCATATAAGGACAAAGCTATGGTCAACTGGTGCCCACAGGACAAGACCGTGCTCTCCGATGAGCAGGTGATAGACGGTAAGTGTGAAAGATGCGGCTCAGAAGTCACCAAGCGAGAAATGAGCTCATGGTTTTTCAGGATTACCAAGTATGCGGATAGACTTCTCGAAAATATTGACAAAATTGACTGGCCGGAGAGAATTAAAACCGCCCAAAGAAACTGGATAGGGAAGTCCGTGGGCAGAACGATTGAATTCCGGATTGAGGGTTCGGGTAAAAAGATTAAAGTGTTTACGACCCGTCCCGAGACTCTTAATAGTGCCACTTTTTTGGCTTTGGCCTCGGAGGATGGAGATAAGTTGAAGGAAAAAACCGGCAAGTTTACCGGTGAATATGCAGTTAACCCCGTAAATGGAGAAAAACTTCCGGTTTGGGAAACGAATTATGTAGAGTCTTCTTATGGGACTGGTGCAATAATGGGGGTTCCGGCTTACGATGAGAGGGATAAGGATTTTGCTGTTAAGTATCATATTGATATAGTTGAGAGGCCTTTTACGAAGGAGATCTTGGGCGAACCGGCCGTTCACTATCATCTCCGTGATTGGGGAATCAGCCGTCAGCGCTACTGGGGACCGCCGATTCCTATGATTTATTGTAAAGATGACGGCTGGGTGCCCGTTCCGGCGAAAGATTTACCGGTTCTTCTACCCGATATTGCCGATTTTAAACCCAAAGGAGACGGAACCAGTCCGCTTCACAACGCTCCAGATTCCTGGAAAAAGGTGAAGTGCCCCGAATGCGGAAAGGAAGCTACCCGTGAGCTGGACGTTTCTGATACGTTTTTGGACAGTTCCTGGTACTTTCTACGCTATCCCTCGGTAGGTTCGGCGGCGGCAGACAAACGTCCTTTCGACCCGGAAATTACTAAAAAATGGCTGCCTGTTGATGCCTATATCGGCGGTGCCGAGCATGCGGTGCTTCACCTTATGTATGCCAGATTTGTAACGATGGTTCTTAAAGATTTGGGGTACCTGAGCTTTGAGGAACCTTTTCCGTTTCTTTTTGGGCACGGGTTGATTATCAAGGACGGTGCCAAAATGAGTAAAAGCAAGGGTAATGTGGTTAACCCGGACGAATATATAGCCAAATATGGAGCCGATGCCCTCAGGACCTATTTAATGTTTCTCGGCCCGTTTGATCAGGGCGGAGACTTCAGGGATACGGGTATTGAGGGAATGGAAAGGTTTATTCAAAGGCTTTGGAAGCTTTTTGGGGAAAGTAAAAAGCTGGAAGCGGCTGATAAAAAGGAGGTCTACACCAAACTACATCAAACTATAAAAAAGGTTACCTATGATTTGTCTAATTTTAAGTATAATACCGCGATTGCAAGCCTGATGGAATTTGTCAATGAGATAACTAAAAGGGGAGCGGACGATGAAATTTTGAGGAATTTATGCCTGATGCTGGCTCCTTTTGTACCGCACCTTGCCGAAGAAGTCTGGGTGGAGGTTTTGAGACAGCCGTTTAGCGTTCATAAAGCGGCCTGGCCCAAATATGACGAAAGTTTGATAACCAGTGACACCGTTACCATAATCGTCCAGGTTAACGGAAAAGTTAGAGGGCAATTAACAATTAATAATTTACAATTAGCAAGTAAAAAAGAAGAGACAGAAAAACTGGCGAGGAAAGACGAAAACGTTGCCAAGTGGTTGAAAGGTAAAAAGGTTAAAAAAGTGGTGTTCATCCCCGGTAAATTAGTTAACTTTGTCTTCTAAATAATATACAACTAATTGATGAACAGTTTCGATTTTTCTAAACTTTTGTTTAGATTTCGGTATCAATTATTAATACTTCTCGTAGGACTTATCTTAATTGGTTTTGGCGCGTTATTCATTAAAAACGGACTAAATACTGCATCCACTAAGGTAGAAGTCTTGCAGGCGGCCACAGAGGGTCAGGCTGGAAGCGAAGTTACAGCAGAAATTGCCGGAGAGGTCGTTAACCCGGGTGTTTATAAACTTCCCGCGGGGAGTAGGGTGGAGGATTTGTTGGTTGCCTCCGGAGGATTTTCCACCGGTGCCGATAGAGTTTGAACCGACCAATACCTTAATAGGGTGGCAAAGTTAACCGACGGATAAAAAGTTTTTATTCCCTCCGCCGATAAGCAGTCTGGTTCTTCGAGTGCTAAAAACACCGGAGGGGGTCAAACTGTATCATCAAATTCTTCAGAGCGGGGGAGTGGTCTTGTCAATATCAATACGGGAAGCGCGTTGAACATGGATTCCTTACCTGGAATTAGCCCTGTTTACGCCCAAAGTATCATTGAATACAGACCGTACTCAGACCTAACCGAATTCGTGTCAAAAGGCGCAATAAGGCAAACATTATACGAAAAATTAAAAATCTGATAACGGTTTACTAAAATTCGGAGCCGGAAATTTATGTGATATTTGATATGGTTAATTTTGATTTTGTTGATAGTTTTTTGTTACTTTTCCACCCGTCTGGTATATAAAATGGTGATGCCGACGGATAACGGTAACGTTTATTCCGATCCCATCGACTATTCCGGTTCCCGGGGTATAAAGTTGCCAGACCGACCGCTTATCTTCCGGGTTTTCCCGAAATTTATTACGGGAATAGAATAGTTATTACCGGAGCTGTCAATAATGGAAAATTGATAAGCTCTTCATTAATTTCCGTAAATGAAAGTCAGGTTTTCGGATCTGGAATTTGGAATAAAATTATCGATTTTTACCAGCAAGTTTTACCTCAACCGATGTCGGGGTTAACCGTCGGAATTACTTTGGGGCCTAAAGTAACATTAACCGCCAATTTCTGGAACCGGGTAAAAAGTACAGGGGTTGCCCATGTCGTTGTCGCGTCGGGAACCAATGTTACTTTTGTCGGTGTTTTAACTTGTCTCGGAAAATATATGCCGTTATGGGGCAGGAATATTGAACTCGCATTTCGACTCATCCAGATGACGATCACTCGACGGGACTGACCGATGTTCTTAAAAATTATAATGTCGCAAGCATTCTGATTAACCCGATAGACCCTGGCACTTCCATTTATGGAGTGCTAGAAAAAGAGGTGGGGGGTCGGGGTACACCCGTCATTAACCCGGTGGAGGGGATGGAACTTGGGGTAGGTCTGATACATTTAGATATACTAAACCCGGCGTAGGAGGCAATGGACACGTTAACGGTTAAAAATGATGGGGATAAACTGACAAAATACGGGATTTCCGGTGAAACCAACGCATATTCAATTGTCTATCGGCTTAGCTTCAAAAATTTCTCCGGATTTTTCCTGGGGGATATGCCCCAAACCCTCAGCGATTCGATAGCGGCGGAAAATGTTGTGAAAAGCGTTGACTATATCAAAATACCTCATCATGGAAGTAACAACAGTTTGACCGAAAACCTCCTAACCCAGCTTGTGCCTAAACTTGCAGTTATCAGTGTCGGCAAAAATAGCTGGGGTTTTCCCCGGCCGGAAATTTTGGACTTGCTGACAAAATATTGAGTTAAAATTTTAAGGACCGACCAAATAGGGGATATTGAAGTAATAACTAATGGAAAAAGTTTTTGGGTCAAGTAAAAAAGGACACGTGCCGGTAAAACTAAGGCCAAATTATACGATAAGATTATAAATAGTCGAATTATAAGACACCCTAACTATGTAAGAATATATCTTAAAATATGATTTATGGGGCGGGAGGTTGAGCCTGTAGGTCTTTGTCCGGTGTTTTGACTTTGTCAAATGTTACGGTAACTTCCTGAACCGGCGGAGCTTTATCTCTGGATATTTTTCCGGCTTTTTTTATTTCCTCGCAATCTCCCGGTCCGCAGACAATCTGGCTCAGCCAGGGTTTATCCGGATCTATGCAGGAGCAGGGTATTTCAGCAGTCATACAGCAATAAATATGATATTCGTTTTCGTAAAAATCAATAGTGTTGTAGAATAAGTAAATGATTAAGGATGAAATAATAAAGGCCTTAGCGGTCGCTACAGGGGCAAAGGAGCCGGAGTTGGAGTTTCCGGAAAATGAGTCATTCGGCGATTATTCTTCAAATGTTGCTTTGGTTTTGGCCCAAAAAAAAGGTGTCAATCCCCGTGAACTGGCGGAAGAAATTATCTCCAAACTGGCGGTAGACGCCAATCTTAATGGGATAGTTGAAAAGATAGAAACTGCCGGCCCCGGTTTTATCAACTTTTGGCTGAAAAAAGATGCATTAGTTGATGATTTGATACAGATTGAATCGGCAAAAGAAAAATTCGGGCTTACGACTTCTGGAAAAGGAAAAACTTGGGGAATAGAGCATACCAGTCCCAATCCGAATAAAGCAATGCATTGAGGTCATCTTAGAAATAATGTGATCGGTATGGCAATTGCCAATTTGGCTGAGGCAACGGGAATAAAAGTAATTCGCGACTGCATTGACAACGACAGGGGAATTGCCATAGCCAAACTTATGTGGGGGTATCTTAAGTTTGGCAAAAAAGACAAAAAAGAAACTGAAGATATTGGTTATTGGTTTGACTATCAAGACCAGTGGCAAACTCCGGAAGACCTGAAGTTAAGACCGGACAGGTTTGTTGACCAGCTTTATGTTAAAGGGGCTGCGGATTTTGAAAAGTCCAAGGAAATTGAGGAAAAAGTCAGGAAACTTGTTGTTGATTGGGAAACTGAAGACAAAATTACATGGGCTTTATGGAAAAAAGTTCTGGATTATTCCTACGAGGGTCAAAAAATGACACTCGGGAGGCTCGGAAACAAATGGGACAAAGTTTGGCATGAGCATGAACATTACAAAGCTGGGAAAAAACTTGTCGAGGAAGGCCTCAAAAAAGGAATTTTCAAGAAGCTCGACGACGGCGCGATTGTGACCGATCTGGCTAAATATAAGCTTCCCGATACTATTGTAATGAAATCTGACGGCACCGCGCTTTATATTACTCAGGATTTGGCTTTAACCAAGCTCAAAAAAGAAACTTTCAAGGCGGATAAACTTTTTTGGGTGATAGGACCCGAACAGTCTTTAGCCATGCAGCAGATGTTTGCGGTTTGCGAGCAACTTGGAATCGGCAAAAAGGATGATTTTGTACATTTGGCCTACGGCTATATGAGTATCAAGGGGCAGGGAAAAATGAGCTCCCGCTTAGGCAACGTGGTATATATTGATGAACTCCTGGATCTGGCCAAGGCGAAAGTTAAGAAGATAATGGATGGAGCTGATTTTAGCGGGAAAGCAATTGATAAGGTTTCTGAGGAAGTTGGGGTTGGGGCGGTTAAATATAGTATCCTCAAAGTCGGCAGGCTTCAGGATATGGCTTTTGATATCAACGAATCGGTCTCTGTTGAGGGCAACTCCGGCCCGTATCTTCAATACACCGTTGCCCGTACAAACTCGGTTCTGGCAAAAATGCCAAATAAGCAAATAAGCGAATCTGCAAATAAATGGCAAATGAAAAAATTAAACAATGAAGAAATGACAATCCTTCGGAGTTTAGCCCGGTTTTCCGAAGTAATTGAGACTGCAGCCAAAAGTTACTCACCCAACTTACTGTGCAATTACCTCTATGATTTGGCGCAAAAGTATAACAATTTTTACAATAAAGACAGAATTATAGCGTCGGATAATGAAGATTTTAGGTTGGCGCTGACTTTCGGGGTAGGGCAAGTCCTCAAAAACGGCCTGAAACTTTTGGGAATTCAAACTCCGGAGCGCATGTGAGTTTCTCTACTGGAACGGGATCCGAGCGCCGTGTAGAAACTTCTGCCGAATGATTCTTCAAGCGATTCCAGCTGAATTTCCGTTAAAGGAACCCCGCAATCGGAAATCCAAACTTCCTGGATTTTTTCTCTGAATAAACCTAAAAGCTGGTCCTGTTGTTCTTTTTGATACATAGTAATAGTGGCTCCTTTGCCGATCATCCTTGCGGCGTAGAAACTTCCCATTCTTTCCGAAGCGGTTTGCGCATCGGCAAACATTTGGGCCCTGGCCGCGGTGGCACCGGACAGCCGATCTTTAATTCTGTCGACAATTTCCATATCGGGAGATTATATATCGGGTTCAAGCCAAAAAAAAGAGCAGCGTCCTAATTGGAAATCACCTTGTGGGTGAACGCTGCTCTAAAGCCTCACTGATCCGAAAGCTGGAAACGAATGTTCTCATAGTAAAGAGTAAAGTCTTCCAGTTCTTCAATGTTTTCTATATCGACTGTCCATTTCAGCTCTACTGGTTTTTTGTCTCTGGGACGTTGGATGGTCAGGACCACTTCTTCCGGACCATTGTCAACTTTGACGCTGACCGTATAAGCTGGAAGAATAATCACTATCTGTCCTTCAACATAAAGATCTTCTTCTTCTACGTCTTCGGTTGTTTCGAAGAAAGCGTGGAGCGGACAACCCGGAATTGCGAACCTTTGTCCGGCTTTAAACTTGGCCATATTCCTCCTTGTTTATTGGTCAAAAAGTACCCGGATTTTGTCTGGTGTGAGCACGATATCTTTGTAGGTCATCGGATCGGCATCGTACCAGCTGGCGGTTTCAATCAAACCGTCCTGACCTTTATATACTAAAGCAAGCTGGTAGGGCCGGTTGGGATCGAAATTAAGGTTAACCAGGGAGTATCCCTTTTGGAAGTGAATATCAAGAACTCCGGTTATGCCTCTCTCGTCTATATTCTCAACCTCAAATTTCAGCACGAACGGTCCTTCAGGCCCACCGGTTACAGGCAAAAGACTTAAATTGCCTACGGTTTGCTTGTTTTGATCAGCCAACTGTTGTGTAGACCAGTCCAATACTATTTGAAGCCCCCAGATAAAGAGAATTACTATGCTGACAGCCAACAGAATGCTTACATAATAAGGGATTTTGAACCCTTTTTTCTTGCTTTCATCATGGGACATTTTGGTTCTCCTTTTTGGAAAGAATGTTAGTGTGCTTGCGGAATTATAGTATTACTTTGCAAAAAAATAAAGCAGCTATCCTTTCGGAATTCCAATCCCTTTAGAGGGTTGGTTTTTCGCTGCTTATTATTAAAATGTTTTACAGTGCCTTGACGGCAATGGTGTCGTCGATGTAGACGTAGTATCCGTCCAGTTCATCCGGATCTTCGGTATTGAAGCGTAGTTCTTGGGCGCTTCCGTCCGGCATCTTGAATGGAACACTGACAATCCCGTTATCGCAATCAAAGTGGGGAAAAGAGATTTCCGCTTCTTTAGGCATATCGACTGAAAAGTAGCCTGTGACTTCGGATTCATCTTCGTCCACTTTGGTTACAACCAAATATAATTTGTAGCCTTGGCTTTCATCGTAAAGAATCTTCTGGCCAACCTTTATATCGGGTTGATCTTCGTCCTCGGCGGAGACAGGCGGCGGCGCATCAGTCCTTCTTGAGCTGTCGGTATAACCGCTCTTATGCCTGTTTTGATAGGCATTAAGAAGGGCGACCCAGAGTCCAAGGAAGAGAATTGCAAGTACTGCACCGGTTACGAAAAGATGCGGCCATTGAACGCAAAATCCACCAATGGTTAGCAGACACATAGTTTCCTCCTTGAGGAAAAAACTTGCCGGTACGGAAAAGTTTTGATTTTTGCCGTACCGGCATTTGAGAGTCTAGTCTTCCAGGAAATGATCGAGCGACTTGGGAAGGCGCTTTACTTTGTCTTGCTCGCGCTTGACAATCGCGTCTTCAACGGCGGTGGCAGCGGCGAAAGCCCCATTCGGAACTTCGTTCGAACCGTCACCGACAAGACCCGCGAAGCGTACTTCGCGTCCCGAATTCAGGTCGCGCACACTGGCAAATCCCAGCTTTGTTCTTCCTGCCTGGATTACCAGCAAAATGACGATCAGGATGAAAGTACCCAGAACCGATACTGCAACAATAGCGATCGTATTCAGGGTTTGTGAAACTCCCTTTTCGGTGTTATTTGAGATCGTGTCCACCGAATCCATTGCCCTTGCGAAATTGCTTTCGGAGCCGACTTTTTCGGCAGCCGTGGGCTGAACAACAAGGGGTTGGGTTGCGGCGACACCGATAGGCGTTACCGGAGCAGGGGGGTTCATCCAAATCGCAATGATCATAGCCAGAAAGACCGGCACCGCTATAATGATCAAGCCTTTCTTCATAGTGCCTCCTTCTTTAGTGAACGATGGTGTGGATGTTGATGTAGGTCAGGATTGCTCCTGCGCCCGCCGCGATAAACGCGATGGCGGAAACAAACAGAAATCCAAAACGCTTGTTGGGCGAAGTGACCTCAAATCCAAATGCCACACCGGCCAGAACGGCCAGAGCGATCAGAACATAAAAGATAGTCATAGCATTCTCCTTTTTTAGGTTGATTGTAATGAGCGATTAAGACTTTCATTAACCTCTAAATAACATTTAAAGGTTAGTGTAAAGCCCTGAAGGGAATTTTTTTGGAATTCCCTTCAGGGAGATGCTTTGATGTGTGATTAGATTATGCGGCCGCTCATGGCGATAAGGAAAAGTGCGATTGCAATCTGCACTATAAGCTTATCCCAGGCCGGAATCCAGGCATTTCTGAGACGGATTTCTCCCTGTCCGACGGGAGTGTTGCTTTTTTTGTTGATGACCCTGTATGCGAAAGCTCCGGCGGCTCCGGCAAGGATAGCCAGGACGATGACAACCATCGGTGGAGTTCCTCTTGAAAGCAGGACATTCTTAAAAGCAAAATAGACTACAAGGCCGATAACAGATGTGGCCGCGTAGAAGAATTGATCTCCCGCTCCTTGGATTTCTTCAACGATAGTCCGGATCATCTCGAAAATGTAAAGAAGCGCTCCGATTCCCAGACAGGAGTATGTAAGAATACTCATTCCGATCTGGTCGGTTTGCTTCAGGGACATTAGAGTAATGACCTGGCCAATTGGCAGTACAGGCGCATCAGGTATATTGAAAAGAACCTGAAGGGAACCCATGTGACCAAAAAGTAAGCCGCATGCCCCAAGGAGGGTGAAAAAGCCCGCCAGAGGAGTCCAGTCGAATCCGCCCTGCTGGGTTACCCACCATGCCGTTGCAAGCGCGACGCCTGTGCAAAACAGGCTAAAAGCCCAATCTAATTGCGTGGGGTTCATCTTGAGCCAAGCGAGCAGTCCGGCGAACATGGTCGCAAGTAAACCATGAATCTGGGTCATTACAATTGCGAACAGAATTGCCAGGAAATCCGAAATTTGACCCCGGTTCCAGGCGTCCACACCGAGTCCGATAGCGGTTAAGAGTGACAGGAGCACGATTGTGGCCTGAACAATACTTAGCCAGCTTACGTGCGCCAGGTCCACAGGAGTCTGAGTGGG
>Ga0187849_1004005_pt1 | contig 12546 bp, 15 predicted proteins | sample June2016WEW_4_10_2_FD_132412 | JGI IMG/M metagenome (GOLD analysis project Ga0187849, IMG submission 132412) | Peatland microbial communities from SPRUCE experiment site at the Marcell Experimental Forest, Minnesota, USA - June2016WEW_4_100 | ecosystem: Environmental > Terrestrial > Soil >... | reverse complement strand
ATGGCTCCGGCCAGAGGTTGTTCGGGTCCGTCGGGTTCCCGCCGACCTCCAGCGGGATCAGGTGGTCCTCTTCGTAGTCAGAGGTCGAGCCCGTCCAGCCGTACGCCGTCATCTGTTTGACTTTCAGCGGAGTCGTGTACGAGGTCGGTGGTCGGACCGTCGTGGTGTAGCCGGAGACGCAGATCGTCTGGTGGATATTGTCTTGAGTGACCCGCGGGTCGATGGCGCCAGGCGTGCAGTTGCGGTCCGGGAGGCCGCCTATTGAGACACAGGCGGATGTGGACAAGGGAGGGGTGATGCAGGCACTTAACATAAGGGCTGCCAGAGCGAAACACCAGACCAGAGGGAGATGCTTGGACATCCGCTGTCTCACATCCGAGATCTGAACGGGCTTGAAAGATTATGGCACTAACGGAGCGCCGTTGCAACGCCTAGTCGTAGAGACTGTCGGCGTGCTGCATGATCCGAACGGAACACCACCTTGACTTGGCGCCAGTACTGAGCGATCCCGTAGGCGTAAAGGTTCCACGCGAGGGGCGGTTCTAGAGCGCAGGGAAGCGCAGGCGAAGCGCAAGCGAATCGTCAAGCAACGGCGCGTCGCGGCCGCGAAGGGCTATTCGGGCTCCGCCGCCTGTTCCTTCCAGAAGGCATAGACGTTGACAGAGCGCTTGGTGCCCGACGCCAACGCGGCCGCTATCTGGGCAGCTTGTTGCAAGTTCTTGAGGACGATCGGTGTGTCGATACCGTCCCCGGCCAGCTCGATGCGACCGCCCGGCAAGACCGTCGCGACGAAGCTGTCGCTCTTATAGGCGTGCCGGAATGCCCTTCGTGGACGGAGAGTCCGGTCGGTAATGACTTTGACGGGGCTCACCGACTTCTTGTCGAGGTTGCAGGCCTTCTGCTCCAAGACTGTAATAGACTCTTGAGCCGCAGGGAGCGGTGCGGACAGAGCCTCCGACTCGCTGTCGGCTATGACCTCATAGTCGTGGCGGACGACTTTGGTGATTCTGAACGTTGGCACTCTCGGGCCTGCTATCTTGAATCTGCTTCTCGTTCGTCTCCATGATCAGCAGCTCTCACCACTACTGAACGCCCTCAGGGCCTCGAACGTTACCGCTGTGCGCCTACTCGTAAATCCTCTCGGGGTGCTGCATGATCCGCCTCGGCGCTTCAAGGTCTTCGTCGCCGATCTCGGGAAGTTCCGTTGCTACGCCGAGCCCATCGAGACGCTCGTGCATCTCCTCCAGCTGGGCCTTCGCCTCGTCCAGCTTTGAGCGTATGAAAGGGACACACGGGTCCTCTCCGCCGAACTCCGCCCTCGCCTCTTCAACCACTGCTTCCACGGCCCGCACCTGTCGCCAGTACTGAGCAATGCCATCCGTCAGGGTCTCCTTCAGTACCGTTTCGATCCTATCCCAGCGCCGTTCCATTCCCTTGTCGCCACAGTCATTGAGCAACGCGACGGTGATCAGCCACCCCAGCCGCAAACTAAGCTGCCCGACCATCGCGCAGAGATACGCTGTGAAAGTCCCCAGGTCGCAGTTGACGCCGTTCATGAGGAAGATGAAGTGGTTGAACTCGTGTCGCTGCTCGTCGGGCATCGTGAGCCGCGCCGCCGCGTCCGCCTCGCCATCTTCCTTCATCGCTTTCAGGATGAGCAGCGCCCTTTCCCTGGCAGTCAGGGCCAGGAACATCTTGCCCACGCGCCGCCCCTGGTCGCTCATCGTCTCCCCCTGACCGTTCTCATACGCGGTCGCGTCACCTGCTCGAGGGCCCGCACCCGCTCCTCCAGCTCACCCACCTCCAGCGCCTTGAGGGCCATCTGGGCGAGGTAGGCCAAAGTCCGGGAGCGGGCGATGGAGGACTCCAGCACTAGCGTATCCGCAGTCGCTATCTCCAGGAGACGCCGGATCTGAGTGACGCTCTCCAGTCCCTCGAAGTCGTAGGCGCCCTCAGTGATCTTCTCCTTGCGCCGCCGCAGCCCTCCCAGCCGGCGTGCCTCAGCAGCCTCCTCCGCATGCTCGGGGTGATGCCAGAAGCAGTACTCCTCGCCGCGCATGGGGGTGGCCCGGCAGGGCTCGCCGTTGTCTTTCTGGAACCGGCAGCTAGCCAATTCGACTACCATTCGCTACCTCTGCTAGCGAGGGGGTTGGTACACCATCGGGCCATGGTGTTCGTCCCCCGTGGACACGAGAGAGAGCAGCAGACCCCACCGGGTCCGCTGCTTCTGCCAGGGCGGCTGTTCTCTATTCGGCCTGCTCCGCCTGCGGCTGTGCCTCGGCAGCTGGCTCGCCGATCGCGTTCATCGGGTCGACCGTAACCGTCTCGTAGTCGCTCTTGCCCGCGCTCTCGCGGGCGGCCTTGGCGCCGGCGCAACGGCAGGCGGCCGCCGACTTCTCGGTCTTGTAGATGTGGCCGCAGTGCAGGCACTTCCACCGTTCGACCTGTCCGTTCTTCTTCGTCGAGCTCTCCGTCTTGGGAGCCGCGGCCTTCTCCGCCAGCTCCCCGGCCGGACTCCAGAAGCGCCAGCCGTTCGCGGCCATGCCGCCCATGACGGCGCTGGCAGCAGAGGACGGGCTCTTGAACTCCTTCCCGTCTTCCAGCCGGTAACGCAGCCCCTGCTCGGTCTGGACGACCTCGCAGGTGTGAGTCGTCCCCTTGTACTTCGCGGCCAGGCGCGTCCCGGCCTCCAGGTTCCTGTTCTCGATGGGCATCCGTTTCTCCTTTCCTGAGTTCATTTCCCTTGCCGGTGCAGACATACATCACTCTGAGTCGCGACGAAGTCAAGGCGAATCTCACTCTTTCTGCGCTCCTTCTCCCGTAAACGCCTCCCAGCGCCGCACTGCCACGTCGACGTAGGCCGGCTCCAGCTCTACCGCGTAGCAGACTCGCCCCGTTCTTTCCGCGGCGATGAGGGTAGTGCCGGAGCCGAGGAAGAGATCGAGGACGATATCCCCGGGCTTGCTGCTGTTGCCGATAGCCCTCTCGACCAGCTCCAGCGGCTTCATCGTCGGGTGGAGCTCCGACTCTGCTGGCCGGGGGATGTTCCACACGTCACCCTGGTCGCGGTCGCCGCACCAGTGATGGGAGGCGCCTTCCCGCCAGCCAAACCAAATTGGCTCATAGGCCCGTTGGTAGTCCGCTCGCCCCAGGACGAAGCGGTCCTTGGCCCAGATGATGGTGTCCGACCAGTGGCCGCCGAGTTCCTCAAGGACGCGCGAGACGACCGGCCACTCCTTAGTGCTCATGCAGATGTAGAGAGCGCCGTCTACATGCTGTAGGAGGTTCTGCGCCCAGGCGTGGACAAACGCTTCCCAGACCTCTGGGGCCAGGGCATCATTGGCGATGCGCCGTCTGCGGCTTCCTCGCTGCTGACCACCGTGGTCGCCCAAGCTGACGTTGTAGGGCGGGTCCGTGAAGGCCATCGCGGCCTTCCTCTCGCCCAGTAACCGCGACACGTCCCCCACGTCCGTCGAATCGCCGCAGAGCAAGCGGTGATCCCCCAGCCGCCACAGATCGCCACGTTGGGCAACGTGCGCCGCCTGTGCGGCTTCCAAAGCGGCGTCGAGGTCGAACGTTTCCACACGCTCGCGCTTCTCTCTCACGTCCAGTGACTTGAGCAGCTTGCCCAACTCCTCCTCGCTAAAGCCCGAGAGGGAGAGGTCGATGTCCTCGACCGGCTTGAGGTCGGCAAGCATCCTGGCCAGGAGCTCCTGGTCCCACTCGCCGGAGATGCGGTTGAGGGCGAGGTTTAAGAGACGGGACTGCTCGACGGAGAGGTCGAGGAAGATGACGGGCACGGTCTTCCAACCGAGGCGCCGTGCGGCGAGCAACCTCTGGTGCCCGCCGATGACGACGCTGTCGGCCTTCCTCACCAGCACCGGCTGGACGAAGCCGAACTCACGCAGACTCCGGGTGAGCGCCTCCAGTTCCTCTTTACTGATGCGGCGGGGGTTTGCCGGGTCAGGACGCAGGGATTCGATGTCTACGTTCTCGATCTCGACTGTGGCTATTGCTGTAGTCATCATCCGTCTCCTTGCAGCGTCCTCCGATACTCCTCAATGATGGCAATGGCCGGCTTCTCGTCCTCGCTCGGCCGTTCGTGGGCGATTCCGGCCCGAATCCGCGCTACCGGTGTCAGGCAGAGTTGCCGGCCCAGCTCCGCCAGGGTCTGCTCGGCGTCCTGCTTCATAAACCAGAGCGGGTTGCGAACCAAATGGCCGCGTGCTCCCTTGAGCAGCTTGCCCGAACGCGCCAGCAGTCCTTGCAGCTCTACCCAGTCCGACCAGGCGGTGCAGTAGCGGATGAGGACCGCCCTGTCGATGCTGGCCAGCAGCCCGGCCGCCTCGAGCTCGCCGACGATCCGCCGCCATTCCGCTTTCGCCTCGGGCGACAGGTCGCGTGGCATAGCCGGCCGGGAAACGGTGACCGACTTGCCGCTCGTCTGGCGCCGGTTGCGACGGCGGGCGTAAGGCTTGGGCAGAGGCCCTCTCTCACCCACTCAGAGCCTCCCTGTCCCTGTGATCTTTTCCAGGAAAACCCGTACATGGTCGGAGAGTGGTTCGCCAGCGGTCCCGCTCTCGGTATCTCCCAAAAAATCCGACCCCCACCGGTTCATGGTCTTCCTCCTCTCGCACCATTCACTCATGGTGTCTGTTGCCATCAGCGCGTCGCCGTGCGGACCGCCTTCTCAAAGGCGGCGATGATCGACCAGTTGACCAACGCCAAGAGCTTGTCGTCCGGCAGCCGCTGGAGCGCCTTCGGGAGGTGCGGGCGGATGTCCGCCAGGATTGAGGCGATGGTGTGGCTGGCCGGCTCCCCGAGAGCCACCATCAGCTCGCCCTTGTGCTTGGCGATGGCTTCCTTGAGCTCTTCTGGCAACGGCTCGGCCCAACCGCGGACCACGAGCCGGTCGTCCACGAGCGCCAGGTCAGCCTCATGTTCACGTACCCTCTCGATGATCTCTATCGCGTTCATACGACCTCCTCTACCCATGTGGGCGTCTTGCCTGCCCCCGCGGTAGCGATCGGCAACGCCTGCACACGAGCGGTAACCCTGGTAACCGGGTAACCGGAGGGCTCTTCCAGATTCAAATCTGGCTCCGCAGCGGTTACCGGCGCCCGATCGTGATCGGTAACCGCAGTAACCGCTTGGTCACCACAGTTACCAGAGTCACCGGAGTTACTACGGTTACCGGGGTTACTGTTTCTTGATGGCCAGTACTGGCCGTCCCGTGTCTCCAGCTGGCCGGCCTTATTCATCTCCCACATCAGCTTCTTGACTGTGTTCTTGCCCTTGCCAAGCAGATCGGCCGCCTGGGTAGGAGTAAGCGGTCGGTCGCCCTCCCTTTCGAACATCTCCATGACCTCGGCGCGCTCCTTGCTCATACGGTAGTCCTGGGCATCACCCATCACCTTCCAGAGCGCGTACTCGGGATCCCACCGCAACGCCAGTTCCTGCTCGTCGACATCGCGCCCCGTGACGAAGAGGGCGGCATCGTGCTGGCCGCGCTCCCTCTTCAGCACCAGGACACTGTCGGCGGCTCCGGTGAGTCCCAAAGTGCCGCTGATGGCCTCGACGGGGTCCGTTGAGCCGAGCTTGCGAAGGTGGTGGATTACGAGGATGGCGACGCCGAAGCGGTCGGCAAGGGTTTTCAAGCCTCCCAGAGACTCGTAGTCGAAGTCGTAAGCGCTGTCGCTGTACTTCTTCGGCGGACGGATCCTCGCCAGTGTGTCGATGACGAGCAGGCGGGCTTGCGGGTGTTGGGAGAGCCACCCCTCCAGCGCCTCAAAGCCGCCTTCGTCCATGCGTGGCCAGGAAGTCGCCAACTCTAATCGCGGCGGTGCCGCTTGCCCGTCGAGCAAGGTGTCCAGGCGGCCTTGCAAACGGCGGTTGGTGTCTTCCAGACCCAGATACAGGGCGTCGCCAGCCTCAACTTGCAGGGCTGACAGGGCGCGACCGCCGGCAGCGACAGCGACCGCAAGATTGAGCGCGAGCCACGATTTTCCCATCTTGGGCTTGCCGCCCAGTATGGAAAGGCCTTCGACCAAGATCCCGGGGACGGCCCACTTCGGCTCGGGGAGGTCGAGGGCCATAAGTTCCGGGGCGCTTATCGTAGTGACGGCGGGAACGGGATGCGAAGGGCGTGGCGCCGGCGGTGTCTTCGCCGCGAGGGACACGAGTTCTTCTGCTGTGCGCCCGGCGCCCAGCCAGTCGGAGACGTCACCCTTCTCGGGCAAGTCGGGCAGTTGAAGGATGCGGACCTGCTCTGCGACTTCACATAACGACTGGGTGACCTGCTGGGCATGCCTGCGACCCGCGTCGTCGTTGTCGGGGATGATGACGACCTTCCGGCCCTTGAAGTACTGGTTGTATTCGCGTTGCCACTTGCCGGCGCCGCCGGGGTTTGTGGTGGCGACGAGGGCCAACTTGGTCAGTCGGTCGACGTCCTTCTCTCCCTCAACGACAAAAACGGTCTCGCTCCGGTCCGCGGCAATGAGCTCTGGGAGCCGGTAGGGGACGCGACGGACACCATCGAGGTTCCAGTGCCAGCCGCCATTCCCGTCTGGCCGCCGCTGCTTGAAGTCCTTTGGGGAGTGCAGGCGGACAACCTGATAGAGAAGAGTGCGGTGTTCGTCATGGTAGTCGTACGAGGTCTCGATGCGGTCTTCGAAGGGCCCGGGCACCGGAACTCCAACCTTCTCTGCAAGCTTGCGAATGCTGCCTTTCTCGCCGCACGCCAGGCACTTGAAACCGAGCTCGGTGAAGCGGAGGTTTGGGCGCTGTTTGTCGTCGTGGAAGGGACAGAAGGCGGTGTGCCAGCCCTTGGAGTCGGGGCCCTTGACGCCCTTGAGTCGCGCCTTTACGCTGGCCAGCAAGGATGCGCCGGCGGTCACACCTGCACCACCCTCTGGAGTCTGCTGTAGTTCTGACCTCCACGCGTGCCCGTGCGGCTTCTACGGCGACCCGACGAAGGAGTGCACCTGCTCGGAGTCCACCGTCAGCCGCTATCAGAAGCGCATCTCCGGGCCGCTGCTGGACCGCATCGACATCTTCGTCGAAGTGCCGCGCGTGGAGTACGAGAAGCTGGCGGCGATGTCGCCGGGCGAGCTGTCGACGTCGGTGCGCGGGCGTGTGGAGGCGGTGCGAAGGCGTCAGACGGCGCGCTTCAACGGGACGCGGCTGACCTGCAACGCGGAGATGACGCCGACGGAGGTGCGGGAGTACTGCCAGGCGAGGCTATCGGAGCCGGCGACGGGGCTGCTGCGACTGGCGATGAACCAGTTGGGGTTGTCGGCGCGAGCGTTCCACCGGGTGCTGAAGCTGGCGCGGACGATAGCGGATCTGGCGGGGAGCGACGAGATCGGGCCGTCGCACCTGGCGGAGGCGGTGCAGTACCGTCACCGCGGCGCGTGAATCGAGTGGCCGCGGCAAGACTGATTGGAGGCTGCCTGTCATGAAGAGATTAGGAGTATTGATGGCAACGCTGTTACTGGCGGGTCCGTCGCTCTTCGCGGCGGCGTGTGGCGGGGGCAACGCGGCGAAAGGGACACCGACAGAAGGGGCGACCAACACTGCGGCTATTCAAACTCCTGGTCCGACCGGGACTCCCGTCACGAAGGCAGGTGGGGGAGGGACGCTCCATTACGCGAATGACGAGGCGGGGTTTGCCTTCGACTACCCGGGAGACTGGCAACAGCCGAATGTGCCGATCACGAGGCAGGCAGAGATGGGGACCGAGAACCTCATTGTCCAGGTTGCGCTTACGAATGATACCGAGGACATAGCGATCATGGATGGCGTCATGGTTGAAGCGGCACGGTTAGGCGTTGACGTTCCGCCTGATCGGCTGCGGGAGGCGCTTCTGAGCTACGATGCGTTGATGGCGCAGCTCGCGGGACAGATGGGAGGGGCTGTTACTGACAACGGTTGGACTGAGCTCGGTGGGTTGACGGCGAGGAGGTACTCCGTCACGTTCACCATGAATGGCCAACCCGTCATGTCGGAGTTTCTTTACACCATATCTGGAGACAAGCAAATCGACGTGAACTGCCAGGCAAAATCAGCACATTTTGAAAATATACGCGCTGGCTGCCAGGTGGTTTACGATAGTTTCAATTTCATATCTTCAGCTAACAGCTAGCGTTCGGGCTACCGCCGAGCGCGTCGCTTCATGGTCCAGTAGTGCATGCCGCCGCCGGGAAGATCGCTCTCCTCCACCACGTCGAAGCCGTGACGCTGGTAAAAGGGGACGTTCTTCGCTTTGTCCGCCTCAAGGTAGCACGGCAGGCCCTCGCGGTCGGCCCGCGCTAGCACCGGACGCAGCAGCGCGCTGCCGACGCCCTGGCCCTGTCGCGGCGGGTCCACGCCGAGCGTCCACAGGTACCAGTGCCGCTCCGACGCGTCGCGCTGACGCAGCTCGTCGAAGTGGCGCTTCATTAGCATCAACCGCTGGAACGGCTCGGCGCCCATCTGCTGGGGCATCTCCATCATGCCGGCGGCGGCGATGTTCTCGCGGGTCATGGGAGGGCCGTCCGGCGGGAGCCAGATGGCGGCGCCGTCGACGACATCGACAGTGGTGTAGACCTCGCCGAAGAGCAGGCCGTAGCGGGCCGTGCGGTCGAACATCCAGGTCAGCGGGCGAGCGCGCGTCTCTGTGTCGGGCAGGAGGAAGAGCGACATGGGGTTGTCGAAGAAGGCGCGGCCGAGCATCTTCCCGGCGTCTTCGACCTGTCCTGATTCGAGGCGCACGATTCCGGCGAGCGAGTCCATCCTGAGCCCTCCTTCACCGCCGATTCTACGCCGCAATCGGGCGCCTCGCCAGAATGCGGCGTTTCGCCGATTGGGGCCGTCGGTTGTTGTGATAAGCTTCAGATAGGGATACTTCTCGATCGGACTGCGAAGGACTCGCGTTGCATCGACTCCGCCCCGTCTATCTGCTCCCCGCTGTCCTGGCGATGGCGGTCGTCCTAACGCCGAAAGACATCCCCTTCGATGGCGCGGGCATCGCCTTCATCGGCGACAGCCTGACGCTTGGGGCGGCCGCCACGTCGCCGTCGGAAGCGTTCCCTTCGCTCGTCGCGGAGGACCTCGACAAGCAGGGCGTGGAAGAGGAGGGACGCTTCTTCCTGTCGTTCGACCCGACGACCGACATCATCGCGGCAAGGCAGGCGATGAAGCACGACCGGCGTTTCGTCATTATCGAGATCGGCGTGCACGCGGCGATCGACCAGCAGATCACGGCGGACCAGTTTCGCCAGATGTACGGCTCGCTGCTGGACTGCGTGACCGGCGGCGACACCATCGTGGTGGCGGGCACCGTGCCGTGGATCGGTTGGCCGGCCGATTCGGTTGACTACCAGCGCGGCGGCGTCTTCAGCCAGATAATCGCGGAAGAGGCGGCTAAGCGAGACGTCGCTGTTGCGGACCTATGGACGGCGACGAAGCTACAGCTAAGTCTCATTTCGACGCCTCAGGACAAGACGTTCCTCGGCACCGGCTTCGGCGACAACATTCATCCGAACAACGCCGGCCACGCTGTGATCGCGCAGGCGTACGAGGAGGCAATCAGTAGGGAACTGGCGAACCCGCCGCGCCGCACCTTCGACCGGCAGTGCCATTAGGCGACTGCGCCTGGCGTCGCTGGACGCGGGGCCTTGTCAGGCCGGCAAAACAGGCGGTAAGATGGCTGCGTGCCCCCGTAGCTCAGTCGGATAGAGCGCCGGCCTCCGGAGCCGGGTGCGTGGGTTCGAGTCCCGCCGGGGGTACCATACCTACACAGATAGAACCGCTTGCACATCTCCCGCCGCATCTCAAACAGCGGCTGAAACTGCGGGCAGGGATGGACCCACAACCGCTTCCTTCTCTACAGGTCCTCGCTGATGATGGCCTCGTGCGCTCCGCGTCGCCGCTCGCCCTTGTAGCGCACAAATCCCGCGTAGAAGTCGTTCTCGATAATCGACTGCATTGCAGAAGTCGTGAACTGCGTGTGTCCCTGCTTCGAGCGTGGACGCAGTCCATCGGCGTTCCAGTGGCGGGCGATTTCTTGGAACCCGGCGCCTGCCGCGTAGTCACGGATCGCTTCGGCGATGGCCGACGCCTCTTCGGGCACCGGTACCAGCGGGTCCTTGGTGGTGGCCCCCTTGTGGTAGCCGAAGGGAGTGTCCCCAACGTGGAGCCCGAGTTCGAAGCGCTGACGCTTCGACTTCTTGATGTGGAAGCTCATCTTGCGCAACCAATAGGAGCCGAGTCCCAGGTCGATGCTCAGCATCATCCGGCCTTCGGGGGTGCTGTAGTCCACGTCGCTACTGGCATTCACGAGCCTGACGTGATGCCGTTGAAGGAGATTGAAGAAGGCTTGCCCGAGTTCTTCATCGCGGGCAAAGCGGCTGAGGTCGTGCACGACAAGCACATCGAGGAGGCCCTGTTCCACGTCGCGCTTGACTTCGAGCATCGTCTGGCGCTTGCCGATGTCGTTTGTGAACGCGGACTCTCCTGCCCCGACGTATTCACGGGTCACCTGCCAGCCGTTTTGCTAGCAGAGGTCGCGAAGAATCCGGCGCTGGGCGTCCAGCGACAGCCGGTCACTTGCTCCCTGGCTGAGGTCACTCACCCTGAGGATCAAGCCTGCTCGCGTCATGCTCCGCTGTCCGTTCTGCCAACTGCCTGCGCCAGGACCGCACCGGCAGCTGCGTCAGCCGATCGCGTCGGGCGTTGGCATCCATCTGCCGGCGCCGGCGGTCGTATATATGCGTAATCTTCGCCGAAGAGTCAACCGTTCCATTCATAACGAACAAGACCCCCCTCGAACCCGGCGGCAACTCTCTTTTCCCTCGCTTACCCCCTTTCCCTCGATATGTGTAGAAGGGGCCGTCCGTCCGAATGAGATCGCCGACCTTCAGATTGAAAACTTCCGCCCGGCGCTGGCCTGTTAGCACGAGAGTGAGGACGATTGCCTTGTCCCGCAGCCCCGCCGGCGTCTCGGGGATGACGGCGAGCAGCTTCCTGATGCCTTCAGCGCTGATCCCCCGCGGCGGGCTGGGCGGGGGCTTGGGCCGTTCGATCTGGTCGCAGGGGTTGGCGGAGACGATCTCCATTCGGATGAGGAAGCGGTAGAACGAACTCAGGCAGGCGAGTCGGGCGCCGATCGTTATCGCGGACGGCTCCTTACCAGACAACCCCTTGCCGTAGGCGCAGGCGAAGACTTCCTGGCTGGCGATCTTGTCGGGCGGTTTGCCCATGGTGCCGAAGAAGTGCTGAAGAGTGCGGGAGTAGCCTTCGACTGTGCGTCTTGAGCCGCTCCGTCGCTCCTTTTCGGCAAGAAATGCGTACATAGCGCGTTCCCAGCCTGCTGCCTCCTCGCCAGTAGGGATGATCGTTGCTGTCATGGCCGTTCTCCTTCGCAAACGTAGAATCACGACCATATTGCATTAGTGTGCGAGGAAGTCAAGGGGATGCTGTGAAGGCGAAGAACGTTGTCGTATAATCCAGCCGCCAGCGGCGACGACAACCTCGAGGAGGGAGATGCTCATGAAGATTGTCAGAGGCGTGTACAAGGTAGAGGGAATAAAGGGGTGCGGGGTCTACATCGTCGAGGGAGAAGACCATCTGACTCTCGTCGACACGGGTATGGCCGGTGCCACAAAGAAGGTGTTCCAGACCATCGCTGCTATCGGTCACAAGCCTGAGGACCTCAAAGAAATCGTCGTGACTCACTATCATGGGGATCACACCGGCAGCCTGACCGAACTCGCCGAGGCTACGGGCGCTCAAGTGTGTGTGCACGCACTGGATGCACCGGTTGTGCGGGGTGAGGAGTCCATGCCGTCGCCGAAGATGCCACGGCTCTTGAGTGGCCTTCTCGGTCCTCTCCTAGTCCGCCTGGCCCGACCGCCGAAACCGTCACGGGTGGACCGGGAACTCCAGGATAGTGACGAGCTTGGGGTTGCCGGCCTGCGAGTCGTGCATGTCCCTGGCCATACCCCTGGGCAGATCGCCCTGCACATGCCTTCCAGGGGTGTGCTCTTCGTGGGGGACGCCGTCGTGAACGTCTTGGGCTTGCGCCCTCCGCCCGGCATGTTCACCCAGGACAAGGCCCAGGCCAGGGAATCCATCCGCAAGCTGGCCGCTCTGGAGTGCGACATCGTGTGCTTCGGACACGGTCCGGTCCTGATGAAGGCGGGGTCTACCCGCTTGCGGCGCTTCGCCAAAGGGCTGCGTTAATCTCCGCTCACCTCGAATCTAGGCTCTAACACCTTCGGAGCCGACTGGTGCCGACGTTAGCGCGACGGGTCATCAAAGCATTGACCGATGACGGCCAAGGGGGCTGGGCCACACACGATGACCTCATGGTTGCATACTCCCTCTAGCGCGAAGAGGCCATCTATGCGGCCGGGACCGATTGTGATATGGTCCGCATCTCGGTAATCGGTAGCTTGCTTGGCAACATGAGCACTATTTGCCATAACGTCGTTCTCTCCTAGCTTACCGCGGCCCCTAAGTCTTGGTTCGTCGGCACCGTGCCGGGCGTGTCGGCGCCGCGAACTT
>Ga0187849_1003998_pt1 | contig 12560 bp, 10 predicted proteins | sample June2016WEW_4_10_2_FD_132412 | JGI IMG/M metagenome (GOLD analysis project Ga0187849, IMG submission 132412) | Peatland microbial communities from SPRUCE experiment site at the Marcell Experimental Forest, Minnesota, USA - June2016WEW_4_100 | ecosystem: Environmental > Terrestrial > Soil >... | reverse complement strand
TCGGGCGCCCGGGGCAACAAGGGGCAGATCAGCCAGCTCGGCGGCATGCGCGGCCTGATGGCGGATCCGTCGGGCCGCATCATCGAGGTCCCCGTGCGGAGCAACTTCCGCGAGGGGATGACCGTTCTCGAGTACTTCATCTCCACGCACGGCGCCCGCAAGGGCCTGGCCGACACGGCGCTCCGCACGGCGGACAGCGGCTACCTGACGCGACGCCTCATCGACGTCGCCCAGGACGTTATCGTCCTGGAGGAGGACTGCGGCGCTCAGGGCGGCGTCTGGCTGTCGGAGCCGTCGGACAAGGGCGTGCTGGAGTCGCTTAGCGAGAAGATTCTCGGCCGGTACGCCGCTTCGGACGTTGCCGACCCCGCGACCGGCGAGATCATCGTCGAGCGCAACGAAGAGATAGACGAGGAGAAGGCGCAGAGGATCGAGGCCGCGGGCATAGAGCGCGTGTACGTGCGCTCGGCGCTAACTTGCCAGGCGCGTCTTGGCATCTGCCAGCTCTGCTACGGGCGAAACCTGGCCCGGGGCACCCTGGTGGAGATGAACGAAGCGGTAGGAATCGTCGCGGCGCAAAGCATCGGCGAGCCCGGCACGCAGCTCACGATGCGCACCTTCCACACCGGTGGCGTCGCCGGCATCGACATCACGAGCGGCCTGCCCCGCGTGGAGGAGCTATTCGAGGCGCGCATCCCCAAGGCGCACGCCATCATCTCCGAGATCGACGGCATGGCCGAGATCGTCCAGGACGGCGAGTCGCGCTGGATAAAGGTCACGAGCTCTGAGTTCTACAGCGACCACTACGACCTGCCGAAGGGCGCCAAGCTCTTGGTGGAGAACGGCGACTGGGTCGACCAGGGCGCCATCCTGGCCCGTGTCGAGGTGAAAGAGAGCAAGAAGAAGGCCGCGGCGGCGGAAACCGAGGAAACGGAGGCGGCGGTCGTGCCTGCCGAGGTCGTCGCGCGCATCGCCGGCCAGGTCAACATCGAGAGAGGCAAGGGCCTTTCCCTGGTCTACGAGGAAAAAGAGGAGCGCGAATATCCGGTCGCGGCCATGGCCCGCGCTCTGGTCGAAAACAACGAAAGCGTGCACGCCGGCCAAAAGCTGACGGACGGCTCGCTCAACCCGCAGGATGTCCTTCGGATCATCGGGCCGGAGGCGGTGCAGAGCTACCTCGTCGAAGAGGTGCAGAAGGTGTATCGCTCCCAGGGCGTGAACATAAACGACAAGCACATCGAAGTGATCATTCGCCAGATGCTGCGCAAGGTCCGCGTCGACACTCCCGGTGACACCGGCTTCCTTCCCGGAGAGCTGGTCGACCGCTTCCGCTACGAAGAGGCGAACGCCAAGGTGCTGGCGGAAGGCGGCGAGCCCGCAACCGCCGTGCCCATACTGCTCGGCGTGACCAAGGCGTCGCTGAGCACGGAGAGCTTCCTGGCGGCGGCCTCCTTCCAGGAGACGACGCGCGTCCTGACCGAGGCGGCGATAAGCGGCATGACCGACAGACTGCTCGGCCTGAAAGAGAACGTCATCATCGGCAAGCTCATTCCGGCGCGTGCCACCATCGACCTGCCGCCGGAGCCGGTGCGCGAGTTCTTCCTGCCGGGCCTACGCCCGGACGGAATGCACGAGCTGCCGCTGGCGATGGGCGAAGACGGCGAGGACGAGGACACGCGCGAGATCGAGCTGGAAGCGCTGATGACGGAGCCCTTCGAATCGGAGGACGCGCTGGCGGTTGCGGAGGACGAAGCTCCGGCCGTGCCGCAGACTTACTTCGCGGAGCCGGACGATCTCGACGAGGACGAGGAAGAAGAAGAAGCGGAAGCAGCGGAAGAGGCGGAAGAGACGGAAGAAGAGGAAAAGAACGAGGAAGAGTAACCGGCAAATTCATTTCAATGCGAGAGAGCCCCGGAATCCCGGGGCTTTTTCCTGCCCGCGATGGGTTAGCGTCTCGTCGTGCTCCTCACCACCGCCAACCGCTCCGCGCACGCCTCCGAGTACGCCTGCAGGCCGCAAACGTTGCAGCCCTCCACGCGGCAATCCGGCGTCGTCTCAACGCTGAGCGCCTTGCGCCACTCGCCCCGCAGGAACGCCTCGCTGACGCCGCTATCGATGTGCGACCAGGGCAACACCTCGAACTCATCGCGTTGACGCCGGGCGTAGGACTCGGCCGATAGCCCCGACTCCGCCAGCGCCGACTGCCAGGCGCCCACGTTCAGCAGCTCGTTCCAAGCGTCGAAGCGGGCGCCGTGCCGCCAGGCGCTCTCGATGACTGTGCCCAGACGCCGGTCACCGCGCGACAGCATCGCCTCGATAAGGCTTTGCTTCGGGTCGTTCCAGGTGAAGGCGACGCCGATGCGCTTGAGGCCGCGTCGCAGCAGGTCGTGGCGCGCTTCGATTTCGTCGGCGGGCATCTGCGGCGCCCACTGGAAGGGCGTGTGCGGCTTGGGGACGAAGATAGACGTGCTTACCTTCACCTGGGCTCGGCCGCCGTGCCGCCGTCGGCCCGCGTCGCGCACCGCGGCCGCCAGGTCGACGATGCCCTGCGCGTCCTCCAGCGTCTCCGTCGGCAGGCCGACCATGAAGTACAGCTTCAGGCTCGTCCAGCCGTGCTCGAACGCCGTCTCCGCCGCCTGCAGGAGATCGGCGTCCGTTGTCGGCTTGTTTATGACGTTGCGCAGCCGCTGGCTGCCTGCTTCCGGCGCGAAAGTGATGTTGCGACGCCCCGGGCCCGAAGCCGACGCCGCGAGGCGCACCGAGAAGCTGTCGACGCGCAGGCTGGGCAAGGCGATGGCGAGGCGCTCGCCGAATTCACGGCGCAGCGCTTCGACTATCGGGCCGATCTCCGAGTGATCGGCGGTGTTGAGGGAGAGCAGGCCGAGCTCATCGTAGCCCGTGGCGGCGAGGAGGGCGCGCGCGGCGTCGAGCACCTCGTCGCAGGACCGCTCCCGACGCGGCCGGTAGATGACGCCCGCCTGACAGAAGCGGCAGCCGCGCACGCAGCCGCGCTGGATCTCGACGGCGGCGCGGTCGTGCACCGTCTGCATGAAAGGGACGATGGGTCGTAGCAGCGGCGGCGAGAGTCGCTCCAGGAAGCGGCGCCTCACCTTTGCTGGCGCGCCTTCCCGCGGTCGAATCTCCGCCACCGTGCCGTCGCTATTGTAGGCAACGTCGTAGAGGCCGGGGACGTAGACGCCCGGAATCTGCGAAAGCTCCCGGAGAACGTCCGCCCGCTGCTTGCCTCCCGACGCCTTCTCCTGTCGCAAGACTTCGGCGATTTCGAGCACGGCCTCTTCGCCCTCGCCGAGCACAAATGCATCGATGAAGGCGGACAGCGGTTCCGGATTGAGGGCAGCCGTCCCGCCGGCGAGCACCAGCGGATGCTCCGAGGTTCGGTCGGCGCTGCGCAGCCGCAGGCCGGCGAGGTCGAGCATGTTGAGCACGTTGGTGAAGGTGAGCTCGTAGCCGAGCGAGAAGCCGATGGCGTCGAACTCCGCCAGCGGATGACGCGTTTCCAGGCTAAAGAGGGGAAGGCCGCGCGTCCGCAACTCCTTCTCCATGTCCGGCCAGGGCGCACAGACGCGCTCGGCCAGCACGTCAGGTTGGCTGTTGAGGATGTCGTACAGGATGGCGATGCCCAGGTTCGACATGCCGATCTCGTAGACGTCGGGGTAGGCAAGGGCCAGGCGCACGGGCGTGGCGCTCCAGTCCTTGACGACGGCGTTCCACTCTCCGCCGGCGTAACGGGCGGGGCGGCTGACGTTCTTGAGGACGGAATCGAAGTCCGGCATAGGGGCCTTTCCGGCGATTGCGAAGCTTATGGAGATCATACCCGAAGCGCCGTCGCGCCCGCAATTTCGAGTCCTCTACCCGCAGGAATAGGGGAAATCCTTGCTTTACGGCGTGTTGCTGCGCCTGCTATCATCAATCTTGTAGGACGTAAGACTTAGTAGGCCGGGTCCGATGTTGTTCGCCCCAGGCTATCCCGCCTGCCCTTGGGTCGGAAGGGTCTTGGCTTCTGTAAAGAGCGTGCTGAGCTGCGCTCTTTTCGTTTTCTCCTGGGAAGGGAGTGGTCGGTATGAAAGTGCTCTTATGTGGAGTGGGAGCTCTTCTCCTCGGTGGGGCCGGCTTCGGGCTGGGCTGGCTCGCGACCGCGGGGGAGAGCGGTTCGACGAAGCCGGCGTTCGTGGCAATCTTTCTCGTGGTGGGGGCGATTCTTGGGGCAGGCATATTCCCTATCATCTTCCTTGCGCCGGTGGAGAGAATGCGACGCTATCTAAGGCGTCTTTCGTTGCCGCAGATCGGCTTGGCGACGCTGGGCCTGACCTCCGGTCTCATCGTGTCTGTGTTGCTGGTGCCCGCCCTCTCGCGCCTGCCTGATCCGGCCGGTTGGATTGCGCCGCTGGTTACCGCCTTCATCGCCGGCGGCGGTGGTCTGCTGCTGTTTGCCGGCCGCGCCGACGAGCTGACGGCGCTGATGAGCAGCCGGCCAAAGAACGGCGGTAACGGCTACGGCAGCAGGAGTTGGAGCAAGGGGCAGCGCTTCCTGGTGGACACGAGCGCCATCATCGACGGCCGCATCGCCGACGTCTCGGAGGCCGGCTTCATCCAGGGGTCGCTCGTTTTGCCGCGCTTCGTCCTCGATGAGTTGCGCCACATCGCCGACTCGCCGGACGCTCTTCGACGTAATCGGGGGCGTCGCGGCTTAGAGGTGCTGAACCGTCTTCAGAAGGAGTCGCCCGTACCGATAGAGATCACAGACAGGGATTTCGAGGACGTGCCGGAGGTCGATAGCAAGCTGGTTCGCATGGCTTCGATTCTTGGCTGCCCGATCATCACCAACGACTTCAATCTGAATCGGGTGGCGGAGATAGAGGGCGTCTCGGTGTTGAACGTCAACCAGCTTGCCAACGCCGTCAAGTCCATCGTCCTCCCGGGCGAAGAGATGGTGGTCCGCGTTATCCAGGAAGGCAAGGAACTTGGCCAGGGAGTAGGCTTTCTAGAAGATGGGACGATGGTAGTGGTGGAAGGCGGACGCCGCCGTTTGAACGAGGAGATCGAGATCACCGTCACGCGCGTGTTGCAGACCGTAGCGGGACGGATGATCTTCGCGCAGCCGAAGGGGTAAGCTTGAAGCATGCCTGACGATGCCGAGGCCGCGGTACGGACGAAGAGGGGGGTCGGCGCCATAATCGTGGCGGCCGGTCGAAGCCTGCGCATGGGCGGCGGCGACAAGATATGGGTCTCCGTTGGCGGCAGGCCATTGCTGGCCCACACCGTCTCCATGTTCCAATTCTGCTCGGCGGTAGACAAGATCGCGCTCGTGCTCTCGTCGGACAGGCAGAAGCTCGGGCTGTCGCTCATCAAGGGCGCGCACTTCGGCAAGGTTACGGAGATCTGCTTCGGCGGCGAGGAGCGGCAGCAGTCGGTCCGCGCCGGGCTGGAGGCCCTCGGTCCCTGCGAGTGGGTGATAGTGCACGACGGCGCGCGCCCGCTGGTCACGACGAAGCTCATCGAGCAGGGGCTGGCAGCGGCGCGTCAGACCGGCGCCGCTACCTGCGCGGTTCCCGTCCACGACACGCTCAAGCTCGTCAATGAGCGCCAGATCGTCGAAAAGAGCCTGGAGCGCAACGGTCTCTGGCTGATCCAGACGCCGCAGGTCTTCCGCTACGACTTGCTGATGGAGGCGCACCGCAAGGCGGACGGCCGGACCTTCGCCAACGATGACGCCGCTCTCGTCGAGCGCATGGGCTACGAGGTCAAGGTCTTCATGGGCTCATATCACAACATCAAAGTGACGACGCCCGAAGACCTCGTGCTGGCGCAGATGCTTCTGAAGTGGCATCGGATGTAGCATGAGGGTCGGCATCGGCTACGACGTCCACCCCTTCGACGCAGCGCGGCCGCTCATCCTTGGCGGCGTTCGGATCGAAGGGTCGCCGGGCCTGAGCGGCCACAGCGACGCCGACGTCCTCCTGCACGCCGTCATCGATGCGCTGCTGGGCGCCGCCGGGCTGGACGATATCGGCAGGCATTTCCCCCCGGGCGATCCGGCGTACAAAGACATCGACAGCGCGGAGCTGCTCCGGCGAACGCGGGCGCTGCTAGCCAAGAGCGGCCATGCCGTCGGCAACGTCGATGCGACGGTGATTGCTGAGGCGCCGAAGCTCGCGCCGCACATCCCATCCATGCGGAAGGCGATCGCCGCCGCGCTGGAGATCGACACGTCGCGGGTAAGCGTGAAAGCGACCACCCATGAAGGCCTGGGGGCGATAGGCAGAGGCGAAGGGATTGCCGCGATGGCTGTCGCCTTGATAGAGTAGAGGTAGTGGACGCTAATTCCTCACAAAGATCGGTCCGAAAGCCGGACCTGCCGCGGCCCTCGCAGAAGGGCAGGAGATGTCGCTGCGTCTGTAGCAGCGGGCGGTCGCGCTGAGCGACGCCCGGAAAGCGGCACAGCCCGCACGCGCGGGCCTATCTTCTGAATCGAAATCGAGGGCAAGATGAAAGTCTTACAGAGCATAGTTCGTGATATCCAGACCGCTAGGCGAAGTGACCCGGCGGCCACGAGCAATCTGGAAGTTATCCTGGCATACCCGGGCTTCCACGCTCGCCAGTTCCACCGCCTGGCGCACACGCTTTACAATCGACGCGTTCCGCTGGCGCCGCGCCTCGTTTCGGCGGCAGGCCGCTTCCTGACCGGCATCGAGATACACCCGGGCGCGAAGATCGGGGAGGGGCTGTTCATCGACCACGGCATGGGGACGGTGATCGGCGAGACGGCGGAGATCGGCGACGACTGCCATCTCTACCAGGGCGTGACGCTGGGCGGCACCAGCCACAGGCGGGAGAAACGCCACCCGACGCTGCGCAACAACGTCACCGTCGGCGCGGGCGCAGAGGTCATAGGCGCGATAGAGATCGGCGAGAACGCGCGCATAGGCGCCGGCTCCGTCGTCATCACCGACGTTCCCGCCAACGCTACCGTCGTCGGCGTGCCGGGACACATCGCCGCCTTCCAGGAGCCGGGCGAGGAGACGGTGATGCGGATGCCGGACCCGGAATGGGACCGGATCCGGGCGCTGGAGAAGCGAGTCGAGCGGCTGGAGAGTCGCCTGCTCCCGACTAACGGGCAACCGCCGGAGACAACCGAAATCAGGGCTAGCGAGGAAAGCGAAGCATGAGGCTGTACAACACGCTGACGCGGACGGAAGACGAGTTCGCGCCCTCCGACGACACGGTGAAGATGTACGTCTGCGGGCCCAACCTGTACGCGCCCTGCCACGTCGGGCACGCCATGAGCTACGTCGTGTTCGACGTGTTGCGCCGCTACCTGGAGTGGCGCGGCTACAAGGTGCGCCACGTCCAGAACTTCACCGACATCGAGGACAAGATCATCGCGCGGGCGCAGGCGACGGGCGTCTCCACGGAAGAGCTATCGCGGCAGTACGTCGACCGCTTCTTCGCCGACATGGACCGGCTTCGCATCCAGAGGGCGCACGTCTACCCGCTGGCGACGCACGAGATACCCGGCATGATCGAGATGATCCAGGGACTCATCGCCAAGGGGCACGCCTATCCCGTCGACGGCGATGTCTATTTCCGCGTCCGGAGCGATCCGGAGTACGGCAAGCTTTCCGGGCGCTCGCTGGACGACCTGCAGGCGGGCGCACGTATCGAAGTCGACGAGCGCAAGGAGCACCCGATGGACTTCGCCCTGTGGAAGGCTTCGAAAGAAGGTGAGCCTTCCTGGGAGAGCCCGTGGGGGCCGGGCCGGCCGGGCTGGCACATCGAGTGCTCCGTCATGTCGCTGCGCTACCTGGGGCGGCTGGACATCCACGGCGGCGGCCAGGACCTCATCTTCCCCCATCACGAGAACGAGCTGGCGCAATCGGAGTGCTACACCGGGATCAAGCCGTTCGTGCGCTTCTGGGTGCACAACGGTCTCGCCCGCCTGAGCGACGGCGAGGAGAAGATGACGCGCTCGCTGGGCAACCTCGTCGCCATCACCGACGCCCTCGACCAGCACGGCGCCGACACGCTGCGCCTGTTCATCCTCAGCTCCAACTATCGCAGCCCGCTCACCTACGCAGACGAGGCGCTGACAGCGGCCAAGCGCGGCGTCGAACGGCTCCGGACGGCGGCGCATGCGCCCTCGCCGGACGGCGGCGAGTCGCTGGACGCGGCGCCGTTCCGGGAGCGCTTCGTCGAGCAGATGGAGAACGATCTCAACACGGCCCAGGCGCTGGCCGCGCTGTTCGACCTGGCGCGCGAGATCAACCGAGCCCGCGACGAAGGTCGGAGCATTCGGGAGGCCCAGGCGACGCTACTGGAGCTGGCGGGCATCTTCGGGCTGACGCTGGAAGAAGGGGAGACCGCCGTTTCCGCCGCGCCGTTCATCGAGCTGCTCATCGAGACGCGCGAAGGCCTTCGACAAGCTAAGCAGTTCGCTCTGGCGGACGAGGTCCGCAGCCGCCTGGAAGCGCTGGGCATCGTGCTTGAGGACGGCCGCGAGGGCACAACCTGGAAGCGCAAGGATTGACTTAGGGCGGGGCAATCCCTATACTTACGTATGCTAAGAGCCCCGATTGTCGGGGGCCTACTTTTGTTACGCCCGAAAGGGATTGGGCCCTTGGGTGGAGCGCAGCAAGCCCGAGTGGCGCAATGGTAGCGCAACCGACTTGTAATCGGTAGGTTGGTGGGTTCGAATCCCCCCTCGGGCTCCAGCTTGATGCAGGCGGAGGGGTGGGTGAGCGGCTAAAACCGGCGGTCTGTAAAATCGCTGCCTTGACAGGCTACGCAGGTTCGAATCCTGCCCCCTCCACCACTCGAAGGCTCAGACGGGAAACCGAAGAACGAAGCACCGGACCAGGGGGCGGCAGGGAGGCAGGATCGCCGCGCAAGCCGCCGTAGTTCAGGTGCCCACATAGCTCAGCAGGTAGAGCACGTTCTTGGTAAGAACGGGGTCCTCGGTTCGAGTCCGAGTGTGGGCTCCATAATCTAGGAGGAACAAAGCGACATGGCCAAGAAGAAGTACGAGCGAACGAAGCCCCACGTCAACGTCGGTACCATCGGTCACGTCGACCATGGCAAGACGACCCTTCTCTCCGGGATAACAAAAGCGTTGTCGCTCAAGGGGTTCGCGGAATACCGCGACTTCTGGAGCATTGACAACGCGCCGGAAGAGAGAGCGCGTGGCATCACCATCCAGGTCCAGCACGTCGAGTACGAGACCGAGAAACGGCACTACGCTCACATCGACTGCCCAGGCCATGCTGACTATATCAAGAATATGATCACCGGCGCTGCTCAGATGGACGGCGCCATCCTCGTCGTCGCCGCGCCGGAAGGGCCAATGCCCCAAACGCGGGAGCACATCCTCCTCGCCTACCAGGTCGAGGTGCCGGCCATGGTCGTCTTCCTCAACAAGATCGACCAGATGGACGACCCGGAGCTTCTGGACCTGGTGGAGCTGGAGCTGCGCGAGCTGCTCACCAGCTACCACTTCCCCGGCGACGAGATTCCGATCATCCGGGGCTCCGCGCTGAAGGCGATGGAATCGGACAGCAAGGATGTCAACGCGCCCGAGTTCGAGCCGATATGGAAGCTCATGGACGCGATCGATAACTACATTCCGCAGCCGGAGCGGCCGCGCGACCAGCCGTTCCTTATGCCGGTTGAGGACGTCTTCGGCATTAAGGGCCGCGGCACAGTCGTCACCGGCCGAATCGAGCGCGGCGTCGTCCGAACCGGCGAAGAGATCGAGATCGTCGGTCTGGCCGAAACACGGAAGACCGTCGTAACCGGCGTCGAGATGTTCCGCAAGACGCTCGACTACGGCGAGCCGGGCGACAACGTCGGCCTCCTCCTCCGCGGCATTGAACGCGAGGACGTGGCGCGCGGGCAGGTCATTGCCGCGCCGGGCAGCATCAAGCCGCACACCTACTTCGAAGGCAGAGTTTACGTGCTGTCGAAGGAAGAGGGCGGCAGGCACACGCCGTTCTTCAACGGCTACCGGCCGCAGTTCTTCGTGCGCACGACGGACGTGACGGGGAGTTGCGAGCTGCCGGAGGGCGTGGAGATGGTCATGCCCGGCGACAATGTCGACGTAAAGGTCCGCCTCATCGAGCCGATTGCACTGGAGGAAGGGTTGCGCTTCGCCATCCGCGAGGGCGGCCGCACAGTTGGCGCCGGCGTAGTGGTGAAGATACTGGAGTAGGAAGAGAGAGGGGCCGGCCCGAAGCTGGTCGAGAGCTAGATGGCGAAGAAAGAAGAACGAGCGATCATCACCCTGGCATGCTCAGAGTGCCGGGAGCGGAACTACGTAACCGAGAAGAACCGGCGCAACGACTCCGAACGTATCGAGCTGCGCAAGTACTGCCCGCGCTGCCGCTGTCACCGCGCGCACCGTGAGGTCAGGTAAGTCGGTGTCGGTCGGATGCGAGCGGTACGGGGCGAAGGGCGTGGGAGGCGAAGATAATGAGTCGTGCGCTTAGACGGCATCCCGCCGTTAGCAAGCCATCGAAAAAGGCGCCTTCGCTGCGAGCGTCAGGGCCCCCGAAGGGCGGCGCGCCTACGCGCACCCGCAAGGGCTGGCGCCGCTTCCTTCCGCGCTGGGCCGATGACATCATCAGTGAGCTGCGCAAGGTCACCTGGCCGACGCGTCGCGAGACCGTGAACCTCACGATCCTCGTCATCGTCGTGTCCGCGGCCATCGGCGGGCTGCTCGGCGGAATCGACGTCCTGTTCAACTGGTTCATGAATGCTACGATATTACGCTGACGGGGACTAAAGTGCCGAGGAAAAAGAAGACAGCAGTAATAGACGCAGAAAAGAAAGAAGCGCAGGCGGAAGCGCAGGCCGCCGAGGAAGACATAGCCGCGCCGGTCGAGGGCCGTGCCTGGTACGTCATCCACACCTACTCGGGTTACGAGAACAAGGTGAAGGCGAACCTGGAGCACCGCATCGAGTCCATGGACGCGAAAGAGCTCGTCTTCCAGGTGATCGTGCCGACGGAGGACGAGATCGAGATCCGCGACGGACAGCGCCGCACGGTCGAGAAGAAGGTGTTTCCCGGCTACGTGCTGGTACAGATGATAGAGTTGCGCGACGATGACCCGGAATCCAGCCGGGCCTGGTTCGTCGTGCGGAACACGCCGGGTGTCACCGGCTTCGTCGGCTCGGGCGTCAAGCCGACGCCGCTGGAGTCGAGCGAGGTGCGCAAGATCGTGCGCCAGATGCGCTCGGAGGAGCCGCGCGTCAAGGTCGGCTTCACCATCGGCCAGAGCGTTCGCGTCATCGACGGGCCGTTCATGGACTTCGTCGGCCAGGTCGACGAGATAAACCTGGAGAAGGGCCGCGTCCGCGTGCTGGTCTCCTTCTTCGGCCGGGAGACCCCGGTAGAGCTCGATTTCCTCCAGGTGGAGAGGCTGTAAATTGGCAAAGAAAGTCCGCGCAATCGTCAAGTTGCAGATTGAGGCCGGAAAGGCCAATCCCGCACCGCCCGTCGGGCCGGCTCTGGGCCAGCACGGCGTCAACATCATGTCGTTCTGCAAGGACTATAACGAGAAGACGGCCTCGCAGCCGGGAACGATCGTTCCAGTCGAAATCACAGTCTTCGAGGACCGCTCCTTCACCTATGTGCTCAAGACGCCGCCCGTGTCGGAGTTGCTCAAGAAGGCGACGGGCCTCAACAAGGGCAGCGCGGCGCAGAAGCGCGAGAAGGTCGGCGAGCTCTCTCGCGATAAGGTCCGCGAGATTGCCCAAGTCAAGCTCCGCGACCTGAACGCGACGGACGTCGAGGCGGCGATGCGCATGGTCGAGGGAACGGCCCGCAGCATGGGAATAGAGGTCAAATAGTGGTAACGAAGGTTGGCAAGAAGCACCAGGAGGCGCTGACGCTCGTAGACCGCGAGGCGACTTACGCGCCAGCGGAGGCGATAGCGCTCGCCAAGAAGGCAGCCCACGTCCGCTTCGACGAGACGGTGGAGCTGCACGTTCGCACCGGGCTGGACGTTCGCCACGCCGACCAGCAGATCCGCGGCTCCGTGCTGCTGCCGCACGGTCTGGGCAAAACCGTCCGCGTGCTGGTGTTCGCGGAGGGCGAAGCGGAGAAGCAGGCGCAGGAGGCGGGTGCCGACTACGTCGGCGCGGACGAGCTGATAAAGAAGGTCGAAGGCGGCTGGACAGACTTCGACGTTGCCCTCGCCCAGCGGGAGATGATGGGCAAGGTGGGACGCCTGGGTCGAGTCCTCGGGCCGCGCGGCCTCATGCCCAACCCGCGCTCCGGCACCGTCGTCGAAGCGCAGGACGTGGCGCGGGCGGTGCAGGATGCCCGTCAGGGAAAGGTCGAATACCGGCTGGACCGAAGCGCCATCATCCACGTCCCCATCGGCAAGATCGGCTTCGAGGAGCAGAAGCTGCTGGAGAACCTGGCGTCGATAGTCGAGACGCTGGTGAAGGCGCGGCCGGCCGGCGCCAAGGGCCAGTTCATCCGCAGCATTACTCTTGCAACGACGATGGGGCCGGGGATCAAGCTGGAGCTTAACTCGACGCTC
>Ga0187849_1003990_pt1 | contig 12577 bp, 9 predicted proteins | sample June2016WEW_4_10_2_FD_132412 | JGI IMG/M metagenome (GOLD analysis project Ga0187849, IMG submission 132412) | Peatland microbial communities from SPRUCE experiment site at the Marcell Experimental Forest, Minnesota, USA - June2016WEW_4_100 | ecosystem: Environmental > Terrestrial > Soil >... | reverse complement strand
TGCCCTGCACCGGCTCAGTTTCTCAACCGACCTCCAGGAAATGGATATCATCTTCGGGGGCGAGGAGAAGCTTTACCGGGCGCTCACAGAACTGATAGAGCGCCATCACCCGAAGGCGGCATTCGTCTATTCGACCTGCATCGTGGGCATCATCGGAGACGATCTGGAGCCGGTTTGCAAGCGGGTGGCGGCTGAAAAGAAAATCCCGGTTATTCCGGTTCAATCCGAGGGGTTCAAGGGAAACAAGCGCGAAGGGTACAGCGCCGCCTGCAAAGCCATGTTCCGGCTGGTTGGAACGGGAGATATCACGGGCATCTCGGCTCTCAGTGTCAATATTCTTGGGGACTTCAACCTGGCCGGAGAGCTTTGGATCATCCGCGATTACTTCAAAAGGATGGGCGTCGAGACCGTTGCGAATATAACCGGGGACGGGCGCGTCGCACAGATCATGCGGGCGCATGGCGCCGCTCTGAATCTAGTCCAGTGTTCCGGCGCCACTATCGAACTTGCCAAAATGATGAAGGAGTCCTTCGGGATACCCTTTCTGCGGGTTTCCTACTTCGGCGTTGAGGACATGGCCCAGGCGCTCTACGACGTTGCCGGATTCTTCCAGGACAAGGACCCCGGGATTATCGAGCGAACGCGGCAACTGGTCAAAGATGAACTCTCGGTTCTCTATCCGGAGCTCCGGAAATTTAGAGAAGACCTCTCAGGAAAGAAGGCCGCTATCTACGTAGGAGGGGCCTTCAAGGCCTTCTCACTAGTCAAGGCCTTCCGTCTGCTCGGAATGCAGGTCGTCATGGTGGGGTCTCAAACGGGTACGGCGGAAGATTACAGAGACCTGCACGAGATCACCGACGAGGGGACCATTATAGTCGATGACTCCAATCCGCTGGAGCTTTCCAGTTTTCTCAAGGAAAAGGATTGCGACATTTTTGTCGGGGGTGTCAAGGAAAGGCCCATCGCCTACAAGCTCGGGGTGGGATTCTGCGACCACAATCATGAACGCAAGCAGCCTCTCGAGGGGTTTGTGGGGATGCTCAACTTCGCAAGGGAAGTTCACTCCTCGGTCATGAGCCCGGTCTGGCGCTTTGTACCCCGAAGAGAAAAGAAGGTTTGAGATGGAACATCCGCCATACATGTCCACTACCAATGCTTGTAAGCTCTGCAAGCCTCTTGGGGCCTGCCTGGCCTTCCGGGGCATCGAAGGCTCCGTGCCCCTGCTGCACGGGTCCCAGGGCTGCGCAACTTATATGCGCCGCTACATAATAAGTCATTTTAGAGAGCCTATGGACATCGCCTCCTCATCGCTTGGAGAAAAACATGCGGTCTATGGCGGAGGAGCCAATCTCAAACAGGGATTGCAAAACGTCATGACCAAGTTCGGAGCAAAACTCATCGGAGTTGCGACCACCTGCCTGACGGAAACCATAGGCGATGACGTGCCGGCGATCGTACATGAATTCCGCAGGGAGATGCATGACAGCGGCTTGCGGGACCTGCCGGCGCTGGTGACGGTATCGACGCCGAGCTACTCAGGCACGCACATGGAAGGATTCCATGCCGCAGTAAGAGCAGTGGTCGAACAGCTCTCGGAGGATGGGACTAGCGCACACATAGCCCGCCCGCCCGCCCTGAACCTGCTGCCGGGTTTTCTCTCACCCGAGGACCTTCGACACCTCAAGGAAATCATAGATGATTTCCGGTACCCGGCGGTCATTCTGCCAGACTTCTCAATGACCTTGGACGGACCGGCCCTGGAGGACTATGAAAAGATCCCCAGCGGGGGCACACCTATAGAAGACATACGGCGCATGGGAGGAGCGGCTGCAACCTTTGAGTTCGGCACAACCCTGGATTGCAAAACGGCCGGGAAATTTCTCGAGGAGCACTTCGGCACGCCTCTGCACAGTATGGGAATTCCGATAGGCCTTCGCGAAACAGACGTTTTCTTCGGCGCATTAGAGCAGTTGAGCGGTACGGACCGTCCGGAGAAGCACGTTCTGGAAAGGGGACGCCTGGTCGATTCCTACGTGGACGCGCACAAATACCTCTTTGGCAAGCGTGCCGTCGTTTATGGCGAAGAGGACCTGGTAGTTGCGCTCACTTCTTTTTTGACCGAGGTCGGCATTACACCGGTACTTTGCGCGTCAGGCGGCAGGAGCGGCCGGTTCAAGCCGGCCATAGAGCGGGTTACGGCCGGGATAGCGCCGCCGTCCGCCTCGTGTGAATCTGGCCTGCAGTCCCGGTTCCCGAGCCCCGCCGTCCCCGCCGCCGAAGGTTTGAGTGGGGAATCTGGCTGGCGGTCCTGGTTCCCAAGCCCTGACGGCCCCGCCGTCCCCGCCGTCCCCGCCGTCCATGAAGGAATGGATTTCCAGCAGATCGAGGAACTCGCCCTCGAGCTTTCACCCGATCTGCTCATCGGGCACAGCAAGGGTTACACGCTTGCCAGGAAGCTCGGCGTTCCCCTCATCCGCGTGGGGTTTCCGATCCACGACCGATTCGGAGCGCAGAGAATCCTTCACGTGGGCTACAGAGGAACACAATCGCTTCTTGACCGCATTGTGAACGCCCTCATCGAGGGAAATCAAAACGATTCGCCGGTTGGCTATGCATACATGTGAGAAAGGAAAGTTTGAAATGAACTTCTCGGGCGATTTAAGCCGCCATCCCTGTTTCAATGCAGCAGTCAAGGGTTCATACGGCCGTGTCCATCTGCCGGTTGCGCCTCACTGCAACATCAGGTGCAACTACTGCAACCGCAAGTACGATTGTGTAAACGAAAGCAGGCCGGGAGTGACAAGCGCTCTGCTTTCCCCGTTGCAGGCTTCCCTGTACATGGAAAAAGTCCTTGAACGCGAGACGCGGATAGCAGTCGCCGGAATCGCCGGCCCCGGAGACCCGTTTGCCAACCCGGAGGAAACGCTCGGGACACTGCGTCTCATAAGAGAAAAATATCCGAATATTCTTCTGTGCCTTTCGACCAACGGGCTCCGAATCGCCGAGCATCTGGACGAAGTCGCCGAAATCGGCGTCTCCCATGTCACTATAACGGTCAATGCCGTCGACCCGCAAATCGGGCAGAAGATATATAGTTGGGTCCGCGACGGAAAGATCATCTACCGGGGCTTACAAGGCGCCGAACTGTTACTCGACCGGCAGATTGCCGCCATAAAAGGATTAAAGAGCAGAAGCGTTACGGTCAAGGTGAACACTATCGTCGTTCCTTCCGTAAACGACCGCCACGTCGAAGAAGTCGCCAGGACCATGGCGGGTCTGGGGGTCGATGTACTCAATTGCATGCCGATGCACCCCAACAGGGATACGCCTTTTGAGGATATAGAGGAGCCTTGCGGGGAAATGATCGAGGAGATCCGCGCAAGGGCCGGGCGTTACCTGCCCCAGATGCGCCACTGCACCAGATGTAGGGCCGATGCGGTTGGGCTGCTGGGAGAAGACCGCAGCGAAGAGCTTCGCGGTTGTCTTACGCAATGCGCGGGTCTTGCCCCCGGCCTTGCCGAACGGCCGTATGTTGCAGTTGCGACAATGGAGGGGATACTGGTAAATCAGCACCTCGGAGAGGCGTACAGGCTCCAGATCTGGTCCAGGACTGAAGAGGGCTTTCATTGCATCGGGGAGCGCATGGCCCCCGAACCTGGCGGAGGCGCCTTGAGATGGAAGGAATTGGCTGAAACCCTCAAGGACTGCCGTGCTGTCCTGGTGGCCGGAATCGGGGAAAATCCGGCAAATGCGCTTACACAAGCGGGTATAGAACCTATCGAGATCAGCGGGTTCATCGAGCCGGCGCTCGCTGCGGTTTATTCCGGCAGAGGTTTAAATGAGTTCAAAGCCCGGCGGCGAGGCTGCTGCTCGAAGGGCCTGGGGTGCCCCGGCTCGGGTGAAGGCTGCTAGGGCTTAGGATTTGAGGTCCCCCTAAAGGGGGATAGTGATGTTTTTCAAAAGCGCGGGGAGCTACGCCCCCCACACCCCCTCGCCGCTACGCGGCTCACTATGGCGCTGCGGCGGCGGCCCCGCGCATACGGTGGCTTGCCGCCGACAGCGCCGAGCGCTCGGCCACACGCGCTTGCGCGTGTAGGCCGAAATCCTCGCGGGTGCGGGGTATCTTTAAAATGAAAAATCTTTCCCCCACCTGGCAGAGCCTGGAGTTATTAGGCGCTCTTTGAACGCAATTTGGTATCAGAACATGCCCCGGACTCGATCCCGGGATCACGACAGCCCGCCCGCCCGTGAGGCTGTCCCCGATACACCGCCTGCAGGTCAGGCAACCTGTTGCATCTTGTTGGCGAAGTCACGACCCGATGTTGCGGGTGGGAATGGTTTGCCGTCTTTGCGATAAAGCTCGATGGCCTCTTCGACCGCTTGACACAGTTCCACAAAGACAGCCCTTTCATCGGCGCCATGGGTCCCGCCGTATATCAATCCCGGTGCGCTGCCTACATAGCAATGATCTTCTTCTGACCACTCAACTATTTTTGCATACCTGGCGCTATCTTCCATTAAGTTCCCTCACCTTTGGCGGCATGAAAAACTTCCCCTCTTTAGCGCTTTTTTTCTCTTTCAAAATACTTCAGAAATAATCCGAGGGCAAGGGACTTGGGCACTGTGCAATAATGGAGTCAAATCGACACTTTTCACGCCTGCCTCACAGAGACGTATCCTAAGGAGAATTCAAAAACATCGTGGATCACGTGAAGGGGCATGATGTTCAAATTTGCAAAATGGATTCCGCTGCATTTTTGCCGGGGGCGGCGAAGTGCAGCTACACGGGAAAATATGGAATTTACTTGATTGTCTCTATCCGAGGTATCCGTGGCAAAAAACGGCACCCACGCATGATCTTCCACGAACCCTAAAAGCAAAGAACCACGGATTACACGCAAACTCCGGATTTCACGGATGGGATATACCGCTGCTTACATTTATTGAGCTGGGCGTCATGGCGTGTCTATCAGTTCCGGGCGGCTAATGCGAGGAGCTTATTAGACGGCAAGTTTCATGCTGCAAGGCGTTGCCTAGCATCATCAAGTGACGTTTGAGGATACGAGTTAAACCAAAGCGAACAGTCGATTTTCCCCGCTGCCGGGGACTTTTTAAATAGTTGAACATCGCGGCCGGTGGCGACTATTCTTGCTCCTTGCTTCGTGCTCCTTGCTTCGTGCTCCTTGCTTCGTGCTCCGGCTTTTCCATTGCCAGTTCTTATCATCGTGATCGCATCATTGCCGGCACAATCCTGACTTCTTTACAGGGATTTCCCCTGGCCCGTGATTCAGCCTTGGACCCTGCAATAACATACACTCGCTCCTGACGATCCCTGAGAGGCTTCACCACCCTTTCAACATGTTCCTTCTTGTTTTCAAGGTACACGGGTTTGACCTCCTCTCCTGCAGGGCAAACGGCCATACAGTAGCTGCAGCGGTAGCTCATCCGAAACATCAGAGACTGCCACATGAAGGCCGTCTCCCGATCATCGAAATGAGAACGGTATCCCGCCATGTCGTGAGAGGTAACCATGGCTTCCACCCATTGCTGAAACCCGGCATAGTTATCTCTGTAGGTGTGAGTGATACAGGCCATAAAATCGAAGGGCTGGTCCCTGGTGATGGCCCCGGTGGGACAGACGGCTGCACATAGGTTACATTTGAAGCATGGGTTCTCCTCGATGGGACGATCATATCCATCGAACACCCCGTTGACCAGGATACTTTCCAACTGAATGCAACTGCCGTACTTCGGATGTAAAACAAGCCGGTTCATCCCCATGTGTCCCAGACCGGCCTCCACCGCCATGATCTTGTGGCTTACGTCCCAGATTTTCCCTGGATACCGATCCATAGCCATGGGCCATCCCTTGTTGACGACGACCCCACGAATGCCGAGTTGGTTCAGGCGGCGAAGGATTTCTCGAGAAACGCTGGAAGTCCTGTCTCCAGTATGATGAAATTCTTCATTGGCGACGTAACGGGCCGGACTCTGAATGTTCTCGCGGTTATTCACTGTGATGACGGCTATGATACTGCGCGCAAGGGAGTAGACGTGTAAGATTCCCTCTCGCTCCTTTTGCAGCGACTCCCGCTCCAGATCCACCAGACCCACATCGTCGGCCCCGGCATCGAGGCAGATTTTCTTTACCGACTCTGCAGAATAAGTTCCATTCTCCCTGCCCATATTAGATGTTGTCATTTGTGCCTCCTGGCTCGTGTCCATCCGGAAACACCGGATGAGACGCTTGCAGTTTCCGATTCGGGAAGGAGGGGTTTTTCGTTCTGGCCAGGAAATCGAGGGCTTGCGCGGAGGCGTACATAATCTGGTCATTCCTCTTACCGCCTTTAGGCGGAAGGGGTACGCCGCACAAGGAAGCCAGAAGATTGACACCGCCAGGGCGGAAAAGCACCCTTTCCGGACGGAAACTGGCTATTGTTTTGCGGGTATGCCGGATTAGCGACATGCTTTCCTTTTTCATGAGAACTCCGATTCCTGATATCAGTGTATATACACGTACTTAACTAAAAAAATAAGCCTGCGACTCTCGATAAAGGGAGATAATCTGCGATCGGATATTCCCTTCAACTTGAATATAGTGCGAACGGGAGGAGCCGAAATTACAATGAGAGTATATACACCTAATCGACTTCGCGTCAATAACTTTCTTGCCGTAACTCTATCGGCCGGCCCTTCCAGTTTCTCTGTGCTTTCCCGGCCGATCATCCCCCGATCACGGACACGGCAAAGTTAGAACACTGCTGGAAGCCCGATGAGCCCTTTTTGACCCGACATATTACGGTTTGCAAGGTAACCATTGACATACGAATTATCAGTGTGCTAATCTTTTTTCCCGGAGCTGATTCACGGGTGATCCGGAAATACCCGTTAACTTTCGATTGGGGAGTTTTGCTCCATGGTTTTTAATGATTGCATCTGCTTTCAACTCGGCGCAGTCAGCCGCAAAATCACTCGTTATTACAAGGAAAAGCTCACCTCCATGGGACTGACTCACGGTCAGTTCTTTTTGCTGGTGGCCCTCTACGATGAAGACGGGCTATTGCCCAGCCAGCTTGCAGATAAGACAGCCCTGGATCGTGCCACAATCACCGGGCTGCTGGACCGGCTGGAGAGGGACGGATGGACCGAGCGCCGGCCGGATCAAAGCGACAGGAGGGTCCTTCGTATTCATATCACCGCCAAGGCAATGCAGGTGCGTGAAGTTATTCTTTCCATTTTTGAAGAGACAAACGGCCAGTTTCTCGGACGCTTTTCACCGGACGAATGGGCACTGTTCCAATCCTTTCTGAAGAGGTTGGAGCGAGCTGAGCATATGGAAAACAGATCGCCGGTTTGATCTCAGTGTTGAAAATCTCCTACCCTCCCCTTCTGAAAAACTGAAAACTGAAAGGGTGCTTTCAATGATCAGGTCCTTTAGAGATTTTGCAGACCTGGCTTCCGAAAAAGGGCCCATGAGGGTGGCCGTCCTTGCCCCGGAAGACGAGGAGTTCATGCTGGCTGTAAAAAAGAGCTGGCAGAGAGGCTATATCGAGCCCGTCCTCATTGGTAACAAGGAAAGGATAGAGCGGGTAGCGGAGAAAGTTGAATTTGATATAAGCGGATTCGAAACTATCAGCAATGACGATCGCCAAGCCATCTCAAACCTTGGAATAGGCATGATTTTCTCGGGAGAACTGCCGATCGCAAGCAAAGGCCAGATCCCTACTTCCTATATCTACCGTTCGATAATCAGAGAAGAAGCGAAAACCGGTTCCGGAACGAACGTCAGCGTCATCTCTTTCTGGGAGGTCCCCGGACTCGATCACCTGGTTGCCTTTACGGATACGGGAGTCAATATAGTACCGGATGCAAAGGCGAAACTGGAGATCTGCAAAAACGCCCTTTTTGTTTATCGGCTTCTCGGGTATTCGAAACCCTCGATGGCTGTCCTTTCCGGACAGCGCCAAATCGGTGGCGCCCTTACATCTTACCGGGATTACGAGTCGATCAGGAGAGCTGCAGATTCCGGGGACTTGGGGGAATGCGAGATCGTCGATGCGACTTCCTTTACCGAGATTTTTGCCGGCAAGGGAAACCGTATCGTAAATTGGGACAGCTTGAACCTGGAACGGATGCCCCACATCCTGCTGGTCCCCTGCCTGGATACGGGCAACATCATATGTAAGCTTGATTTTGTCCTGAATGTATCCCGGTGCTCCCTGGTTGCAACCTCCAGGGGGCCCGTCTGTATCCCCGCGCGCTCCGATTTCACCGATTCCATAGTGCAGCAACTGGCGATGTGCGTTGCCATAGCCGCGCGGATGAAAGGCGGAAAATGAGATGGTGAAATCTTTTAATGATATTCTTGAAGCGGCGAAGAGCGCGGGACCCGTAAGACTCGTGACTTCTTTCAGAGAGCAGGACCTGGATCTGATCTGCCGTGCGGCCGCAGCCGGCTTTATTATTCCCTGCCTTATCGGCAACGGCAAAGCAATAGAGAAGATGACTGAGAGGGGTCCACTCGCGTCGATGGAACATGAGATCGTGGATGAAAGATATCCAGGCGGCGTGCTCCAGAGGGCAATCTCCCTTATTCGCGAAAAGCGGGCCGACATATTGATGCAGGGGGGCTTCGATCAGAACGCCTTCCTTTCTGCGGTCCTAGACGCCAGGACGGGGCTGCTGAAGGCAAAGGCGGCCAGTTATGTTTCCGTCTTCGAACTGGCCGAAAGCGGCAAACTGATCCTTGTTACCGACACCTTCCTGAACAACTATCCAGGACTTACCGAGAAGCGGCTGATTCTCGAAAACGCCCTGTCCCTGTCGGCGATACTGGAAATCGACACTCCTAAAGTCGCGGTTCTTGCCGCTGTAGAACAGGTAAATCCCGGTATTCCTTCAACTCGGGATGCCGCAATCCTCTCCAAGATGTCTGAAAGAGGGCAGTTCGGAAAAGCACGTGTCGAGGGTCCCCTAGATATAGACTGCTCTCTGAGTCACCTTGCCGCAAAGAGAAAAGGGATAAATAGCAATGTCACCGGCAACGTGGATATCTATTTAGTTCCTGAAATCGATACGGGCTACCTGCTGGCGGAATCTCTTGTTTGCTTTGGAAGAATCCATACAGCCGGTATAGTCATGGGGACGACAACCCCTGTAATACAGGATGTGCCCTTTGTCTCTGATGAATGCAGGTTGGTGGAAATCGCGCTGGCATCTTTGGCTCTGAGGAGAGGAGAAGGGGATGGACAGGCAATGTAGCATGCTTGTAATCAACGTGGGCTCCACTTCGACAAAGCTCGCCTGGTTCAAGGGTAGCGAACCCATGGTTCTCGGAACGATTCCCTATCCAAGTGAAGAGCAGGCGCCCTACCCTTCCATGAGAGAGCAGATCCCTCAACGGCAAGCGGGTGTTCTGGATTTTTTGCAAAAAAACCGGATCGACCCGGAAGGAATCGACATGGTTGTCAGCCGCGGAGGTCTTGGAAAGCCGGCCCCGGCCGGCGCATATGAAGTCGATGACGCCATGTGCGAGGAACTGCTCGAGGGAAAATACGGCAAGCATGCTTCGGCTCTGGGTCCCGCAATCGCCTTGAACTTATCGAGGAGGTACGGCGCGCAGGCCATAGTGGTCGATCCGCCGAGCACTGATGAATTTCACCCTCTGGCCAGGATCTCCGGTCTTCCGGAAATTGAGCGCAAGAGCGCTTTTCACAGCCTGAACCAGAAAATGGTGGCAAGACGCCTTGCGGCAAAGCTTGGGGTAAAGTACGAGCAGATGAACGTCGTAGTGGCCCATCTGGGGGGCGGCATTACCGTTGGCGCGCATCAGAAGGGCCGGGTCATTGACTGCACCCACGGGCTTGCCGAAGGGCCTTTCACTCCGGAGAGAGCCGGATCTCTTCCGACACTGGATCTGATTGACCTCGCCTTTGACGGGGGGATGGAAAAAAAACAGCTCCAAAGGCGCCTAGTGGGAGAAGGAGGGCTGTATGCTTACCTTCAGACCAGGGACGTTCAGAGGGCTGAAGAGATGATCGGGGCCGGAGATGAGAAAGCAAAGCTCATCCTCGAAGCAATGGTTTATCAGATCGCCAAGGACATCGGTGCCATGTGTGTCGTTTTAAAGGGCGCGGTAGACAGGATCATTCTGACCGGCGGCATGGCGCATTCGGAGTTAGTGACAGGCGCGATCAAAAAATGGGTTGAGTTCCTTGGGCCTGTTTTCGTCTTTCCCGGTGAAAACGAAATGACGGCCCTCGCCGAAGGAGGCCTGCGTGTATTTCTCAAAGAAGAGGAAATAAGAAAATACCCCGACGCAGGGTAAGCATTCACCACGAAGAACGGAGCATAGTCCGGTCAAGGAGAGGGCACGAAGAAGAAGCAAGAAACCAAAGGGTGTGGAGACCAGGCATTTCGCCCCCCTATCTTCTTCGAGGCCTTCACCCCGCTGCGCTCCTCCTTCGTGGTGCATAAAATTATTTGCAAGGTGCGGTGGACGATTACAACGCAGGGTAAGCTTTCACCACGAAGAAAGCGAAGAGCACGAAGATGAAATTTGATGGGCTGTCGAACAAACCGGAATAGTTGAATCTCCAGAGATTGAGCATTGCCCGGCATTCCTAGGGGTTCACGGCACGCATTAAACCAAAGCGAACACCCGATTTTGCCCCTGCCGCCGAGGACTTTTTCAATATTTGGGCATGGCGGCCGGTTGGGACGTCGAGCGTGGCAATCTTGTTCAAAATCTGATCTGCAAATCTTCACAAATTGGCTGAGACTCGTCGGTTTACAAATAGGAGGGCTGTACGTAACAAAGCCTCATTTTCTGTGTGATTTAAAGTTGTTATTGCAACTTAGCGCATCTATCTCCCCTTTGCTTTTTCCCTCACCTTTTGTCAACTGAAAAATAACGATGATAACTGCATTTCGATGATATCCGTTTAAGCTTGAGATGCTAAAATGTCATTGCCCGCCCGGAGGAAAGGGCAACGCTGGGGAGCCGGCCGACGATTCTAGAGCATCTTCGCGGGAGAACCTGCATCTTCGGGCAACAACCACTTGAACCGGGAACCGCTTTGCAGACTGCTGCCGAAACGATTTTAATCAACAAATTTGGACAATTGCGGAAGATTATGCTATCCTGCGTTGCTACGAATGTAATTTGCCTTTTTCATTAATAGTTTGCGGTAATTCCGGTATGCCACAAAATCGGAGTTCACCTCTTTCTTATTTCCTGAATCGGACAACAGTACCCGGAAAGCAAGCAGTGCCCTCGACCTCGACAGCAATTGCCGGATGTTATCATGGCTAAAAAACCGTCCTATGAAGAATTGAAACAAAAGTTGGCAGACCTGCAAAGTGAAATTCTTGAAAGAAGACAGGTAGAGACGGATCTGGAAAATGAACTGAGAAAGTTCAGGGGATTATATGACCTCGCTGTAGCCATGACTAGTGATCGGAGCCTCGATGAATATCTCCAGCTCATTGTTAATAAATGCAGGCAGATATTACGTTCTGAAATATCCTATATCGCGCTGCATGATGAGGTCCAGGATGATTTTTACAAGCATACCTTATCCGGAATCCAGACGGAAGCCTTCAGAAACCTGCGACTCCCCTTTGGCAGGGGCCTGGGGGGGATGGCCGCAAGAATGAGGCAAGGTTACATCGTTAATGACTATTTAGCGGAGAAGAGCTTCGACGGACCAGATGACCAAATCATCGCGGATGAGGGAATAATCTCGGGAATGGCGGTTCCAATTCAGACGGGGACAAAAAATCTGGGTGTACTTTACGTCTTTAATCGAACGAAGACCGCTTTTTCACAATCCGACCTGGACACCCTCTTCCTCATCGCCAATCTTGCATCTGTCGAGATCAACCGCAAACAAGCCGAGGACTTGCTGCGGGAAAGCGAAAGGCGTTTCCGTTTTATGGTAGAAACCACGGGGGATGTAATCTATCGCCTGCACTACGACTCAATGACTTACGATTATTTGAGTCCAGGGATCAGTAACCTTACGGGGTACTACCCGGAAGAAATTAAGACTCTTGGGTTTTCCAACCTGGTTACACGGATTGACTTGCCGGGGAAAGAGGACGTTTCTGCCGAAGTGATTCGTAAAGACCGTCTTGCGGGGAAGACCGGCGAGTACCGGGCAGATTATTTGATAGCCACAAAGACCGGAACCCCCAAATGGTTGAGAGACCATTCTTTTCCCTGGTTCGATGATTTAGGCAAGCTTGTGGGGGCGGTCGGGATTCTTAGCGACGTGACCGGCTACAAGCGGGCTGAAGCTCTTGTGCGGCAGCGTACAGCCGAGTTGCAGCGAAGCAATCAGGCCCTCCAGGATTTCGCCTTCATAGCCTCACACGATATGAAAGAGCCTCTTCGCAAGGTCATCTCTTTTGGCAACATGCTCCGGCAAAAGTATAACGATTCGCTCGAACAGACGGGCAATGACTATCTGAACCGGATGCTCGATGCGGCTGAGCGCATGCACTCCCTGCTCACAGGACTTCTTGAATACTCAAGGGTAACGACAAACCCTGAGCCTTTCAGAGAAGTCGATGT
>Ga0187849_1003989_pt1 | contig 12578 bp, 8 predicted proteins | sample June2016WEW_4_10_2_FD_132412 | JGI IMG/M metagenome (GOLD analysis project Ga0187849, IMG submission 132412) | Peatland microbial communities from SPRUCE experiment site at the Marcell Experimental Forest, Minnesota, USA - June2016WEW_4_100 | ecosystem: Environmental > Terrestrial > Soil >... | reverse complement strand
TGAAGTAAATTTGTTCGCCCGAAAGCTCACCGAAGAACATCGCCGCGCACAACGCATCAAAAAACATACCCGCGTGCTGGTCTGCATGGGCAATCCACCTTACGACCGCGAGCAAGCCGAGGTTGGCGAGCGTCCCGAACATTTGCGCAAAGGCGGCTGGGTTCGCCACGGCGACCCGCGAGTGCCTTCACCGGATAATCCCAGCGACCACACCCGGCCAATTCTCCAAGATTTCATCGAACCGGCTTCCGCAGCCGGCGCGGGCGTTCACGTCAAGAATCTCTACAACGATTACGTTTATTTCTGGCGCTGGGCATTGTGGAAACTTTTTGAGAATCCCGAAGCCAGCGGGCCGGGCATCATCACGTTTATCACAGCGGCGTCCTATTTGCGCGGGCCGGGCTTTGTCGGAATGCGGCGAAAAATGCGCGAAGCCTTTGACGAGCTTTGGATCATTGATTTGGAAGGTGACAATCTCGGCGCACGCAAAACCGAAAATGTGTTCGCCATTCAAACGCCTGTTGCCATCGCCATCGGCGTCCGTTACGCCAACCGACAGCCACAAAACCCGGCCAGAGTCCGCTACGCTAAAATAACTGGCACATGCGAGGAAAAATACAGCAAGCTCGACACAATCCGTTCGTTAGCCGACCTCGAATGGCAGGATTGTTTCGATGGATGGTCTGACCCGTTTCTGCCGCGTGGACGTGGCAACTACTATAATTGGCCGCTGTTGACGGATTTGCTTCCGTGGCAACATTCCGGCGTTCAGTTCAAACGCACTTGGCCAATCGGGGAAACTTCAGAACTTTTGCGGCAACGGTGGACAAAGCTCTTGGTCGCACGAGCGGACGAACGGGGAGAATTGATGCGTGAAACATCTGCCCGGAAAGCAACTAACCAATATGAATCGTTTCTGCCGCATGGTGGAATCCTTGCGGCTATTGGTAGTTTGTCGGCCAATGTTCCGCCAATTGAACCAATACGTTACGGCTATCGGAGTTTTGATAGGCAGTGGTTGTTGCCCGATGCGAGACTTTGTGACCGACCGCGCCCGCCTTTTTGGCAAGCTCACAGTGACCAACAGGTTTATTTCACAGCGCTCATCGCCGGGGTGCTTGGCCTCGGCCCGGCAGCCACAATCAGTGCCAGCGTTCCCGACTTGCATTATTTTTGCGGACGCGGCGGCAAAGATGTGATTCCGCTTTGGCGTGATGCGGAAGCCAGCCAAGCCAACGTGACGGGCGGATTGCTGGACGTGTTGAATCCGAGCTTGGGCAACGTCGTGCCGGAAGATTTTTTCGCGTATTGCTACGCACTACTGGCCACGCCTGCCTATGTCGAAACATATTCCGAAGAATTGACCGTGCCCGGCCCGCGCATACCCATAACCAAAGACCGCGCTTTATTTCAACAAGCGGCGAAGCTTGGACGCAAGCTGATTTGGCTGCATTCCTACGGCGAACGCCTCGTGCCCGTCCGCCAACGTCCCGGCGAAGTTCCACAAGGCAACGCCCGTTCCCGTCGCAGCGTGCCTGACACCACCGAGGGATACCCCGAAGAGTTTTTTTACAATGAAGAGGCAAAAGTTCTGCGCGTGGGCGAAGGTGAATTTGGGCCGGTGTCAAAAGCGGTCTGGGAGTTTAGCGTTTCCGGTTTGCAAGTTGTCCGCTCATGGTTGAGCTATCGCATGAAAGGCGGCGCGGGGCGCTCATCCTCGCCGCTCGACGAAATCCGCCCGCAGCGGTGGACATCCGAAATGAGCCAGGAATTGCTGGAATTGCTTTGGGTTCTCGAAGCGACAGTCGCCATGTTCCCAGAGTTGAAACAAACACTTGAAGCCGTGATCGCCGGGGAAACTTTCCGCGCCGACGAATTGCCGCAACCGACAGCGGATGAACGCAAGCCGCCCGTCGAAGAATCAGAAGCGCCGACACATGAGCAGCAAGAGCTTCCCGGCTAGGATGTGAATACAGCGTTGAGGTCATGCCGTCCAAATCGCAATCGGCCATGAACATTTCTCCGGGCGCGAAATCATAGAGGCAAAACTCCCGGAGCCGGGCGGCGGGTGCAATGTGGAGCGCAGCCGGATGAGGCGAGCAATACATTGACGCGACGACCGGCGACACACAATCCCGCCACCGATTCACGCGCACGGCTTCAAAGCGGATGCGTCACGATGTTTTCCGGGCATTTGACGGGACACTGCCCGGCAACTTCCCGGCTGTTGCCCGGATGCTACCCGGACATTTCAGCGAATAAACCGCCGGACAGACGCCAGCATTGTCACCGGCTGTCCGGCGGATAACACGGCGGATGGCCGCCGGGAATGCGGCGTCATTGCCGCCGGAAATCCGCCGGAGAATCGGCGGATACAGAATCCTTCGCATGGCGAAGGGGTTCAGCTTCTCATGCTCAATAGTAATAATTCTACGCCAATTTGCCATCAAATCTGGCACGTCATTTTGTGCAATGATTGCACCATCGCCCGCGCCGGTTCGGATAAATTCTGGTTCAAATGAATGGTGAAAATTACCAAACACTGGCGGGCGAAGGCGGCTTCATTGACCAAAAGCAATTGCTGGCACGGCTGCCAATCAGCCGCCGCACGTTGTTCAACTGGCGCACGTCCGGCAAAATTCCCTGCGTGCGGCTGGGCGGGCGTCGCATCCTGTTTCACTGGCCAAGCGTCGAGGCCGCACTGCTGCGTTACCAGCATCCGCCGGTATGATAATTCCCCTGATTGACACTTTGTCCGAATAACGCAATCTGTCCGCGACGTTTTTCGATTTGAAACCGAGATGATTCAATACCATGAGGGCCAATGAAAATAAACCCGGCGGCGAAGTGATCCTGTATCAGACAGAGGATTTGCAAACGCGCGTGCAAGTGCGGCTGGACGGCCAGATATTCGAGGTCAACCAATCGCTCCAGGTGGACGCGCACTTGCGTCAGGCTCCAGCCGCAAGCGTCGCGCAACTCCCGGCGGCTAAAGGTGGCAGCTTTCGCGCTGCGCTCTTTGCGCTTTTTTTTCACGAGCTCGCGGATGTGCGCGAGCAAGCGGCGCGTCTGCGGCGGCAGTTCATCGAGCGAACGACCGAGCATTTCCGGCGCGAGTTCGTTCGTCAGCGCGATGTCATCGAGCGTGACTTCGATGAAGTGTTGTCCGCTTGGAAGCGTTCGCGTTTCCCTTTGGTGCTGGTGCAAGAGCGCGATGGCGTCAATGAGCGTCAGATATTTTTCGTGGTCGCGCCGGTTGCGCGTGCGCGCCGTGGCAAAGGTCAATGCCGGCGCGAACGGATTGACGACGTGGAGCGGTTGCAGCAACCGCTGCGCGTTGCGCAAGTTCTTCAAGAGGTCTTTGCGTTCCTCGTGCGCCACCAGGCCCGCCAGCGTGCGGCGCTCGCGCTGCATCCGGTGGATGCGGCCGGTCTGCTCGGCGCTCTCGTCCACCGCCAGCGTCAGACAACGGTTTTGCAACTCCTCGTCCAGGTCAATGGCCGTGGTCGTCAAAAAAATCATCACCGGCCCTTCAACGTGATATTCCTGCGTCACCATCTTGCCCGTCTGCGGGTCTTTGCCGGTGCTGGCGATGGTGAGTTCACCTTCTGACTGCAGCAGCTTCAACGCGTAGCTGGCGCGCTCGGCTCCGGCTTCCTCGACCACGGCGAGGATTTTGTGTTTAAGGCTCGTCTCGCCCAGGTAGTAAAGCGATTGGCCGGTCATCGCCGAGTATTTGACGCGCTCCTCCTCCGGGAAGAACGACAGCACCGCGTCCATGAGCGTGGTCTTGCCCGCTGCGCTGGCGGATTGGATGATGATGGCCAGCGGTCTTTCGAGCTTGCGGCTCACGCCGGCCAGATACGCAACGAGCGTGTTGCTCTCCTCGCCGATGATGCCGGCCTGGTGGAACGCCTCGCGCAAACGCCCGATGAGATTCGGCTCGCGCAACCACTTCAACGCCGCTTCGCGTTCCTCCGGCGTCAGCGTGACAACCGCCGCGGCGTTCTCGGCTGGCTTCGCCAGTTCGGCTTGTGCCTGTTCGACGGCGAGCAGCAGGCGCGCAACGTCGCGTTTCAGCAAGTCCGCCGTCAGTCCGGTTTCCTCGGCGGCGCGTTCGATGAAGCGGCGGCGTTCCATGTCCCGGCACAGATCAACCTGGTCGAGGTGGAACCTCTCGCCGTGACGCAAGCGCAACGCGACTTTCAGCGCGTCGGTCCCGAGTGTTTTTTCCAAACCGCTCACGCGATATTCGCGCCCGTCCAACTCCAAGAACCAAGCGTCACCGCGTTGCTCAAGCGTTGGCGTGGCCGACGCTGGTGCTGGCGGCGGTTTTTCTTCTTTAGCCGCGTCCGGTTTTAAGCTGCTAACAGAAGCAGCTAAAGAAGAAGGAGCGGGCGCGTTTTTCTCCACGGTTGGCTGTGGCGGCGGCGCTGGTGGCCGTGCGCCTGCACCTTGCCAGGCGGCCGAGTTCAACAAGAGCGCCAGCGATTTGTCGGCGGGCGTCACCTTGCAGGCGTATTCGTTGGCGTCCATGCCGTGCGGGAACTTCACCCGGAACACTTCCACGCCATGCGCCCGGAACCGCTCCGCGTCGCGCTGCGCCGCCCGTTCACCGGCATCGTCGGCGTCGTAAGCGATCCGGACACGCTGAACTTTTTTCAACGCTTCCCAAAGTTCATCGGTAAAACCTTCCGTGCCGAACAAGCACGTCACATTGCGAAAACCGTTTGCCCAAAACGTCAGCGCGTCGAACACCGCTTCGCACAAGATGATTTCCGGCTGGTTCAAACATTCCCGGTTAAAAAGCCCGCGATGCGGGCCGGGCGGGTAAAGGTGTTTCAAGTCGCCCTTCTGCGCCCGCCGGCCGTAAAAGCTCACGACCTGGCCGGCTTCGTCCTGCAACGGCACGACGATGCAGCCGTTAAAATGTTCGTGGCCGCTGTCGCGCCACAAGCCAAGCTGCGTCAGCCGTGAACGCAACGCTTCGCCCGCCTCGCGATTCTTCTACGGCAACCGCAAGCCCAATGAGCGGTCGGCAAAACCGATTTGAAAGCGGGCGATGAGTTCTTCGCTGTCGAGTCCGCGACCGGCGAGATACGCGCGTGCCGGCGCCGACAGCTTCAACCGTTCGTGATAGTAGCCCGTCACCTGGCGGAACAGCGCCGCATCGTCCGCTGCTGGATCCAACGGACACGGCAAACGTGGCACGGTGGATTGCTTTTGCATCGGCTGCGCCGTGAACACGGCGTTGCTGCCCTGCCGCAACAACTCGAAGGCGTGCCGGAACGAAACACCGTCATGGTGCTGCACGAACTGGATGGCGTTGTCCGGCGTGACGATGAAGTTCGGTTTGTCGCGGTCGGCGTGGAACGGGCAGCGCCCGATGAAGTCTTTCGAGCCGTGCTTCTTCAGCTCGATGCCCCGGCTCTGGACCAGCGCCACCAGATCGGTCTGGCGCTTGGCCTGGTCGAGATCGGTTTCAGGAATGCGCCAGGGCATGGGCAAGGGGTTGTTCCATTGCATGGCGTGCGGCAAGGCGGGCATCCGGTGCAAGTGGTCGTTGTGCGCGGTTTATTCATTAGCTGATAGACTCGAATTTCTTTTTCAACGTCACCCGCAAGGATTCAATTGCCGAATGGATGCGCTCGTAAATCGAATCAGCATCTTGCCCCGCCAGTGCGGGCGGCCACTCGTTCGCAAACCGTTCAAGCTCTGAAAACGTGAGCGCCATTGCTTCCGCTGCCTGCCTCTTTGCATCCGCCGTTTCCATCAGCCGACCGACTTCGATTTCGTTTTGCCGCGCCAGCTTCTTTTTGGTTTCGCGCAGGATGCCAAGCCGTTCCTGTGCTATGTCTCGGCGTAAATCCGGTGGCGCGCTGCCGATGCGTCCCTTTTGTGCGAGATAAACAGTCCAGCCGGTGAGATCACTGAGCGCAGGTGCGTCCGGCTTCTTGATGTATGCAGCTATCAGTTGCCGGGACACTCCAAGGGATTTGGCCAGGCTTGATTGAGTGGTTTTTTTGGTTTTATTTGGCTTCATGGTATGTAAAATAATTGTTTTTGGTTAATTTTAAGGAGCATCGGGACTGTCTAGACCGCTAGCCTTTTATATTTTTCAATTAGAAGGTATCCAACATGGGGGGGGGTCTATACCCGTTGTCTTGCCCCTTGGTTGCCCCGCCATGACCACGCAAGTTAAGAAAGCAGACTTCCATGCTGGTTCGTCCTTGGTGCGCTGCACGGGCTGGCGCGCGGTTGTCTGCGCAGGACAAAGGCAGCCGGGTCTTGCGCGAGTATGTTGTGAATTGAGTTATCATCGCTTTGGCTTTAATGCGAATTGGCTGTGCAGGTGCAGGTGCAATATCTAAGGGATATTGCACTTGCACTACTGCCAGTGCAGAAAGTGCAATTTGCACTTCTTGCACTTCTTGCACTACTTGACTTTGACGCAATTCCATTTGTTGTTACCTTTCGACTGAGTCACGCGCTTGGTGACAACGAGCGTTTTCTTCAGGCTGTAAAACGTCCGGTGTTTGATTCCGTGTTCATCCTCGGCCAGTTTTTTCCATTCGGTGGTTGTCAGGGATTTGTCACCGAGCGCGTCGAGTAAATTTTCTTCCGTAAAGGTGCGTCCACGACCGCCAGCTTTTTTCAACCGGGTCGGGTCGAGTTCATCGGCAATTTCAAACAGCGGAAAATTCCAACGCACGGCGAACGGTTCAACAGGCGCAAAGTTGCGAAGTATCGGTTCAACAACAAATGCGTCCTCATCCTCGTGCTTTGTAAAAACCAAAATACTGTCGGGGTCGCGGGCAAAAACCCCACTGCCGCTGATTCGGTCAATAGCTTCCTTGCCTGCCGCGTTTCCTTTGGCGAAGTGCGCGGCAAAAGCAACAGCCGCGCCGGTTATCGTCGCCATTTTTTCAAGTGAGTTCAAAAGCAACGCGACGTTGCCAGCGGAATTTTCATCCGTGTTGCCATAAAGTTTGTAAATAGGGTCGAGGATAATCAGCGAAAAGTTTTCCGACCGTGCGCGTTCGATGATTTTTGGAATGAGTTGCCGGAAGTCGGCAGCATGGCCGCGCAGATTCCAAAGTTGAATCATGCCGGGCTTTATCTTGACGCCTTTGGCACGAGCGACGCCGACAATGCGGCGTTGCCATGCGTGCGGTTGAATCTCAAAATTCACGAATAGAACTTTGCCCTGCGCCGTCCGGCGTCCAAGCCAGTCTGCGCCGGTCGCAATGGAGATTGCCAGGTCTAGCAGCGTCCATGTTTTGAATGATTTTGAAGTGCCGCCCAAAACCAGCTTGCTGCCAGCGTGCAAAATTCCGGCAATCAATTCCGGCGGCGCGTCAATCGGATCCGCTAGAAAATCGGCGGCGTCAATCAGGTCAGGCAAAACATCATCTCCATTCTGCGCACTGCCGCTCGCGCCACTTTGGTTGTTTAACAATTCGAGATATTGCTTGTGCTCGTCGGCAAGCGCGCGTTTCAGTTCGGCGCTGCTTAGTCCGTCCAATTGCGGATCGCTAGACGTTTTTGGACGCGGCGGAACTGGCGGTCGCGGCGGCGGAAATGATTTGGGCTGCGTCATACGGATAGCCACATTCCGCGCAATGTCTCGCGCTCCAACTCCTCGGTTTTCTTTAGGGTCTGCCATTCATGCTCATTGATATGCTGCACGATGGACTGCCGCACCAGGTCGCGGATCTCAGATGGTGGCATGGTGTCCAACTCGACACACTCGCCGCCCGTCCACTTTGCCGCCCGTGTGTCGCTCCTCTTGACTGGTCGCGTCGGCAGTTTCAGGCGGCGAATTTGTTCCTTGGTAACGGCGATCCGCTTAAATTGAACGTCCACCTTGAAGTCGTCACGGAACGCTTTGACCATGCTTTCGCCGGCCGCAATGCCGGATGGGTCAAAATCCCCACAGTGGTAAATGATGGCGGTTTTGCCGGCGTCGGTCGCGGCGCGAAAGGTATTGGCCGCGTTATAGAGACTGGACAAGGACGCGAAACCGCGCGCCACGAAAACAGGCACGCCAAAGCTGTTAGCAGTAGGTGCGATAATTCCCGCGCAGGCATCTTTCTCAACCCAAATTTCAAGATAAATTCGCTGAGTGCCCCAAAGATTTCGGCGGTAAGTATTGACAGTATTTTCCAGCGCATCCGCAACGCTGTCGAATGTCGCATCCTGAATATGCCAGCGGGTCGAATCCGCAAAAGAATCCCAAGCAACATCACCAGACCGCCGCCATTTCGACAAATGTGAACCAAGGACTCGGTAAGCTTGCTCGCTCTTTTCGATTACGCGCAAACCCACTAATCGGTAGAACAAATGCCGAATGGTGATCTGGCCGTCCTCCGCATTCAAGATGCCGTGGATGGACTCAAGGAGAGAATCCATCTGCGTTCCAGACCGGCGAACCCGTTTTATTAGGCTAGCCCCATAGTGGCGACGGCGTGTAGAATTTTCAAGGGGCACATGCCGCCCCTTTCAAAATCCGGCGCGTGGCCGAATTGAACTGCCGGAAGAAAGCGCGGTCGCCGCGAGATAAAATCTTTTCGGCGCGGCGGATGCCGGACATCGAAACGCCCTTTGGTTTGCGGGGACGATTTTTCACGGAGTCCCCCGCGTAATTGCGACTTGGTGCCGGGCGAGCCACTTATCTAAGTCTGCGCGGCGGATGCGTATAACTTTCGCGGTGACGCGAATAAACGGAAGTCCACGCCGCATTCGCCAGTCACGAACGGTGCGGGGTTCGACGGTAAGTAAAGCCGCTGCCGTTTCGTCGGTTAAAATTTGGCAGGCGGATGTTTGTCCGTCGGTTGCTGATGATGTCGCAATCATGCAAGCATAACTGCGCAATGCGTGCCAACCTCTGCGTTACAAAAGAACGGAGTTATGTTACGCAGTCAATTTCATCCGTTTTGCAGCCTGTTTGAGCTGGCCTTGTGTGAATTTTGATTCCTTTGAAATTTCCGGCCACGGGGAAAGTAGCGGCTCGCCATTCACGACGATGCCGCAATCACAGTATTTGAGAATCCAATGCCACGGCCCTGCGGGGTCGTTGTTGACTTTATCCACGGCCAAAAGTAGTTCCAAAATAAAGAGCCTGTGATTTTTGAAGATAGGATCAAGACGTGAATCAAGGTCGGTGATGGATGAAAGGAGCGGAGTCGTATAACTTTCAAGCATTATTCCAAGGAGTTTGTCGTGAATTTTTCCGCGCCAAGCTTTCCTGACATTTTCAACGGCAAGGGCAATCTCAAGCGCAAATCGTTTATGGTAAAAAAAAGGTTTGGTTGAATCATGGCGTTGAACTAAACAGACGCAGGTGATCATCAAGCTGTGAATTGTATCCGCATCAAAAATTTCTTCGCCTATTTCGGGTCGCCAGCGTCTCACAACTTTTTGAACGGGGGTTGCGTAGTATCCCAAAGGCGTGAGCGGGTCCATCCACACACGAGGCTTGCGCGGGTTCAACCGCTTTTTCGTTTTGGGTTGGTTTCCAACGGGCGACGGCAACGCCCTCGCACTGCGACTGCGTTGGTGAATCCGGCAATGCGTCGCGCCGCGCGATATTGTCACGCCACAAGCGGCGCAAGTATTTCGTGCTCTGGCACGCTCTTGAAAAAATGTCTTTGCTTCGCTCAATTCGGCGGCGCGGGCATCGTTGCCCTCCCTGCGTGCCGTGATGATTTGCCTCACACAATCGTCCTCGGCGCGAGCGTGTTCTTCGCGGGTTGTTACCTTGTATTTTATACCCGCAACGGCTTTTGCTTGGTTTGTTTTCATGGCGTCAATTTTCTGTGAATTTCCAACGGAGCAAATTTTCCGTGCGGCCTTGCTCGTAACCAATGCTGGCGGGATTGCGAAACATGAATCCTTCGCAACCGATTTTCACCAACGGCATGGCAAATTCCCAAAGGTGTTTTTCATCGGCGCGCAATTTCGCGCCCGGCCCGGCCATGCGGATTTTCTGAATCTCGACGGCAACCGCGCACGCGGATTTTTTCACGGCGCGGCTGGCCTCGTCCATGCGCTGCCGCCAGGTGCCAGGAACTTCCGGCGCGTCGAAAACCGAAAACCGGAGCGGCGTCGCCGTGATCGGGCTGGCTTTATCAAACCATTTTCCGCCAAGTCTCACGGCATTGCTGGCAACCGCGAACGATGCCTTGCCGCGCTTCCCGTCACGCCCGCAATTGATTTCACCGTCGAGGTGCATTGCCGGAAGTCCGCGCACAAACCATTTCGGCGCGGCGATGATGTTACCGGAGCGCGTCCAAAACTTCCGCCCGTCAAAATATGCCCGGCAACCGTTCCATTTTTCCGACGCAAGCCAGCCGTCAATTGCAACTTGCCCGCGCCAATCCACGGCTAAAGTCATTTGGGATTCGTCAATCATGCGGCCTTTGCTTTGGGTAAAGTTATGATGTTGGCGGGTTGCGTCGGCGTGACGGCAAACCATGTTTTCGCATCGTCCGCCGTCACCAGTTCGCGGTAGTGGCCGAAAATCATGCCGGGTGAATTGCCAGCTTCAAGCGCAACCTGCGCGACGTTTTGAGTTTCGGCGACGCGGTAGGAAATAAATGAGTGCCGCAAGGCGTTATGTTTCCACGGCACGGCGGCGAGCGCGGCAATTTTCTTTTTTCGGTTGGCTTTGACTTTGGTTGCGGCGGCGGTGTCGCGTTGGACTTCATGGAAATAGGCGCGGGTATGCCGAAAGATTTTGCCGGATTTCTTCGCGGCGTCTTTCAACCATGCGGCAAGGTTCGGCAGTATCGGCACAATGCGGCGGCTGGCGGTCTTGGCGTTGGCGGCGGTAATCTCAATGTGTCCGCGTCCAAGTTTCACGTTTTGCCAGTCGAGCCGCATGACTTCGGCGGAGCGCAAACCGGCGAATGCCTGAATCGCCAAAACGGGTTTGAAACTGTTCGGCGCGGCAGCGAGCAGCCGGGCAAGTTCATCCGGCGTGAAAATGTCAATCGCCTTGGTGTCCTTCGTTTTGATTTTTTCGGTTGCCGTCACCGGGTTTTCGCCTCTGGCGATATAACCACGCGCCTCGGCAAACTTGAAAAGTGCGCTGGCGGTTTGCCGGATGTTGCGGATGGTTCGCGGCGCGGCGTCCGTGCCGTCGAGCCATGCCTGCACGTCGGCGGTTGTCACGGTGTCCACGTTCACGGAAAACTTTGTTGCCAGTTTCGCCAGCCGGTTTTTCAAATCCTCGACGTAACGCGCGCTGGCCTTGTGTTTCGTTTTCAGTTCAACCAATTCGTTGGCAACCTGGCGGACTGTGCGTGGCGGGCGTTCGGTAGGATTGCGCCGGATGAAGTCTCGCGCCGCCTCGACGACCTTGTCTGTGCCTAAAATCTTCACGGCCTCGATGTAGTGCGCGACAATGAGTTCAAGCGGCATGTCCAGTCCAGCGTCGCGCAACAACTCGACGGAACGGCCAAAGCTGGCGGCGTCCGTGCTGCGAAAGTTCGCGGCGGTGCTTTCGCCGCTGGAAATTAACCGGCCAATGCGTTGTGCCTCGTCTTTGGCGGCGGCAAAATCGCTGAAGCTCTGCAAGCGGCGGCGTCCGCTGATATAGTTTGCCACTTCCCAGATCGTCCGCTTGCCGCCTGTGACGATGGGGCGGGTGCGCTTGTAAATCTTGATGACAACGGAGCCGACTTTCACCGTGGCCGGCTTTTTTGTTCGCTTACTCGTTTTTTCCTTCATGCGAATAATGTAGGCATAGTGTAGGCAAATGTAAAGATGCGTCTTGCAATTAAATAAAGAAACTCACTTTAACCCTTTGTTTGCAAGGTGTTTGTGAGGAAAGAAGTTGGCGACCCTACCGGGAATCGAACCCGGGCTCCCACCGTGAAAGGGTGGTGTCCTAACCGCTAGACCATAGGGTCATCAGAGCGCGCTAATATAGTCATCGCCCACCCCCTGTCACGCAAATTCACTAAAAACAGACGGCCTCCACAGTCCCAAATTCAAGTTTGCTTCAGCCGGTTTTTTCCAATAACCTGCATTGATTCTGAAATGAAAATTTTTATTGATGGCAGGTATTACGACGAACGCAACGCGAAGATCTCGGTCTTCGATCACGGTCTGCTTTACGGTGACGGGATTTTTGAGGGCATTCGCGCCTATCACGGCCGCGTGTTCAAACTCAAGGAGCACATTGACCGGCTGTTTTATTCGGCCAAGGCAATCCTGCTGAAAATCCCGATGTCGTCCGCGCAAATCACGCGCGCAGTTGTCGAGGTGTGCCGGGAAAACAAAATCCGCGACGGCTATATCCGGCTGGTGGTGACGCGCGGCATGGGCACGCTCGGTTTGAACCCGAAGAGTTGCAAACGTCCGTCGGTTATCATCATCGCCGACAAAATCCAGCTTTACCCGCCGGGAGTTTACCAGCGCGGCCTGGACATCATCACCGTGCCGACGACGCGCAATTTGCACAGCGCGCTCAACCCGGCCATCAAGTCGCTGAATTATCTCAACAACATCCTCGCCAAAATCGAGGCAAACAACGGCGGTTGCGAGGAGGCGGTGATGTTGAACGCGGAAGG
>Ga0187849_1003986_pt1 | contig 12580 bp, 7 predicted proteins | sample June2016WEW_4_10_2_FD_132412 | JGI IMG/M metagenome (GOLD analysis project Ga0187849, IMG submission 132412) | Peatland microbial communities from SPRUCE experiment site at the Marcell Experimental Forest, Minnesota, USA - June2016WEW_4_100 | ecosystem: Environmental > Terrestrial > Soil >... | reverse complement strand
TTTAAAAATTACAGCCTTGAAGGGATAATCTGCGAAATAGACTTTTTGTCCCTTCTTTATTCCTGCCCTCCATTTCCTCCGAAAATAAAAAACCATAAGAAAACAAGAACGTGAAGGTTGGTATCCATCTTGCTAATCCCTTTTTCAGGGTTGGCGGATGGGGGACCATTCCCGATTTGGATTTCAGAATACTCCTCTCCTCCATCCGGAAGAATTACAGAAGATTCCCTAAAATATTCGGCCTCCACATCCAAGGTACAAATCTTGGTTTCGGTCCAACCCATAGGCCCTTGCGGAGGGAAAGATTATGAATCCATTGGAACCAATCTCCGATTTCGTCAACCATCGTTCCTCTCTTGAATTTGAGGGGAAGCCCTGCAAGGAATCCGTGCGCAGATATCCCCGAGTCATATCCGTATCCAGCGGGAAGGGCGGGGTAGGAAAAACGAACGTGGTGGCCAATCTAGGTGTGGCCCTTACTCAACTGGGAAAGCGAGTTTTCGTTTTAGATGCCGAGTTGGGACTGGCCAACGTCGACATTCTTTTGGGCCTGACCCCTCGTTATACGATCGAGCACTTTTTCAAACGACAAAAGACTCTTAAAGAGATCTTGATCAAAGGGCCCGGGGGAATGTTTATCATGCCTGCCAGCTCAGGGACTCCAGAGCTGGCCGCTTTAAATGCCGGCCAGAAGTTCCATCTGCTGGATGAGTTTGAACAGCTTGCAGATCATCTGGATATCCTATTGATCGATGGAGGCGCCGGAATTTCCCCGAATGTTCTCTTTTTCAATATGGCCGCCCAGGAGACGGTTACCATCGTAACTCCTGAACCCACTTCCATTGCCAGCGCTTATACCTTGATCAGGATTTTATCTACCAAGTATTCGAGAAGGAATTTTTCCATTCTGGTCAATCTAGCGTCCGACGAAGAGGAAGCCCAACAGGCCTTTCAAGAGCTTTTTCTCCACGTGGATCAGTGTTTAAAAAGCCCATCGCTGGAATATTTGGGCTTTATCCCTTTCGATAGGAGAATTTGCGAGGCGGTGAAATTACAGAAAACGGTTCTGGAAATATTTCCCCAATGCCCCGTCAGCCAGCGATTCAGGGAACTGGCCCAATTGATTCTGGATAAACCCATTTCCCGTAAAGAAAGGGGGAATGTCCAATTTTTCAGCAGGAGCTTACTACGATCGGCCAACTAACCCGTTACCGGTCGAGGGATAGGGTTTCGGGGTCCCCCCAAAACGGTACCCCAAAAGAAGCCTTCACCCCGCGGCCCCCGCCGGCCGGTAAGGCCCAAAGGAATCAGTTTATTTTAAATTACCTTCCGCTCATCAATCATATTGCTTATCGTACGGGTGAGAAGGCAGCCAGGCAAATTCCCATTCAAGGACTGGTCAATGCCGGGGTGATTGGCTTGATGGATGCTCTAAATAAGTATGATCCGAGAAAAAATATCCTATTTAAAACCTATGCCGAATACAGAATTCGGGGAGCCATGCTTGATGAATTGAGGTCGCTCGATTTGGTTTCCCGAAGCTATCGGAGTAAATACAACAAGCTGAAACAGGTTCGTGAAAATTTAGCGAAGGGGCGAGAAGAGCCGGTGGGGGATGAGGAGATCGCCCAAGCCATGGATCTTTCTTTGGATGCCTACTATGCCCTGTTAAGGGCTGTCCAGGTTAGCTGGGTTTCAGATTTTGGAAATCAAGAATCCAAACTCCTCCCGGGTGATTATTGCGCTCCTTTAAACCTCGCGGACCAAGAACGAAGTGGTGATCCGTACCAACTTTTCTCCGCGGAAGAGCTTCAGGAAGATTTGCGTAGGTTGATTGAAGAGCTTCATCCCAAAGAAAAGAGGGTCATCTTCCTCTATTATTATGAAGAACTGACTCTCAAGGAAATTGGCGAAATCATCGGATTCAGCGAATCCCGGATTTGCCAGATCCACGGCCAGGCCATCCACAAATTACACACCAGGCTTACGAAAAGTTTCCCATGTGAATCGGAAGAGAAAGGGAGGAAGAAATTGGAAGCGGCCGAGCAACGATCCGGGAGGCTGAAGATTGAATCAAGGGCGTAGAGATCTGCATTCCCAAAGAACCTAATTCCTGCCTTTCCTGGGAGATTTAAAAGGGAGGGCAGTTACTTTTTGCGAGAGGAAAGGGTCCGTGAATCATTCGCAGAATCCTTATGTTTTGATCGTAGATGATGATCCGCTTATTCTACTCACTATCCAAGGGTTGTTATTACGCGGGGGCTATCAGGCTGTTTGCGTTCCAAGTGCCCGGCAAGCGCTGCAGGAAATCCAGAAAAGGAACCCCGGCCTCATTTTACTTGACGTTCTGATGCCCGAGATGGATGGCTATGAATTCTGCGCCCATTTGCAGAAAAATAGCGAAACCGCATATATACCCGTAATATTCTTAAGCTCCCTGGAAGACGAGCAGAGTAAAAGCAAGGCCTTTTCCGTTGGGGCGGTGGATTATCTCGTGAAACCAGTTGATGGCGGCCTCTTAGTGCAAAAAGTGCAAGCCCACTTGCAAATGAATCCCCGCTGGTTAAAGCTCCGCCAGGGAACTGGGGGGACCGCAGAAAGAACAGACCTACCTGATTTTAAAAAATTTAAAGAATTCCTGTCTCGGAAATTCAGCCTTTCTCCGGGGAGAGAAAAAAAACTCATCTCCCTTTCCTCTTCCCAGATCTACTCCCTATCCTCGGAAATGGGGATATCGAACCGGCAGGCGGCCATGTCCATGGCCGATTTTTTGCAGCTTCCTTACCTACCCCGGATCATTCCGGATGAGGTTTCCTTAGGGGTTCTTCCCAGTTCATTCTGCAAGAATTACTCGGTTGTCCCCATAAAAGGAAACCGTTCAAAGCCCGCTTTTGTTCTCAGCAATCCCTTTGACTGGGAGCTGATCGATACCTTAAGGAAATTTACACGCCGGGTTGGACCGCTTGAAATTCTGGTAACCGAATTGGGAAGCATCGAATCCCTTTTCCAGGGAAATGGAAAAGGGGAGCGGCATGGTTCCGAAGGGAACGATGGGTTTTTGTTGGACCCGGACCCAAAAGAAAAGTCTCCTTCCATAGCTATGACCGGCAAGTTCCATAACCCCAAGGAAATCTCTCCCGTCCATTCCCTCACGGATTATCTCCTGGAGGCGGCGGTGACGGAAAAGGCCAGTGATATCCATGTTGAGCCTAAAGAAAATGAAGTCATCATTCGTCTGCGAGTCGACGGGAATATGAATGATTTTATGACCTTGGAAACACGGAAGGGGACCAAGCTCATCTCCCGCTTCAAGGCTCTCGCGCAAATGGATATCGCTGAAAGACGCAAGCCTCAGGATGGATCGATGGAGGTAGTTATTCACCAGAAAACCTTGAAGCTCAGGCTGACAACGACCTCCACCCCCAACGGCGAGAGCCTGATTATTCGGGTACTCGAACCGGGCAAAAAGCCGATGAGCCTGAAAGCCCTGGGCATGAGCCCCGAGCAAATAAAGCTGATGGGTCAATTGGCCATTCGGAATCAGGGGCTCATCCTGGTTGTCGGGCCCACCGGCTCCGGAAAGACCACAACCATTTACAGCCTCCTTTCCCAAATCGATTGTCAAACCCGTAGCCTGATTTCGGTGGAAGACCCGGTGGAATATCGCATCCCTCTTGCCAACCAGCAACAGGTCAACAACAAAGGCGGGGTCACTTTTGAGGCGCTGCTCAAATCTTCTGTCCGCCAAGATCCGGATATTCTCTTTATCGGAGAAGTCAGGGACCCTTTTTCCGCAAAAATTGCCATGGATTTTGCCAGCACGGGTCATCTAACTTTTTCCACCCTGCATACCTCCAATGCCACCACAGCTATTTTCCGTTTAGAGAGATTGGAAATCAGCCGGGGGACCATGGCAGACTCCATTCTGGCGATTGTGGCTCAACGATTACTCCGAAAGCTTTGCCCCTTCTGCAAGCGAACAGAACCGGTCACGCCGGAGGAAGTCGCACAGATTGCCCCTTTTATGCAAGAGATTCCAACCCATATCGCTCACCCCGTCGGATGCGACCGATGCAATCAGACTGGGTACAGCGGTCGGGAGGGAATCCAGGAGGTCATTCACTGTGACGCGAATGTGGCCAGGATGATCCGGGTTGGTGATTCCATATCCGAAATCCGGGAGTATGTTTTTCGAAGAGGGGATCAACTGATCAGCCATGGGGCGTTGGAGAGGGTTAAAAATTTGACCTTTTCTTTAGAGGAGGTTTACGAAAAGGTTCTGGTTGAGGAGAAGCGTCCAGAGTCCGGACCAATAGAGCCCCAAAAGAGCACTATTGCTCAGGCGATACAGGATAACCGGAGGACCCCCCCCTCGATCCTGGTAGTGGAGGATGACCTCGCCACCCAAAAGATGATTTCCCATTTTTTGGAGAATGAGGGATACAAGGTGGTGGTTGCGGCTGATGGAATTGATGCCCTTATTAAAATGGGGGAATCCCGCTTTGACCTCATCCTCTCGGATATCAATATACCCAACCTGGACGGCTTTAGACTCCTAGAGATGGTTCAGCAGAAAGGATTCACGGCGCCGGTAATCCTGATGACGGGAAGTGCTGATCAGGAGGATGAAATCAAAGGAATGGAACTGGGCGCGGCCCTTTACCTCAAAAAGCCCATTCGAAAGGAATTGCTCCTTCTCCAGGTTCGAAAAATTCTGCAACCCAAGAAATTGGAATCCAAGGTTGAGGCAACCCAGCCCCTCTCAATCCTGTAATGGATGGCTGGAATGAAAAAGAAGATCCACCGAACCAATGCCTTCGGCGGGATGGACTCCCGCTTTCACGGGAGAGACAGGAGTCTGGAGTTTTTCCGCAGCCGGTTAGTTCAAAGGACGACTTAAACCAACGGAATTGAATTTAGGAGGAGAGAAAAATTTCCGTGGGTGCTCCCTTACGCATACTCAGCATCGAAGATTCAGAAGACGACGCCCTGTTGATCCTGCGTGAACTCCGACGCGGAGGATATGAGCCGATTTCCACGCGGGTGGATACTCCCGAGGACATGGAGGCCGAACTGGACCGCGAACCCTGGGATATCGTGATCGCAGATTATGTGATGCCCCGATTCAATGGATTAGAGGCCTTAAAACTTATGCAAGGGAAAGGGCTGGATTTGCCCTTTATCCTGCTTTCGGGTAAGGCCAGCGAAGAGACGCTCATTGAGGCCATGAAGGCCGGGGCTCACGACTATATCTTAAAAGGCAATCTATCAAGGCTGGGTCCCGCGGTTAAACGTGAGCTACACGAAGCGGCGGTGCGGAAGGAGCGCAAACAGGCGGAGAAGGCCCTGCGGAGAAGCGAAGAGACGGCCATGCGCATGGCCCAAGAAAATGCGCTGATGGCGGAGATTGGGCAAATTATCGGCTCTACTCTGAATCCTGAAGACGTATATGAACATTTTGCGGAGAAAGTTCGTAACTTTATACCTTTCGATAGAATCGTTATTAATCTCGTCAATCCCGATCAGGAAACCATTACCATAACTTACCTTTCTGGATTGGAAGTAGAAGGACGATGCGTGGGCGATATCATGCCCCTGAAAAATTCGATTATGGAAAGAAGCAGGCGATCGGGCCTAATCGTTGAGCTGGGGACCATAAAGGAGGTGGAAGATCAATTCCCGAACTTTTTGCCGGCTTTCCGGGCTGGATTGCGAACGTTAATTTCTGTTCCGTTGATCTACAGGGATCGGATGATCGGAACTTTGCAACTTCAGTCAACAGAAGCAAGAGCCTATACCGATGGGGATCTTAAGCTGGCCGAACGTATCGCCAATCAGATCGCCGGATCCATTGCCAATTCCCAGCTTTTCAACGAGCGCCAGCGGGCAGAGGCGGAATGCCTTCAGAGTCATGAGGAGGCCCGGCAACTGGCTGAAGAGAATGCCGTCATGGCCGAGATCGGGCGCATCATCAGTTCGACTCTGGATATCGATACGGTGTATGAACGCTTTGCTGAGGAAGTTCGCAAATTGATCCCCTTCGATCGTTTATCCATTAGTATTATTGATTTCGAAAAAAGGAATTTTACCATTCCTTATGTTTTCGGCGTGGAGGTTGCCGATCGCCTGAAGGGGCAGACGGTTCCCTTATCGGGCACAGCGGCGGAAGCCGTCGTCAAGAGCAGTTTGAGCCTGCTCCTTCATAAGGAGAATGAAGAAGAGACCCCTGGCCTTTTGCTGGGCGTCCGCCCTCTTTTCGGGGCTGGGCTTCAATGCATCATGGCGATCCCTCTGGTTTCCCGAGACAGGGTAATCGGCGTTTTGAACATCCAGTCGACTAAGCTCCATGCCTATGCCGGGAGGGAGTTGAAACTGGGAGAAAGAGTGGGGAATCAAATTGCGGGAGCCATTGCCAATGCCCTACTTTTCCTCGAGCGCAAACGGGTAGAGGAGGCGCTGCGAGAGAGTGAGGGAACAGCCCAGAGGCTGGCCGAAGAGCGTACCGTCCTAGCCGAGATTGGTCGTATTATCAGTTCCACTTTGAACATCGAAGAGGTATACGAGCGATTCGCCGAGGAAGTCCAAAAACTGATCCTCTGTGATCGGATCGCGGCCAACCTTTTCATCCCCGAGAAAAATGCCTTTGCCATAACTTACCTCTATGGGTTTAACGTCCCGGGAAGGTCGGTTGGCAATGTTTTGTCGATGGAGGGAACAGCCAACGCAGAGTGCCTGGGTACCGGCTCGAGCCTGTTGATCCAGCCAGAAAGCGCAGAGGAGGTTGAAGGTCGATTTCCTGCCTTATTGGTCCCTTATCAAGCCGGATTGAAGTCGATGATGGTCGTTCCTTTGATCTCCGGTAACCTGATAATTGGGGTCGTGCATTTTCAAGCGAAAAAAAAGAAGGCCTATACAAATCAGGACCTCAGACTGGCTGAAGCTATTGCCAATCAGATTGCCGGGGCCATTGCCAATGCCCAGTTGTTCGTGGCCCGCAAGCGAGCCGAGGGATCGCTCCTGCAGGCCAACCAGGAATGGAAACGGACCTTCGACAGCGTGCCGGACCTGATCGCGATTCTGGACGAACAGAGCCGGATCGTGCGGGTGAACAAGGCAATGGCGGAACGACTGGGCCGCTCCCCCGAGGCGAGCGTGGGGATGCGATGCTTCCAGCACATCCACGGAACGGAGACCTCGCCCGCCTTCTGCCCTCATGTCTTGACCCTGGCGGATGGGGAGGAGCACGTCGCGGAAATGCATGAGGATCGCCTGGGCGGAGATTTCCTGGTCAGCACGACCCCGATGTCTGATGTTCAGGGTCGGATAATCGGGACCGTCCACGTCGCCCGGGACATCACCGAGCGTAAGCGAGCGGAGGCAGCGCTTCGGAAAAGTGAAGAGGAAGCGCAGCGGTTGGCCCATGAAAATGCGACTTTGGCTGCGATTGGTCGGATCATTAGCTCTACGTTGGATATTGAAAACGTATATGAACGGTTTGCGGAGTTGGTGAAGGAGGTCATTAACTTTGACCGCATTATGATCAACGTCAACGATTTGGAAGAGAATACGGTCACTGTTGTGTATTCCGCAGGCACAGATGTTCCTGGGCGTCGGATTGGGGAGGTCACCTCGTTGAGGGGGTCCATCAACGAAGAAATTGTGCGCACTCACTCGAGCTTCTTCAGACCCGGGGAAAGTATTTCAGAGCTTGCAAAAACTTATCCCGCCCTTTTGCCCTATGGCCAGGTTGGACTTCGTTCCGAGATGGCGGTCCCTTTGATGTCCCCAAATGGGGTGATCGGGGTTCTTCATTTTCAGTCCTTCCAGTCGAATGCTTATACTCCAAAGGATGTGAGCCTTGCTGAAGGAGTGGCGAATCAAATTGCTGGGGCCATTGCGAATTCCCAGCTTTTCAACGAGCGCAAGCGGGCCGAGGAGGCGCTGCGGGAAAGCGAGAGGCAGGCCCAGGGATTAGCCAGAGAGAGTGCCATTTTGGCGGAGATCGGCCGAATCGTCAGTTCCAGCTTGAGCATTGAGGAGGTATACAAACGATTTTGCGATGAAGTAAGAAAACTTCTTACCTTCGACTGGATTGTTATCACGCTGATCAATAAGGAAGAAAATACTCTGGTCATCCGTTATCTAGAAGGGACTTCGGCCCCCGGAAGAAAACAGGGAGAGGCCTTCCCGATGGAGGGAACGATCACCGCCGCGGTCATTCAAAGACGAAAGGGTCTAATCTTTCATCCCCAGGAGGAAAGAGAGGTCGAATCGGTCTTCCCTGCGCTCTTGCCGGATTTCAGGGCGGGTCTTCGGTCAACGCTATGCGTTCCTTTGATTTCTCGGGATGAGGTTATAGGAGTGCTCCATTTCCCGTCGAGAACCGCTAAGGCCTATTCGGAACCGGATCTCAAGCTGGCGGAAAGTATTGCCAATCAGATTGCCGGGGCCATTGCCAAAGCTCAGATCTTCGACGAGTTGAAGCGTACTGCGGAGGCCCTGGGAGAGGTGGAACAGCGTAACGGCGTACTGGTGGAAGCCGTCGGACGTGCCGGGGAGGGAATGGTCATCCTTCGAAATGCGGGCCAGGATGAGGCGTTTTGTATCTTTGCCAACGAGCAGGCCCAGAGAATCCTCGGATACACCGAGGAGGAACTCCATCACCTCTCCTGGAGGGATATCGTCCATCCCTCACTCCATGAGGCGGCGGGGGGCCGCTTTCGGAGACGGATGGAGGGAGAAGACTTCTCCGGCCTGTTTGAAATTGTGGTTCTGAATAAGAACCACGAGGAAGTTCCCATCGAAATTACAGGGACCATCACCCGAATGCAGGGAGAAACGGTATTGGTTTGTTTCTTCCGTGACATCACCGACCGCAGGCGGGCAGAGAAGGCGTTGGTTGCATCTGAGGAGAGGCACAGAGCGCTCTTCGAAGGGGCGGCCGAGGGCATCCTGGTGGGAGACATCGAGACCAGGCGGTTCAGGTACGGGAATCCGGCCATCTGCGGGATGCTCGGATACACTGCGGAGGAGCTGACGCAGCTGGACATAACGGACATCCACCCCAAGTGGGCGCTCGACCGCGTGGTGGCCGACTTCGAGGCTCAGGCACGCGGCGAGATGAATCTCTCCTCCGAGCTTCCCTGCCTCCGGAAAGACGGCAGCATCATCTATGTCAGGGTCGCCACGACCCCACTCGTGATCGACGCCCGTAAATGCAATGTCGGGTTCTTCACGGACGTCACCAAGCGCAAAGAGGCAGAGGAAGCTCTGCGAGACGCCAAAGAACAAACTGAAAAGATCAATCTGGAACTGCGGCGGTCTATCGAACAGGCCAACCAGTTAGCCCTTGAAGCCAAGGCGGCCAGTGTCGCCAAGAGTGAATTCCTGGCGCATATGAGCCATGAAATCCGGACCCCCATGAACGGGGTTATCGGGATGACCAATCTCCTTCTGGATACGGAATTAGGCCCGGAGCAAAAAGAATGCGCCGAAATCATCCAAAAAAGTGGCCGCTACCTGCTCGGGATTATCAATGGCATATTAGATTTTTCCAGGATTGAGGCGGGGAAAATTGATCTCAAAATAGATGACTTCAACCTGCGTTCAAACGTGGAAGACCTTATGGATGCCTTGGCCTTTGGGGCCCAGGAAAAAGGGCTGGAATTGACTTATCTAATCCCCGCCGCAGTACCCCTGCTGCGGGGCGATTCCGGTCGCGTTCGCCAGATTTTAACCAACCTGGCCGGCAACGCCATAAAATTTACCGATACCGGAGAGGTTAGCGTCCAAGTTTCGGTAGGGGAAGAAGAGGGGTTCCAGGTTGTCCTCCGTTTTGTCATAAAGGATACCGGGATAGGCATTCCTCAGGATCAAATCGATAAAATATTCCAGCCTTTCATCCAGGCAGACAATTCTGCAACCAGGCGGTTCGACGGGACGGGGTTAGGACTCTCTATCTGCAAACGGATGGTGGAGGCGATGGGGGGAGAGATTGGAGTCGAAAGCGAGGAGGGAAAGGGTTCCACTTTTTGGTTTACCCTATCCTTTGAGAAATGGGGGGAGAACAGAGAAGAGGAAATAGAGATTCCCAAAGATTATGGCCAAGCAAGAATTCTGGTCGTGGATGATCATGCCACCAATCGTCGGCTGCTCGGGGAAGTCTTCACTTCTTGGGGGTTCCGCGTTGAGGAAGCGATAGATGGCCTTTCTGCCCTGAAGAAGCTGCACCTTGCGGTAACCGAGGGAGATCCTTATCTCCTCGCCTTCCTGGATATGTTTATGCCGGGAATAAATGGGGAAGAGTTAGGAAAGAAGATCAAAGCAGATCCTCTTCTTAAGGATACCATCCTCATTCTGATGCCCCCCCTCATGCAATGTGTAGGAATCGATTGTAAAAAACTCGGCTTCTCAGGGTATCTGCCCAAACCGGTAAAAATGAAGCAGCTCCAGGAGTGCCTCCGGAAGGCTCTAAATTGGAAAGAAAGTGGAAGCCCTGAGACCTGCACGCCGAAGATTGCCCAACATCCCGGGGGCCTGGATTCTCCGAAAAAGTTTCGGATTCTTTTGGTCGAGGACAACCTCACCAACCAAAAAGTAGCCCTAAGAGTGCTGCAGAAGATGGGCCATCAAGCAGACGCGGCGGGAACCGGTCTGGAAGCCCTGAAGGCGCAGGAACGAAATCTTTACGATCTCATTTTGATGGACGTGCAGATGCCGGTTATGGATGGCCTTGAGGCTACGCGCGAAATCCGCCGTCTGGCGGAGGCGTTTAGTAAGCCGAGAATTCCGATCATTGCCATGACCGCCCACGCCGTAAAAGGAGATCGAGAAAAATGTATGGAGGCCGGTATGGATGACTATTTGAATAAGCCCATTCAGCCCAAAGAGCTGGCCGATATGATAGCTCGCTGGGCCCCAAGAGAGAAAACCACCGAGAAGGATCCGGCTTCTCTCCAAGAAACCGGGGATCGGGCCATATTGGATCGGATGGAATTATTGGAACGCCTGGGAGGGGATAAAGAATTTTTGAAAGAAGTCCTGAATATATTCCTACAGGATGCGCCCGGCAGGATTCTTTCCCTCCGGGAGGCTATCTCGAATAACGACGCCCGGGGAATTCGATTCCAGGCCCATACCCTCAAGGGATCTTGTGCGAATTTGGGGGCGAGGGCTTTAAAAGAGGATGCCCGGCAAATTGAGATCGCGGGTGAAAACAGTGATTTAAACCGGGCCAAAGATCTCCTGCCTCTCCTGCAGAAGGATTTTGAAGATTTCCAGCGAGTGACTGCCCGGGAGGTTCTGGAGGCATGAAGATACTGGTTGCTGATGATGACCCCGCCTGCCGCCATTCCCTGGAGGCCATTTTGGCCACGAATCAATATGCAGTGACTTCCGTCGGCGACGGAATATCCGCCTGGGATCAGCTGGTAAGCCCGGAACCACCGCCCCTGGCGATTCTGGATTGGGTTATGCCGGGCATGGAAGGGGAAGAGATCTGTCGCCAGCTCCGACAATTTTTTACGTTGACCCCTACTTATATTATCCTGCTCACCAGTAAAGGAAATCCCCAAGATATCGTCCTGGGCCTTCAGGCCGGAGCCAATGACCACGTTCGGAAACCTTTACAAGCAGAAGAACTGCTTGCCCGGGTTAACGTTGGCCAACGGGTGGTCAGACTCCAGACGGCCTTAGTCGACCGGATGGTTGAGCTGCAGGGCGCCCTTTCTAAAATCGAGACTTTGCAAGGGCTCCTTCCCATATGCTCCTACTGCAAAAAAATCCGGAATGATCAGAATTACTGGCAGGAGGTGGAGTCCTATATTTCGCAGAATTCGGAGGCTAAGTTTAGCCACGGAATTTTCCCGGATTGTCTCGAGAAGTACCTAAAACCCCAACTAAGCAAAGATTTTCAGGATGATTTCACGGGAGGACTTGAAAAATGAATGATCGGCAAATTCAAATCGTTCAGGAGAAACTAAGTATCCTGGGGGCGATGATCGAATCCGCGGAGAGTACAAGCCAGAGGAATCTGGCCACTGTTCATTTGAGGGGCGTTCCCCAAATTATCAGGGAGATTGAGGATCATCTGCAGGTTGATTCGGGCAAAGATTTATCCAAAAGAGATGAGGAAGCGTTGAGATGCGCGGAAGCCCTATATGCAGGGGCCAAAATTGGTTTTTTTACCGCCCAGGAGTCAATTGAATATTTAGGGGACTCGATTGAAGCGCTGGATGAGGTTCTGGAAAGGACGAACCGGGTGAAAAAAAAGATTGAAAATATAAAGAAAACAATCCTTCAATACCTGAAAAAACTTGGCCGCGAATCCTTTTTGTCTCTCCCGGGTTCTGAAAAAGAAAGAAGCTCGATTGATCTGTCGGTTTAAGAGGAGTTTCCATTGCCACGGGGAAAAGAGAACCGGCGATTCTGGGAAGCGGTAAGCGAAAGGGTGGGAGAAAGATTCCCGGAGGTAAGTGAACGGTTCCCCATCCCATAAGGAAGGTCTCAAGAAGGTTTCCATGGCAGAACAATTACTGATTGTCGATGATGAAACCGCTCTCTGCTCTCTGCTCGTAGAAAG
>Ga0187849_1003980_pt1 | contig 12589 bp, 10 predicted proteins | sample June2016WEW_4_10_2_FD_132412 | JGI IMG/M metagenome (GOLD analysis project Ga0187849, IMG submission 132412) | Peatland microbial communities from SPRUCE experiment site at the Marcell Experimental Forest, Minnesota, USA - June2016WEW_4_100 | ecosystem: Environmental > Terrestrial > Soil >... | reverse complement strand
TTCGAGCTATCTGGCGGCTCTGGCAGGATTGCGAAGCCAGTTCTATCAAACCGCTGGTGGAGAATGTTGCTTGACCCTTGTACATAGGAGCGTCTGATGGTGTGGTCGCCACCCCGGCTTATCGGGGATAGACAGTGAAATCCTGGCGAACCTCGCCGGCGTTGCTGCAGTCGACCACAAGGACCGCTGGAAGCCTGTCGCCCCCCGATATCGGCAGAGGCTCCGTGTTGAAGTGAAGCCTGAACTTCTCTGGGAAGCCTGGCGAGAGCGGCCTCGGGGCAGCCGGCTGTTCATCCACGGTCAAACGGAACCGTGACTTCTCCTCCGCCAGCCCTTCGTCACCATCTTGTACTTCCATCCGAGTCCGCGGCAGTACTCCTCGGCGCTCTCCCGCTTCAGCTTCGTGCTGAGCCAGAACATCAGCGGAAGCCCTTTGGTCTCGTGAAGCTCACGTGAGCCATCGTTGAATGTGACGAGGAAGTCTGGGAGGTAGCGGTGCGGAAATCCCAGAAAGCGGTATGGGATGGAAATGCCGTGTCCCTTTGTCCACTCCCGGACGGCTGGATCGTGCTCAAGCTCCAGCATGTAGTCGCGCTCCAGAAGCGAGTCGTAGGCCTCTGAACCCCGCGGCGACTTAAGCAGGCCTGAGAGCGTGCCCCGCTTGCTCTCCATGTTCCTCCAGCGACGGCGGCGACGCGAGGATGCTGCCGACAAGACGTGGGTTGTAGAAGTTTGCCTTCACCTGGTCAAACAGGTGCCACACAAGCTGCAGCAACGCTGTATTGTCAAGGTCGTGCAGCTTAACGCCGCCGGTTAGCCTTCGCGCGATGTGCTCGTGGATCACGCGGAGAATGATCTCCTGTCGCACGTCCGCTTGGCCATCGTACTCAAGCAGAGCGGTGCGGGCCAGGTCGCGCACACGCCGAACAAGCTTGCTCCGCAGCTCCTCCGAGTCCGACGGTGCGTCAACGGACAGGAGCTCCGGGTCGATTTCGGGGATCGGGCTGCCGTCCAGCGTGTCGTGGCCGGAATCGAGGTTGCGCGACAGGATCTGGATAATGGACTGATTGATAACCATCTGTCGGAAGTCGTAGACGCAGTCATCGAGGTAGGCGCGCCAGTCCGTTATCGGCTCCAGCACCTCAGGTTCGGGCACCGGCGGCAGATCGGACAGGTCAAACGGCTCAAGGGCGGGCCTGGTCGGGCTGTCAACATCCAACTCGCCCTGCAACTTGGGCTCTGGGATCTTGGCCGTGTCGATCACGTCACCAGGATTAAGAGGGGCGTCGTAGCGGGCCGCCTCGATCATGTCCCACAGCCAGTCATGCTTGAAAATGGGGTGGTCAATGACGTGGCACTGTTCCCAGTCCTTCCCGCGGGCGTTGATGCGCCGGAGACCGCGGCCTATGATCTGAGGGCCGTAGACGGAGAACTTGGTTTCGCCGACCTGCGTGTAGCTGAACTTGCGGAAGAGCAGGATGGCCGAGATATTCTTCACGTCCCACCCCTCCCGCAGCATCATCACGGACACAATGGCGTCGTACTTGCAGTTGCGGATGTCCTTGTTAATGGACATCGCGTCCTCTCGTGCTTCCTCCTCAGATTCGTTGTGGATCAGGAGCACGCTGATGGGCTCGCCGTCCAACATCTGTTCCTGGAGCGTCCGGGCCACCGCCTTGGCGTCTTCGATGTTGAGGGTGACAACGAATAGGAGCGGTTTGTAGAGGGGTTTGCCGTCTTCCGCGGGTGGGACGGTCAGACGCTGGTGACGCAAGCACTCTAGCGCGATCCCGATCTGCTGCGCCATCGGCTCTGGGCTCATCGTGTAGCGCACTGCCGGTATCTTACGCTGCTCAATCTGTTCCCAGGGCACCTCTTCCGCGCTGATCTCCTGTTTGGTCTCCCAGTCGTAAAAGGTGAACTTGACCTTCTCGATTTCCGGCTCGAAGACGACTACCCGCTTCACAACCTTGTCGTGCATGGCCTCACGGATGTCGTAGACGTAGATCATCTCGCTGTCAGGGTGCAATCCGTCCAAGCGATCAGGCGTAGCGGTAGTGTCAAGGCGGAAGAAGCGCTTTGGTTTGAGCTTGTTGATGAGGTCGTTGTAGAGCTCGGCGCGGGTGTTGTGGGCCTCGTCGTTGTAGATGCAGAGGTTGTCGCAGTTCTCCGAGATCACCCGCCAGTTGTCCTTGCCCTCGTAGAGTTGGTGCACGTTGCCAATGATGACGTTCGCGCCGCGAATACCCGCCGGGCTCTCACCGACCTTCATGATGTGTGTGGAAAGTCGGTTGGGAACGTCTGCGTCGGCGCCGAAGAAGAAGGGAAAGACGCCGAAGACGTACTCTTTCTTATCGCCGACGTTGAAGGCGTCCAGCAGGCGCTGACGAACTACAGTGTTGGGAACCAGGATGAGATGCTGCCGGATACCGTGCACCTGCATCATGTAGGCGATCACGCCGGCGATAATCCCCGTTTTGCCGCCGCCGGTCACGACGTTGGTGAGGACGTCCTTGACCCCCAGCACTTCGTACGCGTAGATGCAGCGCCGGATTGCCTCAAGCTGGTGACGCCAGAGTGGAGGTGTGAAGGTTGGCGCATCGAGGTTGCGCAGAAAGTCGCGCCCGCGTTCGGGGATGCCAGGGTAACCGGCCTGGCACCAGTCCCGAAAGTTGCTCTCGTGAACCTTGAAGGCGTAGTTCATCAGGCGACCTCGATGGTCAGTGTCCGTATGGCCTCGGCGCCGAGGTTGTCCTGCACGCGGCAGGCAACGGTGCGCGTGTCCGCACTCTCGAAAGTGTGCTCCGCGGTCAGAACTGCCTCAAACTTGTGCCCTGCTGCCTTCGCCTCCTTGCCCTTCAGTTCCGTCCGGCCAAGGACGTAGGCGGGGTCCGCGGCGAAGTGTCCCCGGTTGTAGTCGAAGTCCCACTGGCAGTTGACGAGATAGCCACCGATGTTCGTGCTGTCCGCGTCACGCGCCTCGAAGCTGTAGCGGCGCGGCCCCAAGCGGGTAGCAGCTATCTCTGCGATCACCGGCTCCTTGGTGAACTTCAGCAGGAATTCGTTATCATCCGCGTCAGGGTATTTCTGCCGGATGCGTTCTCGGAACTCCTCGCTGTCGATTAGCAGGAAATCGAAATCCAGATCGGCGCCGCGCGGCTGCACGTTTCTCCGGATGTAGTCGGAGAGCTTGCGCCGATAACCCTTTAGCTCCGGCGAAATACGCCAGCAGACGTAGCGGGCGATTGTGCGGATATTGGGCTCCAGCTTGCGAAGTACGGCCTCGAAGAAGTCCTTCACATCGCCGGCGTCGGGGCTTTCGTCGGGGTCAGCCGGTCCCACTCGCAGCGGCTCACGCGCCGAGCGCCAGCCCGTGATGGCGTTGTCCGAATTGTCCGCCTGAGCCGCGAGGCAGGCGAGCACGAACTTGTCGAACTGCGGCTGATCAATGGCCTTGAAGCGGTCCATGGGGTAAACGCCGACGTAGTGAACGCGGATGTCCGGTATTGCGTCTTCCGGCGTGGGCAGTTCCATCTTGGTCTGGACTTGCCCCGCCTTGCCGTAGTTGGAGATGACGCCGGACTGTTCCTCGCCGACATGAACGAGACGGTTTAGCGTGACCGAGATGGCTACGCGCGAGGAGTCACAAGCGATCCACCGGCGCCCCAGGCGCTGGGCAACCGCAGCAGCAACACCACCTCCGCAAAAGAAGTCTGCCACGCTATCTCCGGGATTGCTGCTCGCCAGGATTATCCGCTCCAATAGAGATTCCGGCTTCTGGGTCGGGTAGCCGATGCGTTCTTTGGCCTGAGGGTTGAGCGGGCTGATATCGTTCCAGTGATCCTGGAGTAGCGCGCCAAGTGACTCATCGAAATAGAGGATGCGCGATGGCATCTTGCCAGGTTCATGATAGACTCGGCCCTGCTGCTCCAACTCGGCCATCTTCTCCGGCGTGAATCGCCAATTTCGGACTATACCTTTGTAAGCGTACCGCGGTCCTCTACCCCCTGGCGCAAGCAGCGAGGCCAGCCGATACATCTTCCCGTCCTCTCCCTGCCGATAGTGCGCCTCTACACTCTCCTCCTTCTGCGGCCGATGCTGCGGGTTGAACAGCGTGCTCTCTGATTTTCCGTAAAGTAGGAGTGTATCTCGGCTTCGACCGAACTGCTTGGGGTCGTTATGGGGAAGCGACCGAACCCAGGAGATATCATTTCTAAACATGCCGTAGCCGAATATCTTGTCCATCTCGGCTTTGATGTAGTGGCTAGCGTGCCAGTCGCAGTGGACGTAGATGGAGCTGGTGTCCTTGAGTACGCGACGCATCTCCCACAAGCGGGCGTTGAGCCAAATGAGGTAGGTGTCTAGGCCACCCTCCCAGATGTCGCTGAACGTTCGCACCTCATTCGTGTCACCCCAAATCATGTTGTACTCGGCGCCGGAGAAGAATGGCGGGTCGATGTATATGAGGTCGATGGAATTGCTGGGCAGGGTGCGGAGTACCTGCAGGTTGTCGCCGTAGTAAAGTCGGTTCGGCTCCAGGTCGGGGCTGCCGAACTGTACCCAGTCGCCGTTCAAGTTGGGCGCCAGGTGCGGCAGCTTCACAAACGGGAAAACGACATCGAAGCCACGGCCAGGGACAAAACCGAGCGGAGGCTTCGTAGGATCGGGCAGGTTGTTTAGCTTGGAGCGGACGCGCCCCGCGACGCGGAAGACCTTCTCCTGCTCGGGTAGAGCCTGCTTCTCGGAGTCAGCCTGGATCTCTTCGAGATCAGCCGGCGGCTCCACGCTGCTAGGTTGCGGCGCCGTGGCCGGCTCCATGGGCGTGCCAAAGAGCTCGTCGCCAATTGGTATCTGCTTCGCCATCGTCTGCTTCCTTCCCTAAGAGACGAGCGCATGCCTGCGGTGAGCCCAATGCAGTCGAGCACGAAGGGCGCATCGAAAACGATTGGGCGGGGAGGATGGCTTTGGGTGCTATGATAGCCGGTTATCTCGGCATGTCAACTGCTCGTGTGAGCAGGGGAACCCACGGCATCACCATCCACACATGTTGTGCGTCCCCACCACGCGTTGGGGTGCAGACCGCCGGCGCCCGAGGCGGTGCTTCTGCGAGCAACGTTGAGGGTGGACTCGTTTTCGGGGGCAGGCCAGGACAAATCCGCGGCAAGAGTGGCGACTTTCGTCTCTGGCAGCTAGCGCCTTCTAGGGTCCCAACTCTGGGCCTAACTATCATCCCTGCGCCGCCACCGGGTGGTTAAGAAGCGGCCGACGGCAATGGCAAGAATCACAGCGGCAGTATCACAGACGATTCTAAGGTCCGTATTATGTGTGAACAGCACGCGGTCGTCGAGCACCCAAACCAGTATCGTGAAGACGACCAAAGGGATAGCCAACAGCAGCTTGTCGGCGAATGAGCCGCTCAATGTTTCTCCCTTCCTGGAGTCCACCACGCAAGCTCGTCGAAGGTGCACCCAGCCCAATCCGCCAACTTCTGGGCTAGCTCAAACTCGTCACGTTTTGCGTTGGTCATCTCTCTGGCTCCTTCCTAGCAGCATTATCGGCCGCGCGGGTGCAACGAGAAGGAGCCGACCCCTGCGGGCCGGCCCTCTATTGGTGCTCGCCTGATGCTTACTCGCCTACTGCACCTCCCCGATGGCTACGGCAAATGGCACGGGGGCATCTCTACCGGACGTTCTGGCGCAGGTGTGGGGCGCGCATGGGGTGCAGTGCAAAAGTAGGGGGCAGCCCTAATGTATCGAGTGCGTCCGGTGCGGGAGAATGGTCTAGCGTCACAGGTATTTAGGAAGGTGATGACGTGTCACGAGAACAATGGCGCAAATGGCTCCCGTACACACCCGTGGCGGCGGTCATCCTCGTTTTCGTCATCGCGCTTGGGTTTGATCTGGAGCGGGGCGGTCCGACGAACGCGACGCCTCAGAATCAGGCGCGACCGCCGGAGGGGGACCAGGTTTCGCAAAAAGAACGGCGCAAATGGCTCCCGTATGCACTCGTGGCGTCAGTCGTCCTCTTGATCCTGATCGCGCTGGCGTTTCATCTGGCGCTGGGCGGTTCGACGAACGCGGCGTCTCAGAATCAGGCACAGCCGCCAGGGGTAGTGGAGACGCCAACGCCCGGGCCTGTGTCCGCCGCTGTGGCACGCGCGCGCGACCAGATGCGGGTCTCCGATCTGTATAGAATCGGAGTCGCCCTGGATCAATACAGGAAGGATAAGGGCGAGTTCCCCAGCACCGACGGCAATATTCAGTCGGGATGCAACTACGCCGATCTGGACGTCCTCTGCAAGATCAAGGACTACCTGGACCCGATACCCAGCGACCCGACCGGAGATCCGGTCGACAACGGTTACTGGTACGTCTCCGACGGCAAGACGTTCACGCTGATCGCGGGCGTGGATTCGCCGGCGGACGGCACGCCGGCGATGTGCGAGCAGCGCTTCTACGACCACACGAGGAAGACGGACCTGTACTGCCTGACCAGCGTCAGCTAAGCGTCTAACACATCACAGCGATAGGATGTGGACGCTGGCGACGGCGTTTTCGCCTCGCAGCATGGCACCGCTGTTCTCCATGAGAGCGACCTCTGCCCCCGCCACCCGGCGCTCGCCTGGCTCCAGCTCTTGGGGCTCAAATAGATTCAGCGCGGCGAACACGATCTTCCCGTGTTGTCTGTCCCACCCTGCAGCCCAGGGCGCCTTGGATCAAGGTGAAGGTGAAACAGTGGCAACCCCAACCCGGGAACGAACGAAGGCAAACCACTGACTGTCTGGAGACCACCCAAGCATGGCGATGCTCCATTCGGGGTCAGCCGGCATCGTCATGCTAGCCTCTCCGTCCGGAAGACGGATCGTTTGAAGGCCGTCCTCGCCATTGGCGACCGCGAATGACCCGCCGGGCGACACCATGTATTCTACGTTGTTAGGGATAACTCTTTCAGTTCCGTCTGATGCCGATACAGCCACCAAGTTCGCACATGCAGGCATTGAATTCGATTCCCCGGCCTTGCACTCCCAACGAGCGACCAGGATGGTGCTGCCGTCCTGTGACCAACCGCTCACATGATCGAGAAGCGTGTCAGAACCGCCCAGACGGCGACTGAGGTGCGACGCAACGTCCAATAGGTAGATGCCGCGACCCTCTTGACTACCGTTGAGGCTGTAAGCAATTTGCGAGCCGTCCGGCGACCACGCAGCGCTGATGATGCCGCAGGTGTCCGGCATGAGTTGGTGAAGTTCGCCAGAGGAGATTTCCATCTCCCACAGACGTGAAGCGGAACCGTCGGCGCAGGGAACGTCCCCAATACCATCGAAGAGAACGGCCGAGGCATCTCGATTGATTTCTGCCCAGGATGAGTTTGGTTGTAACCCCACCTCGCGTTTGTCGCCCGTCGCCACATCAAACTCGAACAGCAGATTGTTCGGTTTCTGCCACACGGTAGCTAGTAACGTAAGTTCGTCTTTCCAAGTTAGCACCGTCCCGTGCTCCGGCCAGGTGAATCCGTCACTACTGGCGAGCGTTCGCCGGCTCGACCCATCTGATCGTATCACCTCCAGGTCAACGGTCAATCCCGTATAACTCTCCCAGGCGAGCCACTCCCCGTCAGGCGACCAAGTAAGGTTGTGTGGGTCGTTTACGTTCTCAACCCGTGCGGTCTCGGTTCCGGTTTGGACGGCTATGACAAGGATAGTCGCCGCACCGCCCTCCCCACCCGTCACCACGGCTGTGTGTTCGTCGTCGGGTGACCAAGCCCATTCCGAAAAACTCGGAAGGGCTTTCAAGAGCTGCGGCTGCCCGCCAGGGGTAACTATGTAAACCTCGTCAGAAGCAGAGGTTGCCGAACTGTCTCCGTCGGACAAAAGGGGCGTTGCGCTGGCCCCGGTCGGCTGCGCCTTGGATGTCGAATGGCAAGAGATGGACGATATAGCAAGCAGCGGTAGAACGAAGAGTAGGTACAGTTGAGTAGGGGGGAAGAAACCCTCATCCGAGGTCCTGGGTCGTTTCTTCATCATCAGCTATCCTTCTTTGTCAAAAGACCATGTGAACATAGCCAACAAGCGTACCGCTTCGCTCCGGGAGATTCTCGTAATCACTCTCCACCACAGCCACGACTTTGTCGTAGCGTTTGCCATCCGAGACTACCGACCAGCCGTTGCCGGCATACATGGCGACGTGACCGATAACAGACTTATCGATGTGCCCATATTCATCCTTCTCATAATAGAAGACGAGATCCCCCGGTCGAAGTTGCCCGGGATCGTTGAAGACTCGGCTATGGAGTTGGCCGGTGAGGTAGTCGAACTGTTCCTGAGCGTTGCGTGGGATCCATACACCAGCCTGTCCCCAAGCGTACTGAACCAGCCCGCTGCAGTCCCAGAAGTTCGGCCCTTGCCCATTGTCGTAGCTTTCACTATATGTCTTACCAATTTGGCTAAGGGCTGCGGCGACGGCGTGGAGCCTCATGAGTGCTCCCGGGTCTTGTTCAAGCATGCGGTAGAAGGCCTCTGCCGGCGTCCAGGGCCTGCAGCCAGGTGTACCGCAGGGAACATCCGAAGCAGCCTGCATCTCACTGTCACTGCTTTGTTGGCCGCTCGTGCTGCCTGCGCTTCCGCCTTCACGGGCGCTCATGGCTCTCTCGAAATCACCGCCTGATATGCCCCTGCGCCCCAGATCCTCAGCAAGCCTACGGAGGTCTGAGGCATCCAGGCCGGTCGGATCCACGTATCGCAGCGGATTGTCCTGCGCGTACGCATAGCGGTCCCAGCACAAGGGATCGTACGTGCTCTGAACCTTCGGATCGGCGGAGATGAACTGCCCCGTCACCGTGCTGTAGAAACGGGCGCCGTAGTCGTACAGACCGAAGGGTGTCCCCTCGTTCTGCTGGCCCGTGAACTGTTTGTCGGTCGTCGTGAGGCCACCCGAGCGCAGGCTGCCGTACGGGTAGTACTTCTCGCTTTCGACAACCGTTCCCGTCGCGCTCAGCACCGTCGACGTACTCCCCAGCGTGTCGGCGAGGAGGAAGTAGATGGTACCCGTAGTATCACTGGGGCCGCTGTGCTTGCGCATCGCGATCCGCCTGCCGAAGGCGTTGTAGTAGTCGATCCAGCTCCCGTCCTGGTGCTTTTCGTAGATGCTCCCTATGTAGATAGTCGAGGTACCGTCGGTCGAGCTCTTCTTCACCAGGTTCCCCTGCCCATCATAGACGTACGTTATTGTAGCACCGCCGGAAATGACGTGCTTAATGAGCTGGTTATCGCCGTTGTAGGTGAAGGTAGTTTTGCTCGCCGGTGAAGAGCCAGGCGTTCGCTGCCGTGCCGGTGTGCGTCTTCATCGCTACAAAGGCGTCGTAGGTATACGCGTCCGCCACGCTGCGCGCGCCCAGTAACGCGAAGCTGCTACCGGTGACGCAACCTCCGACGCGTCTCGAGGACGAGAAACACTGACCTGCCCCCGGAAACGAGTCCACCCTCTATGTTACTCGTACCGGCACCATCTGGTGTGACAGAGCCATGCTCCTTACCCAGGGCAGCACCCTCTCCGGCGCCGGTGGCCGGTACCCCAGCCACCAAGGACGATTAGTGTCTGGTCGCAGCCTCACGCCGAGGCCCTAGCGCGCGCCAGCGCCCCTGACGTGCCAGCCGCTCGCCGCAGCGTGCCACCCGCCGAGGCTGCGACGCAACACCGTATTCGTAACCGCCCGCGTGGGTACGGCTGGCCACGCCCTCGGGAATTGAACTGATGGTGACGGTTGTCACTGCGGTGCTCGTGTGCGTTTCACGAGACTGCTCACGCAAACAAGCAGGACTCCGAAGACGAAAAGCGGCGCGAGTCTGGCCGTCGGAATTCCATCGCCTGGCCCCTGACCGGTAACCGGCACAACGATGGGCGGCGTGCCGGAGTAAGCGTAGAGGATCTGCTTTTGCAGAGGCGATGCCATGTCACCTCCTGTTGTTTCCGCGACCCACCCATGCCAGGGGTCAGTGAAGACGGGCCGCTCAAGGCCGTCCGCTCCCGAGGGCAGATGCTCGCTGCTCCACGAAAGTCCGCCGTCGGTCGTTCGCAGTAGCACATATTCGCAGCCGCCTTCGCCTTCCGTCCGACAGGCATATACCGTCGCCAGTCCGTTGGTGAGGCTGAGGAAGGTGAGGCTACTGGGGCTGCCGTTGACGTTCGTGGTCGACCGCTCCCAATGGGCCCCGCCATCGGCGGTGCGATAGAGGACAGAGGGGGAGAGGACCCAGGCATGGCTTGCATCGATAGCGCTCAAGCGCGTATCGCCGGGGCCTGCCAGCACGATTGGCGTTGTCTGCGACCAGGAGTCGCCGCCATCCCTGGAGAGGAACACGTCGGCCTGAGGATTCCCAGAAGTATCGGGGCTACTCAGAGCCCAAACGGTGGAGGCATCGACGAAGACGAGGCTGTTGGAGGGAGGCTGCTGATCACTCCAGTTCAGGCCACCGTCTCGAGTGTGAAGGAGGGGTAGGCCCGGTCCCCGGTTGACCCATCCGTTGCGCTTGTCGACGAACCTGATCGTGGACGTATCGCGGTCCAAGCACTTGCTGGTTGCCTGCTGAGACCAGCTAACGCCGCCGTCGCTGGTGTGGAGGACGATGATCTGACATGAGACCGGATCGCCGACGGTCTTGATGGCCCAACCCTCCGTGGGCGACACGAAGTCGATACTGTTAAGTTGGAGATCGCTCACGGTTTCCCAGGAAGAGCCGGCGTCGCTTGTGCGTAGCAATTTCGTCCCGGCGACCCAGCCGTTTGATGGATCGACGAAATCGAACTCGAGGTTGTATCGGTTAATGAAGGCGAAGGCAGGAGCGGCGGCGGCCTGCCAGGTTATCCCCCCATCCTTCGTCTGCTCGAGGGGACGAGAGAAGCCGCTGCGAATTGCGTGCTTCTCGTCGAAGAAGCGTAGCACGAAAGGCAAGTAGCCCGAACTCTCATCTCCCACCGGGACCCAGCTTGTGCCTCCATCCGTCGACTTGATGATCTGCTGAGTCGGTCTGGTTTGATCTTGTTCGAGCAGCAGAAGAACTCGGTCACTCAACAAGGTTAGTTTGCTGACGTACTTGCCCTGGGAGGAGAAGTCTTGGAGTCGCTGCCAGGACTTGCCGCCGTCCTTTGTGCGGATCAGGCCGCGGACATCCAAGGCCCAACCCGTCGAGGGGCTGGTGAACTGCATTTCGGAGACCTGCTGCGTGCTGATTTCCTCCCATGTCTTCCCGCTATCGCTCGAAGCCAGCAGGACGTCTTGAGAATCACAGCCGGAGGGACCGTTTTCGACTGGGATGCACTCCTCGGCGGAGAGCCATGCATTGCTCCCACCCGCGAGCACGCTAAGCGAAATAGGTTCGTACTTTCCCGGGAGCTGCGCCTGTCGCCAAGTGATGCCGCCGTCTTCTGTCACAAGCACGACGCCGTCGTAGCTCGGGAGGCATACGTCGCAGCCAGCACCTTCGCCGACTGCGATCGCTCGTTGCGCGTCGAGAGCGCCCACGGTGTAAAGGCCCGTGGGTGTCGGCGATTGCTGCTGCGTCCACGTCCTGCCGCCATCAATGGTCGCCAGAATGGTGCCGCCGGCGCCTACGGCCCAGCCTTGGGTCGCGTCGGCGGCGGTAACGCTAAGTACCGATTCGTTCGATGCCCAGTGCCAGGAAGCGCCGCCATCTTCAGACAGAACGATTCCGCCTGGACCCGCCGCCCAGACCGTCGACGAGGAAGCGAAGGCTACACTGTAGAAGTCGCCGGAGTAGAGGGTGAGTTGCGGTTGCCATGGGCCCTGCTCGGCTTGTGCGCCACCGGCGAGGGAGGCGACGAGAAGGACCGCTAGCCCAAGCAGAATTCGGCGCATCTTTCTCCTTCCGGCAGGGCACATATGAAAACGCGTGGGGCGAGAGAAAGTTAACCAGACTAGCATAGACCGAGAGGCGCGGTCGACGGATTATGAGGGCCCCGTCTGCCCGACGGAAATCAAACCGTCACGATGTCCGGATCGTGTGCGTCCCGATGGCCTATCTTCCAACTGCCAAAACGAAAAGGCCCAGAACGCAAAGGAGAGGGAGCGCATAATCTCCTCCCTCTCCTCCGGTCTATAAAGGCCCTATTGTGGCAGCTCGGCAGGCACCGCTAATTCATTGTTCCAGTCTATACCTGGACGTCAGATGTCCTCTGTTCGCCTATGGGTCAATAGGCGGAACAGGAACAGCCTGATCGTTGGGTATGGGATTCTCGCAGGTGCTGTAGTTGCGACCAAAGACGAACTGGAGGTCCTTGATATCGATGTCGCCATCCGCTGACGCCGGCTCCAGGTCGTACCACTGGTCGTAGAGCTGCAGACCGGTGGTCGAGCCGTAGCGGAAGGCCTCTGCCTGGTCGTCCTTCACGTCGACCTTGCAGTCGAGGTTCAAGTCACCCTCCAGCATGCGGATCGTGATGGTCGCGTTCGAGCACACTGCGGTTAGCTGGCCGGGGAGAGTGCCCGGGATCTGCTCGCCCTGAGTGTCGGTGACCTCACAGTCCTTGTCGGCGATTGTGGTTACAATGCCGTTGTCCTTCGTCGGCCGCATGTT
>Ga0187849_1003977_pt1 | contig 12592 bp, 9 predicted proteins | sample June2016WEW_4_10_2_FD_132412 | JGI IMG/M metagenome (GOLD analysis project Ga0187849, IMG submission 132412) | Peatland microbial communities from SPRUCE experiment site at the Marcell Experimental Forest, Minnesota, USA - June2016WEW_4_100 | ecosystem: Environmental > Terrestrial > Soil >... | reverse complement strand
GAACCGAACCCCAGTCCGATGATGGTGACAACGGCAAAAATGCTCAAAAAATATTCCTGGGAATGAAAGCCGTGAATCGTATTTTCAGCCGCAAAGGGAAAGGCGAAAAACGGCACCAGTAAAAAACAGATCAACCCTTCATGTTTCCGACCGGTAAAAATCCACAGGCCATACGCCAGTCCGCAGGCATAGCCGGTGTGAATGAACGCGTTAATGACCATCTGTAGCCTGGGGTCCCACTGGCGGTTGAGCCACAACCCCAACAAGTCCAGCGCGCGGGTAAAAAAAATCCGGTGCTCGTTGTGCGGGGCAAACCATGCGCCCCACGTCAGATGGCCTTCCAGCCAGGGTTTGAATAAAAGCTTCGCTTCGTCCCATTGATCCCAGTAGGGAACGGCCGTTCCGTACACCTGGATCACCCAAAGTTTGGCCCCCAGCACCACCAGCAACAACGCCGACAACCACGCTGCGAGCCGCCGGTTGAAATTTTTGGACTGCACGCGACCGTGGTACTCATCAACCGTCCGCAAATCAAGAACGTCCGCGTTGGAAACAACCCGTCGAAAAGGTTCTACGCACAGGCAGTCAGGTTTACACCAGCCGCACGCCCAACTGGCTTGGATTCGGAATGGTAAAAGGCAATAGGTATCGGTAGCCTTGCGCCATGCTGTTGACTCTAACCACAACGCATCAACCAGCCACCGACCTTGGTTACTTGCTTCGCAAGAATCCGATGCGCCCGCAGTCATTCAGCCTTTCATTCGGTAAAGCGCATGTGTTCTATCCGGAAGCGACGCCGGAGCGATGCACAGTGGCGTTGTTGGTGGAAGTTGACCCTGTTGGCTTGGTACGAAACCGTCGCGGGCCGTCTGGCGAAGGCGGTGCGTTGGAGCAATATGTCAATGACCGTCCTTACGCTGCCTCGTCCTTTTTGAGTGTGGCGATTGCCGAAGTGTTTGGCAGCGCACTCTCCGGCAAAAGCAAGGAGCGTCCCGAACTGGCGGACACGCCATTGCCGTTGCGTGTGACATTCTCCGCGCTGCCGTGCCGCGGCGGTGAGGAGTTTTTGCGGAAACTGTTTGAGCCGCTTGGCTACACCATGTCCGCGCGCCGGCTCCCGCTGGACGAGAAATTTCCCGATTGGGGAGAAAGCGCCTATTATCGCGTCGAGTTGGAAGCATGTCTGCCGCTGCAAAAGCTTCTCTCGCATCTTTACGTGCTCGTTCCGGTGCTGGACAACGACAAGCATTATTGGGTTGGCGATGACGAGGTGGAAAAGCTTCTGCGCCACGGCGAAGGCTGGCTGGCGTCGCACCCCGAACGCGAAGTCATCACGCGCCGCTATCTCAAACACCTGCGCAGCCTGGTGGATGACGCTCTGGCGCAGATCACGGATGAAAGCGAACCGAATCCCGATGTTGTTGCAGAAGTCCGCGCCCAGGAGGAAGAAGCTATTGAGAGCAGTATCAGCCTCAACGAACAGCGTCTCGGTTCTGTACTGGCCGCATTGAAAGCCAGCGGCGCGACGCGCGTTTTGGATTTGGGTTGCGGCGAGGGCCGTTTGTTGCAGGCATTGCTCAAGGAAAAGCAATTCACCGAAATCATCGGCATGGACGTGTCGCATCGTGCGCTCGAAATCGCCCATGACCGGTTGCACTACGACCGCCTGCCGCCCGTCCAGAAGGAACGCCTGCGTCTGCTGCATGGCTCGCTCATCTACCGTGACCAGAGGCTTGCCGAGTTCGATGCCGCCGCCGTGGTGGAAGTAATTGAGCATCTTGACGCGCCGCGTCTGGCCGCATTCGAGCGCGTGTTGTTCGAGTGCGCCAAACCGAAGACAATCGTCATCACGACGCCCAACCGCGAATACAACGTAAAATGGGAAATGTTGCCCGCCGGCAAATTCCGCCATCGTGATCATCGCTTCGAGTGGACACGGGCGGAATTTCAGGACTGGGCCAACCGCATCGCCGTGCGCTATGGTTACAACGTCCGCTTCCTATCCGTTGGCCCGGAAGATTCGGCGGTGGGTTCGCCGACACAGATGGGGGTGTTCAAACAAAGCGGAGCAGCTTCGCTATGCTGACAGCAACCGACATTCATCACATCGTCGGGTTGCTCTCTCGTGCGACACACCCAGAGAGTGTTGATGTGGAGATGGGCAGTTTTGTATGGGACGAAGCATCAGAAAACAATCGAGACGTCGACGTGACTATCACCGTTCGCAATCCCGATGGAACTGTATCGGTCTTCAAAGGGATTGAAGTGAAAGCCCACTCACGAAAACTCGGTTCTGAGGTGGTTGAACAGTTGGCTCAAAAGATGAAGGACATGCCGACAATAACCCACCGAGCGATTGTCTCCGCGAGTGGGTTCACACGTCCGGCGGTCAAGAAAGCGAAGAAGCACGGCGTCGAATTGTATGAACTCAAGGAATGGGAGCCGGCCAACGACTTTGATTTCTTCCACCACGAACCTATGCCGGCCATTCGCACCGAATATGGCTGGGCTCAATTGATCAGCGCACACATCAACCCGTCCGAACCAGTTCCAGAAGAATATCGCGCAGCGTTTCTAGCAAATCCCGTCGTCGTCTTTGACTTAGACAAGAACGCAGCACCAATAAGACTCCGAGAATGGCTAAACAGCGTCAGTAAGCTGGCGGCCAAAGAGGCGGAGAAACACTGTGGGCCGCAGCCCAAAGAGGGGATTCAACGCATGCCCGCATCAGTAACCTTGCGCTTCACTGATAGTGCTTGGGCCTTGGTGGGCAACACGAGAATTCGGATTCAAGAAGTGCGTTTCACAGGTGTTGTTGAACAGCTAACTCGCCAAATGCCGTCGACTCACAAAGCGCTTGTTCGGCTTGGCGACACGCGACCAGTTGCTGGGTGCTGTATCTCCGACTTCGGCGATTTCGGTCTTCTTGCTCTGATTATCACTGAGCACAAAACAATCGAACTTGCACTTGTGCCAGTTGCGGAAAGGAACAAGCAAAAGATTTTCCGCCGTCGTCTGATGAAAGCTCACGAAGAACCGCAGGAATGAAACTCACCATTCCAGAACTTTCCTTCGTTGTGCTGATTGGCGTGTCCGGGTCGGGCAAGAGCACGTTTGCGCGAAAACATTTCAAGCCGACGGAGATTTTGTCTTCCGATTATTGCCGCGGGTTGGTGTCCGATGACGAGAACAGCCAGGCGGCCACGAAGGACGCTTTTGAACTGCTGCACTTCATTTCCCGCAAGCGGCTCGCGGCGGGAAAGCTGACGGTGGTGGATGCCACGAACGTCCAACCGGAATCGCGCAAGCCGCTGGTGGAAATCGCCCGTGAGTTCCATTGCCTGCCGGTGGCCATCGTGTTCGATTTGCCGGAGCGCGTGGCGCACGACCGGAACAAGACCCGGCCCGACCGTGATTTCGGGCCGCACGTCATTCGCCAGCAATCGCAGCAGTTGCATCGCTCGTTGCGCGGATTGGAGCGCGAGGGATTCCGCCACGTCCACGTGCTCAAATCATTGGAGGAAGTCGAGACTGCTGTCATCGAGCGCCAGCCTTTGTGGAATAATTTGAAGCACGAGCACGGGCCATTCGACATCATCGGCGACGTTCACGGGTGTTTCGATGAATTGGTCGAGCTTTTACGAAAACTTGGATACGAGGAAACGGCAGTCAGTGCGGGAGATTATTTTCAAATTGGAACTGCGCGCGAAAGAATAATTGGTGATGATAATTCAACGGGAAGCTGGCGACATCTCGATGGCCGTAAACTTATCTTCGTGGGTGATCTTGTGGATCGTGGTCCGAAAATCCCCGAAGTCATGAGGCTCGTAATGAAATGTGTTAATGCAGGTAGCGCACTTTGCGTTCCGGGCAATCACGACATGAAGTTCATGCGGAAAATCTGGGGCAAAGACGTGCAGATTACCCACGGCCTCGCAGAATCTCTCGCGCAGTTTGAAACTTATGAACAGAACTATCGCGGATTCAGTCGGGTCGCAGCCGAGTTCATCCACAAACTCGTTAGTCATTACGTTCTCGACGATGGCAAACTTGTCGTCGCCCACGCGGGGATGAAGGAATCCATGCAGGGACGCGGTTCGGGCGCGGTGCGTGAGTTTGCGTTGTTCGGCGAAACGACCGGCGAGACGGACGAGTTTGGTTTGCCGGTGCGTTACAATTGGGCTGCTGAGTATCGCGGCGCGGCAGCGGTGGTTTATGGACACACACCCGTGCCTGACCCGGAGTGGCTGAACCGCACCATCAACATTGACACCGGCTGCGTTTTCGGCGGGAAACTCACCGCACTGCGTTATCCCGAAAGGGAACTCGTTTCAGTTCCAGCAAAACAAACCTACGCCGAGCCGCGCAAACCGTTTCTGCCGCCGGAAGATCAAGCACCAACCTTGTCCGCGCAGCAGCAGCACGACGACTTGCTCGACCTTGCCGACGTGACGGGCAAACGCATTGTCAGCACTCGACTGCATGGCAACGTGACCATCCGTGAGGAGAACAGCATCGCCGCGCTGGAAGTGATGAGCCGTTTCGCTGCGAATCCCAAGTGGCTGATTTATCTGCCGCCCACCATGTCGCCAAGCGAGACGAGCCATGCGCCGGGATTGTTGGAACATCCGGCGGAAGCTTTCGCCTACTTTCGTCATGCCGGCGTGCCACACGTTGTCTGCGAGGAAAAGCACATGGGTTCACGTGCCGTGGTCATCGTCTGCCGTGACGAAAATGCCGCGCGAAAGAGTTTTGGTGTGATCAGCGAAGGCACCGGCATTTGCTACACACGGACTGGGCGGAGGTTTTTCGACAACGCGACTTTGGAAGCGGAATTCCTTGAGCGCGTCCGTGCTGCCGCCACTGCCGCCGGACTTTGGGATGAGTTCAAAACTGACTGGCTCTGTCTCGACTGCGAATTGATGCCGTGGTCGGCCAAGGCGCAGGAATTATTGAAGCAGCAATATGCCGCGGTCGGCGCATCTGCGCGGGCAACGCTTGCCAATGAAGTTGCTATACTCGAACAAGCCGCCGCGCATGGGCTGGACGTGAGCAAATGGCTTGCGCACACAAAGGAACGGCAAAAGATGGTTGACGACTATGTCGCTGCATATCGCTGTTACTGCTGGCCGGTAAATTCAGTGAACGATCTCAAACTTGCGCCGTTTCATTTGCTGGCCACGGAAGGGAAAGTTCACACGGATAAATCGCACGACTGGCACATGCAAACACTGGCGCGACTCGTTGGCGGCATTATCGTCGCAACGCCGTTCCGCATCATTGACCTTACCAATCCTGAAAGCGAGACCGAGGGCATCCAATGGTGGAAGGAATTGACCGGACGCGGCGGCGAAGGGATGGTTGTGAAGCCGTTGGAATTTATCGCCAGAAGCCGGCGTGGACTTGTTCAACCTGCTGTGAAATGCCGTGGTCGCGAATATCTTCGCATCATCTATGGCCCGGAATACACAGCGGCAGAAAATCTCGAACGCCTGCGTGCGCGCGGACTTTCCACGAAACGCTCGTTGGCTCTGCGCGAATTCGCGCTTGGCATCGAGTCGCTCGAACGTTTCGTTCGCAAAGAGCCATTGCGCCGCGTGCATGAAGCTGTCTTTGGCGTGCTCGCGCTGGAAAGCGAACCGGTTGATCCGCGACTGTGAGAATTTTTCGTGTCATTTGGCACGATTCGTGGTTAAACAGTTCCCGGCAATTTAATGGACTTTGATTCAACAAGTTTTCCACTGCGGCCGGCGTGGGTTGAAATTGACCTCGTGCGGCTGCGCCACAATCTTCAACTCATCCGCCGCGACCTGCCGCGCAATGTGCAGTTGCTGGCGGTTGTGAAGGACGAAGCCTACGGACATGGCGCGCTCGACGTGGCGCGCATCGCGCTCGAAGAAGGCGCCTGGGGGTTTGGCCTCAGCACGTTGGAAGAGGCGGTGGCGCTCCGCGATGCCGGCATCACCGCGCCGCTGCTGCTGCTCGGCGAACGGCAGGAGGCCGAATTGCCCTGGTGTGTGGAACACAATCTGACCGTCTGCGTCAATGAACCTCATACCGTCCGCAAACTCGCCCAAGCGGCCGCACATGCCGGCAAGCGTGTGCCGGTGCATGTAAAAATCCACACCGGCATGAGTCGCTTCGGCGTGCGCTGGGACGAGGCCATGCCGCTCATCGAACAGATTGGTGCCGAGAAATCGCTCTCGCTCGAAGGCGTGATGACGCACTTCGCGCAATCCGACGAAACGGACAAGACGTTTGCCAATCTCCAATTCTCTCGTTTCAACGAGGTCCTCCAGGGCATGGCCGCGCGCGGCATCTCCGTGAAGCTGCGCCATACCTGCAACAGCGGCGGGTTCCTCGATCTGCCGCACGCGCATCTCGACATGGTCCGCGTCGGCATTTTGATGTATGGCATTTTTCCATCATCGGTCTGCCGGCGGATTCCCGGCATCGAGCCGGTCATGTCCGTGAAAGCGCGCATTGCGGCAATCCAAAAATTGAAACCCGGCGAGGTGGTCGGTTATGGCATGCGTTACGCCGCGCCGTCGGAGCGGCGGATTGCGGTGCTGCCCATCGGTTACGGCGACGGTTTTCCGCGTGTGCGCAACCAGGGCGGCGCGCTCATCCGCGGCCAGCGCGCCCCGCTCGTCGGCGGCATCGCGATGGACGCGCTGATGGTGGACATCACGGACATCCCCGAAGCGCAGATGTGGGACGAAGCCGTCATCATGGGCCGCCAAGGCAGCGAGGAAATCACCGCGCATGACATGGCGAAGCTGAAAAACTCGGTGAGCTACGACGTACTCACCAGTTGGCGGTTGCGCCTGCGGAGAAAATCAGTGAACGGCAAAAACAAATTTTAACCACGGATGGACACAGATAAACACGGATTAAAAACAAGCAATTTTGCACTCTGTCAGAAGCTTGATTGGTTGATTGACCAATGGTGTGAGCGGAGAGCGTTGCAGCCGCTTCGATTTTTGTTGGCAGCTTATCCCGGAGCATTAGTGCATACGGACCAATTTGGTGATTTGCTGGAAAAACTTCGTGACGTAAAAGGTCTTTGCCGAAATGAGCTAACTCCTGAAGAATTGACTTATGTGATTTCGGCTATCAATGAACTTGAAGATTTCATGAAGAAAAGGCTTGGTTCATGAAAATCCGTGTTTATCCGTGTTCATCCGTGGTTAATTAAAATGAAACTCCTTTTCTCCGAACAAAACTCCGACTACGAGCACTACCAGTTCCCCTACGCCATCTGGGCGGTGCCGGAGGCGGGCGAAACGCCGTCGGACATTTTCAATGCCGGCTTCCTGCCGTCGTCGCGCAACCTCGACCGCTTTTACCTCTGCCGTCAGGTGCGCGTGAACCTCGCGAAGTTCAAGCCATCATCCGAAAACCGCCGCATCCTGCGCAAGGGCGCGGGCATTGAAGTGAAGCTCGTGCCGCGCGACAAATATAATTACACGCCGGAACGCCGTGAGTTTTTCAAGACCTACGCCGACATCAAGTTCGGCAAGGACGTGATGACGTTCGAGCGGCTGGATGCCTTGTTCGGTTCGCCCATCATCTCGCATCTGCTCGTGTTCACGGACGCCAAGACCGGCGGCGAAGTCGGCGTGGCGACGGTGTATCTCGAAGGCAAGGAACTCGCGTTTTACTACTACGCGTTTTACGACCTGAATTATTATGCGCGCAACCTCGGCATGTTCATGATGACCTCGGCGGTGGCGCTGTTCGCCGAGCGCGGTGTGAAACACCTTTACCTCGGCACGTGCTACTCGCAAACAGCGCTGTATAAAACGCAGTTTGCCGGCGCGGAATTTTTCAACGGCTTCCGCTGGTCGGACGACCTCGACGAACTCAAGTTCATCATCAAGCGCGACAAAAAGGAACTGTGCCAGCATCTGCTCGAAACCGACGAATACCGCAAAGAATTTTACGGCGGAGACCTCGAAAAAATCCGCGCGGCGAGTGAATTCCGGGTCAAGGTGAAGTAAAAACCTGCCGCCGTTGGAGGCAGCACCGACCACCCGCGATGCCCTGAACGCCCGGTCTTGATCTGGCCAGGGACCACAGCGAATTGTCCTTGATCCGGTTGTTCGAGCCCGATTTCCGAATGGTACGTCGGACCATCGCGTTTGGTGACCCAAGAATGCCGGACGGAACTTTTATTTGGACGAGGCAGCAACGGGCCTTGCTCCGGGTTTGCGCGGCGCTTTTGAGGCCTCCGACTGCTGATGCAGCAACTTTTCCACTTTTAAGACAAGTTGTTCTGCCTCGAATGGTTTTATGACATAATCGGTGGCGCCAGATTCATACCCGACGAGCCGGCTGATATGGCTGCATAAACCTGTCAACATGAGAACCGGGATGGAGGCGGTGGCGGGATTACCCCGCAAAGTTTCGCAAACAGCGAACCCGTCCAATTCGGGCATCATCACATCCAGTATAATCAAATCGGGTGACACCGTCTGGGCCTTTTTGAGCGCGTCAATGCCATTGGTGGCCGTGCCAACGGCAAAACCTGCATTTTTCAAAGTGAAGCGTATCACTTCAAGCTGATCCGGGTCATCCTCCACCACCAATATTTTTTTTTGCATAGGAACTTGATTAACATGTGCAAATACGTTCAACGCCGAAAACCCCGCGGCACGGTGCAAATAAACTCCGGTCGCGAACTAGCATGAATGATGCCATCAATGGCCCAAAAGTTGACACCGCGCGTGTTTCCCTGTTTCAGGGAATCCGGCTGCGACAAAATCACCGACGCGAGCGCCAGCACCGGCGTCGGGCCGCGGAGCAGGGTCAAAAAGTTTCGGGTGGAGTCACAAGGGCATGTTTAGGGTAAAGGTGAAACAAGAATCCTGTGGTTGGTTTCAGTGCCGTAGGCGCGGCATATTTGTTGTTTTGTATCGAGATAATTCCAAAGCCTCATAGAGGCGGCATATTTCGACCCGACGGGGCTTGAGATTTTTTTGATCGGGATTCTACAAAGCTTCCGCTCCTGACGGAGCTTGTTTGTTCAGTTGAAGTTGCGCCGTACATCGGCTATTCTCAACAGACGATGACATTGACGGAAAAATTGCTCGCCCGCGCCGCCGGCAAACCGCGGGTGCGGGCCGGTGACAACCTCTGGGTGAGCGCCGACGTGCTCATGACGCATGACGTCTGCGGACCGGGCACCATCGGCGTCTTCAAACGCGAATTCGGCAAGACCGCCAAAGTCTGGGATAAAAACAAAATCGTCATCATCCCCGACCACTACATTTTCACCGCCGACTCGCTCTCGAACCGCAACGTGGACATCCTCCGCGATTTTGTCCGTGAACAGGGCATCACGTATTTCTACGATGTGATTGACGACCCGAACGGTTCGTGGAAATTCGACGCTGCCAAGGGCAATTTGAAACGGCAGTTTGGTTCGCATTACGCCGGCGTCTGCCACACGGCATTGCCGGCCAAGGGTCATACGCGGCCGGGCGAAGTGCTGTTCGGCACGGACTCGCACACCTGCATGGCCGGCGCGTTCAACCTGTTCGCCACCGGCATCGGCAACACGGACGCCGGCTTCGTCATGGGCACCGGCAAGTTGCTCATCAAGGTCCCCGAAACCATGCGCTTCCGGCTCGAAGGCAAATTGCAGCCGGGCGTGATGGCCAAGGACGTGATTCTTCATTGCATCGGTGAAATCGGCTTCGACGGCGCGACGTATCGCACGATGCAATTTGACGGCCCCGGTGCGGCATCGCTTTCCATGGATGACCGCATGACGATTGCGAACATGGCCATCGAAGCGGGCGGCAAGAACTGCATTTTTGAATTCGACGCGCGCACGGCGGAATACGTGGATGCGCGCGTGAAATTGAACGGCACGAAATCCACTTACGAACCCATCGCGCCGGACAAAAAACAGAAGTTCGTCTATGAACTCGTCGTGAACCTCGCCCGGCTCGAACCGACGGTGGCATGCCATCCCAATCCCGGCCAGCGTAAGAAGGCGAAGGAACTCGGGCACATCAAGCTCGACCGCGCCTACGTCGGCTCCTGCACGGGCGGCAAGACGAGCGATTTCGTGGAGTTCGCGCGCGTGTTGCGCGGCAAGCGCGTCACGATTGATACGTTTGGCGTGCCTGCGACGCCGGAGATCGCGCGTGATTTGCAGACGACGTATTGGGGCAACCAGACGATTTGGGACGTGCTCGTGAGCGCGGGCGTGCAAATGACGGAGAACGCCGGCTGCGCCGCGTGCCTGGGCGGGCCGGTGGACACGTTTGGCCGTATCAACAAAGCCGGCATCAAATGCATCAGCGCGACGAACCGGAATTTCCCCGGTCGCATGGGTGACAAGGAATCGCAGGTGTTCCTCGCCTCGCCAGCCACGGTGGCCGCGAGCGCGATTGCCGGGAAGATCGTGGACCCGCGCGAGTATCTGGGGAATTAACTGGACGTCAGATGGCCATTGCTACATACAACGAAGTTTCCTGGGAACGTATGAATAACGCGGTTGAAAATGTGCGCCGGCGTTTGCTGCGTGCAGCAAGCGCTTTGGAGCAGGCCAAAGTTCCCTACGCCGTGGCAGGTGGAAACGCCGTGGCCGCCTGGGTTTCACGCGTGGACGAAGCTGCGGTGCGGAACACGCAGGACGTGGACATTGTATTGCGCCGGGCAGACCTGCGTGCGGCGCGCGAGGCGCTGGAACAAGCTGGCTTGGTTTATCGTCACGCAGCGGGCATGGACATGTTTCTCGATGGGCCGGACGCCAGGGCGCGTGACGCAGTTCACATCGTTTTTGCCGCTGAAAAAGTCCGGCCCGACTACACCGCGCCAGCGCCCGATGTTTCCGAGTCAGAGGAAACGGAAACCTTCCGCCTGCTTTTACTCGACGCCCTGGTGCGGATGAAACTCACTTCATTCCGCGACAAGGACCGCGTGCATCTGCGCGACCTGATGGAAGTGGGATTGGTGGACGAAAGCTGGCTGGAGCGGTTGCCGGCGGCGTTGCGCACTCGTTTGCAAGAATTGTTCGACAACCCTGAAGGCTGATTCAATAACCGCATGCGGGCGCGTCAGCCAATCAACGTTTGCTGAACCCATCCAACTCGGCGATGAAGGCATCCGGGCCACCCTTCAAATAACCAACCTGACGCCCGAGTTCCCTGCCGGCGGAATTCAACAGCACAAAGGTGGGAAAACCGTTCACGCCGAATCGTTTTTTAATATCCTGATTGGCCTGTTTAACCGCGGCATCCTGCTTTATGTGGCGGGGAAAATCCAGTGTCACCAGCACGAGCTTGCTTTTAGCGTAGCCGGCAAATTTGCCGGTGGACAGCACATCTTTGTCGAATTTAATGCACCAGCCACACCAATCTGAACCAGTGAAGTCGAGCAGCACCATCTTGTGTTCCGACCGCGCCTGATTCAAGGCCGCTGACAAGGTGGTGTCCCGTGACAATTCTGAAGCCTGCCCCGCGGATGACGGCTGCGCTGCGCTTTCATCAGCCGGCGGTCGCGGCGCCGGCTGGTTGATGGCTTGAATGTGGTATTGGGCGTTGGCCGCAGCTTGCTTTTGTTCCGCCTCGCTTGCCTTCGTCGGATTGTAACCGAAATGCTTTTGCAGCGCGGGATCGAGCTTGCTCAGTTTCACATTGCCCATCCCGCCGGAGTAGGTGAAGTAGATGTCCGTGGCCGTGACCGTGGTGACTGTCACGTTGCTGTAAACTTCGCTGCCCGCGTTGAGCACCGGCAGCTTTTCATTCGCCCGCGCGACCCAAACCGCAACGATCAAACTGAACGCGATGAAACCTTTGGCGCGCATATTTCATGGTTGCTTCGCCAGATTCGCGCCGAGCAGATAAATCGTGAACGTCGTCCCTTCGCCCGGCTGCGTGTGAACGTGCAATGCGCCTTTCCCTTCCTTGATGAGCCGCTGCACGATGTTGAGACCGAGGCCGGTCCCCTGTCGCGGGCCTTTGGTGGTGAAGTAAGGCTGGAAAATTTTCGGCAGCACTTCCGGCGGGATGCCGGGCCCGGTGTCGCGCACCCACAACTTCACCAGCGGGGCGGTGTTGTCCATGCTCTCGACGTTCAGCAGCCGGTCGTTTGGCCCGTCCTTGAACGCAGTCAAATCGAGGGGCTCGCGCAAAATTTCACCGCCGACATCAACGCGATGACTCATCGGCGCGCATTGAAAGGCGTTGACGGTGAGGTTCAGCAAAATCTGGATGACATCGGTGCCGTTCATTTTGATGCCAAGGTCTTCAGCCATCGGCTGAACGCTGAATTCGTTGTCGCTCCGGCCGGGATGGACGCGGACGAGTTGTTCGAGGTCTTTGAACAATTGATTCACGCTCACGCGCGGGGCTTCCTCCGATTGACGGCGGAGAAAACCGAGGTAGCGCCGGGAAATTTCCACGCAATTCCCCACCTGCCGCGCGATGATGCGCAGGCGGTCCTTGATGAATTCCAGGTCCTCCATTTCCAGCCGCGAATTGCGATTGAGGCGCTGGTTGAGCACCTGCACGAAACCGGAAATGACCGTCAGCGGGCCGTTGATGTCGTGGATGATGCTGGCGTAAATGTCGCCGCG
>Ga0187849_1003975_pt1 | contig 12597 bp, 14 predicted proteins | sample June2016WEW_4_10_2_FD_132412 | JGI IMG/M metagenome (GOLD analysis project Ga0187849, IMG submission 132412) | Peatland microbial communities from SPRUCE experiment site at the Marcell Experimental Forest, Minnesota, USA - June2016WEW_4_100 | ecosystem: Environmental > Terrestrial > Soil >... | reverse complement strand
AGGATCGCCCTTGGTTAAGGGGAAAGGGGAAAGTTGAGTAGGGAGATGACATCTCCCTACTCAAAGAAGCTGGCTTAATAGGAGGAGGTCTTTTGATGTTCAAGTTCATCCCTATCCTGATATTTCTCCAAAAACTAAAAACTTGTGGATTAACATATTCCTACTCCGAATCAAAAGAGTATCAATGGTAATTTTTTCCCTCAGAATAAGCCAGATCGCCCGGCCCTTATCCTACCCTACCCTATGGGAAAAGTCTTGCTCCGGGGCCTAAAATTTAATCGAGGGTATTATGACCGATAAAGCCTGGAAACAGCGAGAAAGAGACGTTGCTGATTTCTTTCATGGCCAGCGTAACCCTCTTTCCGGCCGAAACTCAAAGCATACTGCAGCTGATGTGATCCACGACCAGCTTTTCATCGAGTGCAGGCTGAGGAAAAAGCATACGGCCGTCAGCCTTTGGGATGAAGTCAAAGCCCTGGCTGAGCAGGAGGGAAAGACCCCGATAGTTGTGCTGGCGGAGAAGAAACGGCCGGGGTTCTGGATTCTTGTTCATAACGAAGACTTTTCGAAGGTGTAAAAAAGCGGGGCGAGGACTGGGGGATATAGGGAAGAAATAGAGGGGAAAAGGCACAAGGTACAAGGTTCAAGGAGTAAGGAAGAGAAATACAAGATCGAGGCACTTTACGCAAGGAAGAACCTTAAGAAACATATTCTTTACCGCTTAACCAAATGCCCCTTAGTCGAATTGATTGAGGGGCTTTTTTTGTTATTTCGATGCCAGGGGGAAGAAAAGGATTAAGGAGGTGAACCTTTATTTTAATGAGGGGTTCTAAATAAGGGAGGGTAAAAATAATTTAAAGAGGGAAGGAAAAGTCGCTCCCGGCTTAATACCTCGTGGGACAGGTTTTGCGGGAATGACGGCCTTTGCCGCGATTTAGGTTGCCGGGTATAAAAGCCCGCAAATGTGCAGTATAGATCAGACTCAAGAAAAAGTTCTCAAAGGATAATGTCTTCAACCGATGGGAAGGTAATCTAAATGGTCTTTATAAAAAGCGAGAAACGGTCGATACTAAAAGGGTATCCGATCTTAAAGAAAAATTTAATGGAACCTGAAAATGTTAAAAGAACCTATTACGAAAATTCGAAGACCCAGGCCCCTCAAGGCTGATCTACATCTTCACACAGCCGAAGACCCCCTGGACCGCGTACGATACACGGCCAAAGAGCTCATCTCCAAAGCTGCCGATGAAGGTTTTGACGTGATTTCCATCACGAATCATCACCAGGTGACTTTCAATCAGGACCTTTTTTCCCACGCCCAGGAACGGGGCATCCTCCTCATCCCTGGCTTAGAAATGACCATTCACAGACGTCATGTCCTCGTTTTGAACCCTCCCCCGTATGAAACGTGTTCGGATTTTTTCTCCTTTTCAAAACTGCGCCGGCCGGAAACCTTGATCATTGCTCCGCACCCCTATTTCCCGGGAACCTACTCTTTAAACGGATATCTTCTGAAACACTTGAATCTCTTCGACGCGCTCGAGTATTGTCATTTCTATTCCCCAATGATCAACTTCAACCAGAGAGCTGTAGAAGTATCCCAGTCCGCTGGATGTACATTAGTCGGAAACTCGGATGCTCATTTCCTCTCTCAACTGGGAGCCACCTATTCGCTAATTGATGCGGAGAAGAATCTTGAGGCCGTTTTTGCGGCCATCCGGCAGAATAAGGTCAAAATCATAAGCCGCCCGCTGAAACACCGGGAGATGGGATCGATTGTAAATAGATTCCTTAGAATGAAACTTCGAGCCAAAATAATCAGACACCAACCGCAGCAAAATCCCGAGTCGGAAAGTTTAGGGGAATGTTAGTCACCCAAAAACTTCCCATTTTCAGCCCCTTTGACGATCCGCCTAAATATCTTCTCTTCCGCAAGGAGAATTCTGTCAGGGTTCTTATGAATTATACATAACGGCATACTAAGGAGTCCATACAGTTTGCTTTTTAGGAAATTGATTTTTGAAGTTTTTTATTTGACTTTTTGGGCGAGTCATTTTATATTCCTTACGGCATTAGGATTAGGATAACTCGGATGCAACTTTGGAGAACAACATGTGAAAGCGCCATTGGGGATTATTTCTTTTTCCCGGTGGCCTTTTTTTATGGCCGAAGCCCAATTGTGGTTTATTGTGGAGTGATCGAGCGAGAGGAGGATATCAAGTGGCAGAAGGACAGGTGAAGTGGTTCAATGAGAAGAAGGGCTATGGATTCATCCAGCAGGAGGGTGGAGGGGACCTTTTTGTCCATTACTCAGCTATTCAGGGGGATGGATTTAAGTCTCTGAAGGAAGGCCAGAAGGTGAGCTTCGAGATCGAAGAGACACCCAAAGGCCCCAAGGCTAAGAACGTTCAGATCATTTAGATTACCTGGAACCCGGCCTCATAAAAAAGGCAGATTGATTCGGTTACCTTCGCCTGGCCTCGGCGAGAGGCGCTTCCCTGCCTTGCAGCCGCGTCATTGCCTTCTTTTTTTCTTTCTTACCCCTTCACTCCCGAGTAAATAACCGCAATCCCGTTGGTGAGTCTCCGGTAGGTCAGCCGGGAGAAACCAATTTTTTGTAGTATTCTGACAATTTCATCCGGCGGAGGAAATTTTCGGATGGATTCGGGAAGATAGAGATAGGCTTCCCGGTTATCGGCCAAGAATTTCCCTGCCAGGGGCATGATGTGGAAAGAATAGAAATCATAGAGCCAGCCGAACCAGAGAGAGGCAGGAAGGGAAAACTCCAGGCACATCAGTTTCCCCCCCGGCTTGAGGACCCGGTACATTTCGACCAGGCCTTTTTCCATGTGGGTAAGATTACGAATCCCAAAACCCACCATGGCGGCTTTGAACCGGCCCTCCGGAAAAGAGATCAGCTCCGCGTCACCCTGGACATACTCCACCCTTCCGGATAGAGAGGCCATGCCTACCTTGGGCTTCCCACCTTCAATCATGGCCCGGTTGATATCATAGAGAATAACCCGCCCCTGAGAGCCGACTACTCTGGCGGCCAGGATCGAGAGGTCGGCGGTGCCACCGCATACATCGATGACCCGATCCCCCGGCTTCAATCGTAAAGTTTCCACGGCCCATCTTTTCCAGAGATAATGAAGCCCGAAACTGAGGATGGTGTTCATCAAGTCGTATTTGCTGGCGATGGAATTAAAGTGGCGAAGGACATACCTGACTTTCTCACTGGCGGCAACCTTTCGATAACCGAAATAAGCCAACTCGTCTCTGGTTTCTTCGAGGTTTCGGATAGGTTCTTTTTGCGCGGCTGGAGGCATCAACATTTCCTTTGGATGGGTCTCAATCCGTCTAATTCCTATCTCTATCCCCTCACTGGCCCCATAGGCCTTTTAGATCAAACCCGGCTCCCTGGAATAGGGGAGGGAGGTATCTTAAGCTTGCCCGGCCGGCGTCAACGGGTGTGTCAGCATAAGTGTAAAGTTCCAGGCCGATATCCCCCCGGTAGGCTGTCTGAAGAATGGTCTTTAAGACCTGAGAAGATCGATAGCGCCCTGGCCGGCAGATCAAACTCCAAGGCCCCATTTTTTTATTCCCTCCTGATTCATTTGGTTATTCTTTCCCTTCTCCTCGAAGTTATGTATCAGCCTGATAAGAGCCCCATAAGGGAAGTGAATTACTGGGGCGTCAATCTGGCAAGCGGATGTTAGAGACCATGTTTTCGCCCTTCTTCGGACCACGATTTCTGAAGAGATGACCCGGATTTTGCAAGATCAGTCCGCCCTCCTGGACTTGAAAATTTTTGAAATTACCCCGCAGAATTGGGACACAAAATTATAGATTCTGGTAGTTTTTGAAAAGACCTGTTCATTTCTGAGACTGTATACCGAATCGATTCAGGGCAGAGAGGGCTTTCACTGCCGCTTCGGGAGAAGATACAGTGGCGATAGTCTCGCCGCAAAGGTCCTTGAGCTGCTGGGTCCATCCTTCGTATCCGAGAAGGACCGAAACGACCGGCTTCCCGGAAATTTTTCCTCTTAAGACCGGCCAGTCTCCAAGGAGTTGTTTCGTCTGCAGCCCCAGGCGGAAGTAAGTTTCGATCGGTGTATAGGGGATGACCGGGATCAGGATAAACCCGTCCGCGTGGGGATCGGAAAATATTGCCTCGCAGGCGGCAGGAAAAATCCCGCTCGGGCCGATATCCAGCGGGTTTTTCACATTCACCCAGTTGGGAGCTTTGGATCGTATCTTTTGGATCGTGCTCTGATCCCAGCTGGCGAGTTCCATCCCCTCCAGGTAGGCTGCGTCCGCAGTCATGGCCCCCAGAGACCCCGAGGTGGTAAGGATTCCGATTCTTCTTCCGGGCATGGGTGGTTGAGTTGTGGTGACTCTGGCAATTTCGATCATCTCCTGGAGATTTGCGGCCCGGATCGCACCTGCCTGACGGAAAGCGGCATCATAGATTCGATCCTCCCCCGAGAGGCTGGCGGTATGGGAAAGGGTGGCTTCACGGCCGTAAGGGGTGCGGCCGCTCTTCAGGATGATTACCGGCTTTTTCCGGCAGGCGCGGCGGAGGGCGCCCATCATCCGCGGACCGTCTTCGGTCCCCTCCAGATAAATTAAGATCACCCGGGTTTGAGGGTCCTCGACAAAGTATTCCAGAAAGTCCGCTTCGTCCAGATCGATCTTATTGCCCAGGGTCGCCACTTTGCTGATTTTAAGACCCGCTGCGGGGAGATGGTCAAGGAGAATGTTTCCAAAAACTCCACTCTGGGCGATGATAGCTACGGATCCTGGTTCCATGGACTGGTCCATGATTTCGATCGTGGCAAAGCGGGCTTCCGTATTGACCACTCCCACACAATTAGGCCCGATAAGACGGATTCCCATTCTCCGGGCGAGCTCGGCCAATTCCTCCTGCCTTTTCTTCCCTTCCTCGCCGGTTTCGGCAAAGCCTGCGCTTTCTATGATCACCGCCCGGACCCCTTTTCCCCCCAGCTCAACTAAGGTCTCTCGAACTACCGCCGATGGAACCAAGACCACGGCGAGATCGATACTTCCGGGAATCTCAGCGATGGAGCGGTAGACTTCTTTTCCATGAATCTCTCCCCCTTTAGGGTTGACTAAAAAGGCCTTATCCAGCCAGCCATTCCTTTTCCAGAATAGAGGAATTCCGTATCCGAACCCCGGGGTACTCGTGGCACCGATGAGGGCAATGGATCGAGGTTGGAAAAATCTGTCCAGGATGGGGGTTTCCACTCCTTCTTCTCCTCTCGGCCTGATGATTTAAACTAAATCGGCTTAGAGCCGGATGGCGACAAATAGACACTTTGTCTTTCCACCCTTCTATCTTTATAGATGGAGAACGATCGAATTGTCAAATTTTAGTCGCCCGAGGATGCTCTGCCTCCCAGGCTGGCGCGGGGTCGGAGGGAGGAGGGAAGGGGCCTTAAAGCCCCCGAAGGAATTCGGGGCGCAATCGAGAGGGGTCCTGCGACGAAATTACTTTCTGGATAAGGTTGACCACGGCCTCTTTATCTTTGGGCATCCGGGCTTTAATCGGAAGATAATTCGAAGCATGGTTGGAGGTGAAATAACAACGGCTGAAATTGGAATGGGCGACGATCATTCCCAATTCCTCGAGCAGTTCAAAAGGGGAGGGGAGTTGAAAACGCCCCGCTTTCAGGTCTTCGTAAAGGGGAGTTCCGGGAACTACCATCAAGGTCAGAGCACTGGCAAAATCGGGATCAATGTCTGAAAGGACCTTGGCAGTGGCCAGGGCATGCCGCTGCCCGTATCCTACTCCGCCCAGCCCCAGAAGGACCGTTACCGATAGGGTGATCCCGGCTTCCATGACCCTTCTGCCGGCCTCAACCATCTGCTCGTAAGTAGCCCCTTTTCGTACTTTCTCCAAAAGGTCCGGATCACCGGTCTCCACACCGAGGTAGACGATTCCCAGCTTCCGCCCTTCCAGGGCCTTCAGCTCTTCCACGCTTTTCCGCAGAATACTCTTGGCATTGCCATAAATGCCCACCCGGCGCAGGCCAGAGATTTTTTCGTTCAAATACTCAAGGATGGCCAGGAGCCTGGGTTGAGGGATGATCAGGGCATCCCCATCAGCCAGGAATACTTTCCGAAAAGGTCCGTAGGAGGCCACTTCATCAATCTCCTGTTTGATGACTTCCAGGTCCTTGATACGGAAGCGGCGCCCTTTATAGGTGGGACAAAAGGTGCACCGGTTGTGGGAGCATCCCAGGGTAACCTGGAGGATCAAACTTTCCGCTTCACTGGGCGGGCGAATGACAATTCCTTCGTATTCCATGGTCCCAAACCATAAGCTGCGAGTGGTAGGTCGTGAGTTGTAGATGACCTGAAAACATTCTAACGTTCCTTAAACGAATTAACAAGAAGATTGCCGAAGGGCCGACTCTTTTTATTTTGATTCCGCAATCCGCATTCCGCGATTAGTTCAGCCTTCCCTCTTCCCTGAGCTTTTCGAGAATCTCATTTATTTTGGGGATAGCGTCCATCGCGGCCTTCTCTCCCTCCAGAATCGCTTCATGTCTTTTGGAGAAATCGCTGGAGGCGATGTGGCCTACCCTGGGCTTTATGAGCACGTCCGCCCTGGAGCACTGGAGATTGGCCAGCTGGGAATACATAATATTGATGGCCTGAAGGATGGTGTCAATCGTAGTTTCCGGCTTGGTGCTCTCCACATCGGAGGAGATGTCCACCGCGATGACGACGTCTGCACCCTGTCTTTTGGCCGCATCTACGGCTACCGGGCTGACGACTCCTCCATCGACGTAGACCCGGTCGCCGATCTTTACGGGCCTGAACACGCCCGGGATGGAACAACTCGCCCTGACCGCAGCTCCCGTATTCCCTTTGCCGAAGACAACCTCCTCGCCGCTTTGAATATCCGTGGCCACGGCATAAAAGGGAATATTCAATTTCTCCAAGAAGGTGTTCTTCAAAGTCTTATTGACATACTGGGCAAGCCTGATTCCCTGGATGAATCCGTTATCCGGAATTATGAAATCGGCAATATCTCCTTTCTCCACGGAAAGAGCCATAGTCTGAAGCTCAAAGGCGTTGAACCCATAGGCGTAGAAACTCCCGACGAAACTTCCTGCGCTCGTCCCGACGATCATATGGATGGGGACCTTGTGCATTTCGAGGACCTTAAGGACCCCGATATGGGCGAACCCCTTGGCTGCGCCTGCACCGAGAACCAGGGCAATTTTGGCGGGCCTGGGGGGAGGAGATGGCGCAGGGGACGGGGCCTGAACTTCCCGGTGAGCACAAGAGGAAGCTACGAGCAAGGATAAGATAAAAAGAGGTAACCATTTTTTTAGGTGTAACATATTTGACTCCCTAAGGCTATCATGTGTGGAAATTATGAACATATTTGTAAGGCCTCCCTAGGAAAAAAATTCCATTTCCCTGCAGGAAGAAGCATTTCCCGCCCTGGATTCTTCGATCTTTCCATTTTTAGCGGGCTAGAGGGATTTGTCAAATTCTATTTTGCTCTATTTTGGGCTCGATGAAAAAAATAAATAAAAACAATAAGTTTCCAAAGTTTTCGGAAAAATACCCATAAATTTTACATAATTTTACATAATTTTTCATATTTTTGTGGTAAAAAAAGCAGGAAATAAGCTAACATGCCTCGATTGAGGGCATTGAATTTGCACTGAATTTTTTAAGATTACTATTTAAAAATGGGTAAGATCATTGCCACCCCATATCAAAAGGAGGAATGGAGTTCCATGAAAGTGGGACTACTTTTCATAGCTTTCCTAACTGGATTGATATATTTGGGGGCTTGCGCACAGACGGTTGAAAGGGTTGGCGTGCAGGGAGTTCAAGGAAATGTCGATCCCTATTTCCGGCCCAAGAGAGTCTATTCTGTCGATGCGGTTCAAGCCTGGGATTTGACCCTAAAGGTGCTGAACCGACAAGGAGTTTCTCTGGAGATGGCCAATAGAGAAACGGGATTGATCCGGACAGGTTACCAAAACATCTCGGCCTGGGAAAGAAGTCAGTGCGACATCCGGCTCTCTCCGGAGCCCCGGAATAAAACCTTCATATACATCCGCTGCCGCTATGAAGGGAGGAAGGAAGCAACTGAGCAATTCAGGGATTTCACTTATAGCTCACCCCGCGAAACGATGAAAGCGGAAGAGGAGATGTATCGAAGAATCGAACCCTACCTCCTGCCCTTCGAACGAATCCTAATGCCCAAGGAGGAATCAGCAGCGAAAGCCCCATCAGAGCCGGATCCATCTCTAACCGCGGCAACGCCTCTTCCTAAACCAGAAGCAGTTTCACCCCCGGCTCCTTCGCCCCCAACCGAAGGGCAAACGCGGGGGACAATTGCTTCTACCCCAAAGACGGAACCTTCCTATCCGAAAGCCGAAGCTGGATCTCCCATCACCCCCCCCGCAGTAGTCGAAGTGAAGCCGCAACCGGCGGCTGATTCGCTGGTGAAAGATGCCCCAACTTTCCAACCAGAAGCACCAGCCTCCCCGGCACCCCCGATCAGTGCCAGCCCAAGGAAACCGGAAATTGTTAAGGAGCCAATGGGCCCCTATCTCACCACCCTAGAGGCCGCCAATGTGAGATTGGCCCCGTCGACCCAGAGCAAGATTGTCACTGTATTGGGAAAGGGAGAAAGGGTTGAACTGGTAGGGGAATCAGGCCTCTGGACGAAGATAAAATTGCCCTCTGGAGATACCGCCTGGATTTTTACCGCCTTTTTGAAAGAGTATTATCCCCGAGAAGGAGTTTCGACGGCCAAACCCTCTCCATCTCGAGACCTATCTTCCATGCCTTGTCCCTCATGCGAGAAGACCCCTCCCCTAAAGCCAGAAATGACCTCTCCAACCCCGACCCTGAAAGGCGGAGAAGTCATTAAGAAGAAGGGCGTTAATGGGCCCCCGAAAATGGTCACCAAGGTAATCGCCAAGATGAGGGAAGAACCCTCTCCCAAAGCTAAGGTGGCCCTGGTTTTGAAAAAGGGAAGAGAGGTGGAAAAAATCGGTCAGTCAGGGGGATTCACCAAGGTTAAATTGTCGTGGGGGGACACAGGCTGGGTCTGGACCGGCTCCTTGGAAAAGAAGCCCCGTTAAAATTTTTTCTGAAGAGCGAATTTACTTCTGTCGGAAAATGTTTCTTCCGGTAAGAATCTTCTGGCTATTCTTTTTCCCTCTTCTACTTCTAGCTGGCTGCATGCCCAACTATTTTCTGTTTCATCCTCTTGAACCCGCTCCCGCATGGTCATGACCTGTTTTTTCATTGGCTCGCGGAGGGGAGGGAGTAAAAATTTCCGTGGAAGCCCAGGGGAAAGTGCTGGGCGGTCCAAACCCTGGCCACAAAATCCAGCTCCCCGGCATCCCTAACCTCCAGAAAATTTTCATCCCGTCTGGCATCATACCCCTGCATCAACAACCAGCCGTGGTCCTCCCCTTTCCGGCCTGGCTGGGGCACAAAGACCGCCTCTCCCAGGACCCGTCCCGGTCCCGCCTCGACTTGCTGCCCTGTGCCCCGATGGAGATCGTGCCGGACCAGGGCTGTGGAGGAGAAAAGGTCCTCCGGGATCCCGCTCTCGAGGGTATAAAGGTATCGAAGGTCGTCCCCGCCCTTGCGAATGTCAAAACGGGGAAACTCCTGGGCAATGCCCAGCACCGTGCGGCTTTCCACTCTGGCAGCAAACGGGTCGAGTACCAGGCGAGTAAGCTGCGGGGGAGAGGTCTTGGGGCGTTGGTCTTTTGACCAGGCCATGAGAAGTTCCAGGACTGAATGGTCAGGGGTGAGGAGCGAATCAACCACAATCTTGCCTTCTCGCTCGAAGGCATTGCCATGGTGAAAGACCATATTGGCTGGCTGCTCGATGGTCACCGGCAGTCCTTTTCCATCCCGGCGCAGGATCAGGAAGCGGGTGGGTTCATTCTCAAAATAACGAAGGGTTTCGGCAATGGTTGCCTTGCCGGAGAAGAGAACCGCCAGGTCGAACCGAACCGGCGGTATAACAAAGATCAAATGTTCTTGGGCCAGCATCAGGTCATGAATCATGAAGTGTCCCTTTTGGGGCAAAGCATAGAGCTGGGTGAGCTTTCCATTCGCCTCCATTCGATAGACAGTCAGGTGGGAACCCGGGCCCTGTTTGATCCCGAATGCATATCCTTCGCCGGTCTGCGGATCAATTTTAGGATGGGCGGTAAAAGGTACGTCCCTGGGCAGGGTCCCATAGAAATCCCAACGACCCTGGTACGAGAGGTCCTCCGGGTCGATAGCGGCAGGATGTCCCCCTTCCGAGAGGCCGAGTAAACGGTTGTCCCAGAGGATCACATTGATGCTCGGCTGTTTTTTCCCCCCGGTTCAGGCTTCCAACCCAAAGGCGGAGGCGGGGGCAGGGTGCCAAACTCAGGGTAGAGCATGCGCCCGGCCATCAATTCTTCCAGGCGTTGGGGGGTATCCACGAACCGGGCCTGAAGGTGTACCCGGCCCTCCAGAAAAGTGAAGTTGGAGACGAAAGCATCACCGTCGAAGAAGTGACGGAGCGCAGTCCCGTAGCTTTCCTTCTGGCCCGGCGCAATGCGGTAAAGCGTTCCGCTGAGATCTTTGGGGATTTTGCCTTCCACTTCGGTCAGGGCCCACGCCCCTTCGGCGCTGGGGGTTTGGAAGGCGGGATGGCTCAACGGGCGCCGCCCCTTTCCAGAGTGGCCAGCCGTTCTCGGAAGTTTATGAGTCATCATGGTTTCGGCGCTCCAATTCGGTGGGCGCCGCTTCCCCTACTTCGATCTCTCAAAAATTTCTCTGGCCAAGTCGCAGATGCGAACGCGCCTAAATCTCCGGTCCTGATAGAGCCTGATCTCTGTTTGATCCTGGAGGAGACTTTCAAGGCCGGAGATGTGTGCCTTGATACCGATCCGGCCCGCGGCCCAGAGGGCGTGCCCCCTTACCAGGGGGTCGGGGGAATCCATGCAGGGTAGAAGATATTTGGCCACGTCGAGGGAACGAAGCACCTGAGGATGAATCTCACCCAGGCGGCCAATCCCCCATAAGATTCCTCGTTGAAGCAGTTCGAACTCCAGAAAATTTCCTTCCGGCTGAACATAGGAGACCAGGATGGGTGCAAATTCCCGGGCTAATGGTTCATTCCGGGCTAAAATTTCTCCCATGGCCTCCGGGATTCCCCAGCCGATTCCGCCCGACCCCTCATTTAGCGACCAGATCATGCGCCGGAGGATCCTGCGAGCCCCTTCCATATCTCTTTGGGCCAGGTCAGCCACCAGAATTCCGGTGACCGTGACGGCATGCCATTTTATTTCTTCATCCTCGCTGCAAAGGGCCGAGAGGAGCGTTCTGAAAACCCTGTGAATGGAATATTTTCTCAGAGACTCCAGTTTTTTTTCAAGTTCAGGGGATTTTAGGAGCGCAAACACTTTCTCTTTTAGCGTTTGCCCATCCGAACTTTCATTTGAACTCCTGACCCCTTGAATCCTGGAACCCTTATTTACCAAGACTACACCACGCGGTTCCTCAACACACCGATGCCGGCAATGTCGATCTCTACCAGGTCTCCACGGTGAATATCCCCGATATCCGGTGTCCCGGTCATGATGATGTCTCCGGGGAAGAGGGTCATGATCTCGGAAGTGAAACTGACCAACTCCGCGCAGCTGTAATACTTCGTCGCCGTGGATCCGCTGACTCGCACCTCGCCGTTGACGCGGCAGGTAATCATAGTATTCTCCGGGTCAAGACCGGTAGCCAGAAAAGGCCCCAGCGGACAGAAGGTATCAAAACTCTTCCCATGAAAGGTGGCATTATCGCGCAGGATGAAGTCATAGGCAGTAACATCATTGCCGCAAGTATAACCCAGGATATACCTGGACGCATCTTCTATCTTGATGTTCCGGGCGGCCTTCCCCATCACCACGACCAACTCCGATTCAAAGATGAGGCGCTGGGATTGGGAGGGGTGAATAATATTATCTTCGTGAGCGATGACCGAACTGGACGGCTTGAAGAAGAGAAGCGGTCTGGGGGATTTGGATGGATTTTCCCCCCAGGGGTAATTTTTGGCCGCACAGATGATTTTGGTGGGTTCGCAGGGGGCAAGGATTTTTAAGGAATGCAGCGGCCCAACCGCCGGACCGCGCTCGGGGCGGCCCGCATAGGGGGGACCGATCAGCTGGTATACGGTCTCGCCTTCAAGGATACCATAGCCTACCTGCGCGTCTTTTCTGTATCGAAGTAGTTTCATGGGGAATCCTCATTTCATATTTTATTATGTTTTATGGCCGGGATAACCTACCGAGATATCCTACCATCCGGTCGTCCAAGGTGCAATCCTCTTCGTACCTATCAGGAATCCTGTCTGACCCTTGCGATCCCTTATACTTTTGGGGAGAAAGAAGTTATAATTAAAAAAGGGTAAACATTCCTCCAGCCTTCTTTTCCACATAGAGAAAGCGTCCTTTTCTCGGGTGCAGAGTTATCCGCACCGTATGCGTTTGGTGCTTAAGGAGGTGTCCCATGAAAAGAGGTTGCCGGTCACTTCTCGTAGCCATCTTAATT
>Ga0187849_1003971_pt1 | contig 12617 bp, 16 predicted proteins | sample June2016WEW_4_10_2_FD_132412 | JGI IMG/M metagenome (GOLD analysis project Ga0187849, IMG submission 132412) | Peatland microbial communities from SPRUCE experiment site at the Marcell Experimental Forest, Minnesota, USA - June2016WEW_4_100 | ecosystem: Environmental > Terrestrial > Soil >... | reverse complement strand
GCGGGATCATCCCCGGCAGGTATCATCTGCCGGGCCATCTCATCGGGCAATTCGACGGTAATCTGCATAAAGATAGGATACCACCGGAGTAAATCCGAGACAGACAGAGGATTGATAGGTGGTCCAGGTCTGCCATCCTTCGCCTTCTTCTGCTGTCAGTTCGGAATCCGTCCCCGTTCGTTCCCCACGCCGAAGGCCGCTGGCCCCACCGCAGGTGGCGCAGGCGCTTGACGCAGTAAACAATTATGTGTACTCTTGACCTATGAACAGCGCCGAGTTCCAAAGGTGGCTGAAGAGCAAGGGCGCAAAATTCGACCGCTCGCGTGGCAAGGGTTCCCACATGTACGTCACGCTAAACGGCAAGACCACCGTGCTCCCCACGCACGGCAAGGAGATGCGCACTGGCACAGTCGAGAGCATCAAGCGCCAGCTCGGTCTGAAGGGAGAAAAGTGATGCTGCAATACGCTGCAAAGTTGACCCCAGGCCTTCCGGAAGAGGGCGGCTACACTGTAACCTTTCGTGATGTTCCCGAGGCGATCACAGATGGCGAAACGCTGGAGGACGCTCTCAAGTACGCGGCCGAGGCCTTGGAACTGGCTCTTGAGCATTATCTCGACGAGCGCCGCGTCACTCCCGCTCCCACCGCCAAACGGAAGGGAGAATACCTCATCGCGCTGCCCGCGAGCCTCTCGCTCAAGTGCGCTCTTCTCAATGAGATGATTCGCCAGGATGTGCGCCCGGCGGAGTTGGCCAAGCGCCTGAAGACGAGTAAGCAGGAGGTCAATCGCCTCACCACTCTCTCTCACGCAACCAAGGTGGATCGAATCGCCGAAGCCTTCCATGTCCTTGGCAAGGAACTCACTATATCGGTTGCTTAGTTGGCCGGACGCGGAAGGTAGGAACTTATGCCGAAAAAGAGCGCACTGCCACCCATTCACCCGGGTGAGATTCTCAAGGAAGATATTCTGCCCTCTGTTGGCCTGTCCGTAATGGCGGCAGCCAAGGCTCTCGGCGTCTCCCGCCAGATGCTTCACGACATCCTGGCGCAGCGCCGTCCCCTTTCAGCAGCCATGTGCCTGAAGCTCTCTCGCCTTCTGGGTGGCTCGCCGGAAGTGTGGATGCGATTGCAGGCAGCTTACGACCTGAAGATGGCGGAACAAGACAAGAAGGTCATGAAACGTGTCGCGCGCATCATGCCTCTTGAGCAAGTCGAAGAACTTCGAGCCTAAGCCCCTTTACCGGACTCCCACACCTGACCAACCGATGAACTATAGCTTCCCCAGAACCGGGATCCCCACGGACAGGTCTTTGTCCGTGGGGTGAAGTTCCGGATTTTTACCCCGTAAAACCGCCCTCCATCTTGTACCCGAATTACGCAGAAATAGGTGTATGTAGAGGCACACTTTTCATGCGCTTTGAATGCCTCAAAATGCCATAAAAGTGGACTTCGAAGGCCACATTCTGTCTTCGAGAGTGGGAGGCGGATGGGAAAGCGAACACCGCCCGATTACAGTGCCGTAGGCACCCGCCTGGACGGCCAGTCCCCGCAGGTAGCGCAGGTGCTTGACCTGGTCATATGACTAGTGATATGACTATCTCAGTGGAGGTTTCCCCATGGCCTGGCAGGTCTACGACGCAAAGGCGCGCTTCAGCGAGTTCCTCGACGCCACTCTCAAAAACGGCCCGCAGGTGCTCACCCGCCGCGGGGTTGAAACAGCCGTCCTCGTTCCCATCGATGAGTGGAAACACTTGAGGGATCGCGCCAGGCAATCCATCCCTGACCCGCTGCTCGACCCCAACGGCCCGCATGACATTCCCTTTGGACCGCGCCCCGTCCTCAAGCTCCGCCCCTTCCCCTTCGATGATGAAGAGCGGTCATGATCTATCTTCTCGACACCAATATCGTCTCGGAATTCCGCAAACCGCGCCCTCATGGCGCAGTGTCGGCATGGCGGCGGTCGACTCCAATTCATCAGCTTGCCATTTCGGCGGTCGTTCTTGCCGAAGCTCAATCGGGAGCGGAGATCACGCGCAGACAGGACCCGGCCAAGGCTGCGGAGTTGGAGTCATGGATCGAAGGTCTGATGACCTACTACACCATTCTTCCCGCCGACGGAGCAATTTTTCGCGAATGGGCGCGTCTGATGCATGGAGTCTCTGCCGAGCAGAGCGCCGATGCTATGATTGCAGCCACGGCGCGCGTGCTGCGGCTCATCGTCGCCACGCGAAACGTCAAGGACTTCAAACTGTTCAAGGTGGAAGTCTTCAATCCCTTCGATTATGCGCGAGAGGAAGGAAATTGACTCAGGGAACAAAGCCCGCCATCGGCGTCCTGGCCATTCAGGGCAACTACGCCAGCCACGCGCAAGCCCTCATCGAGGCTGGCGCATCACCCATCGAGGTACGCAAGCCGGAGCAGTTGGCCGGATTAAACGGCTTAGTCTTGCCCGGCGGCGAGTCCACCACCATGCTCAAATTCCTCGAAAAACACAGCTTTTTTGAGGTTTTGCGGGAGTTCTGCCGCACCAAGCCCGTCTTCGGCACCTGCGCCGGAGTGATTCTGCTGGCACGTGAGGTGTTGAATCCTGCGCAGCGTAGTATGGGCGTGCTTGACGCCGTAGTCGAGCGCAACGCCTACGGTCGCCAGGTCGACTCGGTCATCGTGACCGCCGAGACCTTCCTCGCCGGTGGGCCGCTGGAGATGGTCTTCATCCGCTCTCCGCGCATCAGCCAGATCGGCCCCGGCATCGAGGTACTCGCCACGCGCGATGGCTTTCCAACGCTGATTCGCCAGGGCCGCATCCTGGCAGCCACCTTTCATCCGGAGCTCACGCATGACCGGCGGGTGCATCGTTTTTTCGTCGCATCCGTCGCTGCGGCCAATAAATAACCTGCATGCAGTTTAGTTGTCCGTCATTCTTTGCCCTTGCGCTGCCATGTTCCGTAGTAGGACTCGCTGAGTCTGAACATCACCAGCTCCTTGCTGTGCTGTGAGAGTTGAATCTCAAGGCTCGGCATGTCGGGTTGGATGTCTTCCTCAAGAAAGTAATATGCCTTCCCGGCTTCCAGCGTTATCTGCAGGGCGTTCGCAAATACAGATTGCACCGCGATCTGGTACGCGCCGGGGTCCAGGTAAGCAAAACCATAGCTTCCCACTTTATTGACGAGGACGACTCGGTCGTTGGCGTGAATCTTCACCTGATTCGTAAAAGGATCATTTCCAGGAGAGTGCTTTTCCTTCGGTCCGATGACTAAGCCGGATTTAAAGGATTCAAAAACCGGATACACAACGACGATCAGAGCTTTGTCAGGCATCAGCTCGGGTATTGGGTGGTTCTTCAGGTCCTCTGCCAGTTCGAAGGAGTGCTTGGAATGCAGGTCTTTGAGCGTCCTCCGATCGATATCCACGCCTCGTCGGACGTCCGTTACCACTACGCGATCGCCAAAGTCCCGTTTGGCCCTCTCCAATACCTGGGGCGCAAACTTCTCCGGAATTTGGAACATGTGTGTCTCGACAGAGCCAGCTGGTGTGACGTATTCCATATACATCCAATAATCACCGTTGGCCCGCTTATTACTCTCGTGAACTTGTTTGAATTGATTAATTCGCGAGCGGATAGAAGTTGCCTCATCGAAGATGACCCGGCGTACGTCGTCGTAGTTTACCTCTAATATCACGTCATCGTATTTTGCGTCGAACGAAAGCTTCTTTTGAACCCCAAAGGTTACTTTCTTCGTGGCATCGTTTAAGATTAACTCGCCCCGCGACTGCTCGAGAGTCGGATTCTTATTGCTCTTGTGATGCCAACTGTCTACGCCGCTGGCGACCAGCGGTTCTTGTGCCATACAAGCGGCAACTCCGCAGGTTAAGAGCAACAGCAAGATGAATAGCACGGTGAACGATCTGGTCTTATGCATGAGTGGAGTTCCTTTCCGGTTAGATTTGGCCGGCATTTTAGTGACCCGCACAACACTTCGGTTAGGCCTCACGGCCATTTTTCAACACGAGCCATTTTACATCCAACCGGTTTAGAGGGACACAATTATCCGGCGGTCGCGCGAATGCGGGCCTTTGCTTTATGTATCCACAATTTCCTGATCCCTACTACAGCATCTGCAAATCCAGCGGCTCCTGGAGCAGGTAGTTCTTGCCGCTCATGGCTCCCAAGGCGCGTTTGAGGGCCGAGGGTTTGCACGGTTCGACGGTCATCACGAAGGGCAACGCGTGGGACGGATAGCCGGGTTTCTGCACAATGGCGCGAATGTTGATCTGCTCTTTGGCCAGCGCCACGGTAATGTCGGCGATGATTCCCGGCTTGTCGTTGACCATGAAGCGGATGTAATGGGGAACCTCGAACTCGGCGCTCAAGCGCGCCGCAACCGCTGGAACCTCAACTCTCTTTGACCCGTGGGCCAGGGCGAGCAGGTCGCTGACCACGGCCACCGCGGTGGGATGGCCGCCGGCGCCGTGGCCGCTGAAGACCACATCGCCGCCGTAGCGGCCGGTTAAGATCACCATGTTCTCCGTGCCGCGCGACCAGGCCAGCGGCGAATGCAGGTCCACCAGCATCGGTCCCACGCTGGCTGCGATCTGTCCGCCGGCGCGGTCGGCGCGCGCCACCTGGCGGATGGTGCAGCCCAGTTCGCGCGCATAGCTGAAGTCCACGGAGGTAATTGAAGTGATGGACAGGGGCGTGATCTCCTCCGGATCCACGTGGACGCGCAGCGCCAGCCGCATCAGGATGGTCAGTTTGGCGCGCGCGTCAAAGCCGCCCACATCCTCGGTGGGATCGGCCTCGGCATAGCCCTTGGACTGAGCGTTGGCCAGCACCGCGGCGTATTCCGCGCCCTCTTGCATTCTGCTAAGAATGAAGTTACAGGTGCCGTTCAAGATGCCTTCGATGCGCACGATCTGATCGCCGGCCAGCCCTTGTTCAAGCCCTGGAATCACGGGGATTCCGCCGGCCACCGCGGCGCCGTACTTCAACTGTCCGCCACCGGAAGCGGCTAGGCGCTCCAGCTCGACGCCATGACAGGAGATCAGCTTCTTGTTGGCCGTCACTACGCTCTTGCCGGCGTTGAGCGCCTTGCGCACCCAGCCTCCTGCCGGATCAAGACCGCCGGCCAGCTCCACCACCACGTCCACGTCCGAGGCCAGCACCGCGCCGGCGTCCTCGCTCCACACCACGCTCGCCGGAACCCAGTCCACGCGCCTTTTCGCCATGCTACGGACATAGATGTGGGTCAATTCCAGCCCCTCTGGCTGGGACTCGACCAGAATTCGCGCCACCGAACTGCCCACTGTTCCAAAGCCGAAAATAGCGATGCGCAATGGGCGCTGAATGCTGGATTCGGCGCGGGAATCTCGCGCGGCCGGGGCTGGAGCCTGTTTAGGCGATGCGGAAACATTTTTTTCAGGCATGGGCGCCTCCTTCCTGAGAGCGGATCAAGCCGGGGATAATCCGATATTACATGAGTAAATTCCTTCCGGGAGTTTGCAGATTATTTCTGCGATGGGAATATCATGAGAAACCATGAGCGAAATATTTGAAAAACTCAATCTTACGAACCAGCAGGAGATCCTCGTCCTGAATGCGCCCGAGAGCTTTCAGCCGGAGCTTGCGCGCCTTCCCGTTCTCACCATTCACCATCACATTGAGTCGGTCCCGGAGATCGGCTTCTTCCTGGCGTTTGTCACGCGCAAGAGTGAGGTAGACGCGCTGGCCAAGGCTGTGGTCGCGCGCGCCCCTGGCGATGCGATCGTGTGGTTTGCCTATCCCAAGGGCATATCGAAGAGATTCGAGTGCGACTTCAACCGCGACACCGGATGGGATGCCATGCAAGCCGCGGGTTTTGACTGCGTGCGCGCCATCTCCATCGACGAGGATTGGACAGCGATGCGCTTCCGGCGAGTGGAGTACATCAAAACGCGCGAAAGCAATACGGACGTCGAGCCGGTTGCAGCGCCAAAGGTTGCAGCGCCAAAGATTTCAGCGCCCAAGCTCACTCCACCTGAAAAAGGCCGGGCAAAGCCTCTCCCGCCTTCCCCTCGACGACGTAAGTAAAGGCCGAGGCGTTCAGCGGCGGCTCCGGCCCCACGTAGACGGTGCGCGCGCCATGCTGCCGCGCCCAATGAACGAAGCTGGCCGCGGGATAGACCGACCCCGACGTGCCGACGACCACCATCAGCGTTGCGTTAGCGATCTCCTGCTGAATGCGGTCCATCTCCAGCGGAATCTCGCCGAAGAAGACGATGTGCGGGCGCAGCCTTCCGCCGCACACGCAGCGGCCCACCTCGTCCAGGCTGCGATAAAGCGCGTGATCCTCGACCGGCGGCCGGCCGCAATCGTTCTCGCAGCGCGCTTTGGCCAGCTCGCCGTGCATGTGCAGCAGCCGCCGGGAGCCGGCCCGCTCGTGCAGGTCGTCCACATTTTGTGTGCAGAGAAAGAAGCGGTCGCCGAGCTGCTGCTCCAGCTTCGCAAGCGCAACGTGTGCCGGATTCGGCTTGGCCTCGGCGCCCGCCTTCCGCCTTCCGGAGTAGAACTCCCACACCTTCCATGGATTGCGCTCCCAGGCCTCCGGCGTGCAAACATCCTCAACCCGATTCCCCGCCCACAATCCGTCCGCGGCGCGAAAGGTGGGCAACCCGCTCTCCGCGCTGATGCCCGCCCCAGTCAATACAAAGACCCGGTCTTCAGAGGCAATCGCAATCCTGCTCATGATCTTCTTCCTGATAAACTGTCGGTTCGCCATTTGCGATTCTTACACCGCATGGTTTGGCGCGTCTGGATAAAGCCTTTTCATCAATGGAAATCGAGCTTTGCCACAGCAGCCGTTGCAACGGCCCGGTCAGCGACGGTCAGGTCGGCGTCGAGCGCCGCGCGATACTGCGTTCTGGCCTCTTCCTTTTTCCCGAGCCTCTCCAGCGCCTGCGCCCAGTGCAGATGGAGTTGGCCCCAGTTGGGCGCGTACTTCACGGCCTGTTCGTACTCCTTCACTGCTTCCGCGTCATATTTCTGTGCGGCCAGCGCATCGCCCCAATTCTTGAGCGGATCGGCCCAGTGCGGACCGCGTGCATTCGCCTCTTTAAACTTGGCCACGGCCCCGGCGTAGTCGCCATGCCGCGCCAGCGCCTCGCCCCAACTTTCATAGCTGCTGGGAATCGAGGGTGCTAGCGTTACCGCCGCGGCATATTGCTGTTGTGCCAGCGTCCAGTCACCGCGATGATCGGTGATATCGGCTTTAAACCGGTAACAATCCACCAGATGCCCGCCGCGGGCAATGTCGGCATCAACCTTTTCCGCCGGCACTGGATTCCAGGCCTCGGCCAATGCCAGCCAGCAAGAGGGGCCTATCAGATATGAAGCTATCTCCGTCGATTGTGCAACAGCTGCGTCCGTCGCCTGCAACTCCGGCAATGCCTTGGCATAGTCGCCGTGGTCCAACGCCATCAGTCCCTGCACAAAGTGGGTCTGCGCAATAACGTAAGGGTCGCTGACGGCTCCCGGCGAGGTCTGCAGCTCCAGTTCCGCCGTACGCGGATCGTGCATTTGCGCCACAAATTGAGCGTCAATCGGTGCTTCTTCTTCGACAGCACCTCCATGTCCTCCGGCCTTGGCCATATCCTCCGCCAGTTCCTTATGAAGGGTGGGCAAATCCCAGCGTTCCCGATCGAGATTCTGGAAATAGATCTCGCGAACATTCTTTGCGAACCAGTGACCGCGGCGCGCGATGCGCTCCATCTGCAGCCCGGTCTGCATGAGTGCCTCTTCTTCCTGCAGGTCGCCTTGAGCATCCATGATGTTGTTATAGCCAACCCAGAAGTCCGGCTTGAGTGCAATCGCCTGGCGGTACTTGTCGAGAGCAGCCTGGTATTGCCCCAGATCGCTCAGCGCATTGCCCCAAAGGTTCAATAGCAGCGGCTTCTCCTCTTGCAAAGCCGAACTGTACGCAGCCTTTACCAGAGCAACGGCCTCCTGAGAGCGGTTGTGGCTTTCAAGATAATTGCCGAACCGGTAGGTCTCCGACTGGCCGTAGATATACTCGGCAGCCTGGCCAAGCAGTTCCGGCAGGGCATCCGCTCTTCCGGCAAAGCTTTTTGCCGGGAAGCCGCTGCCGCGCACCGTCAGTTCGATGCCCTGCGGCGTCTGCACCAGTTCGCCGGTGATCTGCACATCCTTGCCCAGCAATCCGTGCAGGTAGCGTTGCAACTCGCCGATGGAGATGTGGGCCTCTGGAATCTCTACCTTGATGTCGCCGCTCCAGGCATCATGCACGGGGCGCTTACCTTCAAAGCCTCGGGTGGCGGCCTGCAGCGCCTGCAAGCGATCGAGCAGCGCACTGGCAACAACTTTGCCGCTTTGACCCTGGGTTACCAGAGCAGGGGGCACATCGAAGAGGTTAACTTCTACGCTGCGAGAGTTCCAAGCGGAATACACGAGAAATACCAGTATTCCGGCTACGAACAATGCCAGGGAGGCGAGCGCAAACTCAAGCAGTAGCCGCATGCGTTCGTGCTGAAGTTGCAGCTTCAGGCTGCGGCCAACGTGGCGCAGATTGTGCAGTTCGGCCCGTTGCAACTCCTGCTGCTGCTCTTGCAAGATGCCCTGGCGATCGAGGAACTCGACCTGCTTCCGCGTCAGGTCGGGATCGGCATTCGCGCGCAACGCTATCTCGCGGGCTACGCACTGCTGCTCGACTTCCACATTCTCCGTTGAATTATCTGCTAAATCTGCCGCCATAGAGCCTCCAAGCGATACGCAAAGAAGCAGAATTTCACGTGGCAATTCTAGCAGAGGGTTATCAACAATTGGCTGACAAAATTAGTACTAGTATTTCAGCCAAATCAATAGCGCGTAACTGCATGAGCAATTCGATACATCCATGCGGAAACCAGGAAGAGTAGAAGTAGTGCGGGTGCGGTTTGCAATGGACCGCAACTATATTCGCCGAACAACGTTGAAATCATCAACAAACCGGAACGCACGCGAACTCTCCGGAAGTCCCGGAAACGCACCATCACTGGAGGATGTGATTCATGATGAAGAAGATTGCACTGGCATTATTGCTTGCTTTCACACTGTTCCCTGCGGCCTCGTTTGCGCAGGTTGTGGTCCGCATTGGCCCACCGCCGCCTATGCATGAAGACCGCGGCCGGCCACCGGAACGGGGTTACGTATGGATCAACGGCTATCACCGCTGGGAGGGCGACCATTACGTCTGGACCCCCGGCCGCTGGGAGCGTCCGCCTCGTGAACACCAGCGTTGGGTTGCTCACAGGTGGGTCCGCCATGGTGACCATTACGAGATGCAGGAAGGACACTGGCGGTAAACTGCGACTCCAACCAAGAAAACAGCGGGGCGCGAGCCCCGCTTTTTTCTTATGTGACCGAGCCGAAGGAAATTGGCCCCACCGCAGGCTGCTTAGCTGATTTCAATCACATCGGTGGCAGCGACTGCAGCTTCTTCGGCTTGCGCCATCAGTTTTTCAGCGATGGCGTAGAACTCGGCAGCCTGCGGACTTTTCGGTCCGGCCAGAGTAACAGGCAGGCCGCGGTCGCCGCCCTCGCGAATGGCGGGAATCAGTTCAATCGATCCCAGGAAAGGAACATTGAACTGTTGCGCGGTACGCTCGGCGCCGCCTCGGGAGAAAATGTCAATTTCCTGATGGCAATGCGGACAGGTAAAGTGGCTCATGTTCTCCACGATGCCCAGCACCTCGACGTTGACCTGGGCAAACATCTCCAGAGCCTTGCGCGCGTCCTGCAGTGCCACGTCGCTGGGCGTGGAGACAACCACGGCGCCGGTCATAGGCACTGTCTGGACCAACGAAATGACCACATCGCCGGTGCCCGGAGGCAAATCGACGATCAAATAGTCCAGTTCGCCCCATTCCACCTGTTGCAAAAACTGGCGAATGATCTGATGCAACATCGGTCCGCGCATCACCATCGGCTTGTCTCCGGGGGAGATGTAACCGATGGAGATGGTCTTGATGCCGTGGGTCACGTTGGGGAGGATGCGATTGCCCTCGCCCACGGCCGGCTGCTGGCTTGAGCCCATCATTAGCGGCACATTGGGGCCGTAGACGTCGGCGTCCATCAGGCCCACGCGCTGGCCGAGCTTGTTGAGCGCCACGGCCAGGTTGACGGCGACAGTGGTTTTGCCCACGCCGCCCTTCCCGGAACCAATAGCGATGATCTTCGATATGCCCGGCAAAGCGACGGGCGAAGGCATAACAGGCGAATGCGCCATATTATTTTGATTTCTCCTTCAATATATTGGATGTTCACAACCAGTTGAAAAGTGCAGTTGTTATCAGATTATCAACTCCGCTCCGGGCTTTGTGCTTTGATCTTTCCTCCGCTTTGATCTGGACTACTCCCACCGAGGGATCCATCCCGCTGGAGTTTTCCCACTCCTTGCTGTTTTCTGTGCTTTCCTTGCCCATTTCAGTTCTTTTTTGTCGTCGCCAAAGTGCATGTCGATCTCGAGTGCAGCTTCATAATTGGCAACAGCCAAATCCCATTCGCTCATGGCAATGTAGGAATTGCCGATCGCCCAATATGCGGGTGCGAGGTCAGGCTTGATCAAAATTGCGTCCTTTGCCTGGGCAATGCTCTCCTGATACTGGCCGGCGCAATAAGCCTTCCGCGCTTTGTTTAGTTGAATATACGCTTTCAACGTCAGAACGTCCGGGACAGGAACATTGACTTGAGCGTTCTTGGCGAGCTGCCAAAGGTCAGGTTCCATAGGGCGCGTGCAGAGTGCGCTGGTCACCAATCGTCCCAGCACACGTCCCGACAACAACACGCGACCATAAGCCACTTCCGATTGTTCATGATGACCTACTGTCCAAGCCCCCTTGTAGCCATCCAACGTAGACGTCCACACACCAATAGAGGAGAATGATTCTCCACCTTTGAATTCTGTTATATACAATGTGTTACCTTCACCAAGCGTATAAACTGGCGTATAAATTGGCTTTAAATAGACGATCGCTTCCAGTTCATCGAGCGTCGGGAGTCTCCAGCCCGAATAGCCGCCAAGTTGAAGAGAGGCGCAATAGTCCTTCGATTCCTGCCAACTCATTTTGGCCGATGTCTGTCCGGCCCACATCAGGCCGGTCGAGGGGTCGGGCCACCATGTAGTTGGCTCTTTCGATGCGGCAGCAGAGAATTGCACGCCGACTACAACAAGACAGAAAAAAACGAGTTTGTCTCTGAAGTGGAGTCTTATTTCAAGCATATAATTCCTTCCCATTGTTTCCCTGATATGCGGGATTCGTTGCGGTTCTCAGCCTTTCGCGCCTTTCTGAGCGGCGTGGGCCAGCTTCTCCTGTTTACGGCGCGCGGCTTCGGCCTCGCGATGCTCGCGGCGCAGCAGCGCATCGGCATAGCGGCGATGTTCGTCGGGCGTCTCTGGCAACAGTTCAGGAACCTTCACCCTGCGGCCCTCCTTGTCGATGGCCACGAAGACCAGATAAGCGCTGGCTACGTGAACCTGCACGCCGGACAAGGGGTTTTCCGCCCATACCTTGACGCCCACCTCCATGGAGGTAGCGAAGGCGCGGTTGACACTGGACTTGAGCGTGACCAGGCTACCGACAGGAACCGGCTGAATAAAGTCGATGTGGTCCATGGCCGCGGTCACGATGTAGGTGTGCGCGTGCCGGAAGGCGGCCATGCCGCCGGTCAGGTCGATGAAGTGCATCAGCCGTCCGCCCAACAGATTTCCCAGGGGGTTAGTGTCGTTGGGCAGAATGATCTCGGTCATCTCCGACTGCGTGCTGGCCACGGTGCGGGCCGCGGAATCAGTTGCGATGGAATTCGTCTGACTCATGGTGGATCTACTCCATTCCTGGGGTGCTGCTCTGAATTGCCTGCTGCCGGATAGAATGAAGCTGGCGGCAGCCGGCCTGAAAGGGCGCTTGATTTCAGTTTCGGCAATCGCCGACAAATACGCAAATCCACGTGGCGCTGAATGGCCGCATCTTCGAGCAAAATGGACAAGATTGCAGGGCTGAAAGAGATTCTGGAGCTGGACCCCAAGAACAGTTTTGCCCGCTATGGACTGGCGATGGAATTGGCCGGCCGGGGCGAGATTGCCGCGGCGCTTGCCGAGTTTGACACGCTGCTGGCTAACGATCCGGGCTATACTGCGGGCTACTTCATGGCCGCGCAGACCCTTTCCGCGGCGGGCCGCACGCAAGAAGCTATTGCCCGGCTGAAGGCCGGCATCGATTGTGCGGAGCGCAGCGGCAACCTCCATGCTGTCAATGAGATGCAGGCAATGCTCGAGGAGTTGGAACGGTAGCTTTCCATCCGGAACGGGCGTTTCCGTGGACTGTTTGTGCGGGAAATGCGACCTTCGGAGTAGAGATGTAATCCCATTTCATCGTAGCGGAGTCTACACTAACGATATGCCCAAATACTCCATAGTCATTCCTTTTCACAACGAAGAGGAGAACGTGACCGTTTTGTACGCGCGCCTGAAGCAGGTGATGGAGCAGGTGGGCAACAGTTTTGAGTTGGTGATGGTGGACGACGGCTCCAACGACCGCACTTGCAAGCTGATGGGCGAGATTGCCGCCGTTGATAGTCGCGTGCTGGTCATC
>Ga0187849_1003968_pt1 | contig 12623 bp, 16 predicted proteins | sample June2016WEW_4_10_2_FD_132412 | JGI IMG/M metagenome (GOLD analysis project Ga0187849, IMG submission 132412) | Peatland microbial communities from SPRUCE experiment site at the Marcell Experimental Forest, Minnesota, USA - June2016WEW_4_100 | ecosystem: Environmental > Terrestrial > Soil >... | reverse complement strand
TAAAAGGTCCCGACGGACTACTTCCAGTTCCTGAGATGGAATCACAAGCCGGACAAGGCGCCCGTTTTTGTTAATCGCCAGCGTTCCGCCCCACATCCCGACAAACTCCACCTGGAAATTCCGTATCGGCAGTGTGCCGATCTTAAGGTCCAGTTTGTCGTCTCCGATATACGTTAATGCAACCGGGACATCGTTCCCGATCAGTGGGAGAAAGTCGGGAAAGGTTTGGCGTCCCCCTTTTTGGGTATCGTATCTCCGGATCAGGTAGTCATACTGATGGTAAACGTTAAAATCGAGAAATACCATATCCGGCAGAAACGGAACCTTAACCTCGCTGCTGCGTCCCCCTCTGTTCAGAACGCGCGTTATTTGGCCGTTTTTTATCGTTACTTCGTAGGAATCACCGGTATTTCCCAAAGTGTACCAGTAAGCGTACGAACTCGGCATTCCAGTGCTTTTTGACAGCACCATTCTTGTGGAGAATGCCATGCGTTTGGTTTCGACACCGTCGCTGACCAGCATTTCGTGTTCCGAGGAAGATACGATTTCCCCGTTTGCATTTGTTTTTTCGGTGACGTTCTCAGTGCCAGCAACAACGCCCTTAATGAGAATTGTGTACGATTCGGAATAGCTGGAGGGCGCATCCCGCCGGGGTTCCGATGTGATTGAAGGAAAAAACAATCCAATGGACAACAACAAGATTGCGTGCATGAATTCACCGCTGAGTGCGGATAATTTTTGCCGCCGGCACGCGCACCAGTGCGCTTCGGATCGAGCCGGCTAGAGACGGAGAAATCTGATCGTGGACGAATGAGATCATTTCTTCCACCTGCTGCTGCATTTTCTCCATCTTCTCTCGCATATTTAAAATCACCTCGACTCCGGCCAGATTCACTCCAAGCTCCCGAGTAAGGGTTAGAATGATTTCAAGTCGTTGCAGATCATCTTCGGTGTACAGACGCGTGTTCCCATCGCTTCTCGACGGTGTTAGCAATCCCAACCGTTCATATAGGCGAAGCGTCTGAGGGTGGATTTGGTAGGATTCCGCCACTGAGCTGATCATGTAACCCGTCTTTTTGCGCGGACTCACAGTTTATCCCCAATCAATGCGGAAGGCCTGCCCGTGGGTTTTCCGGATTTAAGCGAGCAAGCTCACGCAGAATTTCCTTTGAACGTTCATCGGCAACCCGAGGCACGATAACCCGAACTTCCACAATCTGATTGCCCGGCAATTCACCTCGAAGCGAGGGAGCGCCTTTGCCTCGAAGCCGGAGTTTTTGGCCGCTTTGAGTTCCGGGAGGAATGCGTAACAACGTCTTTCCGTCGATGGAAGGGACTTCGATTTTGGTACCCAGGGCAGCTTCCGAAACTGTGATCGGCACTGTGCATACAACATCATTCCCTTCACGCCGGAAGAATTCATGCGGCCGCACAGAGATGGTGAGATACAGATCGCCCGGCGGGCCTCCCGCCCTGCCGGCGTTTCCCTTGCCTGGAACACGCATCCGAAATCCGTTGGCAACGCCGGGAGGGATGCGAACCGTGATCGTCTCCTGAAACGGAACGTTTCCGGATCCACCACATGCTTTACAGCTCCCTCCGACTTTTCCAGAACCGCCACATACCCGGCAAGGGCCGGAAAAACGCATGAATCCGTGGGCTCTCCCTTCCTGTCCCGTGCCCTGGCATTTTGGACACGTCTGTTGCCCGGCTGTCCGGTCAAGCCCGGATCCATCGCAGGCGGAACATATATTCCTGCGATTGAGCGCCATCCGTGTAGATATTCCCTGGATACTTTCCATGAAAGAGATGTTCAGGTGATGTTCGAGGTCGTCTCCCTTAGCGGGACCCGAAGGACTCCTTCGTCCCGCTCCTCCGCCAAAAAACTCCGAAAAAACATCCCTGAAACTGCTTTGTCCCGATTCTCCGAAGTCCATTCCAGAAAAGTCGAAACCGTGAGGAGAACCCTCGCCAAATCCTTTGCCACCTCCTGGCTGCTCCTTGAAATTTTCTGAGTAAAACCCATATTGGTCGTAGATGGCCCGTTTCTTCGCATCGCTCAGTACATCGTACGCTTCTTGCATTTTCTTAAAGCGTTCCTCAGCAGACTTATCGCCGGGATTGACGTCGGGATGATTCTTTCTCGCCATGCGCCGGTAAGCCTTTTTGATCTCCGGCCCTTTCGCGTTGCGCGGAATTCCCAGAATTGAGTAATAATCATCTTTGGCCATACTTTTACCGGTTGCCACGCGCGATCGGATATCCTGATTTGAACAGTACTACGTGCAATAAACCATCCTTTAGATCTACCTCTTTCCCAGAATTGTTAACGCTTACCCGGAGAATTCGGTTTTAATATCACGGCTGTCGTCCCCCGGCAGTTCCGCATTCAGATCGGTATGGTTGTCGATCTCACAAACGTCTATCGGCGGAAACTGGAAGGCGGGTCCATCGAGCATGGGCGCCCTTCAATCACGCAGGGGCGAGTAGCCGCTCGCCCCTACCACATTACTCATTTTTATCCATATCAACGTATTCCGCGTCGATTACTTCATCTTCTTTCTTTCCGGATCCTTGTTTCGTTCCGCTGTCTGAAGGCCCCGAAGTTTTGCCGGGCTCCCCATGAGGAGGATTTTGACCCGCAGTCTTCTGGTACATGATTTCTGCAAGCTTGTGAGAAGCCCGCATCAGTTCGTCAGCCGCTGCGTTCAGCTCGGCGGCTTCCGCAGAACTCTCTAGTACCTGCTTTGCTTTAGAGAGGGCGGAATCCACAGAAGACGCATCCGAGTCGGAGAATTTGTCCCGGTTCTCCTTCAGGATCTTTTCCGTATTGTATATGAGGCTGTCGAGCTTGTTTTTGGCCTCAATTTTTTCACGGTTCTTCTGATCTTCATCCGCATGAGCCTGGGCGTCGTTCGTCATTTTCTCAATCTCGTCCTTGCCCAGACCGCTGGATGCCGTTATGGTAATCTTCTGTTCTTTGCTGGTCGCCAGATCCTTGGCCGACACATTCACAATCCCGTTCGCATCAATATCAAAAGTGACCTCGATCTGCGGCACTCCCCTCGGAGCAGACGGGATGCCCACTAGGTGAAATTTGCCGAGAGTCCGGTTGTCCCGGGCCATGGCACGTTCACCTTGCAGAACATGAATCTCCACAGAAGTCTGGTTGTCAGCGGCAGTCGAAAAAATCTCAGATTTCCTCGTTGGAATCGTCGTGTTCCTTTCGATCAGCTTGGTAGATACTCCACCCAGGGTCTCGATCCCGAGGGAAAGCGGGGTTACATCCAAAAGAAGAAGGTCCTTTACGTCTCCCGCAAGGACGCCAGCCTGCACCGCCGCACCCACCGCGACCACCTCGTCTGGATTCACACCTTTGTGTGGTTCCTTGCCGAAATATTCGCGGACCATTTGCTGGACTCGTGGAATGCGCGTGGATCCACCCACAAGCACAACTTCGTCAATATCGCCCGGCTTTACGCTGGCATCCGCCAACGCCTGCTTCACCGGCGGCATCGCCCGCTGCAATATGTCCTCGACCATCTGCTCGAACTTGGCACGCGAAAGTTTCATGTTCAGATGCTTTGGTCCCGATGCATCCGCAGTGATAAACGGGAGGTTTATCTCCGTTTCCATCACGGTGGATAACTCCATTTTTGCCTTCTCCGCAGCTTCCCGAAGGCGCTGCAAGGCCATCTTGTCCTTGGACAGATCAATTCCCTGATCCTTTTTGAATTCGTCGATGATCCAATCCATCAGCCGCTGGTCGATATTATCCCCGCCGAGGTGTGTGTCGCCATTGGTCGACTTGACTTCCACTACCCCTTCCCCGACCTCAAGGATTGAAATATCAAACGTGCCTCCGCCAAAATCAAATACAGCGATGGTTTCGTCTTTCTTTTTGTCCAAGCCGTATGCAAGTGCCGCCGCCGTTGGTTCGTTGACAATTCGGACAACCTCCATTCCGGCAATCTTGCCTGCATCCTTGGTAGCTTGACGCTGACTATCGTTAAAATATGCGGGCACTGTTATGACCGCCTTTTCTACTTTTTCGCCCAGGTATTCTTCGGCGGCCTGCCGCATCTTCTGGAGAATCATCGCAGAAACTTCGGGGGGAGAATAGGTCTTGTCTCCCATCCGCACTTGTGCATCAGAATTGGAGCCTGAAATCACCTTGTAGGGAACCAGCTTGATCTCTTCCCCCACCTCTCCTATTTTTCGGCCCATGAAGCGCTTGATCGAAAAAACAGTGTTTTCCGGATTTGTTACTGCCTGGCGCTTGGCCACTTGTCCGACAAAGCGTTCGTTGTTTTTCCCCATCGCTACAACAGAAGGAGTGAGCCTGCTCCCTTCCGGATTAGTGATGACCTTCGGCTCACCCCCCTCCATTACGGCAACTACGGAGTTGGTAGTTCCGAGGTCGATTCCGATAATCTTACCCATTTCATTCCTCCTCAAAAAGTGGCACTCATGTAGTATTTCGTTTAGCCATGATTGCAGATCTGGTGCACTCTCTTAGTGCGTATTTTATATAGAATCTGAGTGGCTTATTGTCAAGTGCCCAACAGGATACTTCGAAACACTTAGGGTCTGGGGGAGTCCAGGCCGATCCCGAAACACCTATGCTCGATGATTGGTTATTCTCCGACTAACGTTTTCCCAACGCCGGGTCCAGCGGAATGGAAAACGGCCCCAAGGGCTTGCGTGTCCCTTCCTCTTCAAGTTTCGGGATGTAAAGGGTACTGCCGACGAAAAAATCGTTGTTTGGAGTTGAAGTGAAGAAGAAAAGAAAGCCGTCCGAAACAGTCCCCGGATCAAGCGGTCTGTTTGCCAGCTCTTTGCTGGTAAAGTCAGAAAGAGGTGAACCGGCCTTGGTCGAAGTGGACTGATCGTGCGATTTCATTTTGGGTAACTTGCTGACCAGACTAGCTTTGATCACATCCTCGACTACGACTGTTGCCGGTATTGTATAAACCTGCTGACCCGAAGAGGTGACGAGCAATACATTGCGCGTGTGAATGATAAGAAAATTGGGCGATGAGTTCTGGATGATTACATGGACCGGATAATAGCCGCGCGAGTTCAGATTTTTGACATCAAAGGCGGAATAGGATTTTTGGTCACTGTCGTAGGGATCCACGGCAATCGTCACACCACCCAGCTGCGCTCGAGCCGGGTAAGATTCGACAGGCGACACCGCAACTGTCTTTATTTGGTACTCGGAAGCCATCAGGATTAGCGAACCCATGAGAATTCCAAAGATAATCGCTGCGGTTTTCATAACCCGACATGATAGCACAAATCGACAGTTGTTATAGGCCAATCGGCATGGAGTTTGCCGCCAGCGATGCGGAGAGGCAGTGCAAGAAATAAGCCTTTTCAGCAGGAAAATGGAGTGCCATTCCCCCCATGCTTATTTGACTCTAATACGCCTGGGCTGCCCGGCAAATCACGTTGGCGGAGGAAAGACTGGAAGCCTCCGAGGTTTCGGATTCCACCCGAAATTTCGAAGGCTCCAAACCCTATTTTCGCTTTATCCTGTATACGTCCGCATAGATGCGCCGAAGCGGTGCAACGCAGTACTTGTGGATCAACTCCATGAAATTCGGCGGGTCAGAGATGAGTTCTTCAAGGCATTCATCCTCAACACCGAAGGACAGCCGCACAATGTCGGCTTTCCCTTCCCTCGTCTCCACTTTAATGCACTCCTGCAGATTCTCATTTAAATGGAAAACATCGCAATTGCGGATTTTCTTCAGTTTCTTGAAGCCCTCTATCGGCTTGTCTTTGTTGGACTGGTAATAAGCGGCAAGTCTGCGGACAAGTTCGCCGTAATTGAAGTTCGGCACCTTGTTATTTACGCTCACCTCGAGAGCGCAGTCTTCATTTCCGGCCATAAGACACAAGCCGTAGGTGAAATCGAGGTCGCCTTTATTAAACTTGATCCTATGGCCAGTCTCGTCGTGAAAACGTTTCAGTTCCTCGGGAACTTGGAGCTCAGGATTTTCCTTCTTTTTCTCGGAAGTAACGTAATAATCGCTGACGCTCAAATACCACTGATCGATGATGGCCTCGAGCGACTTATCGATCAGCGCAGCAGTTTTTGGGGGAGTTTTCCTCTTTCCAGGCAATCGTCTAATCCTCAGGTAAGGTTAACAAAAATCCAAAACCGGGACGTACCGAAGGTTGTAGTATAGCATGGAGCTTTTCCGATGTGAAAAACGATCTGTGATCGGGCAGCGAATCGTTGAATTTGTTGTTCTTGATTCATTTGACAGCGCTCAGGCTATCGGGGATAATTCGACTCCGTCACATCAGGGTGGGCGTTTAGCTCAGCTGGGAGAGCGCCGCGTTCGCAATGCGGAGGTCGGGGGTTCGATCCCCCCAACGTCCACCAATAAAATCAAGCATTTAGCAAAATCCCTTAAAACTCATCGGCACTTTGTAACGGCAGGATAACGGCAAGCGCCCAGGGCTGATTTTTGCCAAATTCGTGGAATTCCGTGTGCAAGGAATAGAAAATTTGCAGCGGTAGGAACAAAAAAGACATCCGAAGGAGCCTTGAATCCCCTATCACTACTATATTCCTACCACTTTCTTGGCCTGCCCTTGGGGAACTTCACGAGTTGGCATGATCCGGCCTGCCCATTTCCTCGCAATTCGGGTAGACTATGGAAAGCCTTAAATCAGAATGGAGTATAAAACCATGGCGCTTTCCCGTGAACTTATCGTAAAACCGGCAGACATTCGCGTCTCAATACAATGCAAATTATGTGGCGCGCGGATCGATATACCTCACTCAGCTGTTGATCGTGCTGATGACGCGGAATCAACTAAAAAACGCAACGTTCCCGTCCTGTGCCCTTCTTGCGACGAACAATATCCACAAGGACTTAACCAAATTCTTGGAGAACTTTTGCATTCTCTCCGCCAAATGGAGAAATTTGAGGTGGTGAGCTTCCGAATACCCGACACACATCACGGTTAGTTTCAATCCAGCCTCGGAAAATTCGAATGTCCGCATTTCGGGCAGGTCCGGCTATGTATTCGAGAAAGAGCCGGAAAAATTTTTCCTTTTGCCTTTTCCTTTGGGAATTTCCGGTTGATTTATTGAAACTCTTTTGTGCTAGGATCTCGCCGATGGTGGATTCGCCATACCCACACGCTATGATAAACGGCGACACCAATCATGCCAAGGCAACACAAAAGAATAATGAGCAAAGCAATCACTTCTGATGGTGAAAATATGTCTGAAATCCAATCGCTCACTATCCGTGCAAGCGATCTAGGCAATTCGGTAGATCGTTGGAATTCAGCAATGATCTGGGCTTTGGTATTGGGCGCAATTGCCGCAGTTGCCATTGTTTTAACGACTCGTATTGTAGTGGTAAAGGCGAAACAATTGGCGCATGTACAGAGCGAACTCCTACGGGCTAAGGACAAGCAGCTTACGCTTGACCTTAAAGACAAGGACGAGAAAATAGCGGAGGCGGGCAGAATTGCGGGTTCTGCCAATGAGAGGGCGGCAGCAGCAAATGAACGGGCAGCCAATGCCCAAGAGAGCCTTGCTTTGGCTGAACAGCACGCAGCGGAAGCGAATGCTAAGGCCGAGGGATTCCGGCTTGATATCGCCACGGCGAATGAATCATCAAAGCAAGCAGAAGCACGGGCACTTGAGGCAAATCTGGAGTTGGCTCGATTTAAGGCACCGCGAACGCTGAGCCAATCGCAGCAGGCGAACATAGCTGGGCGACTACGTCCCTTTGGACCCAAGCGTCTCGACGTGATCATAATTGGAGATGCAAAAGAAATCGTCGATATTACCGGATCAATTGTCGCAGCTATCCAGCAAGCGGGGTGGAATGTTAACGTGGTTGGTAAGGCAATTTCCGGCCCCAACGTCTCCGGCGTACTTGTGGGCACGCATTTAGGATCTGACGGCAATATCATTGCCGCTTCTGAGGTATTGATATCGGCCTTACAATTAGAAGGAATTGTGACTGGCCGGTTCACGCCGCAATTCGACGACACTCTCCCGATGGCCATCATGGGAAAATGGGATACCACCAACGTCGCACCGATCAGGATGCTCGTAAGTGCAAAACCGTAAGCAAGACCGCACCGAATCCAAATTAGTTCTTTCACTTTGCTGTTTTCCATGATTTTTCCTTTAGGAATTTGCGCCAGGATCACGCGCGGGGGGCATAACTACAAAGGCCCAGACAGGCGGAAATGAAAAAGGCTCCCGAAGGAGCCTTTTAGAAAAAGCGCTATTGGGTAATTCCGGTAGCTAAGCGGATTTAGCTGAGCTTTTTGCTTTGAGCTTTTTCTTTGTCTCTCTTGATTTGGGTGGATTTACCTCTGCGGCATTGACGCTTAGGTTTGTTTCCTTATCGAATTTCTGTAGGCCAATCTCTAAAATTGGCACAATCGCAGCAGGTAACAAGTTCTCGGGGCTTTCTCCAATGTTTGCTGCCCCTATTCCGAATTTTACGAAGATTCCCCACAAACCTTCGTGAATGTTTTGGTTCTTAATCAAGATGGTGGCCAATTCCTTGTGCTTAAAAACGATCTGATTTGATTCGGGCATAACTCTTAGCTCTCCTTGTCGGTTTTATTGAACAGATTGATCAGTGCCCTGAGTCAAAAGCGTTTCAGCGGTTACCTGGAACGCGCTAGGGGACACAAAAATGGTTGACCCAGACACGCCAGGTGACGGACTAGCACTCCTAACTTCGCCTAAATAGTCCCATTGTCCGGTGCTTATAGGCAATCGTGCGCCGCTGGCATTCACGGCGATTTTCGCATCTAATCGATCTGTTATTTGTTGATATAGATTTTCTGCCCCGACGGAAGCAGCAATCGAACTAACCAAAAACTGATTTAAGCTAACGCCTTCGCGCTTCGCTATATATATTGCCTGCCGATGCAAGCTCTTGGGCAGTCTTAATGCGATTTTTCCGCTATACCCCTCTGCGGAAAATGGCGCAGGTATCTCCATACCCTGATTAATTGCACTCTCCAGCCAATTGTAGGCCGCTTGTTCTAAGTTCTTATATGCTTTCTGCGGAGTCAACCCCTCAGAAAAACATCCCGGAAATTCCAGTATTTGTGCGGCGTAGCGTCCCGTCTCGGGATCCGGGGTAAGAATTCGGGAATAGGGTTTTTTCAGATATTCTTTAATTCTATTTTCCATATTATTTGCCCTCCTCGTGTTCTCGCAGCCACAAAAGGTCATCCTCGAAGTGATCCAGAATACTGTGCACCGTGCCCTTTGCTAAGGTCCGATGAGCTGGAATTGATAAGGGGGTCCATTTGCGTTCCTTGTTTACAAATGTAGGTTCCTTTCCTCTCTGCGTGTCCCGTGTACGCCCAAGTGCTTCTGCCAAACGCTTAAGATCCTTATGCCTTACGTTTGATGCCGCCGCGCGCAATTGATCTATCTCACATTGGATCCTGTCCAACTTGTTCATGATATCGCATGTGATATCACTTTACTAGATCGGCGGTCAACACAAATCGTATTAGCGTTTAATCACGGCCGCATCTGCTAATCCAGCCTCGGAAAATTCGGGTGTCCGCACTTTGGGCAGGTCCAGGTTAATTCTCCGCTGATGCTCCAATCGGCTTGCCAGGTGTCAGGATCAAAGGGCGCGTTGCAGCTCTCACAGTCTGCCGGGGTCCAATGCGGTTTGCGTTCCGGTTTCTTCGCTTTGGTGACTTCCATCTCAATTCCTCGATAAAACTGCGCGTTTAAGGGGCCATAAGGGCACGATCTCCGGGCAGCCCTTATGATGACCCCGCCTTGTTTTCGATGGTTTCGGCAGCACGGCAAGCGCAAGGATGGCGCCGTGTTCTGCGCAACACCGCGACCTCTTTTGCACACTCATCCAGTTCGATGTCCATTTGCAGGGCGATCTTCGTCAAAAGGGTTTCGATCCTGAGTAGGATGGTCCCCAGCCTTTCAGGTTTTTCTTCGGCCATAAATCCTCGTCAGGGTTTCAATGCGAATTCCGTTTCAGGTTCCAGCGTGGGCAGTTCGCGCTCCAGCTCCGAGAATGCTAGGGAGTGTTCAAGCCTTGCGCTTGCCACCTGTCCGCACTCGATGCGTAGATGCAGCTCTCCGGTGAATTTCGCCCGGGCCAATTTCTCCAACAATGGATTGAGGTCTTTTTCCATAAATACTCGATACGAATTTGCTCTATGCTGCCCCACGATCGACGATCACGGGCAGGGCCTTGTACCCAATACAGCCCGTTTTCGGATCGTTGCCAGGTTATAGGGACACGCGCAGGATAGGGCACAAATGCAAAAGGCCCGGACAGGCAGATCCGGGCCTGATTGACGGTGTGATTATCACACCCTGTTTTTCATGAGGTGAGATTTTTGTTTATTCCGGCATCGATCAATTTATCGACATTTTTTCGATTCACTTTAACGGGATTTATCCCGCTGCGATTTCGCCGGCAACGTCGGCCGTTTCGATAAGCATCTGCTCAATGTCGGCCCGGCGAATTTATTGAACCCGAGGGTGACGTCAGCCGCCTGCCTTTGGTTGAGTAGAAATTTCCATGTATTCCTCTTGATAAAAGCAGAAGGCCCGGCAGAACCGGGCCTCTGAAGCTCGCCTCGCGCGACTTGGCGAGCTGGCTAGATAGGCGTTTCAGGAGCGGGGACGCCCTTACCCCGTCCGAGTGGCATGCCGCGCTCGGCACGGTTCGCCGGAATTAGTCGCGCCCCGGCTTGGCGCCGCACTAATCACAATATCTTGAGCAATCGGAGACGCGCCGCGCATAGGGCAAGCTGATTTTCCTGCCGTTCGGTGCTCGCTTGCACGGAAGCGCCCGGATATGCCGGCAGCGCAACGGGGCTGACCTCCAATAGTCGCCCTTTTGTAATGGTGCGCACCCTGCCCACGGCTGTATTATCCCAATCGGCTTCTTGAATCAAAAATCCGCAAGAGGTGCCCTTAACGTCTCGGCGCTCCACTAGGGTGAGCAGGTCTCGACCTGCCGTTGTGTCCGGCAAATCGTCCTCAAAGGCAAGCCCGGCAAGGCCATCAATGAATCGCAGGCTTCCGTTCGATGTGCGGCCCAGGACGCATGTCGGATCATGATATCCAAACAGGCAGATATCACTATTCAGACTTTCCGTGAAGCAGCCCTTCTGATAGATTTCCTTGAATCCGCCAAGATCACAGGAAAGGGAATTATAGGGTGCGCAAATTCCAAAAATGGTCGCTATGGAATCCGCGCGGCCCGGCTGTTTGCGAAGTTCTACTTGCGATTCGTATCTGCGAAGCGCTAAAAGGCTTCCGTTTTCCAGAACCAGATCCTTCGAGAATAAATTCTTGTTCCGAAATTCCAGAAGGCCCGCTGCAAGCTCTTCCCGATACGATTGTTTTCTTTGTGGCAGAATTAACGGCATTTTTTCTCCTATGCAGCATCGCGGACAACTGGTGCCGTGATCGCTGGAATTGATGCACGAAGTTTTTGGAATTCAATCTCTAGGGATTGCTCGCTCTGATCGGCGGCCAATCTTAGGCGATTAATTTCGTCCTGGAGGATCTGCGTAACGCGAGCAACGGCGCTTGAAATTTGATCCGCGTTCGAGAATTGTTTATAAATCACCGTTCCGGTATTGATATTTTGACCTAAGCGGCGCTCAATCACTTCCGGTTGCTGCCGTTGCAAGTCCTGCAGTTGGTCTAGCATCTCGCCATGAAACTCGGTGACTAGGGGCGAGCACCCGCGCACGAGCGCCGCCGAGATTCTGTTTTGAGAGCATTCCGTCTGAAAGCCCAAATTGTCGAGCCCGTAAACAATTTTGCTGCATTGCTCTTCGGATTCGATGTAAGCCCTCCGCGCAGTCTCGAATGCATCGCGCTTCTTTTGAGCCGTTGCATGAGCCTCAACACGCTGCTTCTCCAGCGCCGCCCTTTTTCTTACGGTCTCGGCGTCCAGCGCAACGATTTCCTGAAGCGCTGCAGATCGTGCCGCAGTTGTAGTGATTGCAACTTTTGTTTGTTCCTTTTTCTTCTTCAGATTGATCATTTTGCTTTTTTCTCCTTTTTTCCATTTGTGAAAGGTCAATTACCGCCCGGCTGATGCTTGGCGGCCATACGGCTACATCCGCCGTCATTTCGCTCGAAAAAACGGCACTGCGCTTCTTGTGCTCGGTTAAAACCTGTTGATGCTTCATGGTACTTCTCACCCCCCTTATTGAACCGTCTGCGGCGCCTGAAATTGCTTGTAATCGGCGGCGTATTCCAAATTTGCGCTGAGAATCAGTAACTTGTCGGCCTTGGGCGGATCGGGAATCGTTAAGATTAAAACGGGCGCCGTCAATTTAACGGTGCCGGCAAGGACTCCATGTGGATCCTGACGAATGAAATGGTGCCGAAGGTACTCCCAGAGCTTGCCACCATTAATAACCCGTCCATCTGCGCTTTCTCCCTCTCCGGTGGCAGTCATAGTCTTGCCGTCCTTTGAAGCGGGGGCGAATCGTATTGCATAGCACGAATGGTTGTTGTATCAATACCTATGAAATGAGCCGGTTGGTTGCTGTCGTTCAATGAGCATAAAACAAAATAGGGGGATAAGAATGCAGAAACCCGAGATGCC
>Ga0187849_1003963_pt1 | contig 12631 bp, 9 predicted proteins | sample June2016WEW_4_10_2_FD_132412 | JGI IMG/M metagenome (GOLD analysis project Ga0187849, IMG submission 132412) | Peatland microbial communities from SPRUCE experiment site at the Marcell Experimental Forest, Minnesota, USA - June2016WEW_4_100 | ecosystem: Environmental > Terrestrial > Soil >... | reverse complement strand
TGACGTTGGTCGCCACGCTATACCCGGGATACAGCGCTTCAGCGATGTTTACGATGAGAATGACCTGCGCCGCACCTACAAAAAGGAGAATCCCGAGGAGAGAACGATTTTCGATTCGCATTAGTACTCAGCCAACTGTCGCTGGTTATTGTTATGGGCAGCTTACTCCAGCACTATATGTCTTTCTATTTTACGCGGCGAATCTCGTCAGTCTGGTGATCGCCCTTCGGCTAACTCTCCCCCTTGTAGATTTCCAGCACAGAAATCGCACGCTTCTCTGCGTCATGTGTACGCATCACCTGCCGCGCACTTCAATGATCTGGCGGGGGGGTGGCTCCGCCCTTTCGGCGTCTAGGCGCCTCTGTGGCCCTACTAGGATCGATGTGCCCCCTTCTTCTCTTTTTTTAGTCACCAATAAGGCTAGCTTCGCGCACAGCTGTCGCTCTGAGCCCCAAGCACGACTCCGCAGGCAGCCGCTTCTAATAAAACGATTTGGAACTGCTTACACAAGGGGTTCAATTTGCGCAGCTGGCGATAATCCGATTGCAAGGCCTGCTGAAAGCGAAAAAAAAGAAAAAAGGGAGTGGGAGGTAGTAACCTCTTCACGACCCCTGCAACGCCTGCAACTCCTGTATTAAATTCTGCACCTGCGGATAGAGCTGACCCTGCGCGGCACACGTCCGCACCCAGTCGTTGCTGTCCGGCTTTCCGGTCTTGGCACAGCCGTCCATCCGCGGCAGCACTGCCTTTTGCAGCGTCGTGGCCGCACTGCCGTAAAGGTTGAATTTCACCTGAAGCTCAGTAGCGCTCACCAGAGAAAGAAGGACGGTCTTGGTGCCGGGTATGAACGCTGAGTTAGGGAGGTGGTTAATGGTGTTCTTGAGGGCGTTGATGTCGGTGAGGACGCTCGCCTTGCTCACCACCTCAAACGCGTGAATGTTGGCGGCATAGGAGTTTTCTGCGCCGTAAGTCACTGCTAAGTCGTTCCACGTGGTGCCGTTTAGACTGTAGAAGCTCTGGCCGGGTATAGCGTTTGGCGCGTTGTCATCGTAGCCAGATTCCTTGTGCTGTACGGGAACCGGATCGTTGTCTCCTGGCGTGGTGAACTTTACCACGACAGCGAACTTCTCACCCTTCGTCAGTGGCACAGTCGTGTTCAGGCTCTCCGTGTAGTACCCTGCATAGGCGTACCCCGCATTGGAGGCCGTGCCCGAGATGGTCGACATAAGGGTACCGCTTGTTGGATTGCTGGGGTTTGAGGGGTTAACGTAGACCTGTGCCGTATACTGGGTGTCCTCAACGGGTGCCCAGAAGCTTACCGCATTAAGCGTCCCGGTAGAGTTGGCTGTAAAGACGTTCGCCCCGTAAGCAGTAGAAGAATTGCCCGATCCAACGCCTCCTTCCATTCCAAAGGGGTCATACTGGTAGTTCGTCGTGTAGTTTGTCGTTGGTTGAGCGGTGAAGACCGTGTTTTCCTCGTAGCCCATGTTCTTGTCGTAGTAGGAAACGTAGAAGTACCCAGACTCACCAAACGACGTGCCCCAGCTGTTCTTTACGATCCATGCACCATTTCCGGGCGGGGTTGTAGAGAAGTTCTTCGCGGAGAAGTTATTATCCCAGCCCACTATGGTCACGGCGTGGTTGCCTGCCGTTACGTTACCATCGTAGTAGGCCGCTGTAGCTGTATTCCAGTAGGTACTGCTTACACTTGGACTGGTATTCACGTCCCAATAGAAGCCGGTAAATACACCACCATACGTCATCAGCGCAGACTTTATGGCGTTGTTGTCCAGTGGTGACTGCTTCAGCGGCAGGAAATAGACGTTCTGAACGTGCATCGCTATCTGAGATGTGGTCGGGCTGGAGGTGCACGACAAATTGTACGGGTCAGACGCACTCGTCACCGGCCCTGCGTAGATCGTAGAGCCAGTGGAATCCGTCATGGTGGTGCCCCACCGGGCAAGGTAGGCGGTTGACATCGCGGAATCCCCGCCTTGACAGCACGTGTAGTCGAAGTCGGCCAAGTTCTTTAGGTTGTTCTCTGAGTATTGCGTGGTCAATCCCGGCAACAGATACGACTCGAGCGAGCCGAACGTGGCAAACGTCCAGCAGCTTCCGCACTGGCCCTGATTCTCCACCGGGCTCACCTTGCCTAGGGTTCGAAGGTCGTACGTCGCCGGGTATGCCTGCGCCTGCGCAAGGCTCGGAGCGGTGGGCAGTTTCGAAAGTTCATACGGTGGCGGGACCCATCCAAGACCCTGTCCGTCGACCGTTTGCGTCGCCACTTTTCCGGCCGCCTTCTGCTGCTGGTATTGCACATAGGCAGGGTTTAGCGGTGCAGTCTGCAGCGCTGCCGGAAGCGAAGCGCTTGTTTGCGCAGCAGGAGCGCTGCTGCCACTCTTCGCGAGCACCAACCCCGCCGTTCCTAGAGAGCCTAGCAGAAGGATTACCAGGGCGAGTGCACCCCATTTTGTTCGTAATTGCATTTGTTCACCCATATCGTATCGTTCGTTTAGTTTTACTTGCGACAACCTGTCTCTTGTTTGTTGGCCCTCTTGCCTCGGTTAGTGTCTACGCACGTGCAACGTGCACAATTACACACGATAGGGGAGGAGGCGGTTCAGCACGCCACTGCGCGTAAAGAAAAAAAGGGTGGAGGGCGTTAGCGCTTCCTCCTCACCACGTATGCGACGATGATGAGTCCAACAAGAGCGAGCGTGACCTCGAAACCGGGCGTCGTACCCTGATTTGTGGCCGCAGCTGCGTTGCCGATGGCGTAGACGTTGCCATCATCGCACCCCACGTAGACCACCCCCTTGACGACGGCGGGGGAGGAGAACACAGCGCTTCCGGTCGCGTAGTTCCAGAGCTTCGCCCCGGTGGTGGCGCTAATGGCGTAGATGTTGGTGTCATTGCTCCCCACGTAGACCGTGCCGTTTGAGACGGCTGGGGAGGATTCTACAAAGCCTCCGGTCGTGTAGTTCCACAGTTTCGCCCCGGTGGTGGCGTTGAGGGCGTAGATGTTGGTGTCATTGCTCCCCACGTAGACCACCCCGTTAACGACGGCAGGAGAAGAGAGCACGGCGCCCCCTGTCGTGTAGTTCCAGAGCTTGGTGCCGGTGGTGGCGTTGAGGGCGTAGACGTTGTGGTCATAGCTTCCCACGTAGACGACGCCGTTTGAGACGGCGGGGGAGGATTCTACGCTGCTTCCGGTCGTGAAGCTCCAGAGCTTGGTGCCGGTGGTGGCGTTGAGGGCGTAGGTGTTGTTGTCATAGCTTCCTACGTAGACGACGCCGTTTGAGACGGCGGGGGATTCTACCCAGCCTCCGGTCGTGTAGTTCCAGAGCTTGGTGCCGGTGGTGGCGTTGAGGGCGTAGACGTTGTGGTCATCGCTACCCACGTAGACCGTGCCGTTAGCGACGGCGGGGGAGGACCAAACGTCGCCTCCGGTCGTGTAGTTCCAGAGCTTGGTGCCGGTGGTGGCGTTGAGGGCGTAGGCGTTGTTGTCATAGCTTCCCACGTAGACCGTGCCGTTAGCGACGGCGGGGGAGGACCAAACGTCGCCTCCGGTCGTGTAGTTCCACACCAGCTTGCCATTCGACACGTTGCTCCCCGCCACGGGGCTGTAATCACCGGTGTGCTGTGCATTGTAGTGGAACTGCATCGTATCGTACTGTGCTGCTGCAGGAGCAGCTACAGCGCCTGCGAATAAGACAGCAATGAGGATGATCGCTACAGAAAATGGGACGATTTTGAATACGCGCATGATTGCTCGTGCAATGTTCTTAGATGCCTCGAACGTCTCATAAGATACGATAAAGGCTTTGGTTTGCGTGTGACAGCAGAAACTTTGCTGTGGTGTTCAAACAGTCAAAAAATGGCTACGTTCGAACGATCTGCCGTTGGTTTGATCGCCCTTCTTTTTTCCACCCGTCGTTACAGCCGCTTAACTGGAGCCTCTCCTTTGTTGGCGGGTTCTTCGTCTCTCGGGGTGCTGCGCAAATCGCTCAAAGCTTACGGCTTCCTACGAGAACCTAGACATCCTGATGCGGAACGACATGATCGCCTTCCCAGACCGTTCCGAGCTCCTAGCCGAGCTCGAAGTCTTCACGTCATATTTTACCTATACCGCGGCCCCGGATTACAGCCTGCAGGTTGCGCAGCAGTCAGCGATTCACGCCTTGTGTCTCGTGACGCAAGACCTCAGCCCGGAACTGATCCACTGCCTGAGGTAACCGAGCATATATTATAACTACGATCGGTAGTTGGTAGGGGACGTGCACATCAGTTGGTACGGTCCAGGCCGGTCACTTCTTTTTTAGGATAGCTCCTGCCGACTAAGGCACCGAGAGAACCAATGGGCTCGACACCTTTAAACGGCTAAGCCGCCATCTGAAGGTTTTTTTTCGAATTTAAGCCACTGCTGAGCTTCTTTTAAGAACGATCAACGATCTTCACTGCTGGCGAAAGCTTGCAGCTTCTCTAATCCTTATTGGTTGCCTCTGTCACGCAAGCGTTCCATCACCCACGCCCTGCGGTAGATGAGATAGCCGACAAGCACCGCGAGCGCCACGATGACCGCGACGTTGAAGTACCTGGATAGGCGCGTGATACTGTGCCAGTGAGGCCCGAGCGCGACGCCCGCGTACGCGAAGGCAAAACAGAACGGAAGCGACCCCAGGAAGGTATAGATGGAGAATTTCCTGACGTCCATCCGGACGATGCCGGCAGGAAATGAGATATACGTGCGGACGACGGGAAGCAGCCTACTGATAAAGACGGCACTTTCCCCGTGCTTTGCAAACCACTGCTCACCACGGTCAAGCTCACTCTTGCGTATGAGCACGTATTTGCCGTAGCGTTCGAGCAGCGGCCTGCCGCCGTATGCGCCGATTCCGTAGGCAATGAGGGAGCCAGTTAGGCAGCCGAGCGTACCGGCAAGGGTGATGCCCAGAAGGGTAAGTTGCCCTTCCCAGACGACGTACCCGGCGAAGGCCATAATGATCTCGCTCGGTAGTGGCAAGCCGGTGCTCTCAAGCGTCATCCCGACGAAAACGCCTCCATAGCCGAGCTGCTCGATGACGGCGATGACGAAATTGCTGAGCGTCTCAAAGATGTTAATGGTGAGAGCGAGCACGCGTCACCTCCTGTCCAGCAGTCAAGCGACGCCTTGCGATCGCCCAAAAGATCGCTTTTCTGCCTGTTCTAACCTCGATATGCAACGTGCTTCCTCACAAGAGCATCTGCGTCTTAGGGTGTCTAACTGCGCCAAGGAGGCGGCAGAGCGTGACGATGCCCTCTACGTCGTAAACTGAGCCACGAAGGTGATAATAAGACTTACTACGATGCTGACAGGATCATCCGGGAGAGATGCCAACGCTCTGGGTTCAAGCCAAACGCTTAGAAGCAGACGAGCGCTACGTAGCCGCGCGCGGAACGAGCGTGCAAAAAAAGAGGAAAGAAGGGAGGGGGCCCCCCTCACCACTACGAAGCTGTTTTTGGCCACACGAGTTGAATGTCCGAGACGACTGCAACTCCGGAGGCCCTGCCGATTGCCGACATTGGGTACGCCGATGGGTAGCTCTGCAGGAATACCTGTATCACTCCCGCGTAAACGCCCGAACCGGCGGAGGTCTCTTTCACGACGGCTCCCAGCGGCATCCGCGTCTCGGTCGTGCCGACGCCGCAACTGGTCCGCCCGTGCACAGATGCTATCGTGAGGAGGTTGTAGTACCAATCGGCTGGTTCTAACACTAGGCGCGCTGCCCCACCACTGGTCGTTGTTAAGCAGTAAGGGACGGTCGTCCGGATGATGACGGGAGTCTGCGAGAGGTTCTGCCACTGTTGCGGCGTTATCTTTCCAGCGAGGCGGAACTGAACGCCAACAGAAGCAACGCTCGTTTCGGAGTAAACGCTTGATGCCTGCCACGCCAGATTCGTCGAGAGCGCGTTGAAGACCGATCTCTCCGTGTGGGTCCCGGTTCCGGCCTCTATGAAGCCATATGCCTCGTGGTAATTGTACTGCCAACCAGTCCACAGCTCGTTCGTGCCGACGTGCACGGTGCAGTAGGCGGACGGCGAGGTCTGAACTGTGTTCGTCTGTTGCTGCGGCTGGGCGGATGCTGGTGCCGCCGATACGGAGATTGCGCTACATACGGTCAGCGCCATGATCGAAATCATTAAAAAGGCTAAGAATTGGCGATTCATACGTTTTCACCTCCTTTTTGTTTGATGGTAGTGCGCGTATCCGCCACCGTTTTTTAAGCTTGTTAGTTTACGCCTTCGAGCGATAAACGCTGTTGTTCCCGAGAGCGGTTGCAGCAGCCTGTGAGGCAAGCATTCGTCACTCATTTAGGGTTGCGCTCACAACCTTCAAAAGCTCATCAGGATCGACGGGTTTCAGAACGTAGGCGTTTGCTTGCAAAATCAGAGATCTCAGAGCACCGTCCAAACTGGCGTCGCCTGTGACCATGATCGTTCTCATCTTGGGGTCGATTTCCCGCAATTGCTCGAGCAGTTGCGTGCCATCCATATCGGGGAGGTTGATATCCAAAAGCGCAAGCTCGTGCGAGCCACTTTTGCATTTCTCAATCGCCTCGTGACCGGTTTCTGCAGTTTCCACGTTGTACCCGTGCTCACTTAAGATGTGCATAAAACCGGTCAGTATCTCTCGGTCATCGTCGACTACCAATATGGTCAGTTTTCCCACGAGTTCACCTCTTCGTTTTTGCTTTGTCTGGCTCCCATTTCATGAGTGTAGCCCCTATAGGACCACGCTCTCTGATGAGGCGACGTGATACTCAAACAATTCTTGCGCCCACGCAATCGCCCCTGCATTTTGGCTTGTTAACGTATAGGAATAATCAAACGCACCGTCTAAACGATAGAGCGCAAGCGCCATGAACGCGTCAGCGACGACCAAGACAAGTTTGGGATTGTCTCTGGTCTCATAGAACTCAAGGTTCTCGCTGCGTGCCTTGCTCAAACGTTCACGACCGATCTCGTCAATTAAATGGTGCGATACCTCGTCGGTGAGCACGAGCGCCACGTGTTGTTGGCGAGCAAACTGCTCAAGCACTAGTTCTCCAATGTCCTGAATGTAGAACGGGGAAACCAGTTTTACGACTTTACTGTCTCGAAACAGCTCGACAAAGTGGCGCAAAGCTTTAAAAATATCAGTGGGGGTGCCTACGATAAGTGTAGCATCGCGTAACGACCCGATCTTGTCAAATAGATGATCGGGGATCCCACCCATGTCGTGCTCGAACCAGAATGCTTCATCCCTCATTAGCACCGCCATCGCACCTTGAAAATCAAGGACTTTGCGTGCAGCGCTCCTGCCGAGGGGGGTCACCATGTAGTTTCTGTTTGTATCTTGTCGAATGATATGACTCGTTTCAAGTTCTCGCAACGCGTGTACGATAGCGGGAGAGGAGAGCTTGAGCTCGTCCCGCAGCTCGCGAAGCGATTTCATCCCGTCATTCATCAAGAGGAGGATGTCTTTTCGTTGGTCAGAGCAAACGGCGAGACGGATGACCTTGTCTACGTCTAAGGTTTCTTTCATGTCCGTGTATCTAACTCCCTACGACCGGGCATCGCCTATGCATTCACCTCGATAGCATTTAGTCTTTGTTATCGCGAGACGCTCAGCCTCGTACTGCACGAACGAACCGTTCTGCTGTTAAGGAAGATTCGCAAAGAGACTGGCTGAGCCTTACCTTGTTCCTTACTGTTTCATCCCTCTAACGTCGTCATGGCTGATAATGAACGCGTTAGCCGCAAGTTTGGTGCGATCCGGCCCGCCACGTTGCACTATACGCACGCCACGATGGCAAAGCATCCTGAAAGCCCGATGGTGCGATAGACCCGCCATACAGGATAAGATATATCTTCCTTCTGCGCACTTTGAAGGGAAGCATCGCCATGATACGCATAATACTCGCTGCAGATGATCCAACCAGTGCGCAGGATATCCAGAACCGATTGCAGCGAATGAGCTACGACGTCCTGACGGTGAGCATCGACGAAGTGACTGAGCGCGCAGATGAGTTACACCCTGACATCATCCTCCTGGATGTCAGGTTAAACGGAGAGAAGGACGGGATCGAAGTTGCACAACAAATCAAGAGTCGCTACGATATTCCTATCATCTTTCTCGCCGCCAACGCTGACGAGGCGACGGTGCGACGGGCAATTGCGGCTGAACCCGACAGTATTCTTATAAAGCCACTTGATGCGCTTGAGCTGAGGGCTGCGATCGAAATCGCGATGCGCAGGCACGGGATAAAAGCAAATGCGCACGAGAGCGATCGCCGTATCCGTGAGATCACCGAGTCGCTGTCTGAGGTCATATTTGAAACTGACATGACTGGAAATATCACGTTTGTCAACCGTGCTGGGCTGAACGAGTTCGGCTACACAAGAGAGCACGTCGAAGCCGGAATTACGCTATATGACCTCGTTCCCCCAGACAAACACAATGAAATACGCGAATCCATTGCCCAAGCGGTAATTGATGAATCTTCGCAGTGGGTAGAGGTTCCCGGGGTGCGCCGCGATGGAAGTACATTCCCGGTCTCTGTACGTGCTTCATTGATCGTTCGAGAGGGCGTGCCGGTAGGAATACGCGGGATCGCCTTGAACGTTACTGAGCGGAAGAGTGCTGAAGCGGCTTTAATAATGAGCGAACGACACACCCGTGAGATCACCGACGCGCTCCCTATCGTTGTGTATGAAGCTGATGCAACTGGTCGCATTATCTTCGTGAACGGTACGGCCTTTGACCTGTTCGGCTACACGAGAGAAGAGCTCCAAGAGAGGATGTCGTTGTTTCAACTGATCGCTCCCGCCGACAGGAAGCGAGCACGCAGAGTGTTTCGCAGGAGAATGGCTGGGGAAGATATCGGCCGGGTGGAGTACACCGGACTGCGGAAGGACAAAAAAACGTTCCCTATTGCAATCCGTGCTGTAATAATCAGGCGCGATGGGGCCGTAGGCGGGCTGCGTGGTGTCATACTTGATACTACCGAGCTAAAGCGGGCTGAGGAGCAGACAAGAGAACACGCACACACGATGGAGATACTCAACCTTATCGTCACCGAAGGAAGCAGATCCACTGATGTGCAGTCATTTGCAGAAGCAGCGACCAATTTGACGCTCGAGCTTATGCACTTCGATGCCGGAGCGATCCATCTCGCCGACGATGACGCCCGTTATGCTCACCTGCGCTACGCGATCGGCATTCCCGACACCGCTCTTGAAGCTCTTGAGAGCATCCCCCTTACAGAAGCGCCGTACGCTCGTTTTCTTGCTGAAGCGAAACCCTTTTTTGTCGATGGTCACGAGGCGTCGTGCATGCCGCACGTCGCTAAATTAGGACTCAAGTCTCTCGCCGCGGTCCCGTTATATCGCCGCGATAAGATTGTCGGGGCGCTCACCGTCGGGAGTTTTAGCCGCCACACCTTCTCGCAAGCTGAGCAAGAGCGGCTCGCCGCCATTGGTAACGAGGTGGGAGCAGCCATCGCAAACCTCCAGGCAGATGAGGCGCTTAAAGAGAGCGCTCGACGCATCCGTGGGATCACCGACGCGCTACCTGAACTCGTCTATGAGACCGACGCAACTGGGACTTTTACGTTTGTGAACGCTTCGTGCTTAAAGATGTTGGGCTACGCGAAAGAAGAATTTGAAGGGAAGCTGACCGTATTCGACGTTATTATCCCACAAGATACAGATCGAGGCCGAGAATCTTTCGGCCACAGAATTGACTCGACTGAGCTGGGGTGGGTGGAGTTCACGGCGTTGCGGAAAGATGGCAGCACGCTCCCTATTTCTGTCAGCGCACGGCCAATTTACCACGACGGAGTAGTTATCGGCACTCGCGGGATTGCCGCCGACAACACGTTGCGGAAACGCTCGGAAGAGAGACTGCGAGAGAGCGAGGCGTACTACCGCGCCATCTTTGAGAGCACCGCGACGGGCATGGCTATTCTGGAAGAAGATATGACCGTTGCTATGGGAAATAGCAAGCTGGAGCAGCTCACCGGTTTCCGCAAGAACGATGTTGAAGGCCTGAAACCGTTTACAGAATTTGTCGCTCCGGAAGATCTTGAGAGGATAACAACATATCATCGTGCACGTCGACGCGATGCGGCAAGCGCTCCGAAAGAGTATGAGTTCAGACTTCTTAGAAAAGACGGAACGCGAAGAGAAGTCTTTGTGACGGCAGCACTGATTCCAGGAACCAAAAGGAGCGTGGCTTCGATTGTTGATGTCTCTGCTCTCAAGACGGCTCAAGAGGCTGTGCGAAAGCAGGCCGCGATGCTTGATGCGGCGCACGACGCCGTCATGACCTTGGACCCAGAAGGGACCATAACGTACTGGAACCGTGGCGCCGAGCGCCTGTACGGGTGGACAACGCACGAGGCCGAAGGTCAAAACGCGAACGCGCTGTTATATACAAGGTTCCCTGAATCGCGCGAAGCGCTGTGGCCTAAGCTTATAGAGAGCGGACTGTGGGAAGGGGAGCTGATCAACGTAACGCGTGATGGCGTTGAGGTCACGGTCGCGAGCAGCTGGACCCTGATGACAGACGGGAAGGACAATGCGTCCGCTATTCTCGAAATAAGCAGCGACATTACGGAGCGCAAGAAAGCGGAGTCGGCACTCGCAGAATCGGAAGCGAAGCTGCACATCACCTTCGCAACTATGGCAGACGGAATAGTGATCGTCGGGTTGGACTACAAGGTTACCGATTGCAATGAAGCCATCTTACGTCTCACCCAGCGATCAAGAGAAGAGATAATAGGAAAGCCGTTATTGGATCTCTTCGCTCCTGAGTTTCATTTGCAGATCTTCGAAAAGCACTCTGAGCTTCTGGAGAAAGGAAACATCCTTAACGTCGCGAAATTGCTCAGGAAAAGTGGAGAAAGAGTTGATGTGGAAGCGAATGTCTCCTTGATTAGAGATGCTGCGGGACAGTACACGGCATCTGTGGCGGTCCTCCGAGACGTCACCGAGCGCAAGAAAGCGGAGTTGGCACTCGCAGAATCTGAAGCAAAGCTGCGCATCACCTTCGCAACTATGGCAGACGGGATAGTGATCGCGGGGTTGGACGAGACGGTTACCGATTGCAATGAAGCCATCTTACGTCTCACCCAGCGATCAAGAGAAGAAATAATAGGAAAGCCGTTCGAGGATCTTCTCCCTCCTGAGTTTCGTTCGCTGATCCTCGATGCACGTAAGTTCCTCGTCGGAGCTGTCCTCGCCAGAACAGAGCCTAGTCGTGGGAAAAAAGAAACCGTCCGCACTGACTCGCAATTGCTCCAGAAAAATGGAGAAAGGGTCGACATAGAAGCGAATATCTCCACGATTGAAGATGCCTCGGGGCAACCAGCTGAGTTTCTCATAGTTGCGCGAGACGTCACTGAGCGCAAGCAAATGGAGTACCAGCTCGACAGTTCACTCGCTGACCTCCAACGATCTAACGCTGAACTAGAACAGTTTGCGTACGTCACGTCACACGACCTGCAAGAACCGCTGCGAATGATAACGAGTTACATCCAAATAATTGAGGAGGACTACAAAGGAAAGCTTGACGCTGACGCTGACCAATATATCGCATTTGCCGTCGAAGGCGCAAAACGAATGCACACGCTCATCAATGACCTTTTGGCGTATTCGCGTGTGGGCACGCGGGGAGAGCCGTTTATGCCGGTCATTGTAAGTAACGTCCTTTCCGCAGCGGCTGCGAATCTTGAAGTCGCGATAGAAGAGAGCCACGCAGTGGTTACGCACGATCGATTACGGACCGTGCTCGGCGACGAATCCCAGCTGATTCAGCTTTTCCAGAACCTGTTAGGCAATGCGATAAAGTTTCGGAGCGATGCTACCCCGATGATCCACATTGGCGTCGAGGAAGCGAAAGACGACTGGGTGTTTTCGGTGCGCGACAATGGGATCGGTATTGACATGAAATACGCAGAGCGAATTTTTGTCGTATTTCAACGCCTCCACGCGCGCGAGGACTACCCGGGGACGGGGGTCGGACTTGCTGTCGTTAAGAAGATAGTTGAGCGTCATAGGGGACGTATATGGGTCGAATCAGAGCCAGCAAAAGGCTCGACTTTTTTCTTTACGCTTCCAAAGGGAGGAATAGTAGAGTATGAGCAAGCGAGATAGCGTGAACTATATAGAAATCTTATTGGTGGAGGACAACCAAGGCGACGTCCTTCTGACCAAGCGCGCTCTCAAGTCCGGCAAAGTGCTCCACAACCTGCACGTCGCAAATGACGGAGAAGCCGCACTTGCCTATTTGCACGATGTCGAATATGGGCAGGCTCCGCGCCCAGATCTGATCTTGCTCGACCTTAACCTGCCAAAGGTGGATGGTCGCGAGGTGCTCCAAAAGATCAAATCCAACGAAGCGCTTACGAGCATACCGGTCGTCGTGTTGACGACGTCCAAAGCTGACGAGGACGTCCTGAAAACATACGAATTACACGCCAACAGCTTCATCACCAAGCCGGTTGACTGGCCACAATTCATGAACGTGATACAGCAGATTGAAGAGTACTGGTTCACGGTTGTGAAGCTTCCGAAGCGGGAACACTGAGAATGCGCGCACGTGATCGTG
>Ga0187849_1003962_pt1 | contig 12632 bp, 10 predicted proteins | sample June2016WEW_4_10_2_FD_132412 | JGI IMG/M metagenome (GOLD analysis project Ga0187849, IMG submission 132412) | Peatland microbial communities from SPRUCE experiment site at the Marcell Experimental Forest, Minnesota, USA - June2016WEW_4_100 | ecosystem: Environmental > Terrestrial > Soil >... | reverse complement strand
TTTGAGCTTATTGCCAAAGAAAAATGGTTGGAAATCGGTAAATACAATGTCGATGTTTTAGCGGGTGCCCGCATGGTTATTCCTTCTCCCGGCGTTCTTCCTTATAACGATTTGTTAGTCGCGGCATTGAAGAAAAAAATACCCGTTATCAGCGAAATTGAATTGGCTTACCGATTTTTGAAAATTCCATTAATTGCGGTAACGGGCACCAATGGAAAAACAACTACAACTACCCTATTGGGCGAAATATTGAAGCATTCAGGGAAAAAAATATTTGTGGGAGGCAACATCGGTACTCCATTGATTGGATATATGGAGAGCTCAAATAAAGATGATTTTGTGGTAGCTGAAATAAGCAGTTTCCAATTACAGTGGGTAGATAAGTTCCATCCTTTTATAGCGATGCTTTTGAATGTGACCAGCGATCACTTCAACTATCACGGCTCCTTTGCTGAGTACCGCCGCATTAAGGCCAGGGTGTTTGCCAGACAAGATAAAAACGATATTGCAATTCTTAATGCGGCTGATCCGGCGCAAGAAGGAATAGAAAAAAACATTCGTTCGAAAATTGTTAAATTCAGTTCATCGGATGAATTGAAATCGGGAATATTTCTTAAAAATAATACTATCATTTTTAGAATGCCGGATAACGGAGAGGAGCAATATCCTTTAAGCATGATTAAAATTCCCGGCCTGCATAATGTGGAAAATGTGATGGCCGCGATAATTGTGGCCCGATTCTGCAGGTGTAGCCCCGAGAATATCATAGCCTCTATTGCTGATTTTCGTGGATTACCGCATCGCATTGAATTTGCAGGCGAGAAGAATTCGGTTAAATTTTACGATGATTCCAAGGGAACTAATGTCGGTTCTGTCATCAGGGCATTGGATACATTTGCTCAGCCTGTCATTTTACTTTTAGGCGGCCGTGATAAAGACGGAGATTTTGAAACTTTAAAGCCATTGCTGCCTACAAAAACAAAAAAGGTAATTTTATTTGGCGAGGCACAAAATCGTATTGCTTCGTTAATTGGTGAAACTGTTCCGGTACTAAAAAAATTAAAATTGGGGGAAGCAATCGAGATCGCTTACAAAAATTCACAGCCTGGTGATGTTATTTTGCTTTCTCCCGGTTGTGCGAGCTTTGATGAATTTACTGATTATAAAGAACGGGGCGATTTTTTCAAGAAAGCGGTGAGGGATCTTTAATGGATGCTGCGGTTAAAAAAGAGGATAAGACACCGGACATTATTTTGCTTCTGGTTACTTTGATTTTGGTGACTGTCGGCACGGCGATGATTTATTCATCCAGTTCCATTATTGCGTTGGAAAAATTTAAGGACAGCCAATATTTTTTGAAAAAGCAAATCTTGTTCGTATTTTTAGGTCTGGTTTTGATGGTATTGATGACCAAAATTCCTTACACACAATTAAAAAAAGTGGCTTATCCCGGGATGTTGTTATCACTAATATTACTCGTAATTCTCCTGATACCAAGTATAGGAATAAAACGGGGAGGGGCGATGCGCTGGTTGAATGTCGGCGGCATTTCCTTTCAGGTAACGGAGATGGTTAAAATTGCCATGGTGGTTTTTCTTGCGCATTTATTGGCCCGCAAGGCAAGTCAATTAAAAAATTTCAGCAAGGGAATTCTCTTTCCCCTGATTATTATATCGCTAGTTATTTTGCTGGTTTTACTGGAACCTGATTTCGGCACCGCTGTAATTATAGCAACAATCTTATTTTTGATGTTGTCTATTGCTGGTTCGCGGATAAAGCATCTTTTACTTTTGATGACGGCTTTTATTCCTGTGGGGATATTACTGATTCTGCACAAAGGATACAGACTGACGCGTTTAACTGCATTTTTAGATCCTTGGAAAGATGCGAGCAATACTGGTTTTCAAATTATCCAATCGCTACTATCTTTTGGCTCCGGGGGTACTTTTGGCGTGGGAATAGGCGATGGCATGCAAAAATTATTTTATTTGCCCGAACCGCACACTGATTTTATTCTCTCTACCATCGCGGAGGAAAGCGGTTTTATTGGAGTGACTATCGTGATTGCCCTGTTTGCACTTTTTGCCTTACGTGGCTTTATGATAGCTCTAAAAGCGCCTGATCTTTTTGGAACATTGTTGGCTGCCGGCTTGACTATGGTGATTGCCTTGGAGGCATTCATCAATATTGCCGGCGTAATGGGACTTATACCATTGAAAGGTTTAGTATTGCCTTTTTTAAGTTACGGCGGAACTGCATTTATCATGAGCATGACAGCTGTCGGCATTCTATTGAATATTTCTGCTCATGCCGCCCGAACAAAAGACGGATAAAGGTGGGTGTATTTACGGGGAAAAAACAAATTTAATTTTGTCCGGAGTTGAGAAATGCGAATTGTAATCGCGGGAGGAGGAACGGGAGGTCACCTGTTCCCCGGTATTGCCATAGCCGAAGAATTTTTGAGAAGGGACGATAAAGCGCAAATAATTTTTATTGGAACAAAAAAAGGTATTGAAGGCAAGTTGCTTGGGCAACTAGGTTATGAGCTCAGGACAATTGAAATCGAGGGAGTCAAAGGACGGGGACTAAAAGCAATGGTAAGAAGCGCTTATCAGGTTCCGCAAAGCATGTGGCAATCAAGGCGCGTTTTGAAGCAGTTTAATCCGCATATTGTTATTGGCGTGGGTGGTTATGCTTCAGGACCGGCAGTGCTAACTGCCCATTTTATGGGCATACCTACAGCAATTGCGGAACAAAATGCCCTGCCCGGTATCACTAACAGGATTTTGGGTAAATTTGTAAAAGTAATTTTTGTAACATACGCGCAAACACAAACATGGTTTCCTAAGAGAAAAGTGATTATTAGCGGTAATCCGGTAAGGGCGGCATTTGTCGCAGGGAGATATGTGGAAAAAGGAAAGAAAGATTTTTGGCAACTGCTTGTTTTCGGTGGATCGCAAGGAGCAGTGACAATTAATAAAGCTATGATAAATATGTTGTCACAATTACAAAAAATGAAAAACAAGATCCGCGTGATGCACCAGACCGGAACAAAACAACTGGAGAAAGTGAGACAAGCTTATGAAAAATTCGGTATCAAAGCGAAAGTTATGCCTTTTATTGTCGATATGGCCGGAGCTTATGCGGCAGCGGATTTAATCGTTTGTCGTGCCGGGGCTACTTCGCTTGCAGAAATTACCGCTTCGGGCAAAGCGGCGATATTAATCCCTTATCCCTGGGCGGCCAATGATCATCAAACAAAAAACGCCCAGGCTATGGCGGATGCCGGAGCGGCAGTTGTAATTAACGAGAGCGAACTAACCAGCGGCAAATTGTTCGGAGTATTGGAAAATTTGTTAAGCGATGAAAAAAAATTAAAAAAACTGGAAAAAAACTCGGCCAGACTCGGAAATATAAACGCAGCGGCAAATATAGTTGATGCCTGTATTAAATTAATGGCCAAGATGAATTAGTGGCTCATTATTGAAACTAAAAAAAGGAATCAAAAAATAGATGGGAACGGATAAAAAAACAGGATTAATGCAACGCAAAGTCAAATGTATTCATTTTGTGGGTATTGGCGGTATCGGGATGAGCGGTATAGCCGAAGTCCTTATTAACTTGGGATATAAAATTGGCGGTTCGGACACTCAACAATCGGATACAACCATGCGCTTGCAAAAGCTCGGTGCGTCTGTATCTTTGGGGCATGCTGCGGAAAACATAGGCAATGCAGACGTGGTGGTAACATCAACGGCGGTTAAAGCGGATAATCCAGAAGTATTAGAAGCTCACCGGAAAAAAATTCCGGTAATTCCGCGCGCAGAAATGTTGGCGGAGCTTCTGAAGATGAAATTTTCCGTTGCTGTTTCCGGCAGCCATGGCAAGACCACAACCACTTCAATGATTTCAACAATGCTTGCGCGGGGCGGCCTTGATCCTACTATGGTTATCGGAGGAAAGTTGGCGAGCATAGGCAGTAACGCCAGATTGGGTGAGGGAGAAGTTATTGTGGCGGAAGCTGACGAAAGTGACGGTTCATTTTTGAAATTATCCCCGACAATCGCCATAATTACGAATATTGATCGGGAGCATCTCGATTATTATCCGGGTATAAACGAAATCAAGGAAGCGTTTCTTAAATTTGCCAATATTGTCCCTTTTTACGGCTGCACGGTCATGTGCAGCGATAATCAATATGTGCGGGAAATTATTCCATTAATCAAACGCAAGACCATAACTTACGGTATTAAGATGCCCGCGGATTACAGAGCGGGTGACATAAAACTTCTGGCAGACAAAACTATTTACAATCTTAGTTATAAAGGAGAACCCCAGGGAGAAATCGGCTTGGTCGTGCCGGGGATGTTCAATGTATATAATTCCCTGGCGGCAATTGCGGTATGCCGAGAATTGGAATTGAGTTTGCCGACCATCAAAAAAGGATTGCTTGGCTTTTCCGGTGTGCAGAGACGTTTGGAAATAAAAGGAAAGGTATCGGATATAATTGTTGTCGATGATTACGGACACCATCCGACCGAAATAAAAGAGACACTGACCGCTGCCCGACAGGTTTGGAAGGGTAGGCTGATTGTCGTTTTTCAGCCGCATCGTTTTACAAGAACCAAAGCTCTTTTTGATGAATTCACTATGGCGTTTAAGGACGCGGACATTCTGATTCTGAATGATATATATCCAGCCAGTGAAGAACCTATTCCCGGAATTAATTCCGCCGCGTTATGGGCGGCGATCAAACAAACGGGTCATCCACACGTGGAATATATCGCGAACGCAAAAGAAACAATAGAATTTCTTTTAAACACCGCAAGACCGAAAGATACAGTTATTACATTAGGTGCCGGTAGTATTTATAAAGTAGGGGAAACTTTTTTGAAGGAATTAGAGGTAAAGGAAACGAGAAAATAATGGCGGATATTAATAAAATTCAGGATGCTCTTGGCGATATTGCCGTGGGGAAAATCTTATATGATGAGCCCATGTCTCGTTACGCGTCACTTTTGGTGGGCGGGAAAGCCGACGCCTTGGTGTTTATAGTAAATGAAGATCAACTGATTCAGATTGTAAGGAGACTTAAAGAAAAGAAAATAGACTTTCTGCCTGTTGGAAACATGACGAATATAATTGTTCGTGATGGCGGTTATCATGGAGTGATTTTACTCATGAAAGGTCTCAACGGGGTCAGTTATCTCTGTACACCGGAGAGGCAGCATTATATTTCGGCTCAGGCCGGAGCTGCACTGGCTTCAGTACTCAGCCGCGCATTAGCGGAAGAGCTGACGGGAATGGAATTTTGTGCCGGTATTCCCGGAAGCATAGGTGGAGCTGTAAGAATGAACGCGGGTGCTTATGGAAGAGAAATTAAAGATGTTGTCGAGATAGTATTCCTGCTTGACGTTGATGGCAAGAAAAAAGCACTCCGGCGGGAGGAAATATCTTTTAGCTATAGAAAGGCGGGCCTACCTCCAGAAGCGATCATCCTGTCTGCCCGCTTTAGGCTGGAAAAAGGGCAGGCTCAGCAAATTAAGAAGAGAACGAGTGAAATTATACAGTGGCGTCATGAAAAGCATCCTCTTGAATATCCCAATGCCGGTTCTGTTTTTAAAAATATACCGGGACAAACAGTCGGGGAACTCATTGAAGAGTTGGGGATGAAAGGCGTGAGTTGCGGAGACGCGCAAGTATCACTGAAACACGCCAACTTTATAGTTAACAGAGGCAAGGCTAAGGCTTCTGATGTTTTAGAGCTGATTGCGCTTATTCAATCTAAGGCCAAACAAGAAAAAGGCGTAATTCTGGAACCGGAAGTTGTAATTATCGGAGAAGATTAATGTCGAAGAGATTAAAAACGAGCTATGGAGCGAAAAAGTACCGTCTACGCCGCCGGTTTACCGGAGTATTGGGTGATTTTCTCAGATCCACATGCTTGCTTTCTTCCATAGTCGCGTTAAGCTTTTCATTCATTTATGTTTACAACTGCCTTTTGAGCACCCCGTATTTTCAAATAAAAGAAACTTCCGTGCGCGGTTTAAAGGAATTAACGGAAAAAGATATTCTGACTTTAGCGCAGATAAAGCCCGCACAAAATCTTTTCGCTGTCAACACCGGAGCTGTTACACATAGGGTTATCAAGAACCCCTGGGTAAAAAATATTTATGTCGGCAGAGAACTGCCCAACAGGCTTGTTCTGGAAGTACAGGAAAGAACTCCATTGGCTTTACTGAAGCAAACCGGTGATTTTTATCTGGTGGATAGTAACGGTTCCGTTTTTAAAAAATTAAGTAAAAATGATGAAGTTGACCTTCCCATACTGTCCGGATTCGATGAGGAAGATAAAACAAAATCCAAGCCGTTTTTAGATGCAATTAATTTGCTGAAAACTGTTTTCAATTCCAGGCAGTACGCATATTTGGGGGCAATTTCCGAAATTCATATAGATGAGATTTACGGACTGTCGGTGCTTACCGAGACAGGTCTTTACCTGAAGCTCGGAATGGACGGTTTTGAGGGTAAGCTGAAGCAATTAAAATTAGTCATGGCCGATTTGGAAAAAAGAGGGATAAAAAAAGGCTCTTTGTGCGTTGATTTGTGTGATGAATCAAAAATTACAGTACAGCGTAAAAATGCATTTGTACGGACGGATCAGGACAAAATAAACAGGCGTTATCGGATATAAAAAGAAAAGGTTAAAGGCAGTGAAATTAAAAGAGAGGTGAAAGTGCTGATGAGTAGAAAAAGTGATGTGCTGGTTGGACTCGATATCGGAACGACAAAGACTACGGCCATTGTCGGTGAGGTTACAGAAACCGGCATTGACATTATCGGCATCGGGACATCTCAAGCTAAAGAAATGAGAAAAGGTGTCGTTGTCAATATCGATAACATGGTGGAATCGATAAAAACGGCGGTGGAAGAGGCTGAACATATGTCCGGCTGTCGTATTAATTCAGCGTATGTTGGGATTTCCGGCAGCCATGTTAAAGGACAAAATTCATTGGGCATAGTTTCCATTAAAGGCCGGGAAGTGGATGAAGATGATGTGCAAAGGGCGGTGGAAGCTTCCAGAGCGATTGCCATTCCCATAGATAGGGAAATAATGCACGTTCTGCCTCAAAATTATGTGGTTGACGGCCAGGATGGCATTAAAGATCCAATTGGTATGTCGGGCGTCCGGCTGGAAGCTAAGGTGCATATTGTAACCGGATCATCCTCTTCTATTCAGAACATTGTAAAGTCTGTCAGCCGAGTTGGTTTGGACATCGACGCCATAGTTATGGAACAATTGGCGGCCAGTGAAGCGGTGCTCAGCTCTGACGAAAAAGATTTAGGCGTGGCTTTAATTGATATCGGCGGTGCCAACACGGCGATCGCAATTTTCTCCGAAGGAAGCATAAAACATACGGCCATACTGCCTGTCGGCGGTAACTATCTCACTTCGGATATTGCTACGGGTTTACGCACTCCCTTAAATGAAGCGGAAATAATAAAACTTAAATATGGATGCGCTTTGACTTCCATGATTCCCAAGGAAGAAATAATTAAGGTGCCCAGCGTCGGCGGCAGGGAAGACCGGGAGGTATCGCGCCAAATACTGGGGCGGATTGTCGAGCCCAGGATGGAAGAAATATTAAATTTTGTTTCCAAGGAAATTGTCCGTTCCGGCTTTGAAGATATGCTGGCGGCAGGAGTAGTTTTAACCGGAGGCACTTCGCTTTTGTACGGCATAAATGAACTTGCCGAGCAGGTCTTTGATATGCCGGCGCGCAGAGGAAACCCGACCGGTGTCGGAGGATTATCCGATGTAGTTAATTCGCCGGCGCATGTTGTAGGCGTTGGCTTAATCATTTATGGCAGTAAGCAGTTGGCGGACGATTCTTTATATGGAAAGAAAAGTAGTTTATTCGGCAATATGACCAGAACAATAAAAAAATGGATTTCGGAATTTTTTTGAAAGGAAGGGATGACTATGTTTGAATTGACTCAAGTATGTAATGAAAATTCGGCAAAAATCAAGGTGATTGGTGTAGGCGGCGGCGGCGGCAACGCCGTCAATACGATGATTTCACACTGCCTGCGCGGAGTTGATTTCATTAGCGCTAATACGGACGCGCAGGCTCTCGGCGTGTCGAGTTCACCAATCAAAATTCAGCTGGGTATGGAGATAACAAAAGGTTTGGGAGCTGGTTCCAATCCGGAAATCGGCAGACAATCAGCAATGGAATCCCGCGATGAAATAAGACCGTATCTGGAAGGCGCGGATATGATTTTTATCACTGCCGGATTTGGCGGAGGAACAGGAACAGGTGCGGCGCCGATTATCGCGGAAATTGCCCGTGAGTGCAGTGTCTTGACTGTGGCTGTGGTTACCAAACCCTTTCAGTTTGAAGGCAAGAAACGCAACATCCAGGCCGAAGAAGGTATCGCTCAGTTGCGGGACTCCGTGGATACACTCATTGTTGTTCCTAATCAGCGCCTTCTGAGTTTAGGCGGCCGAAGTTTGTCGCTTTTGGAGGCATTCAAAAAAGCGGACGATATTCTTTATCAGGCGGTCAAGGGAATCTCCGATTTGATTTTAGTTCCAGGCCTAATCAATCTTGATTTCGCGGATGTGAAGAATATCATGAGCGATATGGGTATGGCCATAATGGGCACAGGTGTTGCGGGCGGAGAAAACAGGGCTATTGAAGCGGCACAAAAAGCAATTTCTTCACCGCTTCTGGAAGACAACACCATCCAGGGCGCGCACGGAATATTGCTCAATATCACCGGCGGGCCGGATATGAGCCTTTACGAAGTCAATGAGGCTTCCTCATTGATCCAGGCGGAAGCCCATGAAGATGCCAATATCATCTTCGGCACGGTCATTGATGAAAATATGAAAGACGAAATACGCATAACGGTTATTGCCACGGGGTTTGATGATAATTTGATAAAGAAAAAACAATCTCCGGAGAATGTTACGCATCTAGCCGGTTTCCGGCGGGAAGATTTGTCAACACCAGCTTTTATGCGCCGGGAAAAGACGCGTAACAATGCGAATGTCGTGACTATGGGCATTAACGATGATACGGAGAATCTAGACCTAGAAATTCCTACATTTTTGCGCCGTCAGGCGGATTGATTGTTAGTGAAACTCCAATTTCCATAACGAAGTTTGGGGAAATTGGTAAGTTGTAATGAGATGCAAACTTCAGAAACAAAGTGCATAACCTAAAGGTCACACATGCTGAAGCTTGCAAGCCGAATTATCCCACGAAGCGGAGGGTGTGGTACCCCGCAGCTTGCTTTAGGGTTCATACCCGTGATTTTTAGGTTTAAGCTTGACCGGAAGAAATCTTGATAAAGACAGAATATAGGCCATGATAAAACCATGGATTGGAAACTGAAAAAAAAATATGAAACCATTTTGGGGCGGGAGACAGGTTATGTAAAAAAAGTTTGGGGCACATACAATACAGTTTGCCTGGCCTATCCGAATTATTACCGCACAGGCATGGTGAATTTGGGCTTCCAAACAGTTTATAAAATATTCAATGAACAACCCTCCTTTCTTTGCGAAAGAGTATTTCTGCCGTTGCCGGAAGACGAAGCCGAATACGTATCCGGCGCGGCAGAAATGGTTAGTCTGGAAAGCCAAAAGTCAATTGCCGAATTTGACATTTTGGCTTTTTCTATTTCCTTCGAAAATGATTACCCCCATGTATTGAAAATGATGGAACTTGCTGACATTCCTCTTTTATCAAAAGAGCGTACGGAAGATTTCCCTTTGGTTATCGGAGGCGGCATCGCGTTGACGCTTAATCCCGAGCCGCTGGCCGATTTTTTTGATTTGTTCATTTTGGGTGAGGCCGAAGAAATATTGCCGCAGTTTACCCGTCATTTTGAAGAGGCACGCCGTCTCGGTCATGACCGCAGGAAATCACTGTTAGATTTACAAAAAAAAATACAAGGCGTTTATGTTCCGAGCCTTTATGAAATAAAATATTCTGTTGATAGCAAAATAAAGGCAATCGAGCCGCGTTAGGCCGGATTGCCGAAGAAAATAAAAATCAATTCCATAAAAGATATAAATGCTTTTAAAACGGAAGAAGTTATCAGCGCGCCGCAGACGGAAATGGAAGATATGTTTCTGGTAGAGGTAAGCCGGGGCTGCTTTCATAGTTGCCGTTTTTGCGCGGCTAGCTTTGTTTACCGCCCGGCGCGTTTCCGTAGCAGCGATGAGATTGTTGCCTCAATTGACCGTGGCTTGCAGAAAAAGAAGAAAATCGGTCTGGTCGGCACAGCGGTCTCCGAACATCCCGACCTTATAAAAATATGTGAATATATTGCCGCGCAAGACGCGCAAGCGGGGATTGGTTCACTGCGCATTGATCAAATAAATGAAAAGATAGTTGACCTTATCAAAGCCGGCGGCATTGAAACAGTCGCACTCGCGCCGGAAGCGGGCAGCCAGAAAATGCGTGACGTTTTGCGCAAAGACATAACTGAAGCGGATATTATCAAGGCAACAGAATTATTGTTGGACAAGGGAATTCCTAATTTAAGGCTTTATTTTATGGTGGGGCTGCCTAAAGAAGAAGAGCAGGATATTGATGCCATAATCGAGCTTACCAAGAAAATTAAACATCAAGTTCTGCAATATTCCAAGGGTAAAAGAAAGTTTCGGCGCATAACCTTAAGCATCAATCAGTTTATCCCGAAGCCGCAAACGCCATTGCAGTGGTGCGCTCTGGCTGATGTTAGCGAGGCAGGTAAGAAAATTAAAAAGATCGTTAATGCTTTCAGAAATGACAAGCAGGTAAAGGTTATCCACGATGTTCCGAAGTGGAACTATGTTCAGGCTTTGCTTTCTCTGGGTGATCGCCGGGTTGGCGAAATATTGCTGGCAGTGCATAACTTAGAAGGAAATTGGGCAAAAGCTCTCAAGGAAGTAAATATCAATCCCAACTTTTATGTTTACCGTCAAAAATCATTCGACGAATTTCTGCCGGGGGATATCATTGATTTAGGCGTATCTAAAAAATCACTTATTAGTGAGTGTAAAAAAGCGCTTGGGGAAAATTGATGCTAAGCGGCCTCAATGCGTTGGCTCCAGTGAGCTTATTACGACAATTCCCTTATGAGGTTAAATATCCTTTTGTTTTTTCATGCTTCCAGTGTAGAGTTCATATTCGAGAAGGCGGCATTCGATTTCGCCGTTATAGAAAATAATACGTTGTTTGGTTCTCAAACCCACTTTCTTGACCATCTCTAAATTGCCAGTAAAAATATAGCCGCGGTAGCCGCCGCCGATCTTTTTAAAAAAATCGCCAATGCCTTGATAAGTCGCTTCCAATATTTGGGTCTCTCTTGCCTTACTGTAGCTGCCTTTGTCGGTTCTATCAGCGTCTTTGCGGATAATAATTCTACGTCCCCGTGTTGCTTCTTCTTTACCCCTGCGGTATTTTGTTTTATCACTGGTTGCACCCATGCGCTCGCCGTAAGGTGGATTTAAAATGATTATACCGCCGTCTTCCGGGATGGGAGTATTTTCATAAGAGCAAGTATTAAATTCGATCAAGTGTTCAACTCCGGCGGTTTGAGCGTTTTGCCTGGCCGCCAGAATCGCTTTCTTATCAATATCTGTCGCGATAATTTTTGCCGGTAATTTCTTTTTAGTACTATCCTTGGCTTTCTTACGCAGGTTCTGCCAAAGAGTTTCGGGGAATCCTCTAATGAACATAAAGCCGTAATTATTCCGCAGTAAACCGGGCGCGCGGTTTAGGGCGATGAATGCCGCCTCGATGGCCAGGGTACCGCTCCCGCACATGGGGTTGATAAATGCTCCTTCGTCCTTCCAGCCTGTAGCCATAATAACCGCCGCCGCCAATGTTTCCTGCATGGGCGCTTGCAGGGGAATCTTGCGGTAGCCGCGCAGGGAGAGTCGCTCTCCGGAAGTATCCAGATAAACATAAGCCTGATCGTTTTTCCAATACACATGGATAACCGCTTTGTCTTTATCCGGGCCGGAATCAGGCCTTCTGCCGCATTTGTCGCGAATCCGATCCACAATGGCATCTTTGACCTTGACGTTGACGAAGCGGGAATCGGTAATGAGGGGATTATCGACAATCGAGGTTACGCAAACATAAGCCGCCTTACCGGAATTATGAAGGAGAGTTTCCCAGGGGATGGTATTTAGCTTTCCATAGAGACTGCCCGGTGTATTGACGCTTAACGTCTCCAGTTGGTAGAGAACTCGCTGGGCGGTGCGCAGATGCAGATTTAAGATCAAGGTATCTTCAAGACTACCTTCAATTTGGATTGCCGTATCCAACTCCGCTAAAACGGGGAATCCCAGAGCTTCGATCTCCGTCTTCAAATAAGGTGACACGCCTTTTGGGCAGGTAACGAGAATCTTATTTTTCTGTTTCCAGAGTGACATGCGTTACTTGTAACACAGCCTTGCACCAATTCGCAATCATTTGCTGTTATTGGAGAAACCCTTCAATATTTTTTTGTGATATGCTGTCAATTGTACCTATATATACCCCCCTTAAAGCATTTCGCTTTAAGGGGGGTATATATTAGCAGATCATGATTTAATGTTACTGATGGAGGCTAAACATCCTTTC
>Ga0187849_1003953_pt1 | contig 12649 bp, 11 predicted proteins | sample June2016WEW_4_10_2_FD_132412 | JGI IMG/M metagenome (GOLD analysis project Ga0187849, IMG submission 132412) | Peatland microbial communities from SPRUCE experiment site at the Marcell Experimental Forest, Minnesota, USA - June2016WEW_4_100 | ecosystem: Environmental > Terrestrial > Soil >... | reverse complement strand
ACTTGAAAGGCCGATGTGGAATATGCGAATTCAAATCGGTATGCGGCGGCTCAAGATCCCGAGCGTATGTAGAACTGAATGATCCGTTTGAGGAAGATCCAATATGTCCACATGAACCTTCAATGACATGACTCACTGAACAATATTCCTAGACCAAGTGATACACAAATGTTTCGTGCAGACCCAAGCGAACGTGGCAGAATCAGTACCTTTTTTTATCACCAATGAAAATGACGTTTAAGGCTAATATAACGAACGTTAAATAACATCGACAACAGCGAGAGATGAAATATCACGCAGACCTCTTCTCAACAACAAATTCTTAATGTGGCAAAGACTCTATTCACTCGGAAAGGTTTCTCAAACGTTTCAATGCGCGACATTTGCCGTGAAGCACGTGTAACCGCACCAACTGTCTATTACTACTACAGAAACAAGGAGGTTCTCTTCGAGGCAGTCGTTCGGGATATAATAACCATGGAGGAGTTTACAAAGCTTCTAATAACCGTCTGCAAGAAAGCAAAAGATCCGAAATTACAGATCCGCGCGTTTACTCAAACGTACCTTTCCTCGTTCCCCAACCAACTGATCAATACAGGGCTGTATCTAAAACGTTCAACACAACTTGACCCAGTCGGTGCAAAGACCCTACTCAGAGAACTAACACGTGTCGATAAGATGCTGATTGACATTATTCGTGAAGGAATTAGAAATAAAGAATTTCGTGCAACTAGCCCGCGAATGGCCGCAGAATGTCTACTCGGCATGATGAACCGCTTTATCTTCCAAAGAATTCATTTCCAACGCAATTATAGAGCCGCTGAGGCAGCATCATACCTATCAAATTTCTTTTTCAAAGCGATGAAGGCAGACGGCGGCAATTAGAAGCTGATCACGATGCCAAACGTTTCTCAGCTATTAATGGTTGGCACAAATCACAAGTTTGCACCCATACAAATGAGAGAGAAACTAAACTTCGGAGTAAACGAGATTAAGGATTGGTTAAGCATTCTGACAAGAAACGGGAGCGGAATAGATGAAGCCGTAATTCTCTCAACATGCAATAGAACTGAAATATACGCAGTAACAGATGGATCCCAGAACACCTCCAAATACCTCACAGAGATTATGTGTAAATGGAGTGGTATGCCCTATGATGAGCTGACTAAACATGTGTACATTCTATTCAGTGAAGAAGCCGTAGGTCACCTATTCGCAGTAGCTTCTGGCCTTGACTCCCTCGTGGTGGGCGAGCAACAAATACAGATCCAAGTGCGAAATGCGGTAAGGATGGCCAACGAGGTTGGTACCATGGGACGCTTCCTGAACGAATTATTTCAATCTGCATACCGTGCTGCAAGTAGAGTTCGGAAAGAGAGTGGATTAGGACTTGACAGGGCTTCCGTTGGCTCCGCCGTTGTCTCACTGCTGAACTCTCGGTTACCAAGCGCACGTTCTATCATCATCATTGGAGCTGGGAAAATGATGACGCTGGCCGTCGACAACCTAGCTTCAATGACAGAATGTGAGATCCTCGTTACTAACCGCACCATCGAACGGGCCGAAGCATTGGCGAAGCGTCTGGGTGGAAAAGTATGGCCTTTTGAACAATTATATTCAGCTCTAGAAAGAGTTGATGCTGTCTTAGCCTTCACTTCATCGAACGAACATGTTGTCCGTGCGAAAGATCTCGAACCTATCATGGTGAAACGTGGAAATCGAGAACTCATTCTCATAGATGGATCTGTTCCGCGTAACATTGATCCTCAAGTGAATAGAATTCTCGGAGTTCAACTCTACAATATGGATGATCTTGCACCCTACGTTGAGGCTAGGTCTAATGATGGAAGTGTTTCAAACGCTAACAAGGCGATAAGAGCGGAAGTTGAAAAATTCTATGCTCGACTCAGGAGCTATCAAGCGATTGATACTCTGAAAGATTTGAGGAGGATAGCTGAAGAAATACGCGTACATGAACTCTCTCATGCACTTAATCGTATGGATAAAATTTCGAACCGTCAGAAAGAGATTGTCGACCTTCTTACTAGGCGTATAATAAACAAGCTACTGTATGAGCCAATGACACGATTGAAGGAACATGCCAGTAACGGTGATGGTGAAACCTTCGATGCACTAGTACGAGAATTATTTGCAATAGGCTAGGATAGTGGGTAATGAAGAGCCTAATCCGTATCGGTACAAGAGGAAGTCGCCTAGCCATAGTGCAGACTACTGAGATCATTGAAGACTTGAAACGCGTAGTTCCTAATGTCAAGTATGAGATTGTTCAGATTCGAACTAAAGGCGACACAATGCATGAACTTGGAACAGTCGTTGATGTTAAAAGTCTCTTTACTCAAGAAATCGAAGAAGCGTTGATCGAGGGCAGGATCGATATTGCAGTTCACAGCATGAAAGATCTCACTACAGACACATCAGATGGAATAACAATAGCTGCTGTCCCGAAAAGAAATAATCCACACGACGTCCTCGTATCGCGCGATAAGAGAAAATTATCTCAACTGCAGCCAGGAGCGAGGATCGGAACGAGCAGTCCGAGGAGAAAGTCACAACTCTTGGCTGCTCGTGGAGATCTGCAGATCGTGGATATGCGTGGCAATGTAGATACGCGGCTTAGGAAACTCACTAGCGGTGATGCTGACGCTATAGTTTTAGCCGCAGCTGGTCTCGAACGCCTCAATCTAAGCCGCTATGCTACTGAGATTATTCGCACTAGTCTAATGATTCCTGCAGTTGGGCAAGGGGCACTAGCAGTTCAGAGTAGAGAGAACGACCAAGAGATTAAGGAGTTAGTCATCAAAATTGATCATCCATCCACAAGAAGAGAGATCGAGGCAGAGAGAGCATTTGCCAAGAAGTTAGGAGCAAATTGCAGAACTCCAATAGCGGCTTACGCGAGATCTGATTCATCAAGATTAACGGTCGAAGGGATGGTTGCGTCTCCCAACGGAAGAATGCTTGTACGAGGACGTATTACTTCTGATAACGCAAACTCTGGCAATATTGGGGAAGAACTTGCAAAGTCACTTCTTGATAAAGGAGCGCAAGCGGTCCTGGAGGCATCATAATGCAAACTACAATGAAACCTCTCTTAGGCAAGCGAATAGTAGTGACACGAGCCGCAAGGCAAGCTGCAATTCTCTCAAAGAAGCTTCAGGATTTAGGCGCAACGACATTAGAAATTCCAACGATCGAGATTAAGCCCCCGTCAAGTACTGATCAAATAGATCATGCGATTAAGAATCTAGGAAGCTATGATTGGATAATATTCACTAGCGTCCAGGGAGTTGAATCGTTCATGTCCCGGATGGCTGTCCTGCAAACTGATCCGGAGGTTCTAGATTCCGTAAGAGTGGCGGCAATTGGTCCGGCAACATCGGCCGCCCTAGAGCATCTTGGAAGAAGTCCTGACTATGTGCCTGATGAATTTCTCTCTGAACGAATTGCACGCGGCCTAGGTGACTTACAGGGAAAGAGAATACTTCTGCCTCGAGCCGATATCGCGTCCAAGAAATTACCACTACTATTACGTGATAGAGGAGCGACTGTGGTCGAAGTAACAGCTTACAGGACCGCCTCCCCAGATGAATTGAACTCTGAGAAATTGAAAATGGCCTTCAAAGCAGGAGTAGATATAGTTACGTTCACAAGTCCTTCGACGGTGTGCAACTTTGTTCAAGCTTTCGGTGACGTTGAAGTGGGAAAATATTTGAACAATGTCAGAGTGGCTTGCATCGGTCCTATTACGTTTGAAGCAGCCAAAAAAGTGGGAATAGACGTAAATGTGGTTGCTAATCCTCACACGATCGACGCGTTGGTGGAGGCTATTGTAGATGATATCGGAAATCTATGAAACATCAAAGAAGTTCAAGCTAACTCAGAGACCACGCCGACTACGACGTTCACAAGCTCTTCGCACACTCGCGAAGGAAACTAGACTGTCAAGTTTAGATCTAGTATACCCCATATTTGTAGACGCCCGGATTAAATCTCAAGAACCAATACAATCAATGCCCGGCATCAACAGACTCCCCTTGTCGGAGGTGCATAAAGAGGCCCTTGAAGTCTCGTCGCTAAAGATACCGGCCATCCTCGTTTTCGGATTACCTGAAAGGAAGGACGCAACCGGTACGGAAGCTTACGCTTCGAGCGGGATAGTTCAGCAAGCAATTCAAATTATAAAAAAGACAGCCCCCCAACTCGCCGTCATATCTGATGTCTGCCTTTGTGAGTACACAGATCATGGTCACTGCGGAATCGTAAAAAATGGTAGTATCGAAAACGATGAAACATTGAACTTACTGGGTAAGGTTGCCGTTTCTCAAGTAAGGGCGGGTGCTGACATTGTCGCTCCCAGTGCGATGATGGATGGCCAAGTCAAGGCTATTCGAAATCGACTAGATGAGAGCAACCTCAACGAGACGGCTATCATGGCTTATTCAGCCAAGTTCGCCTCAGCATTTTATGGACCATTTAGAGAAGCAGCAGAGTCAACTCCACGCTTTGGAGACAGACGTGCATACCAGATGGACCCCCCAAACAAGAGGGAGGCACTCCGTGAAATAGCTCTAGACATACAAGAAGGTGCAGACATAGTAATGGTCAAGCCTGCTCTAAGTTATCTTGATATCATAAATCAAGCACGAAACCAATTCAACACTCCGCTAGCAGCATACAATGTGAGCGGCGAATATGCCATGATCAAAGCCGCTGGAAACAATGGATGGATAGACGAAAAGGCGGTGACAATGGAAGTTCTAACCTCAATAAAGCGTGCAGGCGCAGACATCATAATCACATACTTCGCAAAGGACGTCGCTCGACAGTTACAGGCGACTAACCAATGAAAAGCCATGTTACATCTGAGCCAAGACGGGTTCATGCAACGGAGCGTGAATTTCTGAAATACACTTTCTTTAAACTCGACCAGGAATGGAAACGTCTCGAGGAAAGTAAAAAGAAAGCTACCAAAGAACAGTTTGCCCATCTAGTAGAGAATTTCGAAAAAGATAACCTAGTGAGAACATATTCACTGATAGGCATTCGTGGCGACGCCGACTTTCTAGTCTGGAACATCAACAGACATCTAGAGGAACTTCAATCATTTACGTCAAATATTCTCAAATCACAGCTAGGAACGTATTTGACCATACCTTACTCATACCTTGCGATTACTCGTCAGTCCGAATACTTGGGAAGTCATCAACATGAAACGCAAGATGGCTTATCCTTCCAGGCGCCCGGAAGCTCGAAATACCTCTTTGTTTACCCTTTCATTAAGAAACGTGAATGGTACTTTCTTCCTCATCAAGAAAGAACTTCAATGATGACCCAGCATTTCAAGATTGGACACAAGTATCCGTCAGTGAAAATCCATACCGGCTACTCTTTCGGTCTAGACGACCAAGAGTTCGTCCTAGCATTCGAGACTGATGATCCCGCAGATTTTTCAGAGTTAGTAATGGAGCTAAGAAGTAGTGATGCTAGTCGATACACGGAGCTTGAGATTCCCATATTTACATGTCTAGCTATGAAGATCAGAGAAATTCTAGATTTGCTCTGACATTAGTTCGCTAGCCTGTGATTTCAAAATCCTAGGAGTGCCGTGATTGACTGACCGATTCATCAAAGCTTGCCGTAGAGAAAAAACTGACACCACTCCAGTTTGGTTCATGCGTCAAGCAGGACGATTCCTTCCAGAATATCGAAAGATTAGGTCAAAGCATGACCTTCTAGAAATCTGTAAAGATCCGGAACTATGTGCTGAAGTCTCTACGCAGCCGGTTGAAATTTTAGACGTAGACGCTGCCATACTCTTCGCTGACATAATGCTTCCTCTAGAAGGCATGGGAGTAAAGTTCAAGATTAAAGAGGGCGTAGGTCCAGTCATTGAAAGTCCGATAGAAAATTTTCAAAATGCAAATTCATTGACCACGCTAGATCCAAGCTCTGATGTTTCGTATGTTCTTGATGCAATCTTGACAACGAAAAAAAGGCTTGATTCACGCGTACCTCTTATCGGCTTTTGCGGTGCACCGTTCACTCTCGCAACATATCTAATTGAAGGGCGCGCAACTAGGGAATTCACTAAAACGAAGAGGCTGATGTATACAGATTCTAAGACTTGGCAGATCTTGATGGAACGGCTTTCCACCTCCATGACATCATACCTGAAAGCGCAAATCAAAGCAGGCGTAGATGCCGTTCAAATATTCGACAGTTGGGTTGGATGTCTAAGCCCTCAAGATTACCACAGATATGTACTACAATACTCTCAAAGAATATTTGAGCAGCTTAGAGAAACGAACATACCTTGCATTCACTTTGGTACCGGATCTGCAAACTTACTTGATGAAATGAAGTCGGCAGGAGGAAACGTAATCGGAGTAGATTGGCGAATCCCAATTGATGTTGCTTGGAGCAAGTTAGGTTTTGATGTGGCTATTCAAGGAAATCTTGACCCTGCTGTTCTTTTGGCGGATACTAGATTGATCAAGTCTCACGCCGCTGACATTCTCAAGCGAATTGACGGAAGACCAGGACATATCTTCAACCTAGGACACGGATTACTTCCGAACACGCCACGTGAAAATGTCACAGAACTCGTAAAGTTTGTACATGAATATACAAAAGAGAACTCATGAAGCATGACATCAACCAGAAAGAATACAGCAATCCTCCTAATGGCTTACGGAACACCATCAAATCAAAATGATATTGAACCATATCTAACTGATATCAAAAGAGGACGAAAACCTACTACTGCTGAGATCGAAGACCTGAAGAGACGATATCGAGAGATTGGTGGTCATTCGCCATTACAAGAAATAACTGCCGCCCAAGCATCAAAACTCGAATCGACTCTCAACTCGGAAGGAATCAATGTGCCTGTTCATTTTGGAATGAAACACTGGCATCCCTACATCGCAGAGATAGCTCAAAACTTTCTAAAATTAGGAATCCGCAGACTCATAAGTTTGGTTTTAGCTCCTCATTACTCCAGCATGAGCATCGGCGGGTACAAAAACATCCTCCAGAGTAGCCTAGCCAATTCTCAGATTGAAATCGATTTCATTGACAGCTGGTACAATAATCCCATCTATCATCAGGCCGTAAGCGAGAAAATTTTGCAAGCATTAAAAAAGTTCCCGAGCAATAAGCAAGTGCTTTTTACTGCACATAGCTTACCCGAACGAATAATCACAGAAGGAGATCCATACTCCTTACAACTACTCGCGTCTTGTGAGGCGGTTGCGAAACTGAGTAAGATTGAAAAATGGTCGTTCGCATACCAAAGCGCCAGTCATACCCATGAGAAATGGCTTGGTCCAGATATTCTGGAAGCACTGGAGAGTATCGGTAACTCAGGTAACGTGCTTGTGGTCCCGATAGGTTTTGTCTCCGATCATCTTGAGATTCTTTATGATATTGATGTCGAGGCACAAACATTTGCGAGAACTCGTGGAATCAATCTTCAACGGACGCAGTCACTCAATGGTAGTCCGGCTTTTATCGCTGCCTTAGCAGATATCGTTCGCAATCGAATTCCTTCAAACTAGCTTACGTCAGACATAATTCAGCACAACTTAGAAGTCAATAAGCACTATCTGATAAATTTCGCAAGAATATCAATCAACAGATAAGCGTCCCCGAACTTATCGTTCATAGCCTACCTTGAAGTGTCACGAAACCGAGGTACTCTAATAGCTAACAGCAAGTAAAACCCGCATAATCAGTTGAGTGCATCCTGGGCTTTGTATCAATCAAAAGATATCTATGCACTGGCTATTGCTTCAATCTCATTCGGCACGAGCGCAATTTTTGTCAGGTTCGCCACCGAAGCAACAGCGCTCTCTCTAACGTTCTTTAGACTTTCATTGGCAGCCATCGTGATGATTCTTTTCGCTTACCAAAGAAAGGCACTAATCCCTCTAGCTAGAAAACAAATTGTTCTTGTGGTATTGGCTGGACTGGTGTTAAGTCTACATTTTGCGACGTTTATTCTAGCTGTCAAGTTTACAACTGTTGCAAATGCAACTTTCTTGGTTAACACGAGTCCAGTAATGCTTGCGGTGCTTGCACCTATTATGATAAAGGAAAGGACAACCTTTCGTGAGAGTATTGGTGTGATTACCGCAACTATTGGAGTGTTGTTTGTGGCCAATGCAGGTAGCGGTTTTCGCTATTTCAGTCTAGCGGATGCCTCAGCGTTACTTGCAGCTTTTCTCATCTCCCTCTATACGATGTTAGGTAGATCCCTCCGAACACAGGGGGTAAGTACTGCATGCTACACGGCGTATGTCTACTCAACCGCTGCAATAGTCGGGTTTTCACTCGCTGAAATGTTTGGGTCGAATATGTTCAGAACCTATGATACCACCAATTTGGTTGCAATCCTCGGACTTGCGATTGTTCCCACAATGCTTGGGCATTCGTTGTACAACTACTCCCTGGGAGCTGTAAAAGCTGTGACTGCAAACCTATTTCCTCTCTTGGAACCAATCATCGCCTCGGTATTCGCGGTATTCCTATTCAGAGAAATCCCAACAATCATCCAACTGTTTGGATATTTACTTATTCTAACTGCAGTTGCAGTGGTTGTGACAAGTCAATCGAAGATCTAACTCTCTACATATTGTTTTCTTAAATACGCTGTTGAAGACATGTTCCCTCGGTCACAATAGGCAGATGTTACACTGTGCTAGCCCAGAAAAGCCCGAGTCTGAAGAACAACCTTACCGCACAAATATGTCTACGCATTACAAGTTGAATTGGTTGCGGAGAACATGCTTGACATAAAATTCGTCCGCGAACACCCAGACATAGTGAAGGAGAACCTGCAAAGAAGAGGTGATCTTGCCAAAATCGCATGGGTTGACCAACTCATCCAAGACGATAAGAACTGGCGTGATGTTCAAACCGAAGCTAACAATCTTCGCAATAAAAGAAATCGACTCACCGATGAAATAGCGAGACATCGAAAGTCTGGAACTGATTCTTCTGATCTAGTCAAAGAGGCTGGACAAATACCTGACCAGATCAAGAAGCTTGAGGTGAAAACAGCGGAACTTGAAAGTAGAGTTACGGATGTTCTTCTACGATTACCGAATATACTCCATGAGACTGTACCGTTTGGAGCAGACGAGAGTGCCAATGTTGAAGTTAAGAAGTGGGGGAAGGCACCCGAGTTCAATTTCCCGCCGAAGGATCATATTGACCTAGCGATGAGACTAAAGTTAATTGATCTTGAGAGAGCAGCGAAAGTCGCTGGGTCCAGATTCTACTACTTAAGAGGAGACTTGGTGAAGCTAAACTACTCACTTCTGAAGTTTGCACTCGATTTCATAGAGAAGAGGCATTATACCTTGATTCAGCCTCCATATCTTCTAAGACGAGAAGCAATCGGCGGAGCAGTTGCATTATCAGATTTCGAGGATGTAATTTACAAAATCCAAGATGATGATTTATATCTTCTTCCGACTGCGGAGCATGCTCTTCTGGCCCAACACATGGGCGAAATTATTGACGGAAAGAGTCTTCCACTAAGATATAGTGGAATAAGTCCATGTTTTAGGAAAGAGGCAGGTGCTCATGGTAGAGATACGAAAGGAATCTTTAGGATACACCAATTCGAAAAGGTTGAACAATTCGTCTTTTGTAGACCTGAGGATTCATGGGTCGAACACGAGAAGATGATCGCAAACGCAGAAGACTTTTTCCAACTACTCAAAATACCATACCGAATCGTGAATGTATGCACGGGAGATTTAGGAACGGTCGCCGCTAAGAAATATGACCTCGAAGCCTGGCTTCCAGGCCAAGGAAAGTTTAGAGAAGTTGTGTCCTGTAGTAATTGCACCACATATCAAGCAGTCAGATCCAAAGTCAGATTCAGGGATAAGCCTGATGAACCAACTCAGTGGGTTCATACGCTCAATAGCACACTTGTCGCTTCCGAGAGAGCGCTCATAGCAATCCTGGAGAATTATCAATCCGAAGACGGATCGATCATGATTCCTGCGGTATTACAGCCATACATGGGAGGCGCCACTAAACTTCAAGCGGCAAACTGATGCAAAACATGGCCGTTCATGTTCGTTTCTTTGACAAGTAGTTTCGTACGCCGTTCCAACCCTTTTCAGTTTTTGCGCTTACAATTGCGAATGCTTCTTTCCCGGTGATGACCTTGGGTTCTTCGCCTGTTATTTCGCGAATCATAAATCGTGCGGCGCTCAAAACATCTCCGTTTAGTTTAGCTTCTGAATAGTCTGCCAGATGACAGATCAAGGCTTCTACGGTCATCGGCGCCATAGGGCCGTATTCTCTGCCGTGACTTGCGACAACGATATGGACAACATCCAAGGGGAAGCCACGTCGGATGAGCTCCGCGCTGGCAAGTGTCAAATGATCTACGCGTTCAGCGAGGTCAGACATGACATATCGTTCCCCTTTTTCTACATAAGTTGCAGTTTTGTAAATGTCGTGTAATAATACGCCGCAAATGATTAGATCATTATCGACCTTGCATTCGTACACTTTGCTCACGATGCGCGAGAAGCTCATGCATAATTCGTAAAGGGCAATTGTGTGTTCAATAAATCCACCAGCGTAATTATGATGATGTCTTATGCTGGCTGGAGATTTTTCAATCGGTAATCCTGAGAAGGTTTTTCCACCGATTTTTATCGTTGGGTTCTCAAGGAGTTGAAGCACTCTTGCTCTGAGCGTTTTGTTTCTAATCCTATTCACAATGCGAAGTAGTTGCTTGTCCAACAGATCTCCCTCTTTTCTCTAGAAATATTCATTGACTAGAAACCATTAGATTTTATCTTTTGCTAACTCCTGTTCCACAGTGTTGATTTGAAGTATAAGTGAACAGTTCTGACTGTCGTATCAATCGGAATATTCATGTGTTATTTGCTTTCGCTGGGATAAACGGGAGTAATCGTATAGTCTTGACGCTGGAGTAGTGGATTCGGGATAGGTTGGGAAAAAATCGCTGGGAGTTTGACTCGTCACTTCATTACGCTTTATTGATCATGAGCAAGCGCCCCAAGCACACTCTGGACATATGTAGCAACCTTCTTGGTAGACCACTTGTGTTTGACATTGTGGGCAGAGTTTGATCTCCTCTGTAACGCGCTGTGATGCTCCGACAATAGGCATTGCAAGTATCTGTGGTGATTTGGTAGCTGGGGAAGCAGTCTTCTTCTCGGTTTCGTAAGAGTTCTCTTTCTTCTTAGGTGCTACTAGTACTTGGTCTTGGATTGATGTGTCTCTGAATACTGTGACATCTTTGCAACCTAATTTGTACGCTAGTAGGTATGATTCTCGCATATCATCTACTGTGGCATTTGCGGGGAAGTTGTTTGTCTTTGAGATCGATGAATCCGTCCATTTCTGGAATGCTGCTAGCGCTCTGATGTGGTCTTCTGGGCGAATGTCCATTGCGGTAATGTATACGCGTTTCAGGTCGTTAGGGATGTAGCTTATTTTCTGGATTGATCCTCCATGTTCGTTAACGTCGCGCAGCAGATCTTCGCCGAAGAGTCCCTCTTCTGTCATGACACGCTCGAAAACTGGGTCTATGTAGTAGAAGCTGCCTACCTTGACATGTTTTTCGAAGACCAATGAGTAAACTGGTTCCATTCCGCTGCTGCAACCAGCAATCATTGAGATGCTGCCGGTCGGTGCAATTACAGTGGTGTAGCCGTTTCTTACTCCATGTTGCTTGATCATTTCACTAACCTTGTCCCATTCGAAATGCCAGGATTTTCGATCCTTGATTCCAGCGAATGGCAATCTGCCTTCAGGATAGAAGCTCTTGTTGTAGAAGGGTAATGGCCCTCTTTCTTTAGCTAATTCGATGGATGTAATCTTTGAATGGTAGTTGATGAACTCCATCAACTCTTCCATGAATTTTCTGCCCTCATCACTGTTGAATCCCATTCGGAGTTCAAAAAGAAGATCTGCAAGTCCCATTACTCCCAAGCCGATTTTACGGGTTGCAAGAGTCATGTCTTCAATTGATTTAAGTGGGAAGTTGTTCACGTCAATTACGTTGTCGAGGAATCTTGTCGCTGCAATGACTGCATCCTTCAATCTTTCCCAATCGTATGTGACTTTTCCGTTCTCATCTTGTTTCACGAATACCCACACGTTCAAACTGCCTAGGTTGCATGATTCATTTGGATAGAGAAGGACTTCACCGCATGGGTTCGTGGTCACTATGGGGCCTAGATGTTTGTTGAATGGGTTGTGTTCGTTTACGTGATCGAAGAATATTACTCCTGGTTCTGCACTTTCCCATGCTTGGTATACGATCATGTCGAATAGTATTCGAGGGTTGACTTCTCGGACAATCTGTTTAGTTCTCGGGTTCACGAGTGGGTAGGGTTTATTCTTGTTGTAGCATTCACAGAAATCTGGCATTAGTAAGACTGAGATGTTGAAGTTTCTGAGTGCCTTGTTTCCTTTCTTTGCAGTAATGAATTTCTCAACGTCAGGGTGATTGCTATTTAAGATACCCATGTTAGCTCCGCGTCGGATGCCTCCTTGTTTGATGACGTCAGTCATCGTGTCAAATAACATCATGAAACTGATGGGTCCGGATGCGATGCCTGATGTT
>Ga0187849_1003952_pt1 | contig 12653 bp, 7 predicted proteins | sample June2016WEW_4_10_2_FD_132412 | JGI IMG/M metagenome (GOLD analysis project Ga0187849, IMG submission 132412) | Peatland microbial communities from SPRUCE experiment site at the Marcell Experimental Forest, Minnesota, USA - June2016WEW_4_100 | ecosystem: Environmental > Terrestrial > Soil >... | reverse complement strand
CTGCAAATTGATGAGAGCTTCTCGGTGGGCGATTGGGTGAAAATCGAGCAAACGGCGGGCAAGGTAAAAGAGATCACCTGGCGCCACGTCGCCATCGAGACGCGCAATTGGGATACCGTCATTATCCCCAACAGCATGCTGATTAAGTCGCAGGTGATGGTGATGGGGCAGCGCTCCGGAAAGCCTATTCAGCAGCGCCGTTGGGTCTATTTCAATGTGGATTTTCGTGTGCCGCCGACGGAGGTCATGCGCGTAGTGACCGATGCCCTGGTGACCGAGCCCGTGGAAGGCTCTGCCGTGGACCCTCCACCCAACTGCGTCTTGATGGATTTCAAAGAGAGCTACTGCTCGTATGCGGCCCGCTACTGGCTAACCGACTTGGTAAAGGACGACCCCACGGACTCGCTGGTGCGCTGCCGCATTTACTTCGCCCTCCAGCGTGCGGGCATCCCGCTTTCGGTTCCCGCTTTGACGGCTTTTGTCGAACCGAGGGACCAGGAGCGCGAGAAGCTTCACCACGAACATGAAATTTCGCAGCGGCTCAGCGCCCTGGACCTTGCTCGGGTGGAGCTTTTCCGCGAAATGAACGATGGTGAGCGGCGCGTGCTGGCGGAACGCCTGCGCTTCGCCCCCTTTATGAGGGGGGAATTGATGACGCGGCAGGGCGCGGAGGCTCACTGGCTGTACCTCCTCACCAAAGGGTCGGCGGAAGTGATTGTCTCCACCGACGCCGGCATCCACAAGACCGTCGGCATCCTGCACGCCGGCGACTTCTTTGGCGAAATGTCGCTGCTCACGGGCGAACCTCGCAGTGCCTCGCTGAAGGCGCTGGAAGATTCCGAGTGCTATCGCTTGGACCGGAAAGCGTTTGACGACATCTTGCACGGCCGCCCTGAGATCGCTCATTACCTCTCAGAATTGCTGGCGCGCCGGAAAGTGGAAATCGAAGCCGTTCGCCACGATCTGGATGCCGCGGCCCGCGCCGCCATGATCAAGGGCCAACAGCGAAGCATTTTTGACAAAATCCACAAGCTTTTTGGACTCACCCCCACAACCCCCAAGCCCATCAAGTGAATTTCAAAGCAATGCCGGGGGAGGGTCAGATTGCTTCAAAACGGCCACCGCGCCTTGAGGAAAGCTTGCGGCTTTATTCCCCGTGCTAGAATAGGCGCAATCCGTTTGTACCATCTCCGCATTGGGAAGGTGTAGATGCGCCACCGACCGCTAAAAGCTGCCTTGATACTGATACTCGCTCTGGTTCTTGCCGCGCCCGCAGGAGCGCAGCAAAAGCCCTTCACCCAGGAACAAGTGCAAGGCTTGGTACGCGATGGCCTTGGGGATGAGACCGGCGCCAAGCTTGTCGCGCAGCGGGGCATTGATTTTGCGCCCACGGAGGATTTTCTTCAGAGCCTCCTATCGGCAGGCGCCAACGAGGCATTCCTGCAAGCTTTGCGCACGGCGAAGCGTCCCCAGATGGCGGGTGGCGGAGCAACGAAGCCCCTGACTCAGGTTCAAGTTCTCTCCTTGGTTGCCGGCGAGGTCCCCAACCAACGCGTCGCCATGCTGGTGGAAGAACGCGGCATCGATTTTGATCCGACCAATGAATTCGTCCGCGAAGTCCGCCGCGCCGGCGGCGACGACGAACTCGACGAGGCGCTCAAGCGCGCCAAAGTGACGAAGCCCGAAAGGGTCGACCCTGCCCTTCTGGCCCGCCAGACGGAAATCCGGCGACACACCGCGCGAGCAGCGGAACTCCTAAGGAACAAGCAATACGTGGACGCCGAAGACCAGTATCGCGCTGCGATTCAACTGGATCCTCAAAACGCCGACTTGCATATCGCCCTCGGAATGGCCCTGGGGCGCCAGGGAGATTGGGATGGGCAGATCGCCGAGGACCGCGAGGCGTTGCGCCTGAACCCCAACAACGATCGCGCTCACCTCAACCTCGGCTTCGCGCTTGCGCGCAAGAACGATCAGGAGGGAGCCATGGCGGAATATCGCGAAGCCATCCGCCTGAACCCCAACAATGAAGGGGCGCACATCAGCCTGGGGATTCGGCTTTCGCAGATGGGCGATTGGGATGGAGCCATCGCGGAATATACCGAAGCTGTGCGTTTGAACCCCAACAACTACGCCCTGCACTACAGCCTGGGCATGGCCTACGAACACCAGGGCAACCGGCAGGCCGCGTTGCAGGAATACCGCACGGCCTATGAACTCAATCCCCATATTCCCACCTACAAGCAGGCATACGAGCGCCTAAGCTCGCAGGGAAACCAATAATAGGTGTCAGGTATCGGGTGTCAGACAATTGGTGATTGAGAGATTGGTGATTGGTGATTGAAAATCACACATCGCCCATCATTGAATTACGAGTACTAAGGAGCCATGCGTCAAGTGATGGAAAATTGGCGAATGCGTGAGTGAGGATTGAAAATCACAAATCACCAATCGCTAAATCACAAATAACACTTGCCACCTGACACCTACCGTAGCGGCAGATGGCACCTAACACCTCCGTCACTTGCAGTGGTCGCAAAGACCGCCCGCTTCCACGCGCACCGTGTTGATGCGGAATTGCCGCTCGCGCTCGATCTGGCCTTTCAACTTTTCGAACAGCGAGCTTTCAAACTCCTGAATGCGCCCACACTTCGTGCAGGCCAAGTGGATGTGGTCGCGCGTGGTTTTCGCTTCATAGTAATGCTTCCCACCATCGAGGTGCATCAGGTCCAGTTCATCCACCAAACCGTGCTTCTTCAGCATGGCCAGGGTTCGATAGACGGTAACCTTATTAATGGTGGGGTCCTGGTCCTTGGCGCGCTGCCAAAGGGCGATGGCGTCCAAGTGGCCATCCGCGTCTTGAATAATCTGTACCAACAGGCGACGCTGGTGCGTCATCCGCACCCCGCGCGAAACTAACTCCTGCTCAAGAGGCCGACGCGAAACGCGCCCTTCTACGTCCATGACTCCCTCACCGCCTTGGAGTGCCTGCTTTATCTCTCTAGTTTGGCTTTGCGTGTACAACCTGTCAACGAGTTTCCCCGCTCCGAACCCAGACCGTTGGCCGATAGGCTCTAACCGGGATTTCTCCCCAGCCCGGGCGGTTCTCATTGAGCGGCCGGAAGTGCGGGACCTCGTAGTATACTCAGCGAAGGCGGGTTGGGTCAGTTGAAGTCTGGATAAATGGGAAGCGATTCAGTCCGACAGATAGCCTGCCAACAATCGCGACTCGAGACAATCCAGCCGACCCGCACGGCAGAGGCATGCGGCTGAACGCGAGCTGTTAGCTGGACACGGCATATGAGAACATAATGACGAGCAAGCCTTTAGTGAAAATGGATAGACCCTCGGTCATGCTATCGGTCTTCGCGGGGGCCATTGTATTCCTCGGTCTGTTATTGGCGCCTGCGGCGGCGGAGACTTACGTTCAGGCTGTAGTCGACCCGGGCGGTCAACTCCGCATCCTGACCAAACACCGACGAGAAATCGTGCCCAAGAAGGAACCGGAGCAAGTAGGCTTTGATATGGTGCGAATTTCCCCCGATGGCCATGTAGTAGGTTGGTTAGCCCTGTATCCCAACTGCTGTACCTCCTACCCTATTCCCCTGGCGTTGGTAATTTATGCGAGCGGTAAGCTGCGTGCGTTTACGGGCAGTGGCTTACCGGTCTGGCGGTGGCGGTTTGAGGCCGAAGGAAAACAAGTGGCATTCGAACAGGAAACGGTGCATGGGGGTCTCGGAATCCACTACGAATTGCACGACGTCTCGACCGGGCGGTTACTCGCGAAGTACGATCCAGACCCCAATTCGGGTGCCAACAGCAAGCCTCCGAAGTGGGTAGCAGAATTGGATTGAAGAGGGTAGACGCCAGGCATCCAAGCAACCGTAGCGCAGGCCATCGCCTTTGAAGTCTGCGGCCTTTCCTGAAGAAGAATTGCAGACCCCAACAACCGGAACTCGCGCTACCCGCCTCCCGTTGCGAGCGGACACTCCCTTCGCTTATGATCACAGCTTCAGAGGGGGCTTATGGATGCTGCGAAAATTCGTGCCTGGTGGTCGCACCTTCAAGGGCTGGATGGCCGGTTGGCGGGTGCGGCCCCGGCGCAGGTGTTGGAGCAAACCGGTTGGGCGCGGTCGGTGGGCGGGGCGGGGCCTTACCTGGGTCTGTTCGCTCGCTCCGGCGTGGGTCGTGTAGCCGTGGACCAAGCAGTTGCAAGCCTTGAAATCCACGAACTGCCCTCCGCGCGCGGCTGCACCTATGTGCTGCCGAACTCCGCCTTCGCGCTGGGGCTGAAGCTGGGCCAGGGCGCTCCCGAAGCCGAAATGAAAGTCGCCCGCAAGCTCGGCGTAACGGACGCTGAGGTCACCAGGCTTTGCCAGGCAGTGCTCGAAGCTTTGAAGGAAGGCCCGCTTGACCCGGACGAGTTGCGCTCGGCCACAGGCGGAGCCTCGCGCAACCTGGGCGAAGAGGGCAAGAAGAAGGGCGTGACCACCACGCTCCCCCTCGCCCTGGGGCGGCTACAGGCGGAAGGCGAGATTAGGCGCATTCCGACCAACGGCCGGCTGGATCAACAACACTACCGCTACGCACTGTGGCGTCGCAACCCGCTTGGCAGCTTCCATCTCTCTCTCGAAGAGGCTTACACGCAATTGGCGCGATTTTTCTTCAACTGGATCGGACCCGCGACAGCGGCGGAATTCCAAGCCTTTGCAGCATTGGGCGTCAAAGCTGCCAAGGCCGCTATCGAACCTCTGAAGCTCCGGCCGCTCGAAAACGGCGACGAACGCCTCATGCTGCCGGATCGCCACGAAGAGCTTCGAGCCTTCAAGGCGCCGAAAGAGCCGCAGTATGTGCTAGTGAGCAACCTGGACGGAATCCTGTTGTTGCGACGCGACGTGAAGAGCCTGCTTGCTGCCGAGGACTTCAAGAAATCGGCCATAGACCTAAAGGCAAAAAAGGTGGAGGTCGGCGGTCTCCAGGATTTGCCGAGCCCTGCCATTCTCGACCGTGGGCGGCTGGTGGGATTGTGGGAGTACGATCCCGAGAGCCAATCCATTGCCTGGACGTCCTTCATTCGTTTGAATGCGGACCTCGAAAGGGCCGTTCGCCGCACCGAGGAATTCATTCGCAGCGATTTGGGAGATGCCCGCTCATTCAGCCTCGACAGCCCGAAGAGCCGCGCCCCGCGCATCCAAGCCTTGCGAAAATCGGGGCATTGAGGCTACGGTGTGCCTGTGTTGCGACGTAAGAACCGCAGACCGGAAAAGCGTCGGTCTGCGCTACACTACCTTGCGCACCAGTCGCACAGTGCATCCGACTTTTGCATTTTGCGCTTTGCGTTTTGACTTTTGACTTTCTTTTCCGGCCCCGCCGCCCCCGCTCAGCCAGCCAAATCTTCCGACGTGACCTGCGGGATCAACTCTTGCACGGCGGCCAGATCCGCCACTTTGCTCCCTTCCATGGCCACGGTTGCCGCGCTCGCGGCTACGGCCATGCGGAAAGCTTGGCGGAAGGGTAAGCCCGCGACGGCGGCGTAAGCCATGGCCGCCACCATCGTGTCACCCGCCCCCACGCTACTTCGCACCTTGACGGCGGGCGGCGCGGCGAACAGGGCTTCCATCCCGGCTACGCCGACGGCACCCTCCACCCCCAGCGAGATCAAAACCTGCTCGCTTCCCATCCTTATTAGTGCCCGAGCGGCTCCCACCAGTTCGCGGCGAGTTCGCAGCGGGCTCTTCAGGAGGTCTTCCGCTTCCGCGCGGTTGGGTTTGATCAAGAACGGCCCGGCGGCAAGTCCATGTTTCAGCCCCGGCCCGGCCGTGTCCAAAAAGCATTTGGCGCCCTGCGCTTTGGCCGTGCGAATCAAATCCGCAAAGATCGTCGGCGGTGAGTCGGGCGGCAGGCTTCCGGAAAAAACCATCACTTCGCAGCGTGGCGCATGCGCTTCAATCTTCCGTCGCAATTCTTCCAAGTGTTCAGCGGTTACTCGGAACCCGGGTTCGTTCAGCTCGGTCTCCGTTCCCTTCTCCGGATCACGGATTTTCAGGTTGACGCGCGTCTCCCCGGGGACGTTGACGAAATCCGCGGGAATCCCCTCGGCGCTGAGGGCGTCCAGAATGAAGCGGCCATTGCTGCCCGCCACCAACCCCAGCGCCCACACCGTCGAGCCCAACCGCTTGAGGGCTTTCGCCACGTTGATTCCCTTGCCGCCAGCGTCCACGCGGTCCACCTCGCCACGGTTGGTTTTGCCGATTTCAAAACCTCGAACGGTCACGCTCTTGTCGATCGCCGGGTTCAAGGTGATGGTTGCAATCATGTTGAATCCGATCATCTGCCCTCCCCGAAGGGGAGGAACATCATTAGCCGTAGGTGAAACCTACAGTCGCTGAGCACCCAAGCCAGGACATTCGGCCCCGCGGGGGTCGAACATCACGATGCGAATCCCAAATTCCGGCCCGTGGGTTTCACCCACGGCTAATGAAGCTGTGAAAAAATCCTTGTAGGGGCACGCCACGGCGTGCCCCTACGCGAATTTTCAATGGGTTGCACCAGGTGAAATCGCCCGCTGTCAAATTTTTCACAGCTTCTAATGATGTTGGGCCTCTGCAAGGTCCTGGCACAGATAGTTCCTCCTCTGAACTATAGCATTGTTGGGGCACGACCTCCGCGGCACAGCGCGAAGGTGGAGTGGATCAGGAGAAGTTGAAACGTGGTTTTTGCTCTTCTCGATAACGTGTCACCTGTAACCTGCTCTTCTCAATCACTCGATGCTTGTCACGCATCACGGACCTTTTTTCTTCTTGTCTTGCCCACGTTGCAGGTGTATACAACCGATTAGCCAACAGACCGACGAAGCGTGCCTGTCAAGTGGTGGGTTGGCGTTCCGGTGGCCGCACACATTGCAAGGAGTGCGACTCTCGCGCCACGCAGCAAGTCTGGAAACCAACTCCAATGCGTGTCGGGAAATGAACCGTTCTGGACTTGACTGGCGGTCTTCCCCATGTGCAGTCCCTATTCCCCGGAGGGGGATGAAATTGTGGTTAGGAAGCAACGCTGACCTTCGCGGCGCAGAGATCGTACGCATTCACCAATGCTCCTGCGCCAGAAGGCAGCGAATAAAGCCGAAAGGAGGCTATCTACATGACAGCGAAAAAAACAACGATCCTGTTTGCAGTAGCTATGCTTTTGCTGGAGGCGTCTTGGGGGCAAGCGCAGACGGAAACCGTTCTTTTCAAACTCGAAAGCGTGGCGGGTGTGTCCAACAATCCACCCCAAAGAACTTTCTTCCGCCTGGACCAGGCCGCATTTATTACGAAGATCTTCACTTATCACTGGAATAACGGAAGAGGAGCAACTCCCGGGCGCATCGCTTTGAGGAACGCGGCCACAGGACAGTTGGTGGGCAATTGGAACGTAATCGGCACCCATCACATGTTCGACACCACTCCCGGGGCTGCCTGGCCCTCTCGGGGTGATGGCCCTCCTTTTCTCTACTGGACCGTGCGACCCAACGTCAGTGTTGCCGCAGGCACCTACGAAGTTCTGGACTCCGACCCCAGCTCTTGGGCCTACAACGCGGAAATGGGGAACAGGGGTTGCGCCTGGGTATTCGGGAGTTACGGTGGAGGGGGTTCTGGACAGGTTGGGCCCTCTCCGGTAGCCACGCCGGAGGTTCAACCTGGGCCGGGGATTCCCGTTCCGGGCGTGAGGGTTACCGGGATGCGCTTTTTTGAAGGCCCCTACGACCACTCGCAACCAAAACCGGAGCGTGTCTACCTCGAAGCGTTTGACCGGAGCTCCGCGCGTACCATTCGCTGGGAGTTGGACCTCGCTTACCCCCATCCCAGCCAACGCATCAACTTTGCAGTTGACGCTGTCTGGTACAGGCCTGATGGCAGCGAAATGGGTCGGCAGACACTCAACGCTTACGTGTTGCCCGAGTGGACCAGTTCCAATCACACCAATGGCAGGGGATGGGCTGATCCTGGCCATTGGACGCCCGGCACCTATCGTGTCGACCTTTCGATCCAGAACGCACCGATCACAAGTGGCAAGTTCCAGATTGTCGGGGGAGGAGGGGGAATTGGGCCTTCTCCTGCTGCCACGCCCCAGGTTCAACCCTCAACGCCGGGTGCGCAGTCGGAAGTGGTACTTTTCAAGCTCGAAAGTGTGGCGGGTGTATCCAACAATCCACCCCAGAAGACTTTCTTCCGCCTGGACCAGCCCGCATTTATTACCAAGATCTTCACCTATCACTGGAATAACGGGAGAGGAGCAACTCCCGGGCGCATCGGCTTGAGGAACGCCGCCACAGGACAGATGGTGGGCATGTGGAACGTAATCGGCACCTATCACATGTTCAACACCACTCCCGGGGCTGCCTGGCCCTCCCGGGGAGATGGCCCTCCTTTTCTGTACTGGACCGTGCAACCCAACGTCAATGTTCCCGCCGGCACCTACGAAGTTTTGGACTCCGACCCCGGCACCTGGGCCTACAACGCGGAGATGCGGAACATGGGCTGTGCCTGGGTATTCGGGACGTACGGCGGAGGGGGTCTTCCACAGGTTGGGCCATCTCCGGTAGCGACGCCCGAAGTCAACCCGCAGCCGCCTTTCGGGGCAATCAATATCGCCGGCACCTGGACATCGAGTGACGATTCGTTCGGCTCCTTGGCCGTCTCTCAATCAGGTTCAAACGTCAACATGCAGTATCCCAAAAGAAAAGGGAGGGTGATCGGTCAGCTCCGGGGAAACGTGTTTGACGGCTACTGGATCCAGGACTTTTCCGGTCGACACTGTTCGCATCCCCAATACAACAGCTCCTTTTGGGGCAGAATGATCCTCACCTTCAATGGAGATTCTTATACCGGAAACTGGGGGTACTGCGATGAAGCGCCCGGAACTGGACTACATGGGAACAGAGCCGGAGGGGGCTATGGGCAGGTTGTGCCTTCTCCCGCCGCGACGCCGGAAATTCGGCCGGCGGCACAGCAAGGGATAATGAGTGTCCGCATCACCCCGGCCCAGCAAACGATCAACTCCGGCGATAAAGCCGTCACCACGGCTGACCTCACCGGGGGTACGCCGCCCTACAGCTACGCCTGGTACAACGGGACCAAACAGAGCCAGGTCATCAAAGGGGGCGTCACCTGGACCATGAGGGGCGCTGGCACGCGGGACATCAAAGTCGTTGTGTCGGATTCGGCCGGCAATACGGCCGAGGCTCATGCTCAAATCGTCGTTCGGTGAGTTTACGGCGGCTTGCCTTTTCTGCAAACCCTCACCAGCGGCAATACACTCTCTGGGGAAGCCTGGGAAACCCAAGGGCCCCGCGGCGGCAGAAGATGGCCATTCCAGGTGAGGATTACCAGCTACGACCCAGGCACCGGTGCTATCGTGGGCGAACTTACGTGGCCCACGCTGGGTTCAGTTCACCGGATACGCGGGACATTGTAGCGGCGGTCTCTGACGGCCGCCTTTGAGAATCAACAACTTCGGCGGTCAGAGACCGCCGCTCGCGACGCCCATTTTTTCATAGCGTCGACAGCTATGGGAGGAAGAAGCAGAACAAGAAAAGAGCCCCGGCAGGGGCGATAGAAACAATCGACCACTGTAAGCGACTCTGTCACCCGCCGACGCGGGCTGAAGCGTTAGCGACTGCGGCTTCCCCACGGCTGTCGAAGGTGTGAAAAAATAAACAAATTCGCGCAGAGATGCCAAGGTACGGCTGTCGAAGCAGAGATTCGCAATAAACAACTGCGTTGTTTTCTTTTTGGCCTCCGCGACTGTGCGTCTCTGCGCGATATGCTTTTTCCCATCCAGGGATAAATTCACAGCTTCTGGCGACGTGGGCCACAATGTATTGGCCCTGACGGGCCTGAGCAAGCGCACGACGCGGTTTGCCCCGCGGACGATCAGGAAGCCACCCCGGGTCCGCAGGACTCCCCAGGTCCCAGTGTCCGCACGTTTCCCGATTCGCCTAAAGCTGCCCGGCCACCCACGCGGCAAGGGTTATCAGTTGTTTTTCTGTTCATACCGAAAGATGTGGCCCACCGTTATGAAGCCGGACCAAGGTGCAGCGGAAAATGCCGTCGACGCTGAAGGACGCGGGCCCTCGCGCTCTTGGCTATACGCAATCTGGGTGGCGATGGCGGCACGGCTGATGTGGTACGCGCAAACCCTGGCCTTCACCGACGACGAAGGGTTCCACCTGCTCGCGGCGCAACTCATTAAGGGAGGCCTGCGCCCCTACCTGGACTTCTGCTTTCCCCAGACGCCGCTCAATACCTACTGGAATGCCTTCCTGATGCAGCTCTTCGGAGAAAGCTGGCGCGGCCCCCACGCTTTGGCGGCGCTGGAAACCTCGGCCGCAACAGTGCTAGCGGCGCAATTCGTCCTCGCCCGACTTCCGGAGCGCGCTTGGCGGGTGGCCGGGGCCATCGCCGCCACCGTGATGATTGGGTGCAATATCAACCTGGTAGAATTCGGGCCGTTGGGGCAGGCCTACGGCATATCGCTTTTCACCACCGTATGCGCCTTCCGCCTTGCGACTGCCGCGGTGGAGCGGCGCGGGTGGTGGCTGGCCGCCGTGTGCGGCGCTTTCGCGGGAGCCGCAGCGGCGTCTTCGATGCTCACCGCCGCCGTGGCGCCGGTGTTAGTGATTTGGATTTGGCGGTGCAACCGCGCCGCAGGCCGATGGAACAAGACGGCGGCCTTCGCGGGCGGAGCGGCGATTCCCTTCCTGCCGGTACTTTGGCTGGCTGTGCAGTCACCGGGGGTGGTTTGGTTTAATGTCGCAAAATACCAACTCTACTATCGAGTGGTCTACTGGCCCGAGCCTCTGACTCACGATCTGGATACCATGACCGGCTGGCTCGCCGACCCGCAATCGCTCTTGTTAGGACTACTGGCGATCTTCGGCGTCCTTTACATCGCCAAGCGCTCGGCCTGGACCCGTGAGCGCCGCGCGGAATTCTACCTCTGCGGCTGGCTGGCATTAGGAATCACGGCAGAATTGGCCCTCGCGCATCCTACCTTCGGTCGCTACTTCTGCCTGGTGACTCCATTGGTGGGAATCCTCGCGGTTCCGGGTCTATACGCAATCGGCTCGCGCGTGCTCCAACCCGAGAAGCCGTTCTGGCCGGTGTTAATCCTGAGCGTCGTTTGCGCCGGAGCGTTAGCGCGCAGCATCTGCCACGACGTCAGTGATTCATATACCTGGAAGGATTACGAAGCCGTAGCGCGCAAGGTGCTGGAAGTCACCCCTCCCAGCAAGCAGGTTTTCACTGAGGAAGAAATTTATTTTCTGATCAAGCGCCGCCCACCCGCAGGGATGGAATTCGGATACTCGCACAAGTTGAAGCTTCCACCAGCAGTGCTGGCCAAGATGCACATTACTTCCGAGGACGTGCAGAAACGGCAGTTAGCTGCGGGCGCCTTCGGAAGCGCTGCCACCTGCGACGACGATATGATCAAGGAATATGCCCTCGACAAGACCTTTCAGCAAAAGGCCGATGTGAACGGCTGTTCGGTTTTCTGGGATTGGGAGCGGCCCGCCCCGGAAAAGGAGTAGCTTGAAACTCCACGCGCTTAGCAAAACTGCGTCCGTGCCAAGGCCGAAATCAAAATCCCAAATCACAACGACGGGAGTTCCTCCGCCTTTCCCGACACGGCCGGGACTGCTGCCAAGTTGCGGAAATGAGCGACACGATCTGTAGCCGTGCGGAAGGACGGGGCTTTAGCCCCTGAAGCGATGCGGCTTCAGGGCCTGAAGGCCCGTTCAACGCGCTGCCCAGGGGCGGCGGGGCTAAAGCCCCGCCCTTCCGGGAACCATAAATAATCGTGCTTATTAATGCAATTGCAAGTAACGCTCGCTGCTTACTGCCTACTGCTCTACACCAACTCCCCCCGCATTACGGTAACGGCTTGGCCGCCCAGCTTAACCCGGTTGCCCTCCAATCGGACCCTCACCACACCACCGCGCGCGGAGGCTTGGTAAGCGACGAACTCCGTCTTGCCGAGGTGTTTCGCCCAGAACGGTCCGAGCACGCAGTGGGCCGAGCCGGTTACGGGATCTTCGTCCACCCCCGCGCCCGGCGCGAAGAAACGCGAGACGAAATCGAATTCCCCGCCCTCGGCGCGCGCGGTCACGATCACTCCGCGCGCCTTCGTCCGCTTCAGGAGGGTGAAGTCGGGATCGAGGTTGCGTACGGTCTGCTCCGAATCAGCCTCGACCAAATAATCGAAGTGGCTCTTGCCCACGTAACGTGGCGTAATGCCCAGCCCGGTCACCAATTCATCCCACGGTTTGGCGGGCTCCTCCGGCTTAGCAGGAAAATCGAGCTCGATCCAATCACCCTTCCGTTCCGCGGTGAGCAAACCGCTCAGCGTGTGGAAACGCGCCTGCTCGTCCGGCCTGAGCACGCCGGTCTCCCACAAAATGTGCGCGCTGGCCAGGGTCGCGTGCCCACACAACTCCACTTCCACCGTAGGCGTAAGCCAGCGCAGATTGAAGCCGTCCTCCTTCGGCACCAGGAAGGCCGTCTCCGAGAGGTTCATCTCCCGCGCGACATCACGCATCCACGCTTCGGGAGGCGCAGCGGACAGAATGCAAACCGCCGCCGGATTCCCCGCAAACGCCCGGCTGGTAAACG